>BFBZ01001136.1_pt1 | contig 18974 bp, 16 predicted proteins | sample 1888401 | NCBI WGS metagenome assembly BFBZ01 (sample SAMD00112614, study PRJDB3348) | symbiont metagenome | host: Chara braunii | reverse complement strand
GGCATGAGGTGATCGGCACCGCGCCGGCCTGCACCGCGCGGTCCATCGCCCTGTTGTGCGCTTCGAGCGACAGGTCGCCGCAGGCATCGGCCGGGATGTAGATCTCATAGCCTTCGCGCAGCATGTCGAGCGTCGGGAACAGCACACAGGCCTCGGTCCAGAGTCCCGCGATGATGAACTTCTTGCGACCGGTGGCAGCGACCTGCTTGCGGAAGCCGGCATCGAGCCAGGAGTTCATCGCCGTGCGGTCGACGATGTCGTGCTCTGGAAACAGCTCGGTCACCTCCGGCATGAAGGGACCGGAGAACGAGTCCTTGGCGACTGTGGTGAGCACGGTCGGAATCTTGAACAGCTTGGCCGCCTTGGCGACGATCTGGATGTTGTTGAACACGCCGAGGCGGTCATGAGACTGCACGCCCTGATACATCGCGGGCTGATAGTCGATCAGCGCCACGGCGCAGTTCTGCGGGGTCAGCATTTCGAGCTTGGACACGAGGTTCTCCTTGAAGGGTCGAATCGATCAGGTGAGAGACGCTCGCGGCGCCAGCGTGGTTGGCGCGAAACGCCGCCACGAGAAGACACCGAAAGCAATGAACAGAGCGAGCGTGACGAGCTGAGCTGCGGCGAACGGCGGCTCGCTCTGCGTCGGCGCCAGGACATTGAGCACGCCGATCTTCTGGAACGACTGCACGATCGCGACGAAGACGTTGAGATAGAGCGAGAGCAGCGCGGTGACGACGTAGACCCGTCGCCACCATCCCGACAGCGCGAACGCATAGAGTGCGGCGCTGGCCGCAATCAACAGCGCGAGCAGGATGATGCCGATGATGCGCGGCGGGTCGAGACCGAACGGCGGCAGCGGAAAGCCGGTCACGCCGGTGAGGAAGGTCGTGACCAGGAACAGCGCCGCCCAGGCCGCCAGATGGCGGCCTGCCAGCATGCCGGCGAGCATGACGAGCCCGGTCGCGATTCCGATCAGGCTCAGCACCACGTGGATCTGAAGAAACAGGGCCGTCGGAATTCCCCAGGTCATGCAAGCCTCCTCTGATCAGCCCTTGATGAAGGTCAGTAGGTCGGCGTTGATGGTCTCGGCTTCCGTGGTCGGCATGCCGTGCGGAAAGCCCTTGTAGGTCTTCAGCACGCCGTTCTTCAGCAGCCTGGCCGACAGCGGCGCGGAATCCGCGTAAGGCACGATCTGGTCGTCCTCGCTGTGCATGACCAGCACCGGCAAGGTGATCTTCTTGAGATCCTCGGTGAAATCGGTCTGCGAGAAGGCGACGACGCCGTCGTAGTGCGCCTTGGCGCTGCCCATCATGCCCTGCCGCCACCAGTTCTGGATCACGGCCTCGGACGGCTTGGCGCCAGGCTTGTTGTAGCCGTAGAACGGCCCAGCGGCGACGTCGCGATAGAATTCCGCGCGGCGCGTGGCGACCTGGGTCTGAAAGTCGTCGAACACCGACTTCGGCAGCCCGCCCGGATTGGCCGCGGTCTGCAGCATCAGCGGCGGCACCGCGGCGATGATGGCAGCCTTGGCCGCGCGGCTCTCGCCATGGCGCGCGAGGTAATGCACCACCTCGCCGCCGCCCGTGGAATGGCCGACATGGATCGCGCGCTTGAGATCGAGATGCGCGGTCAAGGCCGCGAGATCGTCGGCATAGTGGTCCATGTCGTGACCGTCGGCGACCTGGGCCGAACGACCATGGCCGCGGCGATCATGGGCGATGACGCGAAAGCCGTGATTGAGGAAAAACAGCATCTGCGCATCCCAATCATCCGCTGACAGCGGCCAGCCATGGCTGAACACGATCGGCTGGCCGGAGCCCCAATCCTTGTAGTAAATCTCTGTGCCGTCATTGGTTTTCAGAACGGGCATGATTTTCTCCTGCGCGCCAGCCATGCGGTCGCACCAACGAATTTCGTGTCGCGATCGCCAATACCCGGTGCTATGCAATCTCATGTGCATCTGCACAATGACCCGAGGAGGCCAAAGCACTGGCCCCAGAAGGCCAAGGGATGGCTCAGCAGATTCGAACCACATCGTCGTCCTGGATGCGCGGCGTCGCGACGACGCTGAACGAGCAAGGTCTGGATGCGGCCGCGCTGTTCGCCGACGTAGGCCTCTCGATCGACGATCTCGACGATTGCGATCGCCGCTGGCCGACCGAGGCGCTGAGCCGGTTGTGGATGCTGGCGGCCGAGCGTTCGGGCAATCCGGACATCGGGCTGGCAAAGCTCGATGCGCCGCGACCTGACAACTATGGCGTCGCCGGCTATGCCATGATGTCGAGCCCCACGCTGCTCGCCGGGCTGACGCGACTGATCCGCTACATGTGCCTGGTGAGCGACGCGGTGACCATCACGCTCGAGCAGGGCAATGGCGGCCGTTGGGTGCGGACCGACGTGTTCGGCGGTGAATGCCCGATTCCGCGGCAGCGCTATGACTACGGCGTCGTCAATCTGCTCAATCTATGCCGGTGGATGCTGGATCGTCCGCTGACGCCGCTCGCCACGCGTTTCTCGCATGCGGTGCCGCTGTCGATCGCGTGCTACAACAGGGCGTTCCAATCCCCACTCGAATTCGATGCGCCATTCAACGGCTTCCTGGTGTCGGATCAGGATCTCGCCTGCAAGCTGACGACCTCTGCGCCCGAGCTTTCGGCAATCCACGATCGGATCGCCGACGAGGCGCTGGAGCGTCTGGTCAAGGCCGACACTGCGTATCGCGCCCGCGCAGCGATCGTCAGGCTGCTGCCCGACGGCAGCCCGCTGCGCTCGGCCATCGCAGCCGAGCTGGGCTTGAGCGACCGAACCTTCCAGCGCCGGCTGGCGGACGAAGGCCTCTCCTTCAGCGATCTCGTCGACGATGTCAGGCGCGAGCTCGCCCAGCGCCATCTCGCCGATTTCCGCATGACGCTCACCGACATCGGCTATCTGCTCGGCTATGCCGACCAGAGCACCTTCTTCCGCGCATCCAATCGCTGGTTCGGCGAATCACCGGGCGAATACCGCTCGCGGCTGATGGAGGGCGTGCGGCGGGAAGTCGCTGTCGCGCGCGGACCATGATCCGCCGGCGGGAGACGGCTTCAGACGCGTTCTTCAGAACATCCCGTTGGGATTGGCCGACTGCTCGGGAACGGGCTGAACCGAATCCCAATGCTCCTCGATCTTGCCGTCCTTGAGACGGAAGATGTCGACGATGGCGTTGCCGCGTGTGCCGGGCTCGCGGACGGCGTGAACGCGCAGCACGACGAAGTCGCCGTCGACATGCACCTGCGTGATCCTGCTGTGCGACTGTGGGAATTTGGCCTTCAGAAATTCGATGAACTTGCGAAATCCCTCCGGGCCGTCCTCGGCGTTCGGATTGTGCTGGATGTAGGTGCCGAGATATTTCGACGCCGCCTCGAAATCCTTGCGATTGAGGCCCTGCTCATAGAAGTCGAGCACGATCGCCTTGTTGCGCTCCTCCTGGGCCGAATAGGCCCGCTGAGCCAGCACCGGTGTTGCGACCGTGGCGAACAGCACCGCGGCCACCGCGGCGAAACGCGTCATCATTCCGTCATCTCCCCCGGGGCGCAGATATGATGCAGCCGTTGCCCACCCCAGCTATTTCGGCTGTCGCCAGCTAAGCGGACTTCCCACGGGAAGTGACCTCAAAGATGAGTGACCTCAATAATAGCGGTGGAGATGATGCACCGGGCCGTGGCCGTGTCCGACCGTGAAGCGATCGGCAGCCGCGATCGCGCCGGAGATGAAGGCCTTGGCGTTGCCTACGGCCGCCTCGAGGCTCTCCCCCTTCGCCAGCCCTGCGGCCACGGCCGACGACAGCGAACACCCCGTGCCGTGGGTGTTCTTCGTGTCGATGCGCGGCGACGGCAATGGGATGCTGGTTGCTGATGTGATCAGGTAATCGGTGCTGTCAGCGCCCTGCCCGTGGCCGCCCTTGATCAGCACCGCCGGACAGCCGAGCGCGAGCAGCCGGCGGCCTTGCGCCGCGATCGCCTCGTCCGAGGTCGCGACCGGCTCGTCGAGCAGCGCGGCCGCCTCGGGCAGGTTCGGCGTGATCAGCGACGCCCGCGGGATCAGCCCGCGGCGCAGCGCGTCGATCGCATCCTCCGGCAACAGCCGCGCGCCCGAGGTTGCGACCATCACCGGATCGAGCACCACGTGCCGCGGCCGCCAGCGCGCGAGGCTTGCCGCAATGGCGTCGGCAATCGGCGCCTGCGCCACCATGCCGATCTTGACCGCGCCGACGGCGAGGTCATCGAACACCGCATCGATCTGCGCGGCGACGAAATCGGGCGGCACCAGATGCACGCCGGTCACGCCCCTGGTGTTCTGGGCGGTCAGCGCCGTCAGCACCGAGGCGCCATAGACGCCGAGCGCCGCGAAGGTCTTGAGGTCGGCCTGGATACCGGCTCCCCCGGAGGAATCCGAACCGGCGATGGTGAGTGCGACGGGGGTGCTCATGCCCCCTTCCTAGCGCGGGCCGGCCGCGCCCGGCAAGCAGGCCGGCCCACCGGAGAAAGCGTATCGACTTCGTCGGAAAACGCTATATTGAGGCGAAAGATGCCTTCCGGAGACAGCCCGCAATGGTTCCCTTCTTCGTCCAGATCAAGTGCAAGCTTGGCCAGTCCTACACGGTCGCCAATGCGCTGGCGGAAGCCGAGATCGCCTCCGAGATCTACTCGACGGCGGGAAATTACGACCTGCTGGTGAAGTTCTACGTCGACAATGCCACCGACATCGGCCACTTCGTGAATGAGAAGGTCCAGATCCTGCCCGGCATTCAGGACACCCACACCATCATCACGTTCAAGGCCTTCGGCGCCACCTGACGAGGCGCTTTCTCACCCGGCGCGGCCTGCCCGTCGGGCGCCTGCCTCAACACCTGCCTCACGACAAAGGCGCCCGTCGTGACCGACGGGCGCCGAGGTCCTGAAAATGGGTCAAGCATGGTTTCGTCATGAAAGACGGTGGCGGCCGGAGACCGTTGTCCGCCAATTCGCACCAGTGGGCCGGAAAGCCGGACCTTTCGATCGTGAGGGGCAATGGGGGGACCGTCGAACGGCCCGGCTTTCCCTTCGGCAACTTGGCGACAGGCGTTCTATAGCGGGTACGCGGAGCACCGGGTCAAGGCGGGCGGCCGATCCGATACGGTCGATCAAGAAGTTGAGACGAAAACTCAAGAATGACTGCGGCGCCGCGTGAAGAGTGAGATCAAAGCCGTTTCGTCCCTGCTGCCGAGCTACGGCTTTTGCGCCGAGCAGATGGACACCGAGGCGAACATTGCGGCGTGGCGCGAGGCCACGTCGACGTTCTTCGAGGTCGACCAGCTCGCGGCCGGCGAGGCCGCTCCGTTCAGAGCGGACGTGCTGTCCTATGCGCTTGGCTCCGTGCTGCTGGGATCGGCCCGTGCGAGCGGCCAGCGGTTCCGGCGATCGGCCGAAACCGTCGCCCGCAGCGGCGTGGATCACATCATCCTGCAGCTCTACGTGAACGGCAGCTATGAGGGCGTCGCGGGCGCCTCGCCGATCCGGGTCGAGGCCGGCGACCTCTGCGTGCTCGATCTCGCCCAGACACTCGAAACGCGCGCGACACCGTTCGAGAACGTCACGTTGGTGGTGCCGCGTCCGATGTTCGATGCGCGCCTGCTGCAGGTCGACGACCTGCACGGCCTGGTGCTGCCGCGCAGCGGCGCGCTGGCGCCGCTGTTGGCGCGGCATTTCGGCGCGCTGCTCGACTGTGCGCCGCGCATGAGTTTCGACGAGTGCCAGGCCGCGGTCGAGGGCACGATCGCGCTGATCTCGGCGTGCCTGCGCGGCGAGCTCGAACGCCGCGATGCCGACCGCAGCGTGACGCCGGACGCCTCGCTGCTCCGCGTCCGCCAATATATCGAAGCGCGGCTGTCGAGCCCTGAACTCAGCGCCGACGCGGTGGCGCTGCATTTCGGGATGTCTCGCGCGTCGCTCTATCGCCTGTTCGCGCCGATCGGCGGCATCGCCGACTACATCCGCAGCCGCCGCCTGCACCGCGCATTCTTCGATCTCGCCGGGACGGGATCGCGGACGCAGCGCATCAGCGAGGTCGCGCGGCGCTGGCAGCTCGGGACCGATGCGCATTTCACGCGGCTGTTCAAGGCCGCCTACGGCATCACGCCGAGCGCCGCGCGCGAGGCCGCCATGCTGGGCTCGCCACGCCTGCCGGTCGACGCGGACGCCGAAACCGCCTCGCCGCTCAGCCGTTGGATGCGAGGGATAGCAGCGCCCCGGACCGGGGAATGAGCGCGACGACGGCCGCCGAGTGCGGGTCGTCGTCCCCGGATGCGTCGTCCTCAGATGCGTCTTCGGCCGGCTGCGGCTCGTCGGCATCGGACGCAGCGCGCGCGATCTCCAGATGCTGCTCGAGCTGCTCGACCGGCATCGGCCGGCCCAGCAGATAGCCCTGCGCAAAGTTGACGCCGAGCGCGCGAAGTTGCACCAGCTGCTCTTCGGTCTCGACGCCTTCGGCGGTGATCTGGATGCCAAGCCCCCGCGCCAGCGTCACGACCGAGGAGATGACGGCGGCACTTTCGTCGCGCACGCTCAGATTGGCGACGAAGGACTTGTCGATCTTGATCTTGTTGAACGGGAACGCCGTCAGCGAACGCAGCGACGAATAGCCGGTGCCGAAATCGTCGAGCGCCAGCGAGATGCCGAGGCCCTTCAGCCGGTCGATGAAGCTCTCGTTCTCGGCCGCGCGCTCCAGCAGCACCGACTCCGTGATCTCGATCTCGAGACGCTTCGGATCGAGGCCGGACCTCGCGAGCGCCGACTGGATGACGTCGAACAGTTCGGCCTGCTTGAACTGGACGGGCGACAGGTTCACGGCGATCTTGACGTCGTCCGGCCATGCGGTGGCGTCGTCGCAGGCGCGCCCGATGATCCATTCGCCGAGCGGCACGATCAGGCCGGTCGACTCCGCAAGCGGGATGAACTTGTCCGGCGGCACCAGCCCCTTGACCGGATGACGCCAGCGCACCAGCGCCTCGACGCCGCGGCGCTCGCGCGTCTCGGCGTCGTAGAACGGCTGATAGTGCACCTCGAACTGGCACTGCGCGATGGCGTCGCGCAGATCACCCTCGAGCGTGTTGCGCGCCTCGAGCTCGGCCGACATCGCATCGTCATAGAGCGTGTAGCAGCTGCGGCCGGCGGATTTCGAGCGATAGAGCGCGAGGTCGGCCTTCTTGAGCAGGTGCTCCTGGTCGCGGCCGTGCTGGGGCGCGAGCGAGATGCCGATGCTGGTGCCGATCTCGACCCGTTGCCCGCCGAGCTGGAACGGCTCGGCGATCAGCTTGGTGATGCGCTGCGCAAGCTCGATCGCGGCGGCGCGCTGGTCGGCGGATCCGGCCTGGATCAGGGCGAACTCGTCGCCGCCGAGCCGGGCCAGCACGTCCTCGTCGCGCAGCTGCGATCTCAGCCGCTGAGCGACCTGCACCAGCAGTTCGTCGCCGGCGCCATGGCCGAGCGAGTCGTTGACGTTCTTGAAGCGGTCGAGGTCGAGCAGGAAGACGGTGAAGCGGCCGCTCTTCTCGTCGTTGATGCGCTCCATTTCCTCGAGGAAGAAGGCGCGGTTCGCAAGGCCCGTCAGCGCGTCGGTCTGCGCCAGCTCGAGCACGCGGCGATTGGCGAGCGCGAGCTGCAGGGCGTTGCGGCTCGACAGCGCGAGATACACGGCGAGGAAGATCGTCGTCGCCATGCCGGCCGCATACAGCGCCAGCGCGCGGTTGTGGCTCGCCATCAGGCTGCCACCGGCGGGCGCCGCCTGGAACACCCAGTCGGCATCGCCGATGCGCAAGGTCGTCGACCAGATGCTGGGGTCCGCGGGCCAGCGCTGCGGGTCCACGCCGGAGGCGTTGATCACGCGCTCGGGCGGCAGAAGGTTGATCGCGAGCGCCGGGCTGTTGGGATTGTTCGCGCGCACCGACTGCAACAGCGTCGGCAGGTCGAATACGCCGATGATGAAGCCGCTGAGATTGCGGCGGCGGTCGGCGACCGTCGTGCGCGACGTCCCCTTGGCGTAGACGGGGATGCCGATCATCACGGCGTTGTTGCGCTCGTTCTGATTGATCAGGTTCTGACGCGTGCGCAATGCGCCGATCACGTCGTAGTCGCGCGACTGTTCCAGCACGGCGCGATGGTCGGGAATGCTCCAATAATCGAGACCGTAGACCGGCGAGGTCTTCGCCTCGGTGGAGAAGTAGACCGGATAATATTCGTCGCTCTCCGGCGCCACGGTGCCGTCGGGGTAGGACTTGATGCGAAAGGCGGGAACACCATCGGTGATCGCCGCCGCCTCGTATTCGCCGCGCTCCTTGCGCTTGATCCGCGGCAGCCACGCCAGGCGCAGCATGCCGCGATGCGCCTCGAACAGGCGCGCGCTGAAGGTCTGGTACTCGCTGCGGGTGATGTCGTCGTTGGCGGATTCGAAGCGGGTGCGCAGCGCGGTCAGCCGGCTGACATATTCGTTGACGCCGTTCTGGACCAGGATCGCCTGAGCTTCGGCCACGCCTTCGAAATCGGTGCGCGCCAGCCGGTTTTCCCAGCGTCCCACGGCAACCGTCCCGACGACCGACAGCACGACGCCGACGCATGCCGCGATGATCGCAGGGCGATAAAGCCGGTATCGCGATAGCGACGCGCGCAGCCTCTCGCGCCCGCTACCGCTGCGAGCATCATCCTTTTCCTGCAGCGTCGGTGCGCTGTACTCTTCAACCTGCAATATGGCCCCCGCCAAACGGCTGCCCCTCACCACGATGCGGCCGATGCTGGCCGCGGTAAGTTAAGGACGGTCAAAGATGATCCGTCGTGGCGTACCAGAAACCGGGCTTGGTTAACGGCTGACTGTTGAGGGCCGCCCAAAACGCGATCAAGCGCGGGCCACGTCTTTAGCGAGGTCTTCATTCAACACGCCTAGACTGAGTTGTCATCAAGCGTACTCGTGCATCGAAGATCGCAATGAACTGGTTTTCAAGCCTTCGGATCTCCATCGTTCTCGCCCTGATCGCCGGCGTGCTCCCGCCCGGGTCTGCGCGCGCCGACGAGCTCGGCGTCACCAACGACTCCATCATGTTCGGCCAGGTGGCGGCGCTGGAGGGCCCGTCGGCCGCGCTGGGCCAGGCGGCGCGCCAGGGATTGCTGGCGGCCTTCAACGAGCTCAACGCCAAGGGCGGCGTCTACGGCCGCAGGCTGAAGCTGGCGAGCCGCAATGACGGCTACGACCCCGATCGCTCGGTGGTCGAGACCATCAAGCTGATCTACGAGGACAAGGTGTTCGCGCTGATCGGCGCCGTCGGCACCCCGACCGCGATGGCCACCGCGCCGATCGCGGCGTCGAACGACGTCCCCTTCATCGGGCCGATCTCGGGCGCCGAATTCCTGCGGGCGCCCGAATTCCAGAACGTCGTGAACATCCGCGCAAGCTACGCGGCCGAGGCCGAAGCCACGATCAAGCATCTCACCGAAGAGCTTCACCTCACCCGCATCGCCATCTTCTATCAGGATGACTCGTTCGGCCGCGACGTGCTGGCCGGCGTGAAGACGCATCTCGATCGCCGCGGCCTCGAGCTCGCGGCCGAAGGCACGTTCGAGCGCAACACGCGCGCGGTCGGCGCGGCGCTCAAGGTCATCCGGCGCGCGGAGCCGGAAGCGGTGATCCTGGTCGGCACCTACGGCCCGTGCGCCGAGTTCATCAAGATGGCGCATCGCAGCGGCTTCAACCCGACGTTCTCGGCGGTGTCCTTTGTCGGTGGCAATGCCCTTGCAAAGGAGCTCGGTCCGGAGGGACGCGGCGTCATCGTCTCCGAGGTGGTCCCGTTTCCGTGGGACACCGACCTCCGCGTCGTCGCCGACTACCAGGCCGCGATGAAGACGCTCGATCCGAGCCAGACGCCGGATTTCATCGGGCTCGAGGGCTACATCACCGGCCGCCTGGTGGCCCGCGCCCTGGCGATGACCGGGCCGAACCCGACCCGCGCCGAGCTGCTCCGCATCATCAACGAGGTCGGCCAGTTCGACATCGGCGGACTGGTGGTCAGCTTCGGCAACGCGCGCAAGGAGAATCCACCGCCGGTATCGCTGACGGTGATCCAGAGCGACGGCAGCTTCAAGCCGATCTGACCTGCGTGCGCGCGCTCGCCGAACTGATCAGCTTGCCGGCTTCTTCGGCTTCGGCGGGCCTTCCGCCGGCGGCAGCGATTTCAGATAGACCGCCATCGCCTTGCGATCCTCGGGCGTGAGCTGCGAGGTGTTGCGGATCACCCGCGCCATCGAGCCGCCGGCGCTGTCGCCGTCGGGCAGCTGTCCGGTCTCGAGGAAATAGCTGATGTCGCTCTCGCTCCAGTCCGCCAGGCCCTTCTGGGTGATGTTCGGCACGAAGCCCTGACCTTCCGGATCCGGCCCACCCGCCAGACGCTGCGCCGAAACGATGCCGCCGAGCGCGTTGCGCGGGCTGTGGCACTCGGCGCAATGGCCGAGCGTATTGACCAGATAGGCGCCGCGATTCCACTCCGCCGGGCGCGCGGCGTTGGCGGCAAACGGCCTGTCGTCGAAGAACAGCAGCTTCCAGACCCCAACGGTGCGACGGATGTTGAACGGGAATGGCATGTCGTGCGCGCGCGAGGCGCCGGCGACCGGCGGCAGCGTCTTCATGTAGGCGAAGAGATCGCGGACGTCGTCGATCTTCGCCGCCGCGTAGGAGGGATAGGGAAACGCCGGGTAGTAGTGGCTGCCGTCCGGCGACACGCCGCTCACCACCGCATTGACGAACTCGGCCTCGCTCCAGCGCCCGATACCGTCAGTGGGGTCGGGCGAGATGTTGGGCGCATAGAAGGTGCCGAACGGCGAGCTCAGCGGCAGACCGCCGCCGAGCTTCAGTCGATCCGGCTGGTTCGGCACCGCGTGACAGGACGCGCAGCCACCGATGTTGAACATCTCCTGCCCGTTGGCGAGATCCGGCGCGCGCGTCGCCGCTGCGAGCGTGATCGTCGACGGCTGGGTCAGCCACCAGAACACCGCCATGCCGGCGGCGCCGAGCACGCAGAGAGCAAGCAGGAGGCGGCGTAGCATGGTGGCTCCGTCACAGCAGGAGGATATCGTCGGCCCGGCGATCATCACCGGAGCTCGGCGGCGCCGTGATACGTCAGGACGCCCGCGCGGCGCAAACAAACGGGGGCGGACGCCATGTCGCGTCCGCCCCCGTTGATGGCTGGTCAGATCAACTGTTCTTGAGACGGAAGGTCTCGTGACAACCGCCACATTCCTTGCCGATGCCCGGCGCGGTCGCCTTCAGGCTGTCGAGATCCTTGATCTTGGCCTTGGCCTCGGTGACGACCTTGCCGAAGGTCTCGATCTTGGCCTTGAAGCCGGCCTGGTCTTCCCAGATCTTCGGCGACGGACCGTAGTCGCCTTCGAACTTGGCGCCCTTCAGGCTCGCCGGATACATCGTCGGCAGCTTCTTGGCGGTCTCCTCGAGCTGCGCCAGAGCGGCATTGACGGCGGCCTGATCATACGGCTTCTCGCCCTTGACCATCGCGATCAGGACACCGCCGAGGTTCTTGGCGTTGGCCTTCATCGTGTCCTGGCTATGCTTGACCAGATCCTGCTGTGCCATCACGGCGCCGGCCCCTAGCAGCAAAGCTGCGACAGCCACGACAGTCCGCTTCATCAATTCGCTCCTTTGTTGTCACAATCCCGTCCAGCCCACCTGGACGGGTCGCTTGGGTGGTCAACCCCTCAGCCGGCGGGTTATTCCGGAATTGAGGCGGATATCGGAGGAGATCCGGAGGGAGAGTACTCAGAGACTATGACGGCGATGCTGCTCCCGGATCGCGATCCAGACGCGCTCCGGGGTCGCCGGCATGTCGATGTGATCAATCTTGTACTCGCGCCAGAGGGCTTCGACGATCGCATTGACGACGGCCGGACAGGAGCCAATCGCGCCCGCTTCGCCGGCGCCCTTGACGCCCATCGGATTGGTCTTGCAGGGCACGTTGTGGGTCTCGAAGGTGAAGGACGGCGCGTCGGCGGCGCGCGGCAGCGCGTAGTCCATGAAGCTGCCGGTGACGAGCTGAGCGTCGGAGTTGCTGTAGACCACCTGCTCCATCAGCGCCTGGCCGATGCCCTGCACCGCACCGCCATGCACCTGGCCGGCCAGCAGCAGCGGATTCAGCGTCACGCCGAAATCGTCGACGATGACGTAGTTGACGATCTTGATGATGCCGGTCGCCGGATCGATCTCGACCTCGGCCACATGCGTGCCGTTCGGATAGGTGCCATCGGCGCTGGCGAAGGTGGCGCTGCCGTTGAGCTTGGCGGGATCTGTGCCCGGACGCTTGGCGAGATCGGCGAACGAGATCGCGCGGTCGGTGCCGGCGACGCGGATCACGCCGTCGGCGATCTCGAGATCGCCGAGGCCGGCCTCGAGTGCTTCCGCCGCGATCTGCTTGAGCTTGTCGCCGAGCTCATGGGTGGCGCGCTGCACGCTGACGCCGCCGGAGGGAATCGAGGCCGAGCCACCGGTGCCGAGGCCGGTCGCGATTTCGGCCGTGTCGCCCTGGTGGATGTGCACGCGCTCCGGCGGCAGGCCGAACTGCTCGGCGACGATCTGGGCGTAGGCGGTCTGGTGGCCCTGCCCGCTCGACTGCGTGCCGATCAGGATGGTGACGTCGCCGTTGGGATCGAGCCGCACGTTCGCGGTCTCCTCGCCCATGGTGCCGCAGACCTCGACATAGCTCGCGAGCCCGATGCCGCGGATCAGCCCGTGCTTCTTCGCAGCCTTGGCGCGCTTCGGAAACTCCTTCCACTGCGCGATCTCCATCGCGCGCTTGAGATGCGCATTGAAGTCGCCGGAATCATAGACCTTGCCGGTCGCGGTCTTGTAGGGCAGCGCGCGCGGCGGAATGAAGTTCTTGCGCCTGATCGCATCGACGCTCATGTCGAGCTTGCGCGCGCAGGCATCGACCAGGCGCTCGATGACGTACGCTGCCTCGGGGCGGCCCGCGCCGCGATAGGCGTCGACCGGAACGGTGTGGGTGAAGATCGTGCGCACCCGGCAGTGGAACGCCTGGATGTCGTAGAGGCCCGGCAGCATGCCGGCGCCGCCATGCGGGATGTACGGCGCGAAGGTCGAGAGATAGGCGCCCATGTCGCCCATCAGGTCGACGTCCATGGCGAGGAACTTGCCGTCCTCGGCCAGCGCCATCTTCGCCGTGGTGACGTTGTCGCGGCCCTGCGCGTCGCCCATGAAATGCTCGGAGCGGTCGGCGGCCCAGCGCACCGACTTGCGCAGCCGCTGCGCGGCGACCGCGAGCAGCGCATACTCCCGGTAGGGAAACAATTTTGTGCCGAAGCCGCCGCCGACGTCGGGGCAGATCACCCGCATCTTCTCGGTCGGGATCTTCAGCACGTTCTGGCAGAGGATGTCGCGCAGCCGGTGGCTGCCCTGGCTGCCCGCCGTCAGGGTCAGATGATCGCGCTTGGTGTCGTATTCGCAGACCGCGGCGCGCGTCTCCATGAAGCTCGCCACCACGCGCGGATTGACGATGCGGATCTCGGCCACCGCATGCGCTTTCGCGAAGGCCGCCTCGGTCGCGGACTTGTCACCGATCGAAACGTCGAACAGCACATTGCCCTTGTGTTCGGCCCACACCTGCGGCGCATCCGGCTTGATCGCGTTCACGACGCCGGTCACGGCCGGCAAGGTCGTCCACTCGACCTTGATCGCCTCCAGCGCGTCGCGCGCGTGATCCAGCGTATCGGCGACGACGAAGGCGATGGCGTCACCGACGTGGCGCACCTCGTTCTTGGCGAGGATCGGATAAGGCGGCGCGGTGAAGGGATCGGTCTCGAGATTGAACAGGCAGGGCAGCCCACCGAGCTCCGCGGTGTCGGCGGCGGTCAGGATCAGCGCCACGCCCGGCAAGAGCCGCGCCTGGGTGACATCGATGGTGAACTTGGCATGGGCATGCGGCGAGCGCAGCACCAGCGCATGCAAGGCGGCAGCCGGCGCCAGATCATCGGTATAGCGGCCCTTGCCGCGAATCAGCGCGTCGTCCTCTTTCCGGAGAACGCTTTGTCCGACGCCGAACTTGATAGGAGCTGCCATCTGGTTTCACTTCCCGCTTGCATTGTCGCAAATATTGGACGGCATATTGCAGCGGAACGAAGACTCGCGCAAACGCCATATGGCCGCCCCTGGACCCACGTGCGGTCAACTCTCCGCAGGCATGCCACCAGCTCGATGCTGCAGCGCAAACATCAGCGCCGCACGAGGGCCTTGAGCCAGCGCGGGCCGAACAGCACCAGAATGGCGCCGGCATAAATGACGGCCCCCACCACGATCAACAGGCCGAGAACGGCTTCGTCCTGCAAGCGGCCGAGCGAAGCGAGATGGGCCGATGCCACCAACGCCGTCGCCCACAGCGCCGCCGCGAGCACCACGCCGGTTCCGGCAAATTTCAGCAGCGACATGGTGAGCCGCCGATCGAAGCGCAGATAGCCCTTGTGCACGGCGAAGCCGAGCACGAGCAGCAGGTTGATCCAGGCGCCGACGGCCGTCGCCAGCGCGAGGCCGACCTGGGCCAGCGAGCCCATCAGCAGCACCTTCAGCACGACGTTGGCGGTCAGCCCGGTGAGCGAGGCCTTCACCGGCGTGGCCGTGTCCTTCCGAGCGTAGAAGGTCGAGACCGCGCTGCGGATCATCACGAACGGAATGAGGCCGACGGCATAGGCGGCAAGCGTCGCACCCGCCGCCGCCGCATCGCCCTTGGTGAAGGCGCCGCGCGCGAACATCGCCCGCGTGATGACGTCGGGCACCGCGAGGAAGGCGGCGACGAACGGCACCGAGAACAGCAGCGTGAACTCGAAGGCGCGGCGCTGCTGCTCCATGGCCCCTTCATGATCGTTCGCCGTCAGCCGCCGCGACATTTCCGGCAGCAGCACGGTGCCGATGGCGATGCCGATCACGCCGATCGGCAATTGGTTGAGACGGTCGGCATAATACAGCGCCGAGATCGCGCCCGCGGGGAGGAACGTCGCGATGATGGTGTCGGCGAACATCGCCACCTGCGTGCCCATCGAGCCGAGCGTGGCCGGCCCCAGCGCCTTGAAGAAGGCGCGGATGTCGTCGTCGAGCTTGAGCGGCGCGAAGCGCGGCAGCCCGCCGTGACGGGCGAGATCGCCGGCGAGCAGGAAATATTGCAGGAAGCCCGAGATCAGCACGCCCCAGGCCGCGGCATGACCGACGCCGGGGAAGAACGCCGCCAGCGCCAAGGTCCCCATCATCGCGAGATTGAGGAAGATCGACGCCGCCGCAGCGCTGGCGAAACGCTGCATCACGTTGAGCATGCCGCCATACAGCGTCACCAGCGTGATCAACAGCAGGTACGGAAAGGTGATCCGGGTCAGCGTGATCGCCAGGTCCCGCTGCGCCGGATCGTCGGTGAAGCCGGGCGCCAGGATCGTCATCGCCTGCGGCATGAACACCCAGGCGAGGACCAGCAGCACGATTTGCGAGGCCAGCAGCAGGGTGAAGATGCGGTCGGCAAACAGGCTCGCCGAGGCCGGCCCCTTTTCGCCATGGACATGCGCATAGGCCGGCACGAAGGCCGCGTTGAACGCCCCCTCGGCGAAGATCGCCCGGAAATGATTAGGCAGCCGGAACGCAATGAAGAACGCATCCGCCACCGGCCCAGCGCCGAGAATCGCCGCCAGCATGATGTCGCGGGCAAAGCCGGTGAGGCGCGACAGCAGCGTATAGCCGCCGACGGTGAAGATACGTCCAAGCATGGGGGGCTTCTAGAGCATTGGGGGGAGAGTTTGAAGCGGAGAACGTGGGCGATGGCCGCTTGGGGCCAAAGTGTGGCGACACGGCAGCTGGCCCCCTCTGCCCGCTTGCGAGCCCAAGGCTGGTTAAGATCATCTCCCACCTGCGAGGGCGTCGGCCCAAAACCTTCCCCGCTCGCGGCAGGACAATCGCATATCATGAAACGAGGTATGGCTGCCCCTCGCTTCAGCCCCGGCGGCCTCTTTTCAGCCAGCTCAAGTCCGTACAACACTACATACCTGCCCCACGCAGGACGGCTATCCCTTCCGCCTGAGCCATCTGCATTGCGTCGAGGCTCTTCCCGCCCATTCTCGCAATTGGGATACCCATCGAGGGGCGCAGCATCGACCCGAAGCTGAAATTCTCAGGCCCTTCTTGATTTTCCCAGCCCTTGCTAATTACTCCATAGACATAAACGCCTTCCTTATCGAAAATTGGGCCACCGCTCATGCCACCTGGAATTTTGGCGCCGAATGAGAAGCATGGCCCCGGCGTCGATACATCCCGCTTGATCAAATTGTCCGGAAAGAACTGAATGATTTTGCCCACCGAGCCATGCAGATCGAACTGTGGCTGTGAGATGAAAATCTGCCCTGCAGCATTCACGTTGAGTTCGAAATCCGACATGTCTGCATAACCAAGCGCATGCGCTTCCGATCCTTCGCGCATGCCTACGCCGATCACGCCCGACTGCACGAGCGTCAAAGGCTGGTGCGGATAATTCGTGTTTGTCCGCGCCGGCACCTTACATATCGCAATGTCATAAGTGATTTTGACATCAACACCTCTGAACGAGAATGGCGCGTCGCGAGACTGCGCCATGAGCATCGACCACTCGAAGGGATAGAACGCGAAGCCTGGGGCTTGGAACAGCGGATTGTTCGGCACGAGCACGCCGAAAGCGAGTCCTTGCGTCTCAATGACTTGCCCCTCAGCCTCGCGCACATTTCCATACCGTCGATCAATCGGATCGGTGATGACATGCGCTGCGGTGACCAACAACCCTGAGCAACTAATGAAGAACGCAGTGCCTACGCATCGTACTCTACGTTCGCCATTGGCGACGGCGACGACCGGCACAATGCTTTCGCCTAAGGCGGACCTGATCGTTCCGCCGACAGGGGGTGTTTGGGTTAAGACAACGTCGTCACGAACAGCAAAAAACTCCTGTCCAGATCGTTCTGGTCCCAAGAGATCCAGCCCTTTCATATCCACAATGGCGTATGCGCCGTCTTGCTGCTGCCGCCAGAAGAGTTTCAAGATTTTCATGCGATCCCCATCGCCGCAGCAAGACACTGGAGTAGCCCGTAGGGCGAATTGCCATCCGCCCTACTCGCTGCGAGCATCAGCGCCTCGCTTTCAGCGCCCCCTTGTCGACGTACGGGAAGGGTAACGTCATCCGGAGCATGAGAACGAGATTGAAGACGTAGGTCAATAACACATAAATCAGTGCCACTGTGGACCAACGTCCAAGGGATGGATGCTGCCAAATGTCATAGATGAGAGCCCAATGAACCGCGAAGGAAGCTGCGATCGCGATGCAAACCATTACAACTATGAGAAGCGCAGCAACAATGACAAACGCTTTTCCGTGCCATAATCCAAATTGCCAGCGGTCGTGCTCGCGCGGAATGTAGATCCTCACGTTGAACGCGGTTGGGATGATAAACACGCCGAAGTGCTTTAGTTCGGATGCTACGGTTCCTTCGGCTACCGCTGAAGCGACATGTAGCGCAGCATCTCGCGAGTAAGTCAGTGCAGCCATGAAGACAGCCGCGGTGGAAGAGACCGCCAAGAGTACTTCACGAATTCCTTGGATGCTTTTCAATTCAACGCTGAAGAGCGAGCTCTTGGCATCCGGAGACACGAAGCCTACAATTAAAAAGGCGATGACGGCAGCTTGCAGCGCGAACAGCTTTAGAAGCCATTCCTCCTGCTGCTTTACCTGTCCAGCAATGGCTTCTACGAACGAATGATCGAAGAAGTCGTCGGCCCCATGTTGAGTGAGCGCCTCTCGCACGTCTGCCTGGATACGCTGCTTGTAGGTAAGCCACTTCGTGGGAAATTTCATAGCTGCACCGGCATTCGGACGAGAGAGACGTCACTCGAGGACTTCAGGCCGCGGAAGCGTTGAGCGATTTCGCTATCGAGAATCTGTTGCATCAGGTCGCGAGCCTTGCTCGCCTTCGTCGTATCCTCGAAGTGTGGCCTTACGGACGGGGATTTTCGCTCTTGCTGGAGGTTGAAGCCAGGCAGGATCTGCCCATTGGGCACCTGGGTATCAGCGACTGTCGTGAGCTTCCACGGCATGCGTCCCTCCTCTGCGACCATCATCCTAAGGTAGCATGAGATGCCGCTTTGGAGTCCAATATTCGCCCAATGCAGGCTCGACGGCCCGTCCGATCCATCCTTAGCGCCGAGCGTGCGGCTTTCGCTCCGGCATGGGGCGTCTCAGCACGCAGGGGTGAACTAGCGGACCGGATCTGTCCCGCCGGAATTCAGATGGCAGCCTGAGTGACATGCTGATCGAGGCTGGAGGCAGGTCAGTCAGCGGGCTAACACGAGGAAAGCCAAAGCAGGGGACCAGCTTTCCAGCCAACTCGGTTGATAGTGCGATGCGGTCTATCGCCCCGCCTGCTGAACCCGCGTTGCGTCGTCCAAATCGCGCGCGCCAAAAAACTCATTTCGCGAACCACTTCAAGCGCATCCCCCGATCCGCCCCGTGCCGGAAGAATATTCCGCTTTCTTTTTATCAGAAATCATGATTGTATGTCGCCGTCCCGTCTCGATCAGAGGGGCGCTTCGCGGTCGTCACGGACGTTGAGGCGGGATGCGGTGGGCGTGTCGATATTGCAGCGTGGTTCTCCATGCCGACGAACGACGTCGATGCGCACGGTCAAGTCGCGTGGTCCTGGCATCCCGACGCTGATGCCAAGTTGGTGCTGATGCGCAAAGCGCAGTGCCGATGACGGTGGCCAAAAAGCCCGGAGCACCGGGGAGAACGCGAAGCAGCCGTTCCATCCATCGCGCGGGGAATGCCGGGATGTCTCGGCTGAACCTGTGGTTCCTGCCGCCTGCATTTTTTTCGCAGGCGGGCCATGGGTGCGGCCAGCGCC
>BFBZ01000012.1_pt132 | contig 18975 bp, 16 predicted proteins | sample 1888401 | NCBI WGS metagenome assembly BFBZ01 (sample SAMD00112614, study PRJDB3348) | symbiont metagenome | host: Chara braunii | reverse complement strand
TTCCTGGTTGGCCATGATGAGCTCGAACCATTTGCGCATCAGGATGGCGCGCTCTTTCGCCGTCTTCGCGCGCCACGCCGGTTGGGCCTCGTAGGCAGCGTCGATCGCCGCGCGGGTGTCTTGCGCATCGAGATCGGCAACCTCGGCAATGGTTTCGCCGGTGGCTGGATTGGTGACGGGGAAACGCGCATTGGCGCGCGCGGCGGTCCACGCGCCATTCACATAGGAATCGGCCCGTAGAAGGGTTTTGTCGGTGAGTTTCAGCATGGGGGTGTTTTAGCGCGGTAGCTTGGGATTGTCATTGTCGCATTAAAGCAATCCCAGCGCCTTAAAACTCGCATGCCCGCTTCGGCCGATCACGAGGTGATCGTGGACGGCCACGTGCAGGGCTTTGGCGGCATCGGCAATCTGGCGGGTCATTTCGATGTCGGCGCGCGACGGTGTGGGGTCGCCCGATGGGTGGTTGTGCAGCAGCAGACTCGCATCGGGTTTCTCTAGCTATTTCAAGTCGGTAGTGATTCCGCCAAAGCAACTGGGGTATGGGAGTGGTGCATGTTGTTCAACAATTGCAGGCGAAATCACGTTCGGTCACGCTGACAACAATACAATCAGGCCCGATCAGATGAAAGCGATTCCTTGCTCGCGATGACGTTCCGAAAGGGCGCACCAAATGGTTTTCAAAAGTGGGTTTGGCTGAAGCAAAAGCGGTATGCGAATTTGTGACTGCTCGATCTACTGCACCGAGGCCTCACGTCTCCCCATCTCGTTGCCGCTGAACACGCGGTGGAACTGATTCGATTGATGGCACGCTCGGCTGGCCGCCTTGTCACTGCGGGTTGCGAGGTGCGGTTGAAGCAGTGTTATGCGGCAGTGCCGAGCAAATGCAGCCGAGGAGAGGTGGCAACCTGCTTGCTATTGCTCACAACCCCTTGGAAGTACTCGCCTCACCGGACGGGGCGCGAGTGGAATTCCGCCCTTGCCGTCCAGTGAACTCCTCCGCTCGCGATAAGCTGATGCCAGTTCCATTTTTGGTCAAAAAAGGGTGAATTGCCGCCCGAACCCACCGAAACGTCCGCCGTTGCGCTGCGTTTCAGACGCCGATACGCTCTCGCCCTGAGTCTGGATGACAATGAACGCACAGCTTCCGCTAACCCCCGGCGACTATGACACGCGGGCGATTTCGCCGTTGGTCGAATTGGGTGCCTATGAAGCGCTCTGGTTGGACGAAAAGGCGACCTTCAAGACGATTGCCGAGAAGTTCAAGGCCAATCCCGGTTCTGTGCCTTCCGATTTTGTCCCTTTGCCTGTTGCCATGGAAGCCGCGACGGCAGTCCTTAAGGAGATGCACGAGGGCGGCATCACAGATTTTGGTGTGCGCGTACACGGGGCCGGAGAGTATCCGCCAAAACTACGCGACGCGCGCCATCCAATTGAACTTCTCTACTTCCGTGGTTGGTGGGACTTAGTGGAAACGCGGTGCGTCGCCGTAGTGGGAACGCGCAAACCGACTCCAGAAGGAATGGCGCGTACCGCGCGCATGACTCGGATGCTTGTCGAGGACGGCTACACGATCGTTTCTGGATTGGCGCAAGGCGTGGATACAATTGCTCACAAGACCGCGATGGAGTTGGGAGGGCGAACAATTGCCGTTGTTGGCACGCCACTTTCCCGTTGTTATCCGAAATCGAACACGGCGCTCCAAGCTCGGATCGCTGATGAGTTCTTGATCATCAGTCAAGTTCCGGTGCTGAAATATTTGCGCGCGAAAAACCCAAAGGTGAACTCGTATTTCTTTCCCGAGCGCAACATCACAATGTCGGCCTTGACGATGGCTACTGTGATCGTCGAAGCCGGTGAAACATCTGGCACGTTGTATCAGGCCCGCGCAGCCATTGACCAAGGGCGAAGACTTTTCATTTTGGACAGTTGCTTTCAAGGTGACTTGGGGTGGCCGCTTAAATTCGAAGCGCAAGGCGCAATTCGTGTTCGCGATTTTGAGGACGTTCGGCGGAATTTGAATGATGTACGACCGTCTAACGAAAATAGATGATCTAACGCGCCCGGCACATTCGTTCTTGGAACCGGAAGACGCTTGCTTCTACATGGGTGAATATACGGCGCATGGCGGCTTCGGTGCGAGCACGACCAACGGCCTAATCTGGAATTTGAAGAAGCCCATGGCGCGGCGGGCGAATCTGCAAGAATGGCGACACAAGGTCAACGCCATTTCCGAGGCCGCCCGATGCTTTCGCCGCATACTGAAAAAAGTCGGGGTAGAATCGAGCACCTTCGTTCCGGTCCCGCCATCAAAGCGCCGAGGCGACTTGGGATACGATGATCGTATAGCCCAGATACTCGATCAGATGGGCGAAGGCTTTGACTGCGATGCCCGGGAGATCGTGTATCAACACCAGAGCATGGCACCTTCCCATGAAGGCGAGCGTGCATCTATCGCAGAGCTGGTTGCTAACTATCGCATTGACGCAGCGCTACTTCAGCCGCCACGGAACAACCGCGTTGTAATTGTTGATGACATGCTCACAACAGGAAGACATTTTAAGGCCATGACACAAGTCCTGTCTGAGCGATTTCCTGGCGTGGCATTTAGGGGACTGTTCATCGCGCGTCGCAACACTCGGTCACCGCTGGACGAATTCGATGCGATAGAAGAGGAAGGCTAAGGCCGATGTCGTGGCTACCGGCATGGCTAAGAGCGAAGCAGCCCGCCAGCGAACCGCTGGACCTTTCGCTGGTCCCAGATGCAAGCGTCGATGAACTTCATCGCCAAGCAGAGAAGTTTTTGGAAGGAACCATAGAGTTCGCTGTGGCCTCTGATGCCCGTGCGGCAAGCCTTGCGAGCATATTTGGGGGCGCAAGCGTGGCCATTGCCGCCGCTGCGGCGACATTGGTCACCAGTGATGAAACAGGGAAATATTCGGCGTTAATTTCGGCAGGCTTTGTAAGTGCGCTATTCTTTTTCGCTGCCGCCGTTCTTTGCGCACGCGGTGGAAGGCCAGTGAGCTTTCATGCCGCCGGATACCAGCCGAGAAGGCTCCAAAAATCGGCGGCAGATGCGAAATGGATGTTGCGATACGTTACCGAGGATATTCAACGCCGGATCGATTTCAACGCTGCATCTCTGGAGCGGAGCGCCAGACTCACACGGTGGGGAATGATGGTGGCGATATCGGCCGTACCGATAGCGGTCCTTATATTCTGCGTCGCGCAATTTGGTCCGGGTCTATGCTCTTCTTCAAAGGTACCTCGGGGTCTGGCCGGGGCGGGGGCTCCTTTGGCGACGTATCGGGCAAGGTAATCGGCTGCTGTTTCGGGTCTGTAAGTAAATCCTCGCCTCTACCGGACATCGCTAACCTCCCGCTCTCAACCGCAATCTAGGGATATGGACCGGTCTGTAAAGCGCCCTCCGCCTGATGAACAGATTTCTTTGGGGTGGACCCTGCCGGGTTCGTATCCATTCAATAGCGAAATCAACGGGGTCATGTCGGTCGCTTAACACTCCCAAGCATATCGGAGCAAGGCACATCTGCAGCACGGTTCGGAATTCAATCTCCTCAACCGTTTCCACCTGACTTCTGCTTCGGCGGAGGCTGTCGCCGGCACTTGACCATATTTGCGTGGTCCCACGCCTTTAATTCCGCCAGCGGGTAGAGGATCGACCTCCCGATTTTCACGAAGGCGGGACCTATTTTGGCGGCGCGCCAATTACGCAGCGTACCGACCGAGACCGCTCCGCGATACCGCGCCGAGACCTCCTCGGCAGTTAGGAATTCGGCATTTACCTCCGCACCAGATTCTTGGAGGGACAGGGCTTGGCGTAGATCCGCAGACCTAGGTTCTGTGGTGTTTGCAGTTGGCATCTCAAGGCCGGGATGACGCATGGCTCAGAGCACTCGTTCGGCGTTCGAACGGTATTGCGGATTTCTCTGGCGCGGAAACGTCGAGGAAGCGGATTTCACCGCATTGCAGAATTTTGCACTTACCTGCGCAAACCAGCTAATCGCATGGCATCTCCGCAATTCCGCGCCTTCTTGCGCGAATTCGCGAGATTTCGCTCTTAATTACGGGAAATTTTGTTTCGCCAAGGGCCTGTCACCGAAATCGGCTCGCGTCAATTTTTTTCCGTGATCGATTCCAGGGTCTCATCCGTCAGTATGGATGTAGGCCAAGGTCAACAATCCTCAAGAGCGGAAGAGCTAGGGGATGACTGACACGTCGGAAATGGATCGTGAGAAACCTGGCGCGCGAGGTCAGAACATGACTTCGCGCAAATTGGACCTACACGCCTGGTTTGTCCGTGAGGTACTTCCGTTGGAAGCGTCCCTGACCCAGTACCTCCAGCACAATTGGCGCGGCCGGTCGGCCGTGGCCGACATGGTGCAGGATATCTATCTAAAGGTCTTTCAGTCAGCACAAATTTCGCTGCCGGAATCCACTCCAGCCTTCGTTTTTGCAACTGCGCGCAATCTGCTGATCGACCGTCTGCGTCACGAAAAAGTCGTTCCGCTAGAAGCGGTTGAAGATTTGGACGCTCTCGAAGTTGCCACCGATGTTCCGGCTCCTGACGAGCAGGTAATTGCCCGCGACGAGCTTCGCCAGATTCAGAAAGTGGTCGAGCAGATGCAGCCCCGCTGGCGGGAAGCATTTCTGTTGCATCACGTCGAAGATTTGTCCCGGCGGGAAGTCGGTGTGCGGATGGGGATCTCTGAGATCACCGTGACCCGCCACCTCAATTCCGCCCTGCGCTTTTTGGCGAACACGATGTACCGCACGAAGCGGGAGGGTCGTCGATGAGCGAGTACAACTTCGACGAAGTATCGGAAAGCAATGCAGGTCTCCTCGACAAGGCCGCTGCCGATTGGATTCTCGCAAAGCAGCTCGCCGAGCATTGGTCGGTTGAAGACCAAGCGGCACTGGATAATTGGCTTTCCGAATCTGACGCCCATCTCTTGAGCTATTGGCGGTTGGAAGCCATCTGGCTCCGTTCACATAGGCTCAAGGCCCTGCGGACGCCCATGCGTCGATCTCAAGAGATTCGAGTTCGTCGCTCGAAGCCTTACGCAGTAGGTCTAGCAGCTATTTTGGTTGTCGGGACGTTGGCAACTTTTGTTAGCTCGCAAAATTCCAAGCCGGCGCCGACCAACACCTATTCTACTCCCATTGGCGGGCACCTCACGCTGACGCTGGCAGACGGATCGAAAATCGAACTCAATACGGATAGCGCCGTAAAAGTTTCATCGTCGCCCGGCAAGCGGTTCGCGACACTCGAAAAGGGCGAGGCGCTCTTCGAGATCGTGCACGACCCAGCGCATCCCTTTGTGGTCACAACAGCCGGACAGCGAATCGTGGATTTGGGAACAAAATTCTCGGTGCGCAACGAGGAATCTTATGTCCGCGTCGCCCTTATCGAGGGAAGTGCCCGTGTTGAGTCGACAGAGAACGGAAACACTGTACGAGCAACCGACCTCCAGCCCGGAGATGTTGCGCTTGCGACCGCATCTTCGCTGACGGTCTCCAAGGAACCCGTCGCTGAAATCAAGCGTGCCCTCGGTTGGCGCAGTGGCGTGCTCGTGTTTGACAACACAACGCTCGGCGACGCCGCAAGCGAACTCAATCGCTACAACACATCTAAGATACTCGTCTCTGACCCAAAGATAGCGCGCTTAATTATCGGCGGAACATTTCGTCAGAACGATGTGTCGGCACTTCTAAACACAGCAAAGCAAGTCTTCGGGTTGAAGGTTCATCGCCAAGGCAGCGATTTCGAGATCACGCATTGAACATTGCCGCTTTGCTGCGGAACACATTGAAGGGGGAAACATGAAAAAGACAACACTCAAGACCGCTCTCATGGCGGGCGTTTGCAGCGGACTGTCCATTGTCACCACGGCTTTTGCAGCGTCGTTCGACATACCGAGTGGCGATCTGAAATTCGCGTTGGATGCCTACGCACGGCAAACCGGGGTTTCCCTCGTCTATTCGGGTGAAGCTGTAAAGGGAATCCGCACGCAAGGCGTGAAAGGGGAGGTCGCCACGCCCGACGCACTATCCCGGCTTCTGGAGGGGACCGGATTCTCTGCCCATAGCAATGCCGATAGCGCGGTTACAATCGTGCGCTCGCGGTCTTCTGAGGTAGACATTCCGTCGATGCAATTGGCTCAGGCAGCGCCTGCACCACGCGCAGTAGAGACCGTGACGGTTACCTCGTCAAAGCTCGGCGGCGCCGACGTGCAGAGCATCCCGATTGCGATTACCGCGTTGAGCCAGGAACAACTCACCTCAACGCAAACCGCAGGCGGCCCCGATCTGGTGAAGCAGGTGCCGAACCTGACCTTCAGTAAGACGAATTTTAGCGGCTACAGCATCACCATTCGCGGCATCGGCACTCAGGCGATCTCAGTCACCACCGATCCGGCTGTTGCGGTGGCATTGAACGACATCCCGTTCATCCGCAACCATTTCTTCGAACAGGAATTCTTCGATGTTGGCCAACTGGAGGTGCTCCGCGGGCCGCAAGGCACGCTCTATGGGCGCAATGCGACGGCTGGCGTGGTGAACGTCACCACCGCCAAACCGACCGACCAGTTCGAAGCGATGGCGAGTGCCGAACTGGGCAACTACCACCAACGCCGCTTCGAAGGTATGATCAACATCCCCATCCTGGACGACCGCTTCGACATCCGCCTCGCCGGTGAATGGACAAAGCGCCAGGGCTACAGCTTCAACGCGCTCACCGATCAACGAATCGACGGCCGTGACCTGTGGTCGGGCCGGGCGACCATCGGCTGGAAGCCATTTCAACATGTGCAGGCTTATCTGGTGTGGGAACATTTCCAGGAAGACGACGACCGGATGCGTTCGGCGAAGCAGCTCTGCAAACGCGATCCGGGGCCGAGCAGTGTTGAGGGCGTCCCGATCGACGGTGTCGGACCCCAATATGGCCTTGCAGATGCCTTGAGTCAGGGATGTCTGCCAGCTTCACCTTATTCCGCAGAGTCTTTCGAAACGCCAAATGGCCAATCGTTACCTTATTTCACTGGGTTGAAGCCTTGGGGCACGCACGTCAACGACGTCGATCCCTATGCCAGCACAACGCAGTCTCGCAATCTGCGCGTGATCGAGTCCGCGCTTGAGCCGTCTTATAAGGCCAAAAACGACATAGTTGAACTCAATGCGGACTATGCCGTAACGCCGGCGCTCACCGTAACGTCGCAAACCGGCTTCAGTCACGATTTCCTCTATTCTACGGAGGATTACAATCGCTTCAATACGGCGCCCGGCGTGTTTCATCATCACACGGATCCCGCATACGCAGATACTGTGGAAGAAGCAATCGCAACCGGCAAGGCGTTCGACCAGGTCGACGCAAATGGCGTTTTTTGCGACCCCCAGCTTGGTTGCAGCGATAGAATCGTTGGCGAAGATCTAGACACTCTAAAATCGTGGCAACTGAGCCAAGAATTTAGATTGACGTCCAATTTCTCTGGCCCGTTCAATTTTAGTGTGGGAGGCAATTATCTGCATTACGAAATTGACGAAAGCTATTATGTGTTCATAAACGCGCTCACATTAATTGGCAGCGATGTTCAGGTAACTTCTAGCAGCGGTTCCACAAACCATTTTACGCCAATTCCCTGGCAACCCGGAATCTCCGACAACCACGAATGCTTGGGGGGAAATTTCTTTCATCCGGATCCGTCGGATACTTTGAAAGCGCTTAGCTGCGATTACATAGACCCAAATCCAATTTCCAGCATTAACGGAAATGGCCATAACTACTTTCGCAGTCACAATCCTTACACTCTTAATTCCTACGCAGGTTTCGGAGAGGCATATTTCAACGTCACGAAAGATCTGAAGCTGATCGGCGGTTTGCGATACACCAACGACCAGAAGCACTTCCCAATGATACCGAGTTTTCTGCTGGTACAGGGCTGGGGATCGTACGTTCAGCAGGTCGTCGATCAGTCATGGGGTGAATTCACTGGGCGCGCCGCCGTAAACTGGACGCCAAAGCTCAACTTTACCGATCAGACCTTGCTCTACGGATCGTTTGCCCATGGCTACAAGGCGGGTGGAGCAAACCCTCCAGGAGCAGTGCTTCTCACTTATGGTAGTGCAGATCACGGCGTCGTACAGCCTATTCACCCATTGACGTTTGCCCCCGAATTTATCAACGCATTCGAGGCGGGCACGAAAAACACTCTTTTTGATGGTGCGCTAACGTTGAATGGCGACATCTTCTACTACGACTACAAGGGTTATCAGATATCGCAGATCGTTGATCGCACGTCGGTTAATTTGAACATCGACGCCAAGGTGAAGGGCGCCGAGGTCGAAGCCACGTATGAGCCGGTGCCCGGATTGCGCTTTAATTTTGCGGGTGGATGGGAGAAATCCAGAATCAACGATGGCCAAAGCGCCATAGACCTTATGGACCGGACTGCAGGCAATCCTGATTGGGTTGTTCTGAAGCCGACCGTTACGCAGGCCTCTAACTGTATCCTTCCCGCTTACGTCATCGCGATAGCGGCCGCGACAGGACTTGACGCGACGATATTCAACTATGGCCAAGGGGTTGGCATTCCGGGCGGTGGATCGGTGCAAGGGTCGCCGACGTCAGCCTGCCAAACCGCCTATGAGGCGCAACTCGATCCGCTCACGGGTTTATCATATCACAAAAATCCATCAGTAACGGCAGGAACTCTCTATGGGCCGACGCCTCCGGCCGGCTATGTGGGATTTGACCCTGCTACCGCTCCAAATAATGGCGAAGGCTTCGCCAAAGATCTCGGTGGTAACGATTTGCCGAATACACCGCCGCTGACGGTCTCAGCGGGAGCGCAATACACCGTTCCGATCTCGTCGGATTGGGCTGCCACGTTTAGGAGTGACTACTACTGGCAGGATTACTCTTGGGCCCGCATCTTCAACGACAATCCGTATGATCGGTTGCGCGGTTATACCAATGTCAATCTCTCCCTCATTCTGACGAGCCAGAACGGCTGGCAGATTATGCTTTATGACAAAAACGTATTTAACACGACCGATATCACGGGCGCTTTTCTGAACAGCGACGACAGCGGATTAACCACGAACGTGTTCACAACCGATCCGAAGCTGATCGGCGTCCGCGTCACAAAGAACTGGTAAGGGGGACCCAATGAGCGAACTGGTACAAACAAGCACCGGCAACAGGTTCTTTCGCGAGAGACTCCTCACAACTGTTTGTGGGCTGGCCTTACTGGCCTCGGCCACCTTTGCCGAAGGGGCAATGGCACGGGAAGCCGACAGTCCGACGGTTTGGATTGAACTTGGTGGTCAACTCGAACGCATGGGCAACAGCGAAGAAGTCTTCGCCCCATCGTTTCTCAGCAAGTTTGAGGACAAAGGGCTGGATTCAGGTCTGTCCCAGCAACGGCCGCCGCGTTATTCGAATGGCGCCGAAGGCAAAATCTCCTTCATGCCGGACGGATCGGATTGGGTGTTTTCTGCCGCCGTAAGATATGGACGCGCAAATGGGGTCAAGGAGTTCAACCAGCAGCTACCGAAATTTGCGCCCATCAAGGGCGAGAATCTCAATCATACCGTCTACTACATCACTCAAAAAATACCCACACATCTCAACACTCTCTCGCAACATACTGACCGGCATCTCATAGTTGATTTTCAGGTCGGCAAGGATGTCGGATTGGGCATATTCTCGGGTGGGGGTGCGTCAGCCGTATCATTGGGCATTCGCTTTGCGCAGTTCACGTCCTCGCGGCAGGCGGGAATGAATGGCGCACCCAATTTCACCGTTATCGGAACCAGTAAGAAGTACGGTCTGTATCGCAGCCACCATCGCTATTCTGGTTCGATTGTTGATAACGACAGCTTTCATGGCGTCGGTCCCTCTCTTTCTTGGGATGCCTCGACATCGTTGGTCAAGCGCGACGACGACGAGCGTATCAGCGTAGATTGGGGGGTGAATGCCGCTGTCCTTTTTGGGCGCCAAAAAGCCAAGGGCGACACAGACACGATTGGCACGCAGTACACGAACTATACGAAGTTACGCCCCCCTAAGAAAATAACACGCAACTATTTTATTATCACCCAGCACTCTTCCAATTTCGACCGCACACGTTCGGTCGTGGTACCTAACATCGGCGGATTTGCTGGCATCTCCTTCCGGTATTCCGATGTGAAAGTCAGCATGGGCTACCGCGCTGATTTCTTCTTCGGCGCGATGGATGGTGGTATCGACGCGCGCAAAACCTACGACCGCAATTTCTACGGCCCGTTTGCCACAGTCAGTATCGGATTGGGCGGATAGAAGTTACCAGGGGCGGGTATGCGGCAATGGGCGGCGACGAACAATCGCCGCTCTTTGTTTTTCTAGACGATTTTTGACGCGTGTATCTAAATAGGAGAGCTATCTTATGGATGTCCTGCTTCAAACCTTTCTGGACCGTTTGGAAAATGCCGCCACCATAGAGCAGCTTCGCGATGCCATGACGGCGATGGCCGCCGGCTTCGGCTTACATGCCTTCGCTTACATTGCTCGGCCTGACCTACCGGGTGGAAAGCCGTTGTTGATCACCAATTATGCCGAAAGCTGGGCCACACACTATTCCGTTCGGCAATACCACCGGCTTGATCCGATTGTGCTGCGGGCTTGGCAGTATCCCGGTTCTTTCGAATGGGGACAGGAGCTTGCGCGCGCAACCTCTGCGATGGTCAAAGCATTCTTTAGCGAAGCTGCGTGCTTCGGCATCCGATACGGCTACACCATCCCCATTCGTTGCTGGCGCGGCACAACCGCAGCTCTCACCTTTGCCGGCGATCGCTGTCGTGCGACCTACCGAAACAGTATTCGCGAAAGCGCGGGCGCTTTGCATGCCATGGCTTGCGAATTCCATGCGCGCGTGCGCGAAACCTTTCCGTCAAACATATACTACCTGACATGACCCTGACTTATCGCCAATGCCAATGCCTCGACCTGGCTGTTGAAGGAAAGTCTTTGAGCGAGATCGCTCAGCTAGCAGGAATTTCGCCACATACCGCAAAGTTTCATATCGATAATGCGAAGACAAAGTTCGGCGTGAAGACAATGCGAGAAGCTGCGATTCTCTACGCAATCGCCAAGCGGTCTCCTGCAATATAGAGATCGCGTATCGGCGGGGCATGTCGACTTCGGCTACTGGCCGAAGACGGAGCCCACCAAGTGCTGATAGAATTCCACGGCGTGGATTTCCGATAGCTTTGCCCGGCCTGCGTGGCTGCGATCCCAAAAGACCTCCCTCATAAGGGAGGGGGGTACGACACCTCCCTCGGTAGGCAGGATGATTCAATCTCCGATATGCCTCTCTATGGCGCTGCAATTGTTGCTCGGAGACCAGCATGTTGCAGCTCATCGCATCCCCCGATATTCAGGCTTACACCGCCGATCTGGCCGAGATGTACCGGGTGCGCTTTCGCGTATTCAAGGGACGCCTGGAATGGGATGTCGAGATAGACGGCGACATGGAACGCGACAAGTTCGATGCGCTCGGACCGGTCTATGTCCTTCAGCGCGATTCAGCCGGCAGAATCTGTGGGTGCGTGCGGCTACTGCCTTCCACTGGTCCAACGATGTTGCGGGACGTATTCCCGGCACTGCTGGCCGGCAATCCTATGCCGTGCGATCCGGCAATTTGGGAAACGAGCCGCTTTGCTCTTGATATACCGGAGACTTGTCCCAAAGGAGCGGGCGGCATTGCGGTTTACACTTACGAACTGTTCGCCGGGATCGTTGAATTCAGTCTGTCACGCGGCATCCGTGAAATCATCACCGTAACGGATGCGCGTGTGGAGCGGATTCTGCGCCGCGCGAACTGGCCCCTTCGGCGGATCGGCCAATCGCTTCGGATTGGTGACACCCTCGCGGTGGCCGGCACAGTGGATATCTCGATTGATGTTCTCAATCGCCTGCGAAGCCGCGGAGGCTTGCAAGGTCCAATGTTGTGGACCCCTGCCATTTCGGATTCGCAATCGTGATCGTGGCGGACGAAACCTTTCGCCTGCCAGACTGGACGAACGGCGAGGGCTACGACTACACCGACAAGCTCTCGCTGCGCGAATTCGCTTGGGAATTTCTGCGCCGCAACGTGGACTTCCGCAAGGACTGGAGCACAGCCCGTCTGGAATATGGAATTGCAGGCTACGACGGTCCTACAACATTCCTGGTGTCGCAACACACTGTCCCGAGCCTCGAAAAATGGGGATGTCTCTATGCCTCATCCCCGGCGCAGGATGCGCTTTCAAGCGTGGTGTTCTGGGCACCTGATCTTTGCGCAGCGGTTTTGCGCCTGACCGCTTTCGGACTCGACGTAGACGTTGCTGCCACGCCTTTCATTCTTCGCACTATCAAGTGCGCATCGACACTTCTGGAGATGCCGCAGGGTCCGCAACACCTGCTCTTTACCGAAGGCGGGCGGGCACTCCAACTCGTCATTGAGGGCCAAGACGTGATGCGTCCGACACGTCTGATGATGGACAGCGTGCATGAAGGCGATATGGCTTTCGCTCAACTTCAATCTCTGCAATGTTTCAATGACCTTCGCCTGACAGGACATTTCTTTCCGTCGAAGGTCCAGCGCGATCCACTTTCCCCGCGATTTCGGCTTGTTCTGCGCACATTGGATGGCCACTGGTCTGGTGCGAGCAACCAAGAGATTGCGAAAGTGATCTTTGGCAACGACTATTCCGACCAAAAGTGGAATTCTCCCGATTACGCCCTTCGCGACCGCGTGCGGAAAGCCCTGGGGAGGGGGCTGTTCCTGATGCGGCAAGGTTATCGCAAGCTGCTGTCCTAGTGGCTTGAAAGCATCTTTGCTAGTTCGAGTGGAGTTTCCTTGCGGCCGATCAGGTGGCGAAACCCTGGGCCTCGCAACAGCCAACGCGCGCGTTCGAGATGGCTGCGCAAACACACCTCCGCCCTCTGTGGCTCCAGTTCGGGATCTATTCCAAGCAAGGCAAGGCAGATTTCGGCCTCGGTGGCGTTCGCGGCAACGGCATCCAGCAGGCGCAAATAGAGCATGAATTGCGCGTCGTCGTAGGCGTTAAGCCCCTCTGACCAAGGGGCTACGTCGGAAATGGAGCGATCGTGCGGAATCGCGGCCTCTGTCCAGCGAGAAATGCCTCCCCCGCGGGGGCGTGGGTGGCTACGTTTACATAATATACCAGATAAACTTATATCATGTAATCGGCTGACCTCAAGCGCATGGATATGCGCAAACTGGTCGGCAACAATCTGAAGCGTGTCAGACTCGAAAAGGGCCTGACGCAAGAACAGCTTGCGGAGGTAAGCGGGTTCACCCAGCAATATCTGAGCACTGTCGAAAGCGGCCGGGCCAATCCGACCATAGTGACCATCTATGAAATCGCGACGGCCATGGGCGCCCATTACCTTGAGCTTGTTCGTCCGCCGCGTGGCTCCGCCCGCAAGTAGGGCACCGCTCCGGCAATCCCCGTAACGCATTTGAACGATTGTTGCGGCCAAAATAATTTTCGTCCGCACGCCTTCTGGAATCCGCCTTCGATATTGCGACAGGACAGGCTTTGGCTGCTACTCCGGCGTAGAGCCTGCCGCGGCAGGACAGATCAACACGACTGATCGGAAAGCGTTCTTGAACGTCCTGTCCTGAATTCCGCAACGCGCGCACGCATTTCTCAGGTTGCGCCAGTTTACGCCCTTCCGCGAATTCGTCGACCCAACCCGCTCGCGCGCATATTGGGCCGCACGCCCTTTCGGGCTTGCGGGCGCCTTGAACTTTTATTGCGCGCGGCGAGCAATTTTTTTTGGCGGCGACTACGCATTTTTCCGGGCTGAGGACTCTTCATCGATAGGACGGAGACCCAACCCCTCGAAACGCAGGAAGCTGGCGGGGGATGACCGAGAACACTGAACCGGATTTGACCGATGTCGATCCTCGCACACTGGGGGCGGTGATAGCTGCGCCCGAAGTCGATGCGTGGTTTGAGCGCGAGGTTCTGCCGCTGGAGGCGGCGCTGATGCAATATTTGCAGCACAACTGGCGCAACAAAAGCGACATAGCCGACCTCCGCCAGGACATTTATGTGCGGACCTACGAGGCCGCGCTGAAGGGCCTTCCCGAGTCGCCCAAGGCATTTGTCTTCGCCATTGCCCGTAACCTTCTCATCCGCCGTGTCCGTCGCGAGCAGATCGTCCCCTTCGAGGCGGTCTCGGATTTTGATGCGCTCGGGACGGCCATCGACACGCCCGGGCCTGAAAACACTCTAATTGCGCGTGATGAATTGCGCCGCCTGCAATCCGCGCTCGATCGCTTGCCGCCTCGCGCCCGTGAAGCCTTTGTGATGCAGCAGGTCGATGGCCTGACGCACCGTGAAATCGCCGCCCGGATGGGCATCAACGAGAGGACGGTTCAGACGCACCTTCGCGATGCCGGCCGCGCACTCGCCGATATCCTCTATGGCGACGTCCAGATGCGGAGAACGCCATGAGCGTCGAAGAATCTGCCGCCACACCAGCCGCCGATGCAGCCGCGATCGAGACAATGGCTGCGCATTGGGTCGCCATTCGCCGGAATCGGGCAGGGTGGAACGAAGCGCAACAGACCGAACTCGACGCGTGGCTGGCGCAATCTCTCGCTCATCGTGTCGCCTATTTGCGGATCGAAGCGGCCTGGCGGCGAACCGACCGTCTCGCCGCACTACGCAGTCCGATGCGCGCGCCTACGGAGAGTGGCACATCGCGCCGGGCGCTCTGGACACGCATCGTTGCGGTTGTCGGCTTTGCTGCCGTCGTCACCGGCGCATTCGTCGGAACCGACTTTCGTCGCTCGCACGGGCAGATCATCGAAACACCCAAAGGCGGCCAGGAACGACTGACACTTGCCGATGGCTCGCGGATCGAACTCAATACCGACACGGCTGTTCGCGTTGATCTCAGCGCACCGTCGCGCGTTGTCGAGTTGCTGCGGGGCGAAGCGTATTTCGAGATCAAGCATGATGCGGCGCGTCCCTTTGTCGTGACGGCCGCAAATCACCGGATCGTGGATCTGGGTACCAAATTTGTCGTCCGCATGGCGCCCCAAGCGGTGCAGGTTGCCCTGCTTCAAGGCAGTGCGCGGCTCGAAAGCGAGAACGGCGCGACACGACAGGGCGCTCTTGTCCTTACGCCTGGCGATGTCGCAATCGCAACCGCCAATACATCCCGCATCACCAGGCACACCGAACACGACCTGGCCGAACGCCTCGCGTGGCAGCACGGCTCGATCGTGTTTCATCAGACACGGCTCGCAGATGCGATTGCGGAATTCAACCGCTATGGCGGCCCCCGGCTCGTCATGAAGGGCGACGCTGCAACGAAGCTCAAGATCAATGGAACATTTTTGACAACGGGCGCCGAGGATTTCGCTGCGGTCGCCCACGAGGTCTTCGGCCTTACGGTCGAGCACAAAGACGGAAGCATCATTCTCTCGCGCCTGTCTCTTATACACATCTAGATGTGTATAAGAGACAGATCTGCTGATCGACCGTCTGCGTCACGAAAAAGTCGTTCCGCTAGAAGCGGTTGAAGATTTGGACGCTCTCGAAGTTGCCACCGATGTTCCGGCTCCTGACGAGCAGGTAATTGCCCGCGACGAGCTTCGCCAGATTCAGAAAGTGGTCGAGCAGATGCAGCCCCGCTGGCGGGAAGCATTTCTGTTGCATCACGTCGAAGATTTGTCCCGGCGGGAAGTCGGTGTGCGGATGGGGATCTCTGAGATCACCGTGACCCGCCACCTCAATTCCGCCCTGCGCTTTTTGGCGAACACGATGTACCGCACGAAGCGGGAGGGTCGTCGATGAGCGAGTACAACTTCGACGAAGTATCGGAAAGCAATGCAGGTCTCCTCGACAAGGCCGCTGCCGATTGGATTCTCGCAAAGCAGCTCGCCGAGCATTGGTCGGTTGAAGACCAAGCGGCACTGGATAATTGGCTTTCCGAATCTGACGCCCATCTCTTGAGCTATTGGCGGTTGGAAGCCATCTGGCTCCGTTCACATAGGCTCAAGGCCCTGCGGACGCCCATGCGTCGATCTCAAGAGATTCGAGTTCGTCGCTCGAAGCCTTACGCAGTAGGTCTAGCAGCTATTTTGGTTGTCGGGACGTTGGCAACTTTTGTTAGCTCGCAAAATTCCAAGCCGGCGCCGACCAACACCTATTCTACTCCCATTGGCGGGCACCTCACGCTGACGCTGGCAGACGGATCGAAAATCGAACTCAATACGGATAGCGCCGTAAAAGTTTCATCGTCGCCCGGCAAGCGGTTCGCGACACTCGAAAAGGGCGAGGCGCTCTTCGAGATCGTGCACGACCCAGCGCATCCCTTTGTGGTCACAACAGCCGGACAGCGAATCGTGGATTTGGGAACAAAATTCTCGGTGCGCAACGAGGAATCTTATGTCCGCGTCGCCCTTATCGAGGGAAGTGCCCGTGTTGAGTCGACAGAGAACGGAAACACTGTACGAGCAACCGACCTCCAGCCCGGAGATGTTGCGCTTGCGACCGCATCTTCGCTGACGGTCTCCAAGGAACCCGTCGCTGAAATCAAGCGTGCCCTCGGTTGGCGCAGTGGCGTGCTCGTGTTTGACAACACAACGCTCGGCGACGCCGCAAGCGAACTCAATCGCTACAACACATCTAAGATACTCGTCTCTGACCCAAAGATAGCGCGCTTAATTATCGGCGGAACATTTCGTCAGAACGATGTGTCGGCACTTCTAAACACAGCAAAGCAAGTCTTCGGGTTGAAGGTTCATCGCCAAGGCAGCGATTTCGAGATCACGCATTGAACATTGCCGCTTTGCTGCGGAACACATTGAAGGGGGAAACATGAAAAAGACAACACTCAAGACCGCTCTCATGGCGGGCGTTTGCAGCGGACTGTCCATTGTCACCACGGCTTTTGCAGCGTCGTTCGACATACCGAGTGGCGATCTGAAATTCGCGTTGGATGCCTACGCACGGCAAACCGGGGTTTCCCTCGTCTATTCGGGTGAAGCTGTAAAGGGAATCCGCACGCAAGGCGTGAAAGGGGAGGTCGCCACGCCCGACGCACTATCCCGGCTTCTGGAGGGGACCGGATTCTCTGCCCATAGCAATGCCGATAGCGCGGTTACAATCGTGCGCTCGCGGTCTTCTGAGGTAGACATTCCGTCGATGCAATTGGCTCAGGCAGCGCCTGCACCACGCGCAGTAGAGACCGTGACGGTTACCTCGTCAAAGCTCGGCGGCGCCGACGTGCAGAGCATCCCGATTGCGATTACCGCGTTGAGCCAGGAACAACTCACCTCAACGCAAACCGCAGGCGGCCCCGATCTGGTGAAGCAGGTGCCGAACCTGACCTTCAGTAAGACGAATTTTAGCGGCTACAGCATCACCATTCGCGGCATCGGCACTCAGGCGATCTCAGTCACCACCGATCCGGCTGTTGCGGTGGCATTGAACGACATCCCGTTCATCCGCAACCATTTCTTCGAACAGGAATTCTTCGATGTTGGCCAACTGGAGGTGCTCCGCGGGCCGCAAGGCACGCTCTATGGGCGCAATGCGACGGCTGGCGTGGTGAACGTCACCACCGCCAAACCGACCGACCAGTTCGAAGCGATGGCGAGTGCCGAACTGGGCAACTACCACCAACGCCGCTTCGAAGGTATGATCAACATCCCCATCCTGGACGACCGCTTCGACATCCGCCTCGCCGGTGAATGGACAAAGCGCCAGGGCTACAGCTTCAACGCGCTCACCGATCAACGAATCGACGGCCGTGACCTGTGGTCGGGCCGGGCGACCATCGGCTGGAAGCCATTTCAACATGTGCAGGCTTATCTGGTGTGGGAACATTTCCAGGAAGACGACGACCGGATGCGTTCGGCGAAGCAGCTCTGCAAACGCGATCCGGGGCCGAGCAGTGTTGAGGGCGTCCCGATCGACGGTGTCGGACCCCAATATGGCCTTGCAGATGCCTTGAGTCAGGGATGTCTGCCAGCTTCACCTTATTCCGCAGAGTCTTTCGAAACGCCAAATGGCCAATCGTTACCTTATTTCACTGGGTTGAAGCCTTGGGGCACGCACGTCAACGACGTCGATCCCTATGCCAGCACAACGCAGTCTCGCAATCTGCGCGTGATCGAGTCCGCGCTTGAGCCGTCTTATAAGGCCAAAAACGACATAGTTGAACTCAATGCGGACTATGCCGTAACGCCGGCGCTCACCGTAACGTCGCAAACCGGCTTCAGTCACGATTTCCTCTATTCTACGGAGGATTACAATCGCTTCAATACGGCGCCCGGCGTGTTTCATCATCACACGGATCCCGCATACGCAGATACTGTGGAAGAAGCAATCGCAACCGGCAAGGCGTTCGACCAGGTCGACGCAAATGGCGTTTTTTGCGACCCCCAGCTTGGTTGCAGCGATAGAATCGTTGGCGAAGATCTAGACACTCTAAAATCGTGGCAACTGAGCCAAGAATTTAGATTGACGTCCAATTTCTCTGGCCCGTTCAATTTTAGTGTGGGAGGCAATTATCTGCATTACGAAATTGACGAAAGCTATTATGTGTTCATAAACGCGCTCACATTAATTGGCAGCGATGTTCAGGTAACTTCTAGCAGCGGTTCCACAAACCATTTTACGCCAATTCCCTGGCAACCCGGAATCTCCGACAACCACGAATGCTTGGGGGGAAATTTCTTTCATCCGGATCCGTCGGATACTTTGAAAGCGCTTAGCTGCGATTACATAGACCCAAATCCAATTTCCAGCATTAACGGAAATGGCCATAACTACTTTCGCAGTCACAATCCTTACACTCTTAATTCCTACGCAGGTTTCGGAGAGGCATATTTCAACGTCACGAAAGATCTGAAGCTGATCGGCGGTTTGCGATACACCAACGACCAGAAG
>BFBZ01001142.1_pt1 | contig 18983 bp, 20 predicted proteins | sample 1888401 | NCBI WGS metagenome assembly BFBZ01 (sample SAMD00112614, study PRJDB3348) | symbiont metagenome | host: Chara braunii | reverse complement strand
CCTGTATGCGACCGCCACAACCAAGGTTGGACCGGCGCACCCGACAAGCTCGAAAAGTATCTCGCGTAAACGGAGGACAGCATCATGAACACCACGCACGGACATTTCACCTGGAACGAACGCATGGCGAAGGACGTGGAGGCCGTGAAGGACTTCTACGCCAAGACGATGGGCTGGACGTTCGACGGTGTGCCGATGTCGCAGAACCACGGCACCTATTGGATCGCGAAGGTGGGCGACCAGATGGTCGGCGGATTGTTCTCGACCGACAGCGACATGTTCAAGGGCGTGCCGGACGGCTGGTTGGCCTACATCGCCGTGGACGACGTGGACGCGCGCGTCGCCAAGGCGGTGAAGGCCGGCGCCAAGCTGATGCGGCCGATCTTCGACGTGCCGAACGTCGGGCGCATCGCGATCCTCACCGAGCCCGGCGGCGCCGGCATCGGCTGGATGACGCCGGAGAAACAGTAGCTTTTTCCTTCAACGCAACTCGAAACAATCAGGAGTCAGCCATGAAGCTCTATGGATTTCCGCCCTCGCCCAACACCTGGAAGGTCCGCGCGGTCGCGGCCCATCTCGGCATCCCGCTCGAGAACGAGCTGGTCGATCTGACCAAGGGCGAGCAGCGCACGCCCGCCTATCTCGCGCTCAATCCGACGGCGCGCACGCCGGTGCTGGTCGACGGCGACCTCAAGCTGTGGGAATCGGACGCGATCGCGCAGTACATCGCGAGCCAAAAGCCGAACACGCTGTGGCCGGACGACGCGCGCAAACGCGCCGACATCATGCGCTGGCAGAGCTGGGGCCTGGCGCATTGGTGCAAGGAGGCATGCGAGCCGCTCACGTTCCAGAACCTGGTGAAGCAGATCCTGAAGCTCGGTCCGCCGGAGCCGGCGGTGATCGCCAAGGCGATGGACGCGTTCCACCGCGAGGCCAAGGTGCTCGATGCGCATCTGGCGAAACACAAGTATCTCGTCGGCAACGACGTGACGCTGGCGGACTTCTCGGTGGCGGCCATGCTGCTGCACGCGGAGCGCGGCGGCATTCCAGTCGCGCCCTATGCAAACGTGCGCGAGTGGTTCGGCCGCGTGACGGCGCTGCCGTGCTGGAAGGAAGCAGCGCCGACGTTCAGCGCGCAGGCGGCGTGATTTTTCCCTCTCCCCGCGCTCCCTCTTCACCTCTCTCCGCTTGCGGGGAGAGGGAGCGCACCGTCGGCGTCGCTCGCACTTCCAAAAAACGAAACGGCCCGGCGATGTGCCGGGCCGTTTCACTTCGTGAAACCGATCAGAACCGGTAAAACTTCGCCGGATTGTCGACCATGATCTTCTTTTGCATCGCCGCGTCCGGCACCCAGATGCCGAACCAGTCGACCAGATCGCCGTCGTTCGGATTGACCTGATACTTGTTCGGGTGCGGCCAGTCGGTGCCCCACATGATGCGGTCGGAGTTGGCTTCGATCAGCGCGCGCGCCATCGGCTGCACGTCGTCGTAGGGCGGCAGATCGGTCGCGCTGACGCGGTTGGCGCCGGAGATCTTCACCCAGGTGTTGCCGCGCTTCACGAGCTCGAGCAGCGCCTGGAAGCCCTTGGCCCCAACGCCCGCGGCCGCCGGCTGATAGGCGAAGTGGCCGATGGACATGGGCACCGTGATCTTGTCGAACACCGGCATCAGATCGACGATGTCCTTGCCGGGGAACAGCCATTCGAAGTGCCAGCCGAACGGCTTGATGCGCGCCTCGAGGTCGCCGATCTTGTCGAAGCCGACCGGCATGCCGCCCTTGTTGTCGGTGTTGAGACGCACGCCGCGCGCGCCTTTGGCGTTTAGCTCCTCAAGCTCCTTATCGGTGACGTCCATCGTGACGGCGACGACGCAGCGCGCGCGGTCCGGCGTCTCGAGGTTGAGCGCGGTCATGCCGTCGAGGATCGCCGAATTGTCGGTGCCGTAGGTCGAGGGCTGCGTGAACACGACGCGGTCGACGCCGAGCGTCTTGTGCAGGTGCTTGAGGTCGTCGAGCGTGGAATCCGGCGGGTTGTAGCCGCGGTCCGGATTCATCTTGTAGCGGTTCATCTCGAAGACGTGCACGTGCGTGTCGATCGAGCCCTTCGGCAGCACGACCTTCGGCTTGCGCGGGTTGCGGTCCGGCGCGATGCAGTCGCGGATGGCAGCATTCGTCATGGCATTCTCGCCCTTGTTGCTTGGTCGTTTCCTGGAATCCCGAAGAGTGTGCGGCGCGCGAGCGGACGCTCAGCGCGTCGGAACCGGCTTCTCGCCGCGGTAGTCGTAGAAGCCGCGCTGCGTCTTCTTGCCGAGCCAGCCGGCCTCGACGTACTTCACCAGCAGCGGGCACGGGCGGTACTTCGAATCCGCGAGGCCCTCGTGCAGCACCTGCATGATGGAGAGGCAGGTGTCGAGGCCGATGAAGTCGGCAAGCTCGAGCGGACCCATCGGATGATGCGCGCCGAGCCGCATCGCTTTGTCGATCGCCTCGACGTTGCCGACGCCTTCATACAGCGTGTAGATCGCCTCGTTGATCATCGGCAGCAGGATGCGGTTGACGATGAACGCCGGGAAGTCCTCCGACACGGCGATCTGCTTGCCGAGCTTGGCGACGAAAGTCTTGGCGGCCTCGAACGTCGCGTCGGCGGTCGCGATGCCGCGGATCAGCTCGACCAGTTCCATCAGCGGAACCGGATTCATGAAGTGGATGCCGATGAACTTTTCCGGCCGGTCGGTCGAGGCGGCGAGCCGCGTGATCGAGATCGACGATGTGTTGCTGGCGACGATCGTCTCCGGCGGCAGCGACGCGCAGAGATCGGTGAAGATCCGGCGCTTGACCTCTTCCTTCTCGGTCGCCGCCTCGATGACGAGGTCGCACTCGGCGAGGCCGTCGTAGCTCTCGACGGTCGAGATCAGCTTGAGGCCCGCAGCCTTCTGCTCCTCCGTGATCCGCTTCTTCGACACCTGACGGGCCATGTTCCCGTTGATGGTGGCGAGCGCATCCTTGAGGCGCTGCGGCGCGATGTCGTTGAGCACCACCGGGATGCCCGCGAGCGCGCAGACGTGGGCAATGCCGCTGCCCATCTGCCCTGCGCCCACGATCCCGATCTTGCGAATGCTCTGCGCCATGATGTGTCCCGAGGCTTAAGCTTAGCCGATTTTCAGCGTTTGATCTTGTCCAGTTCGGCCCCGAACTCAGGCAGCGCCTGATAGAGGTCCGCCACCAGTCCGTAGTCGGCGACCTGGAAGATCGGCGCCTCTTCGTCCTTATTGATAGCAACAATCACCTTGGAGTCTTTCATCCCGGCGAGGTGCTGAATCGCGCCGGAAATTCCGACCGCGATATAGAGTTCCGGGGCCACGACCTTGCCGGTCTGGCCGACCTGCCAGTCGTTCGGGGCGTAGCCGGCGTCCACCGCGGCGCGAGAGGCGCCGACCGCGGCGCCGAGCTTGTCGGCCACCGGCTCGATGTACTTGGTGAAGTTCTCGCGGCTCTGCATGGCGCGGCCGCCGGAGATGATGATCTTCGCCGAGGTGAGCTCCGGACGGTCGCTCTTCGACAGCTCCTCGCCAACGAAGGACGACAGGCCCGGATCGGCGGCAGCCGCCGCGTTCTCAACCGGGGCGGAACCGCCCTCGCCCGCCGCCGGGAACGTGGCGGTGCGGACGGTGAGGACCTTCTTGGCATCCTTCGACTTCACGGTCTGGATCGCGTTGCCGGCATAGACCGGACGCTCGAACGTGTCGGGCGCGACGACCTTGGTGACTTCGGAGATTTGCATGACGTCGAGCAAGGCCGCGACGCGCGGCATGACGTTCTTGGCGTTCGAGGTCGCTGGCGCAACGATCGCGTCATACGACGGCGCGAGCGAGACGATCAGCGCTGCGAGCGGCTCGGCGAGGAAGTGCTCGTAGGCAGGACCATCGGCGAGCAGAACCTTCTTCACGCCGTCGAGCTTCGCGGCCGCATCGGCGGCGGCCTTGCAGCCGGCGCCGGCGACGAGAATGTGAACGTCGGCGCCGATCGCCTTCGCGGCGGTGAGCGCCTTGTTGGTGGAGTCCTTGAGCGACTTGTTGTCGTGTTCAGCGAGGAGAAGAGTGGCCATAACTTAAACGATCCCCGCTTCCTTGAGCTTCGCAACGAGTTCGGCGGGCGAGCCCACCTTCACACCCGACTTGCGGCCGGACGGCTCGACGGTCTTCACGACTTCAAGCCGCGGTTTGACGTCGACGCCGTAAGCATCCGGCGTCTTCTCGTCGATCGGCTTCTTCTTCGCCTTCATGATGTTCGGCAGCGACGCGTAGCGCGGCTCGTTCAAGCGCAGGTCCACGGTCACGATGGCCGGGCCCTTCAGCTTCACGGTCTGCAAGCCGCCATCGACCTCGCGCGTCACGCTCACGTCGGAACCGTCGATCACAACCTTCGAGGCGAAGGTGCCCTGCGCCCAGCCGGTCAGCGCGGCGAGCATCTGGCCGGTCTGGTTGCAATCGTCGTCGATTGCCTGCTTGCCCATGATCACCAGACCGGGCTGCTCCGCATCGACGATGGCTTTCAGAATTTTCGCGACCGCCAGCGGTTCCACCGCGCCGTCAACCTTCACGAGAATGCCGCGGTCGGCGCCCATCGCGAGCGCGGTGCGGATCGTCTCCGAGGCCTGCTGCGGGCCGATCGAAACGGCGACGATCTCGGTCGCCTTGCCCTGCTCCTTCAGACGGATCGCCTCTTCGACCGCGATCTCATCGAAGGGATTCATCGACATCTTGACGTTGGTGAGCTCGACGCCCGAACCGTCAGTCTTGACGCGAATTTTGATGTCCTTGTCGACCACCCGTTTAACGGGCACGAGAATCTTCATGTTCTGTGCTGCTCCGAGGCCGCCCCAGGCCAGGGTTTCAGGCCAAGTTTTTGGTGCGGCGCACCCTAATAGCCGGTGAATTCGGGGTCAACGCCGCCCCCCTATGCGGGAGGCGACTACCTGCGTTTCACGCCCGGTTCTGGCGTCGTGACGGCCTCTTCGAGATCGGTGCAAGACTCGGGCTCGACCCGCTGCAGCATAAAGACGCGGTCGTCGGGGCCGAACTTCGTGAGCAGGTGTTTGCCCCGGTTGGCCCGCTTCACCATGGTCAACTGGTCGTCGAGATAGACCATCAGCGTGTTGCGGTCCTTGCCGGGGGCGATGATGAAATAGCCGCCCTCCTCTGCGCTGACCGCCTCGAACACGTCGGGCTGCGCCGATTGCGTGCACACGGCGCCCTCTTCCTTGGGGTAGTTCTTGATCAGCCGCCGGTCCGACGTGTCGCGGTTCGCTGTCGCGCTCCAATCGCAACCGCCTTGCGAGAACAGCGTGGCAGGGTCGTTGCGCATCGTGATGCCAAGCGCAATGCCGAGCGCCACAGCGCCGCCGAATTTATCGTACTTGAGCCAGACGTTGATGGACTTCGTCTTCTGCTTCGGATGCGCCTTCAAGTGGTCGGGCTTGTAGACGCGGATGAAGCACGCCTCCTTGCCTTCGACGGGCGCAATCAGATCGTCGAGCGGCGTTGCGGCGCTCGCGGTAAACGGCGCAAGCGCGGCGACCGCTGCGAGCGCGATCCGCTTCATCGGTTCTGGCCCGGCTTCCAGAGCACGTCGCGCGCGCCCTTGTCGTTGGCGTAGCGGCTCGCGACGAACAGAAAGTCCGAAAGCCGGTTGACGTATTTCAGCGACGGCTCGGTCACCGTCTCGCCAGGCTGGTCCTTCAACCGCACCATGATGCGCTCGGCCCTCCGGCACATCGTGCGCGCGAGATGAAGATGGGCCGCGGCCTGAGTGCCGCCCGGCAGCACGAAGGAGCGCAGCGGCGCGAGCATCTCGTTGAGCTTGTCGATCTCGCTCTCCAGCCACTCGACCTGCTTGTCGGTGACGGTGAGCCGCGCGCCGCCGGGGCCTTTCTCCGACAGACAGAGATCGGCCTCAACGTCGAACAGATCGTTCTGGATGTGCGCAAGCGGCGTATCGAGTGGGTCACCCGCCGTGTGCAGGCGCACGATGCCGATGGCGGCGTTCACCTCGTCCAACGTGCCGTAGGCATCGACCCGCAGATCGTATTTCTTGCGGCGGTCGCCGGAGCCGAGCGACGTTGTGCCGTCGTCGCCGGTGCGCGTGTAGATGCGGTTCAATACGACCATGGGATCCTCACGGGAATCGCTTCCGAAGTCCGGTCGGTCTATTCTACCCGATCAGGCCCCGGAACCAATGTGGGAGACGTTCATGCGTATCATCGCCCTCGCGGCCGCCGCCACGATCCTGCTCGCACCCGCCGCCATTCCGGCGCAGGCGCATCATGGCAATGCGATCCAGCATCAGGAATTCGCGATGGCCAAGAAGAAGAAAGCCAAGGCCAAACCCAAAATGAAGAAAGAGATGAAGAAAGAAGAATATATGCGCGCGGTGCCTTCGCGCTAAAAAACCGGCGCTAACGGCGCTACCTGCTGCCCATGACCCAGATCGTCGCCATGATGACGATGATGGCGACGAACTGAAGCAGCACACGCAGCCGCATCAGCTTCTGTGACGTGTTCGGCGAGCCGCCACGAAACATGTTAGCGAGGCCCAGGACCAGCACGACCGCCACCGCGCCGACGGCGATGGGCACAAGATACAGCGACATGAATTCTGCCATGGCCCATCCTCTTAGCACCGGGCCACGATAATACAACGCCGGCCCGCCTGGGGCGATCCGCATGCTTGCCTCCATCGCGAAACGCCATTAGGTGCTGCGCGGGCGACTTTCGGGAGATGCCGCGCGTGGCGAAAAACACCGGAACCATTCTTGTGCTTGGCGCGGGCGGCCGCCTCGGCTTCACCGCCGCAGAGGCATTCCGCGACGCGGGCTGGACTGTGAAAGGCCTGGTGCGGCCGAAGAAGTCGCATTTCGTTCCGAAGGGCGTCGAGCCCGTCGAGGCGGTGACCCGGGACGAGGCTGTGCAGGCAGCGCAGGGCTGCGATGTCATCCTCAACGCGTTCAATCCGGTCATCACCGAATGGGACAGGAATGCGCTGTCGCTCGCTTATGCCGCCATCGCCGCGGCGGAAGGCAGCGGCGCGACGCTGATGTTTCCCGGCAGCGTGTGGAATTTCGGCAAAGGCATGCCGCCGGTGATCGACGAGAACACGCCGCAGAACGCGACGATGCGCAAGGGCAAGATGCGCGTCGAGATCGAGCAGCGCATGCGCGAGGCGTGCGACCGCGGCATGCGCGCGATCCTTTTGCGCGCGGGCGACTATTACGGCGCGGGGCGCGGCTCGTGGCTCGATCTCGTGGTGACGAAGGATATCAACCGCACCCGCCTCACCTACCCGGGCCCCTCGGATGTGATGCACGAATGGACCTATCTGCCGGACTTCGCCGACACGCTGGTGACGCTGGCGGGGAAGCGCGTCGAGTTCGCGCCGTTCGAGAGCTTCGGATTTCCCGGGCATGCGATCACCGGCGCGGAGCTGGTGAAGGCGATCGAGGCGGTGACGAACAAGACCTACAACGTGCGGCGCATGAGCTGGTGGATGCTCAAGACGGTCGGACAGTTGAGCACCGTCGGCCGCGAGCTGAGCGAGCTGGAGTATCTCTGGCGCGTGCCGCACCGAATTTCCGGCGACAAGCTCAAGGCCGCGCTGGGTGACGTGCCGCATACGCCGCTGGATCGCGCGGTCGGGCGATCGCTCAGGGCGCTGGGACTGACGTAACGGATTGCTCCAAAGCTTGCTCCGTTCGTCCCCGCGAAAGCGGGGACAAACGGGAGAGAGTGAGGCTGCCTGCTACGCCGCCAGATGCTTTTCGATCTGATCGAGCGGCATCTTCACGTAGTCCTTCTCGATCTCGGTGCGGATCGCTTCCCGAACATGCGGCGAGATCGCCTTGCGCAAGGTGCCGAGGGCGGCCGGCGGCGCGACCAGGATGAGATCCTTCACCTCGCCCGCAAGCACGGCCTTGTCGAGCCGCGCGGCAAGACGGCAGAGAAACCGCTCCTCCTCCTGCGCGTGCCAGTCGGTTTGCTCCATGGCGCTGCGGCCCGGGCCGACCGACGAAAAGGAGCGTCCGGGTCTGTCGGTGCCGATTTCGTTCGTTCTGGAACCGTTGTGCTCGAAAACCTCCTTCGTCCGCAAATTGGGATAGAGCGCATCGCCGATATTCTCGAGAATGAGCGCCTTGCCGCCGTCCGCGACGACGAGCCATTCACCGCGACGAATCCTCACATCCGCCATGCAAACCTCCTTGGAATTGCTCGCGCGGAACTGGCGCGAGAGCCCCGACGAGGGTCAATGCCCGGAGCGTGGTTTGGTTGCGGCGTCTTGGTGTGGGGCGTTTTGGCTTGAGACGTTTTGGCTCAGGGCCTATTGGCCCGCGGCTTGCTTTGATTGCGGCAAGCTGGAAAATGTCATCATGACCGTTCGAATTTGCGCATTGCTCGCCGCCCTTCTCGTCGCCACACCCGTTCAAGCCCAACCCCCGGCTCAGCCCATTCCTTGGGATCTGATCGACGAATATCCCGCGACCGCGATCCCCGGTGAGGCCGACAGCTTTTTCGCCGAGGCCGTCAAACGGCGCACCGAAGGGCGCGTCGTCATCAACACGATCCCGGACGCGAAGTCCGGCTTGCGCACGCGCGAGCAGATCAAGGCCGTCACAGAAGGCCGCCACGCGATGGCGAACACGCTCGCGGGAGCGCTCGCCGACGAAAGCCCGTTCTTTCTCCTGTCGTCGCTGCCGTTCGTAACGGCCTCCGCCACCGACGCGCGCGCGCTCGCGACCGCCGCGATGCCGCTCTACGACAAGCTGTTCGTCGAGCGGAAGCAGAAGGTGCTGTTCGTTACGCCGTGGCCGCCGTCCGGCATCTGGTCGGCGAAGCCCGTGAACGGCCTCGACGTGCTGCGCGCGCTGAAGGTCCGCACCTATGACAAAGGCGGCACCGATCTCTTTTCACAAGTCTCGGCGGCAGCCAGCGTCGTGTCGTTTGCCGATCTGCCGGGCAAGCTCGATAGCGGCGAGATCAACGCGGTGCTGTCGTCGGGCGACGGCGGAGCGGCCCGCAAGCTCTGGACGCATCTGCCAAATTTTTCGGAGATCACCTACGCGGTGCCGCTGAGTTTCGGCACAGTGTCACTCGAGGCGTTCAACAAGCTCGATGCGCGCGACCGCGCGGCGATCGAAGAGGCCGGACGCGAGACCACCGAACGGCAATGGGCCGCGATGGCGGGCCGCGTCGCGCGCAACTACACGACGATGCGCGAGAACAAGGTCGCGATCGACGAGAAGCCTCCGGCGGATGTGATGAACGCGATGCGCGCAGCGGCCGCGAAGTCGGTTGCGGAGTGGCGGGTGAAGGCGGGTCCGGAGGCGGCGGCGCTGCTTGATGCGCAGATGAAGAAGTAGAGCGGGTTCGCTCTCGACCCGTCATCCTGAGGTGCTTGGCCGAAGGCCAAGCCTCGAAAGATGAACGGCCACGCTGCAACAGCCGGGCCGTCGATCCTTCGAGGCTCGCTACGCTCGCACCTCAGGGTGACGGGGATAGAACAGCGTGCATCGTCGGACTAGTTACTGCCGTCCAGCAATCGCCGCGCAATAACCTGCGCCTGAATTTCCGCCGCACCCTCGAAGATGTTGAGAATGCGCGCGTCGCACAGGATGCGCGAGATGGGGAACTCCAGCGCGAAGCCGTTGCCGCCGTGGATCTGCACGGCGTTGTCGGCGTTGGCCCAGGCAACGCGGGCGGCGAGCAGCTTGGCCATGCCGGCCTCCAGATCGCAGCGGCGGCCGGAGTCTTTTTGGCGTGCCGCGTAGTACGTCAGTTGCCGCGCGATCATGACCTCGACCGCCATCATCGCGATCTTGTCGGACACGCGCGGGAACACGACGATGGCTTCCCCGAACTGCACGCGGTTCTGCGCGTAGCTCAGCGCCGCCTCCATCGCGGATTGCGCGACGCCGATGGCGCGCGCCGCGGTCTGGATGCGCGCGGACTCAAACGTCGCCATGAGCTGCTTGAAGCCCAGTCCCTCGACGCCGCCGAGCAGGTTCTCCGCCTTCACCTCGAAGCCGTCGAACGCGATCTCGTATTCCTTCATGCCGCGATAGCCGAGCACCTCGATCTCGGTGCCGGTCATACCCTTCAGCGGGAACGGGTTCTTGTCGTCGCCGCGCGGCTTCTCGGCGAGCAGCATGGAGAGGCCGCGATAGCCCGGCTCCTTCGGATTGGTGCGCACGAGCAGCGTCATCAGGTCGGCACGCACCGGATGAGTGATCCAGGTCTTGTTGCCGTAGACCTTGTAGACGTCGCCCTCGCGCACCGCGCGCGTCTTCAGCGAGGCGAGGTCCGAGCCGGTGTTCGGCTCGGTGAACACGGCGGTCGGCAGGATTTCACCCGACGCGATCTTCGGCAGCCATTTTTTCTTCTGCTCCTCGGTGCCGCCGCCGAGGATCAACTCCGCCGCGATCTCCGAGCGTGTGCCAAGCGAACCGACGCCGATATAGCCGCGCGACAATTCCTCGGAGACGACGCACATCGACTCCTTGCCGAGCGCCATGCCGCCGTACTCCTCGGGGATGGTCAGGCCGAACACGCCGAGCTCGGACATCTGCCCGATGATCTCCATCGGGATGTAGCTGTTGGTGCGATGCCACTTCTGCGCCTCGGCAACGACTTCGCTGTCGGCAAACTTGCGCATCTCGTCGCGGATGGATTCAAGCGTGTCGTCGAGGCCGCAGGCGCCGACGGTCGGGCCGTGATCGGCTCGGATCAGCTCGACGAGCCGCGCGCGGCGTGCGGCGGTGTTGCCCGAGGCGATCAGCGCCTCGACCTGGGGCGACGCCATGCGCTGCGCGACATGCGCGAGCGACAGGCCGAAATCGGACGGACGCACGATCTCGTTCTGGCTGATCGGAATGCCGCCGACGATCTGGGAGAGATATTCGCCGATCCCGATGCGGACGATCAGCTCTTCGGTCTCGCCGAACGTACCGGCCTCCTGCATCCGTTCGGCGTATGCGGTCAGTTGCCGCACGGACTCCACATAGGTCGCGAGCCAGGACAGGCCGTGTGCGGCGCGCTGCTCGCGGTCGAGCATGCGCGCGACGGTGCGGCCCTCGATGGTGACGCGCTCGCGGACCTTCTGTGTGGCTTCGGCCAGCACGGCCTCGGCCGCAGCCGTCGCGGCCCGGGCCTGGGCCTGGGACAGGAGTTCGTGTCCGGCTGTGAGCAAAGGGGCGGCCTGCGCCATCGTCCGTCTCCCAGTCACCTTTGGGGCTGACCTGCCCGGCCTGCCTAGTGTGCAGTGCACAAACAGCGGGTGCAACGGCAATTGTGACGTTCTTCCAACCCCGGAACGCTTGAATTTTCAACATTTTTAACCAGTTCTGGTGCCTTATTCGTGAATTCACGCATATGGCCGGTTTCGTGACCGGCCCGCTTTAAGGCGAGCGAGTGCGATTTCATGAAGATCAATTGCCTCGTGTCATCGCTTTCCGTCCGCAATCGCATCATCGTTCTCGCAATCATTCCGCTGTTCGGCTTCCTCGCCAACGGCATCGCCTTCACCACCGGCGAGGCGACGATCGATCGCGCCCTTGTCAGCGTGCGGCAAGCGACGGCGCTCGCCGACGTCAGCCAGGACTTCAAGAGCGCACTGATGAGCATGCGCATCCGCGCGCGCGATTTCGGCGCGCATCCGAGTGAAGCGCTGATCAAGACGTTCGAAACGAACCACGCCTCGGCGGTGGCGAGCCTCGACAAGATCGAAGGCGCGCTCGACGCGAACGACCGCGCGAATCTCATTCCGCTGCGCTCGCGCCTGACCGAGATCGCCGGCAACTTCGCCGAGCTGGCGCGCAATCAGGAAACGCTGGGCTTCACCGAATCCGACGGCACGCGCCGCCAAATGACCGCGACGGCGATGGCGGTCGAGCGGCTGATCAACGAAGACATGTCGTGGATGAACGACCGCGACGCGCAGAAGCTCCTCGTCTCGCTGCTCACCATGCGCCGCTACGAGAGCGAGTACCGGCTTACCGGCGCACTGCTGCTGGAATCGGCGTTTTTCGAAGAGTTCAAGGTCTTCAATCGCAATCTGGATACCGTCGAAGGCGTCCAGGTGCTAAGGGAGCAGCTCTCGCAACGCGTGAAGACCTACGCGGACACCTTCAAGCTTTGGATCGCGAACGTCGGCCGCGTCGGGCCGCTGATCGTGCTGATCGACCGCGACACCCAGCAGATGATTCCGGTGGCCGATGAGATCATCAAGTCTGCCCGCAACAACTCCGCCGTCGCGTCGGACATACTCGCGGCGTCGCAGTGGCGCACCAAGGCCATCATCGCCGGGACCGGGATCGCCGCGGTGCTGATCAGCCTGGGATGCAGCTTCCTGATCGGCCGCAGCATCTCCGGACCGCTCAACGGGCTGGTCGCGGCGATGAGACGTCTCGCCGACGGCGACACCGACTCGCGCATTCCCTACACCAGATTCCGTGACGAGATAGGCACGATGGCCCGCACCGTCATCGTGTTTCGCGACACCATGATCGAGCGCGAACGGCTGACGCAGGAACAGGTTCAGTCGATGCAATCGCGCGAACGGCGCAGCGACCGCGTCGCGGAAACCATCGCGGCGTTCCGCGGCTCGGTGCAGCAGGCGCTGTCGCGGCTGCGCGGCGCCGCAGGACAGCTCGAATCCTCGTCCAACACGCTCAACGGCGCGGCCGACGCCGTCTCCGCCGAAGCGCGCACCGCCGAGACCCGCGTGGGCGCGGCATCCGAGAACGTCACCTCCGCCGCGGGTGCGGTCGAGGAGCTTGCGGCCTCGATCGGCGCGATCGCCGATCAGGCCGCCAAGTCGAAGGACGTGGCGGGCCACGCGGTCTCCGAGGCCAAGCGCACGGCGCAGACGATGGGCGAGCTCGGCACCGCGGCAAACCGCATCGGCGAGGTAATCGGCCTCATTCAGGCCATCGCCGGACAGACCAATCTTCTTGCGCTCAACGCCACCATCGAGGCCGCGCGCGCCGGCGAAGCCGGCCGCGGCTTCGCGGTGGTCGCGGCCGAGGTGAAATCGCTCGCGGGCCAGACCGCAAAGGCGACTGAGGAGATCGCCGATCAGATCGGCTCGATCCAATCCGCCGCCGCCGACGCGGCGCAGGCGATCGGGCAGGTCAACTCCATCATCACCGACATGTCGGCGATTGCCGCGACCGTCGCGATGACGGTCCAGCAGCAGAACGCCGCGATCTCCTCGATCGCCGATGGCGTCAACAAGGCTTCGCTCGAAGCGCAGGACGGCGCCAAGGCCATGAGCCGGGTGGCGGAGGCGACCACGGATGCCCGCGCCACCGCGACCGCCGTGAAATCGATGGCCGATACGCTGTCCACCGAGGCCGAGAACCTCGACGCCCAGGTGCGGCACTTCCTCGCCGACGTGCAGGCGGCGTAAGCCGCTTCCTCCGGCGCGAGCCATTTCGCGCTTGCCAAAGCTCCGGCAATCCGCGATTCCAAAAGCGAGTGCTGGGAGAGAGACGTGCGGCTGTTGCGGCTTCTCTATCGCGTACCGCTCGACGCGTTCTATCGCTTCAACGCCGACGACGGCTGGGCGATCGCGAGCCATATTGCGCTCTCGACCCTGATGTCGCTGTTCCCGTTCCTCATTCTCTGCACCGCCCTCGCCGGCTTCTTCGGTTCCAAGGACCTGGCCGACGAGGTGGCGCGCATTCTTTTAGAGGCGTGGCCGACCCAGGTGGCGATGCCGATTGCGGCCGAGATTCACAATGTGCTGACCGCCGCACGCGGCGACCTGCTCACCATCGGCGCGTTGCTCGCCGTCTATTTCTCGTCGAGCGGCATCGAAAGCCTGCGCATCGGGCTCAACCGCGCCTACAACACCAGCGAGACGCGGCGCTGGTACTGGCTGCGGCTGGAATCGATCGGTTACGTGATCCTCGGCGCCGTCGGCATGCTGGTGATGGCGTTCATGATCGTGCTCGCGCCGCTCATCTTCGCCACCGCGGTGCGCCACGCACCGCTGCTCGAACCGCTGTGGCCGATGCTCAACTTTCTGCGCTTCGCCATTGCGTCCGCGGTGCTGATCGTCGCGCTATTCATCGTCCACAAATGGCTGCCGTCGGGCCACCGGAGCTTGCTGGAAATCCTGCCGGGCATCGGGGCGACGCTGGCGATGTGGCTGATCGCCGGCAAGGCGTTCGGCGACTATCTCGCGGAGTTCGCCAAGAACTACGTGACGACCTACGCGGGCCTCGCGTCGGTCATGGTCGCGCTGGTGTTTCTTTACATGGTCGCGTCGATCTTCATTTACGGCGGCGAACTGAACGCGACGATCAGCGAGTTGCGCAAGGAAGCCAAGCGGCGGAAATAGCAGCCGGCTTCGAGCGTATCCTCGGCTTCTTCAGGCCCGCCCGCGGGACGGTTGCGCGCCCTTCGCGGGCGTCACACCCTGCATGAACAGCTTGAGCGCCCGCTGCAAAGCTTCGATCCCCGTGTCGGTGTCGAGCTTCTTGCTCATCAGCCAGCGGCGCAGCTCGACCTGAAAGATGCTGAAGGCGACCCAGCCGATGAAACCGGGGTCCTCGGACGAATGGATCGTCCCGCGATCGAGCGCCATCTTCACAACCCTGCCGACGAGACGGATGACACGCTCGCGGATGGCCTGAAACTCGTCCGCCTGCCGTCCGGAATCGTAGAACGTCATCTCGCGCAGCATCAGACGCGACAGCTCCGGCTGCCGGCCCAGGAGTTCGTAGTGGTGGCGGAACACGGTGACGAGATTTTGCAGGCACGACGCGTCGTCGCGGACGCTGGCCTCTGCTCGCTCCGTCACCTCGGCGAGATCCTCGTTGCCGATCAGGAACAGAAGATCGCGCTTGTTGTCGGCGTAGGTGAACACCGTGCCGATGCCGACGCCCGCGAGCTGCGCGATCTCGCGCGTGGTGGCATCGTCGAACCCCTTCTGGATGAACAGCTTGCGCGCCGCGGCTTTGATGCGGTGCAATTTCTCGAGCTTGTTCTTCTCGCGCAAACCGAGCGGGCCGCCCTTCGATGGCTGCGGGGATTTCCGTTTCCTGCGTGTCGGCGGCATTTGCTCTCGCGAATCCATAGCTTCATCCGAACCATACATTGAACCCTGCAGGCCGGAACACGGCATCGGCTTCAAGTCTCCAAACTGGCGCCGGGGGAGCGCCCCTCTTGACTCATATTTGAGCACGCTCAATTATGACTATGATCAATAAAAATGACAATTGGAGCCGGCCGTCATCAGGCCGCGGCTAGGGAAGAAGAATGGGTACGACTGTCATCGACACCGGAATTCTGAATTCGAGCGAGGCGCCGCCGACCGACTACGATCGCGCGCCCACGCACGCAGGCATGATCCGCGAGGTGGACGTTTATGTTCCGATGCGCGACGGGGTGAAGATCTGCGTCGACATCTACCGGCCCGACACGACCGAAAAGCTTCCGGCACTTCTTGCGTTCGCGATCTACAACAAGGATTTCCAGGGACCCGACGTCAATCAGGCGCTTCCGGCGCAGCCTGCGTGGACGCCGCTGTGGACCGGCCCGCTCGAAGCCGGCGACACGCATTTCCTCGTCTCGCGCGGATACATTCACGTCATTGGTTCGCCGCGCGGCGTTGGCAAGTCGGAGGGCGGCGGCTCACGGCAGTGGGACAGCTACGATCTCATCGAATGGATCGCCGGGCAGCCGTGGTGCGACGGCAAGATCGGCATGGTCGGCATCTCGGGCTTCGGTGCGGAGCAGTTTCACGTCGCCAAGCAACAGCCGCCGAGTCTCAAGGCGATCTTCCCGTTCGATCCGCGCGGCGCCTACGGCACGCTCGGCAGCTTCCGCGAGGAATATCCGGGCGGCGTGCTGCACCTCTTCCGCTATCTCGTCGGCCATTTCTCGGCGATGCATCAGCATCGCGGCGCGCCCGGATCGCTTCCCGAACCGCGGGAGACATTCTGGAAGGAGGCGATGGCCAATCCGGATTACCGGATGTATCCGAACATCTTGAACATGATCGCGCAGAAGGGGCAGCACATGCCGCCCATCTTCGACATGTTCATCGACCCCTACGAGAAGCCGGGCACGACCGAGCAGGCCGAAGCGGATCTGAAGAAGATCAAGATTCCTTCCTACACCGGCTCGGGCTGGTACGGTTACACGTACAAGACCCATCTCAACGGCGCGCAGAATTATTTCGCCACGATCGATGCGCCGAAGAAGCTGATGCTGACGGGGCCCGCACACGTCGAGCGGCCCTTCCATTCCTTCCATCGCGAGATGCTGAAGTGGTTCGATCACTGGCTGCGCGGCGTCGAGACCGACGTGATGCGCGAGCCATCGGTGAAATTCTGGGTAATGGGCGAGAACCGCTGGCGCACGGCGACGAACTGGCCGCTGTCGGAAACGCAATGGACGAAGCTTTATCTCAATAGCTGGGAGCGGCTGAGCGCGGAGCCGTTCACAGAGGGCAGCGTCGATCAGTTCGTGCCGCCCGATGCGTTCGTGCAGATGCCGCCGACGCAGACAAAGGCGATCCAGAAGCTCCGCTATATGACCGATCCTCTGCCCGATGACGTTCTCGTCGCCGGGCCGATCTCGCTCACGCTGTTTGGCGAGATCGATCAGGATGACACCAACTGGATCGTCATCCTCAAGGATGTCGGGCCCGATGTCTCGGTGATGAGCGTGCGCGAGGGCGAGCGCGACTTACCGGCGAACCTTCCGGAGCGCGAGGTGACGCGCGGCTGGCTCAAGGCGTCGCTGCGTCAGACCGATCCCAAACGCTCGAAGCCGTGGAAGCCGTGGCACCTGCTGACGCGCGACAGCCGCAAGCCGGTCGTGCCCGGCGAGGTCAACGAATATCAGATCGAGGTGATGGCAACGGCCAACATGTTCCGGAAGGGCCACCGCATCTGCGTCGAGATCGCCAGCATGGACCTGCCGACCGGCGTCGCGGGCGCGACCAACGCGGAGTACGTGCCGTATCACATCTGCAGCAGCAAGACCGTGATGCACAAAATCTATCACGATGCAGAGCGGCCTTCGCACCTGCTGCTGCCTGTCATCCCGACCTGATCAACACAGACACAAGTCATGGAAATCAAGCGTTCAACACGACGGATCGTCACCGGCCATGACGCCAGCGGCAAAGCCATAGCCTTATTCGACGGCGCGGTGGACGCGCATCAGCGTACTCCGGGCGGAAACGCCATCTCGATGCTCTGGGTCACCGGGGAGTCGCCGGTCGATGTCAGCGACAGCGCCGACCGCGCGGCGGTCAAGATCGGCGTGCCGCCGCCGCAGAACGGCTCGATCTTCCGGATCGTCGATTTCCCGCCGACCCAGCCGGGGACGGGTCACGTCGATCACAACAAAATTCTCATAGGGATGGGAATCGATCCGGCGACACAGGGCTACATGCGCCACGCCAACACGCACCGGACGCGCAGCGTCGACTACGCCATCGTTCTCGACGGCGAGATCGACATGCTGATGGACGACACCGAAGTCCACATGAAGGCCGGCGATGTGCTGGTGCAGCAGGGTACGAACCACGCCTGGGTGAACAACGGCACCAAGCCGTGCCGCATCGCCTTCATCCTGATCGATGCAAAAGAGCCGACTGCCTGGAAGCAGGGCTGGACAAAATAAGTTCGGGGGCAAGAATAGGTTCGGGGCAAAAGATCAAACAACCGCGGGCGTCCAACGACCTGTGGAGCTTCACCGGAGGGAACATCAATGACTTTGGGTCGTCGTAAATTCATCCAATTGAGTCTTGGCGCTGCTACTCTTGGCGCCGCTGCACTTCCCGCCGTGTCGGGACGCGCGTGGGCTCTAGCCTATCCGAACCGGCCGATCACGCTGGTCGTGTTTCTGCCCGCCGGCGCGGTGCCCGATCTCGTCGGCCGCATCGTGGGCGACGCGCTGTCGCAACGCCTCGGCCAGCCGGTCATCATCGAGAACCGTCCGGGCGCTGGCGGCAACCTTGCCCTGCAATCGGTCGCGCGCGCGCCGGCCGACGGTCACACGCTGCTGCTGCTCGCCTCGCCGCACGCCATCAACGTGTCGCTCTATCCCAACAATCCGGTCAGCCTGACCAAGGACATCGTCCCGGTCGCGAGCCTCAACCGCGATACGTTCGCCTTGCTGGTTAACCCGTCGTTCCCGGTCAAAACGGTTGCGGAGTTCATCGCTTACGCGAAGGCCAATCCGGGCAAGATCAATCTGTCGTCGAACGGCACCGGCAACCTCACCCACCTCGCGGGCGAACTGTTCAAGACGGCAACCGGAATCGACACGCTGCATGTTCCTTATCGCGGCTCGCCGGCGGCGCTCGCGGCGCTGACGGCCGGTGACGTGCAGGCGCTGTTCGATACGATCGGCACGTCGTTCCCGCTCATTCAATCAGGCAAGATCCGCGCGCTCGGCGTCTCGTCCACGGAACGCGTCCGTATGCTGCCCGACGTCCCGACGATCGCCGAGACTGTTCCGGGCTACACCGTCACGGGATTTCTCGGCATCGGCGCGCCGAAGGACACACCGGCAGAAATCGTCCAGCGGCTCAACCGAGAGATCAATGCGGTTCTCAACGAGCCCGCCATCAAGGCGAAGATGCTTGAGCTCAACAGCGAGCCGTTCACGACCACACCAGCCGAGTTCGCCAAATTCACCGCAGCCGAGGCGGAGAAGTGGGGCAAGGTGGTGAAGGCTGCCAACGTCAAGATCGAGTGAGTTCGGCCTCAGCGGCTGACAAGCATTAGACGTTTGTCACGCTCTTAGCGGAGCGTCATGGCCGGGCTTGTCCCGGCCATCCACGTCTAGCTGCTGAAGAGAAGTAAGTCGTGGATGCCCGGGACAAGCCCGGGCATGACGCGGAGGGAGCAGAGCTCCACTCGTCTAACGCCTAGCGGCTAACCTCGAGCGTGTCCTCAAGGTTCTTCAAGCCC
>BFBZ01001141.1_pt1 | contig 18984 bp, 13 predicted proteins | sample 1888401 | NCBI WGS metagenome assembly BFBZ01 (sample SAMD00112614, study PRJDB3348) | symbiont metagenome | host: Chara braunii | reverse complement strand
CCCCGCCGGTCTTGAGCGCTTTGGATTCGAGCAACTTCAGCGGCACCTGTTCCATTGCCGGCTTGAAATGCGGGTTGCCGCCACCCAGAATGACCGGAACGAGGCAAAGGCGGATTTCGTCCACCAGTCCGGCCTTGAGCAACACATCTGCAACCTCGGCACTGCCGAAGACGAAGATGGTCTTGCCGGGCTCATTCTTCAGTTTTTTCACTTCGGCGGCGATGTTGCTGACGACGCGGGTATTGTTCCAGTCCGCCTTGTCCAGCGTCCGCGAGGCGGCAATTTTGGCGATGCTGTTCATATAGGCGCCGATCTCAGGTGTTTCCGTGTCGGTCGGCCAATAGGATGCCATGCCTTCATAGGTCTTGCGGCCGAAAATCAGCAGATCGCCTTCATTGCCGAGTTCGGTCGCCAGGCGCTCCAGCTCATCGCCCCAGGCGAGCATGTGAAAATCGATGTCCCAGGGATTGGCTCCCTCGAAATAGCCGTCAAGCGTCATGAGATTCCAGACCACAAGCTTCCTCATTACATTCCTCCATCGTGATAACCGTATCATAATCAAAACCAGTTGCTAAAAGCAATCAGTTGAAAATTAGGCAGACTGATGGCAAAATGCAAGCAGTTTTTGGAGACCATTATGGACGCATTGCATCGCTCCGGCTGCCCGATCAATCTGACCCTGGAAATCCTCGGCGACCGCTGGAGCCTGATCGTCATCAGGGACATCATGTTCGGCAATCGCCGGCATTTTCGCGAGCTGTTGCAGGCATCGCAGGAGGGCATTGCGTCGAATATTCTTGCTGACCGATTGAAGCGGCTGGTCGAGCGCGGTCTTCTCACTCGCGAGGACGATCCCACCCACAAGCAGAAGGCGATCTATAGCCTCACGGAGATGGCGATCGACCTGGTGCCGCTCTTTGCCCATATGGGCGCCTGGGGCCGCAAGCATCTTCCGGTGTCGGAAGAACTGTCGATCCGCGCCGAGCTACTCGAAAACGGTGGCCCGAAGCTATGGGAAGAATTCATGGACGAGCTTCGCGCCAAACATCTCGGCAAGGTGCTGCCGGCGGGCACGCCTTCTGTACTCGGTCGATTGACGGAGGCCTATCTTGAAGTGGCCAATCGGAAGAAAAGCGGTTGATCAGTTTTTCCGGAACATGAAGCTGGCGCCCCATCCCGTCACCAGAGCCAGCAGCACCGAGAAGACGCCATAGGCGATCGGCCGCTGATGCGCCGCGTCGGTTATCATCTGCTCGATGCCCGTCTTGATGACCCGCAACGGCAGGGATTTTTCGTTCAGGAACTTGCCGCTCTTGAAGAGATAGGCGCGCACGGTGTGCACGCCGTTCGGCACGTCGGCCGGAAGCCTCAGGGTCGCCTTGAACAATGTGGAGCTGACGAAGCGAACGCCGGCCGGATCGCTCTCATAGAGGCCGCCGGCCGTTTGCAGCCGCCGAAAGGCCTGCCGGAATTCCGGCACATCGGCGACATTGCCGACAAAGCCTACAGGGGTGAGGGGAATATGGTCGACGCCGATGCCGCGATCGCTGAGCTCCAGCGGGGCTGTAATATTATCCACTGCACGCGTACTCGACAGCGAATAGGCCTGCGGCACATGCTCAAAGGTCATTGAGCGCGTGTTGACCCAGATGCCGAAGACGCGCTCTTTCCTGCGCACGGTGGCATTCTCGCGTGGCCCCTCCAGCACGACGACGATGTCGTATTGGCCGATTGCCAGAAGCAGCTGATCGGTGTTGGAGAGCGCGCCGAAGATTGTCAGATCGGCGCCGGCAAAGTCGGAGGTGATGGCGATTTCGCTTGTGGAGGTGCCGATCTCCATCGTTTCGCGCGATGTGGTCGAGGTCGTCGGCTGGTCGAGCAGCACCTGCGCCTGGACGGTAAGTGGCGCAAGCAGCAAGGTCGTGGCGAGGAGCAGCGCGAAACCTCTCATCGACTCACCCCTTCCAGCACGACCGAATAGACGTCTGCCGGCGTCACCACCAGGGCGATCGCCAGACGCAGCCCGACGGCGAGAACAAGCAGGCCGAGCAGGGCGCGAAGCTGCTCGCCGCGCAGCCTTTGGCCGACGCGCACGCCGTATTGGGCGCCGATGACACCCGCAACCATCAGCAGGAAGGCCAGCACGATATCGACGGAATAGTTGGTGGCGGCCTGGACGATGGTGGTGAAGGCCGTCACGAAGATGACCTGAAACAGCGAGGTTCCCACGACCACGTTCGTCGGCACGCGCAACAGATAGATCATCGCCGGCACGAGGATGAAGCCGCCGCCGATACCCATGGGGGTCAGCATGCCGACGAAGAAGCCGAGGCCGATGACGGGAATGGCGCTGAGATAGAGCTTGGATTTCTTGAAGCGGAGCTTCAGCGGCAGGCGCTGCACCCAGCTGTGATGGCGCGGCTTGCCCGTTGCCGGCGGCAGTTTTCCGGCGGCACGGCGCATGGCCCGCACGCTCTCCCACAGCATCAGGGTTCCCACGGTGCCAAGCAGGAGCACGTAGATCAATGAGATGATCAGGTCGATCTGGCCCAGGCGTCGCAGCAGCACGAACAGCCAAAGGCCGAATGTCGCGCCCGCCAGACCGCCGGCAAGCAGGATCGTGCCCAGTTTCAGATCAAGCGAGCCGCGGCGAAAATGGGTGAGCGCGCCGGAGACCGACGAGGCAACGACCTGATTGGAACCAGTTGCGACCGCAACGACAGGCGGGATGTTGTAGAAGATGAGGAGGGGCGTGATGAGAAAGCCACCGCCGACGCCAAACATGCCGGAGAGAAACCCTACGGCTGCGCCCATGCCGAGAATAATGAGAATATTCACCGACAGTTCTGCGATCGGCAGATAGATCGTCACGCGTTGTTCCCGCTTGCAGGCGTTTCGGCGTGGTGACCGCAGCCTGGACCATTTTCCCCTTTAAACGGCGGATTCTAATCTGAAATCATTGCCAGAGCCTTAGGAAAAGCAATGCAGTCTCAGTTTTCGAATTGCCGGCTTCACTTTAGCGCGGCCTTTTCCGCATTTCTGTGACGGTGATTGGACGATCGGTGAAGACTGTGGTGTCCCCGGAAAACAAAAATGCCGGCGTCATTGCGCCGGCATCTTCGTATTCCCAATTTCGGCAGGGCTATTTGTTGCGAGCGAGAAGCTCCTTGACGACCTGATCGGTCACGCGGCCATCCGACGGCAGGCCGACGGATTTCTGGAAGCTCTTCAGTGCCGCAACTGTCTTGTCGCCCATGGAGCCATCGGGCGCGCCGGCATCGAAGCCATTCTTGTTGAGGATTGCCTGGATATTGCGGATGGCCTTTTTCATGTCGATGGAAGCGGTGTTCACACCCTTGCCGGTGGTCCATTCGTCGGGAATGTCGGTGCCGTTGGCCTTGGGATCGGCGGGCTGCACCTTCCAGAGATCGACCTTGGCACGTGCGCTCTCAAGATCGGCCGGCTTCATGGCGTTGGCGACTTCGTCACGCTTCTGCGCCGCATCCTTGTCGCCGCTCTTTGCGGCAATCGCGAACCACTTGTAGGATTCCTGCAGATCCGTCTTCACGCCATTGCCGCGTGCATAGAGGATCGCCAGATTGAACTGGCTGTCGGAGACGCCGAGGTTGGCGGCGCGGATGAACCAGTTTGCCGCCGAATCATAGTCCTGCTGGCCAACTGTGCCGGAAGCGTAGAGCACGGCAAGGTTGTGCATGGCGCTGGCATTGCCCTGATTGGCGGCCTGATCGTAATATTCCTTGGCCTTGGCAAGATCGCGGTCGATGCCGTTGCCCTTCTCGTACATGCTGGCAAGCCGGTACTGCGCCGGTGCATAGCCCTTGTCGGCCGAGAGCTGATACCAGTTTGCCGCCTGCTTGAGATCCGCTGCGACACCGCGGCCATCCGTGTAGCGCGCGCCGATCTCGAAGAGGGCCACTGGGTCGCTGGATTTGGCGGCGGCCACGAGCGATGGCGGCTGAATGCCGTCGGGCACCTGGATATCCGCGGCTGCCGGAGCGGCGGCGGCCGGCGCCGTCTTGTCGGTGGGGACGAAGGCTGCCGTTTGCTGTGCAGAGGGCGCGCTGCCGGCCGGCGCCAGGGTTTCGCCTGTTGCCTGGCTGCCATCGAGAGGAGCTGCCGCCGTCAGATGGTCGCTTGTCGGGCCAACTGCCGAAGTGGCCGGAGCCGCCGCGGGTTGGGCCTCGGGCGCTTCCGTTGCGGAGACCGTTGGTGCTGCGGCCTGGTTGACGGTCGGCGCCGGATTGTTACTCGTCGGAGCCGTATTGATGGCGACGCTGTTGGTTGCTGCGCTGTCTGAGGGTGCAACCATCGTCGAGACTTCAGCGGGCGGAGGCGCCTTCTGGCCGCGTGTCAGCGTGTTGACCAGCGGGAAAGCCATGATCGCCAGCAAGGCCGCGCCAATGGCAAGCAGGATCGGACGGCGGAAGCGCGAGAACGCACCACCCTTCTTCGCATCCTTCTTGGAGGAAGGTGCCGAGCGCTGTGTCTGGTCAACCTCGACCGCCGCCGCCTGGGCGGCGCGGCGGGCGGCAGCGATATAGTCGGCGCGCTCGTTTTCGGTTGGTTGGCGGCCGCCACGCGTGGAATTCTGGCTGGCGCGCACGCGCTCAAGGATCTTCTTGATGTCCGGTGCGCCGGAGCCTGGCTCCAGCAGTTCGTTGGCTTCTTCTCCCGGCATGACGTCGGCGGGGTCGATCGACGGGGCCTGCTCGATGACTGGACGGTCCGGCGGGAAGATCGGTTCGGCTTTTTCCGGCGTGAAGAAACGCTTGCCGAGACCGGCAAGCAGCCCGGCCTTCGAACCGCTCTTCTTGGCGGCAGCCTTGATTTCGGCCTTCGTGTTGGCATCGATCGCTTCGGCAACGGCGGCTTCGGAAGAGGCGGCAGTTTCGGCAGGTGCAACCGTGCGGATGATCGGGCCGGCCTTCTGCGGCGCAGCCATCGGCGGCTTGATGGCAGGCGCGTCTTCTTCAGCGAAGACATCGCTTTCGAAGGCTGCTGCGGGCATGGCGGGTGCCGGCCTGCGGTGTTCCATATGGTCGAGCCGATCGGCGATCTGCAGCAGCGTGCCGTGCAGCGCCTCGAAGGTGCGGTGCGTGCGCTCGTCGCTGGCGCGGCTGAGATCTTCGAGATGGCGGAGGTCTTCGGCAAGTGCGGTCAGCGCCGCCATGTCGCCGGCCTGCGCGCTGCCGCCGATCCCGCCTTCGCGCGAATAGGCCTCGACGACAGCTTCGGCCGCATGGCGTGCAGCCTCGATGATGTATTCGTCATTCGTCGCCATATAGTCTTCGATGGCGCCCATCCGGCGATCGAGATCGACAGGGATATGATCGACGGCGGCTCGTGGCTCGTTGACGAGCAAGGCGGACAGGTGGGCAATCTGGTCTTCGAGATTGCGCAACGCCTGCGTATCTGTTGCCGGTGCCGCAGTGCTGGCTTCCAGCCGCGCCGCGATATCGGAGAGGCGGCCTTCCAGCCGGCGGGCCATTGTGTCGTCCAAGCCTGCTGCCGCGACCGGCGGATGATAGTCAATCTCGTCGATACGGCGAGCAAGGTAATCCAGCCGGTCCGCCAGCACATTGCCGACGGATCCATGTTCCAGCGCATCGATCTTGTGGGAGATGTCGGCAAGATAGCTGACGAGTTCTGGCTGCGGTGTGACCTTCTGCGAGCGCTCCATCAGGTGCGAGAGCTCATCGATGCGTTCTTCGAGGCGGGCAACGGCCTTGGCGCCGCCCAGCTCATCGATGCGCATGGCGAGGGCTTCGAGACGGCCGGAAAGATCATCGGCCGGCTGGCGCTGCGCGGCATCACGGCTCATGAGATCGATCTGGTCGGCAAGGCCGCCGATGCGCCCTTCCAGGCGCTGCATCGCCTGGTCCTGCGGCTGCATCATGCTGCCAAGGCTTTCCATCGCGGTTGCGATCGTCAGCAGCTTGTTTTCGAGCGCATGCACGGCGGGGCTGTCGTTCATGCCGCCGAGGTGCTGCTTGATATCGTCGAGACGGTAGGCGAGCGAGACGAGTTCATCCTGCAGGCCTGATGTATCGATCGCCTTTACCTGGCGCTCGACATGGTGGAGGGATTCCTCGCGGGCAAGGCCGTCCATCAGCGAACGCAGCTCGTCGAACTCGGCCTTCAGGCCCGCCGTCTCCGGCTGCCCGGTAAGCTGGTTGATGCTGTCGGCAAGCCGCGCCATGTCTTCGCGCACGTCGGCTGCAAAATGCTTGTCGCCGGCATGTTCGCGGATATCGCGGATTTCGGCGCGCAGCGCGCCGACTTCGCGGGTCACGCTCTCGGCGATATCACGCTTGAGATCCTGGCGAAGACTGACAAGCGCCTGGGCGATGTCGATGGAGCTTTCGGCGGCCGGCCGCTGGGGTTGGCGCGGGTTATAGGGATCGAGCGGACGGCGGGCTGGGTGGGGTTCGGCCTGCGTGATTTCCTCGCGGCGGGCATGCAGCCGCTCGCGGTTTGCTTCAAGTGCGCGCTGGCGCTGGCGGATTTCCGCAAGCGGATCGGGGCGGACATCGCTCTCCTGACGCTCGGCGCGCAGCGGACGCTCATAGGGTCGGCTGACGGGAATCTCGCGTTCAGTGCGTGGCGGCGTGCGCTCGGGCGGGGCGGCACGCCCCGGAACTGCGCCATAGCCGGCCGCGACGCGCTGGTGCGTCTCCCGCGAGGCGGCGGTGCCCATCAGACCCTCGATGCGGGCCTCCAGCCCTTCGATGGTGCGGCTCAAAGCATCCAGCGACGCCCAGTCGCCCGTGCCGGTAGGATTTGATCGCGATCCGCTCATGTCTTTGCTCGCTTCGAACTATGGACCACTCGGGCCACCGGACCGACAGGCTGAGGACATCGCGACATCTCCGCGCTGTCCGCATCCCGCCATCGGGAAAGGGATAAATGTATTGGCTTTCCTCAAACCGAGCCGCAAAACGGCGTCCCCCAAAGGATAAGATGAAGAAACGCGAAGCATTGCTGCTCAACACATACAATTTACGAAACGTGGTAAACAACTCGTTAAGTTTCGTCGAAGTCTTAACCTTTTATTCTGGTTCTGCTCTCGAATGGCCTGCTATTCTTATGTTCCGGCTGCATCGACGATCTCAGGAGCGGTATTTTGCCCTGCCTCCATCTCGGGAGCCGGCTCATCGCTTCATCAAAAATTCAGCGCTCGATACAGATTTGACGTTTACGCAAACGTCAATATTTTGTAAGAGTAATGCAATGGCCGGAATTTGAGGTCCGGCGGCGAATTGGAGGAATTCGAGAAATGCCAGTCTACAAGGCCCCGGTGAACGATACGCTCTTCGTCCTGAACGATGTGCTCGGGCTGGAGCGCTACAACAATCTTCCGGGCTATGCCGACGCCACGCCCGACATGATCGAGGCGATCGTCGGCGAGGCGGCCAAGATCTCGGAAGAGGTGCTCTTCCCGCTCAACTATTCCGGTGATCAGGAAGGCTGCGTGCGTCACGACGACGGCACGGTGTCGACGCCGAAGGGCTTCAAGGAAGCCTATGACGCCTATCGCGAAGGCGGTTGGCTCGGTCTCGCCGTGCCGGAGGAATTCGGCGGGCAAGGGCTTCCCTATGTGCTGCACTGTGCCGTCGGCGAATATACCTCCGCCGCCAACATGTCGCTGATGATGTATCCGGGCCTGACGCAGGGCGCGATCGCCGCCATCCTCGTCCATGGCTCCGACGCGCAGAAGCAGACCTATCTGCCGAAGATGGTCGAGGGTAGCTGGTCCGGCACCATGAACCTCACCGAGCCGCATTGCGGCACCGACCTCGGCCTCTTGCGCACCAAGGCGGTGCCCCAGGCCGACGGCAGCTACAAGATCTCCGGCCAGAAGATCTTCATCTCCGCCGGCGAGCACGACATGACGGACAATATCGTCCATCTCGTCCTTGCCCGCATCGAAGGTGCGCCTGAAGGCACCAAGGGCATCTCGCTGTTCATCGTGCCGAAGTTCATCGTCAAGGAAGATGGCTCGCTCGGCGCGCGCAACCCGGTCTCCTGCGGCGCGATCGAGCACAAGATGGGCATTCACGGCAACGCCACCTGCGTGATGAACTATGACGAGGCAACGGGCTTCCTGATCGGCGCCGAGAACAAGGGCCTCAACGCCATGTTCGTTATGATGAACGAGGCTCGCCTCGGCGTCGGCCTGCAGGGTCTGTCGATCGCCGAGATCGCCTATCAGAACGCCGCCAACTATGCCCGCGAGCGCATCCAGGGCCGATCGCTCTCCGGCCCGAAAGCGCCGGACAAGAAGGCCGATCCGATTATCGTCCATCCAGATATCCGCCGCTCGCTGATGACCATCCGCGCCTTCAACGAGGCAGGCCGCGCCTTCCTGCTGTGGACCGCGCTGAAATCGGATATCGCCCATCGCTCCCAGGACGAGAAGGATCGTCAGGCAGCCGACGACATCCTTGGTTTGGCGACGCCGATCCTGAAGGGCGTCATGACCGACAAGGGCTTCGACCACGCCGTCATGGCGCAGCAGGTTTTCGGCGGCCACGGCTATATCGAAGAGCATGGCATGAGCCAGTATGTCCGCGATGCCCGCATCGCGATGATCTATGAGGGTGCCAACGGTATCCAGGCGCTCGATCTCGTCGGCCGCAAGCTGGCACTGAACGGCGGCCGCGCCGTCATGGCCCTGTTCAAGGAAATCGGCGATTTCTGCGAGGAGAACCGCAACGATGAGCAGATGGGTTTCTTCACCAAGCACCTGAAGAAGGGCTTGAACGATGTGCAGGCCTCAACCATGTGGTTCATGCAGAATGCCATGGCCAAGCCGGATAATGCCGGTGCCGGTTCGACCGACTACATGCACCTCTTCGGCCTCGTCGTCCTCGGCTATATGTGGGCGAAGATGGCGAAGGCGGCACAGGATGGCCTTGCAAGCGGCGACAGTGCGCGCGAGGATTATCTGAAGAACAAGCTTGTCACGGCGCGGTTCTACATGGAGCGCATCATGCCGGAAACGGCACTGCGCAAGGCCCGCATCGAAACCGGCGCCGACACCATGATGGAACTGGCTGCGGAAGCCTTTTGATCAAGGCGGGATCAGCCGCCGCAGGGAGATGAGACATGACCGAGGTTTTCATTTACGACCATGTGCGCACGCCGCGCGGGCGAGGCAAGAAGGATGGGTCGCTGCATGAAGTGCCCTCCGTTCGCCTCGCCGCCAAGACGCTGGAGGCGCTCCGCGACCGCAACGGCCTCGACACCGAAACCGTTGACGACATCATCATGGGCTGCGTCGATCCGGTCATGGAAGCCGGCGCCGTTATTCCAAGGGGTGCCGCCTTCGAAGCCGGCTATTCCACCAAGGCGCCCGGCATGCAGATCTCTCGCTTCTGCGCCTCTGGCCTCGATGCCGTGAATTTCGGCGCGGCCAAGATCGCGCAGGGGGCTGATGATATCGTCATTGCCGGTGGCGTCGAAAGCATGTCGCGCGTCGGTCTCGGCATGTCCGGCGGTGCCTGGTTCATGGACCCCTCCGTCAACTTCCCGGCCTATTTCATGCCGCAGGGTGTCTCGGCCGATCTCATCGCCACCAAATACGGCTTCTCGCGCGATGACGTCGATGCCTATGCCGTCGAGAGCCAGAAGCGCGCCGCCAATGCCTGGGAAAAGGGTTACTTCAAGAATTCCGTCATTCCGGTGAAGGACATCAACGGCCTGACAATTCTCGACCGCGACGAGCACATGCGCCCCGGCACCGACATGCAGGCGCTGGCTTCGCTCAACCCCTCCTTCCAGCTGCCGGGCGAAATGGGCGGCTTCGAAGCAGTCGGCATCCAGGCGCATCCGGAAGTCGAACGCATCAACTACGTCCATCACGCCGGCAATTCCTCCGGCATCGTCGATGGCGCGGCCGCCGTGCTGCTCGGCTCCAAGGCGGGCGGCGAGAGCATGGGCCTGAAGCCGCGCGGCCGCATCAAGGCTTTCGCCAATATCGGCTCCGACCCAGCGCTGATGCTGACCGGTCCGGTCGACGTTACCGAAAAGCTGTTGAAGCGCAGTGGCATGACGCTTGCCGACATCGATCTGTTCGAGCTCAACGAAGCCTTCGCCGCCGTCGTGCTGCGCTACATGCAGGCCTTCGCCATTTCGCATGACAAGATCAACGTCAATGGCGGCGCCATCGCCATGGGCCATCCGCTCGGCGCAACTGGCGCGATGATCCTCGGCACTGTGTTGGACGAGCTGGAGCGCCGCGACCTCAATACCGCGCTGGTCACGCTCTGCATCGGCGCCGGCATGGGCACGGCCACGATCATCGAACGCGTCTGAGGAGGGAAAGCAATGGCTTACACGAATTTCACCGTTGAGACCGACGCAGACGGTATCGCGCTCGTTACCTGGGACATGCCCGGCAAGTCCATGAACGTCTTCACCGCCGAGGTGATGGACGAGCTGAACGCCATTATCGAAGCGACCGTTGCCGATGCTGCCGTCAAGGGCGTGGTCTTCACCTCGGGCAAATCGTCGTTCTCCGGCGGTGCCGATCTGTCGATGATCAAGTCGATGTTCTCGCTCTACCAGGATGAGAAGGCGAAAGATCCGGCTGCTGCCGCGCAGAAGCTCTTCAATCTCGTCGGGCGCATGACGGGCCTCTTCCGCAAGCTCGAAACCTGCGGCAAGCCGTGGGTTTCGGCCATCAATGGCACCTGCATGGGTGGCGCTTTCGAGCTGTCGCTCGCCTGCCACGGCCGCGTCGCTTCCAATGCCAAGAGCGTCAAGATCGCGCTACCCGAAGTCAAGGTCGGCATCTTCCCCGGCGCCGGCGGCACGCAGCGCGTCTCGCGCCTGACGGATGCCCAATCCGCCCTGCAGATGATGACGACGGGCCAGTCGCTGACGGCGGCGCGTGCCAAGGCGATGAACCTGGTGCATCAGGTGGTCGAGCCGGATCAGCTGATTCCGGCCGCCAAGCAGATGATCAAGGACGGTTTGAAGCCGATCGCCCCCTGGGACGAGAAGGGTTTCAAGGCACCGGGCGGCGGCATCTGGACGCCGGCTGCAGCTCAGCTCTGGCCGGCAGCACCGGCCATCCTGCGCCGCGAGACGTCGGGCAATTATCCGGCCGCACTCGCCATCCTAAAATGCGTCTATGAAGGCCTGCAGGTGCCCTTCGACACCGGGTTGAAGATCGAGCAGCGCTATTTCACCCATGTGCTGCAGACCACCGAAGCCTATTCGATGATCCGCTCGCTGTTCATCTCCATGCAGGAGCTCGGCAAGGGCGCTCGCCGCCCGGCAGGCCAGCCGAAGACCGAGCTGAAGAAGGTCGGTGTCGTCGGCGCCGGCTTCATGGGTGCTTCCATCGCCTATGTCACTGCGGCGGCCGGCATTCCGGTCACGCTCATCGACCGCGACATCGAGGCCGCCACCAAAGGCAAGGGCGTCGGTGAAGGCTTGGTCAAGGATTCAATCGGTAAGGGAAGGCTAACGCAAGATGAGGGCGCCGCCCTGCTCTCGCGCATCACGCCTTCGGCTGACTATTCCGATTTGAAGGATGCAGATCTCGTCATTGAAGCCGTGTTCGAGGATCGCGAAGTCAAGAAGGCTGTGATCGAGGCTGTCGAAGCCGTATTGCCGCCAACGGCCATCTTCGCTTCCAACACCTCGACGCTGCCGATCACCGGTCTTGCGAAGAATTCCAAGCGCCCGGCGGACTTCATCGGCGTCCATTTCTTCTCGCCGGTCGAGAAGATGATGCTGACCGAAGTCATCCTCGGCAAGGAAACGGGCGACCGCGCCATTGCCGTCGCGCTGGACTACGTCGCCGCCATCAAGAAGACGCCGATCGTCGTCAACGACACGCGCGGCTTCTTCGTCAATCGTTGCGTCTTCCGCTATATCCACGAAGCGTATGACATGCTGATCGAAGGCGTGCCCGCAGCCATGATCGAGAATGCCGCCAAGATGGTTGGCATGCCTGTCGGCCCGCTGGCGCTCAACGACGAAGTTGCCATCGACCTCTCCTACAAGATCCTGAAGGCGACTGTCGCCGATCTCGGCGAGAAGGCTGTCGACCCGCGTCATATGCAGCTGGTCAGCGGTCTCGTGGAAGGCGAGGGCCGTCTGGGCCGAAAGAATTCCAAGGGCTTTTACGACTATCCGCCGAAGCCGGCCAAGAAGTCGCTCTGGCCGGGCCTTAGGGATCTCTACCCGCAGAAGAAGGCCGATGACGTCGATGTCGGCGTGCTGAAGCAGCGCTTCCTCGTCACCATCGCGCTCGAGGCGGCCCGCACCATCGAAGAGGGTATCGTCACCGATCCGCGCGAAGCCGATGTCGGCTCCATCCTCGGCTTCGGCTTTGCCCCCTACACCGGCGGCGCGCTATCCTACATCGACGGCATGGGCGCCAAGACCTTCGTCGATCTCTGCGAAAAGCTGGCGGCTGCCTATGGCCCGCATTTCAAGCCGACGGCGTTGTTGAAGGACATGGCCGCAAAGGGCGAAACCTTCTACGGCCGCTTCGATCCCTATCGCGTCGAAAAGGCCGCTTGAGGCAGTACTCCATCGCTGACAGCAAATATTGGGCCGCTCCTGTCGGGGGCGGCCCTTTCCGTTCGTCCTCTGGTCAGTCCATCAAACCAAGGAGAATGACATGACGGAGATCATCGGCAATCACGACGAGGCCGAGGCCATCGGCATGGTGCTGGCAAGCTGGGCGGCCGCCCTCGGCAGCAAGGATGCGGCAGGCGTTGTCGAACATCTGAGCGACTATATCGTCAGCTTCACCCTGGCGGCACCCCTAGCGCACAAGGGCAAGGGTGCCGGTGGTTTAGAAAGCTGGTTTTCGACCTGGGACGGGCCGATCGGCGGCGATGCCGTTGATGTCAGGCTGACGGTCGGTGGCACCGTCGCCTTCTGGACCGGCCTTGTGCATATGACTGGCAGGAAAACCGACGGTTTCCAAGTCGACCTCTGGTTCCGCCAGACGCTTGGCCTCAGAAAAGAGGCCGGCACGTGGAAGATCGTTCACGAGCATACGTCGGTGCCGTTTGCGATGGATGGCAGCGGCCTCGCCGAATTGGGATTGAAACCGTAAGCATATTTTTACGCAACACTTAAAGGCTTCTCCCGGCTGGCGCGTAATGCCAGTACACCCCAGCCGACAAGTAGAAGAATGGCCGCCGCATAGATATCGGCAGCCTCCGCATATCCGAGTGCCTTCGACAGAAAGCCTGCGAGGATGGCGGGCACGCTGAAGGCGAGATAGCTCTGGATGTAGAAGGCCGAAAGCAGCCCGGCGCGTTCGTCGGGCTTCGCCAGCGGCATGATGCTTCTGACCGTGCCGAGGAAGGCCGCCCCGAAGCCCGCCCCGGCAATCAGGGTTCCGAGGGCGAGAATCGATACCTCAGCCGCATGCATGCCGGCGATGACTGTCAGTATGCCGAGCGTCATGCTCGGTATGCCGAACCTCATGATCGTGGTGGCGGATTTCTTGCGCAGCAGGAAAACGGCTGCCGCACCGCTGATCGTCAGGGCCGCGACCACGGAGCCGCCGACCAGTGGCGCCGTACTGCCGGTCGTTGCACGGACCACTGAGGGCACCAGCGACAGATAGAAGCCGGCCAGCGCCCAGACGGCGACATTGATCGGCGTCAGCGCCAGCAGTGTCCGGCGCACCTGCGGGGGCACGGCGATTTGCGGCTTCAGCGATGCGAGCAAGCCGGCTTGTCGGACCGTGGTCTCCGGCACCAGCCAGAGTAGAACGGCTTGCAGTGTAAGCAGGGCGAACGTGACGATATAAACGAGTATGGTCGGTGCCGGCGCGAACTGGATCAGCAGGCTCGTGCCGAGCGCACCGATCGCCATGCCGGCAAGCGGTGCAAGACTGTTGGTGATCGATCCCCTGATCGGATCGAGATCGACAAGGGCGGCGCCGACAGAGCTTACCGCCGTACCCGTTGCAAAGCCCTGTACGATGCGGGCGGCAATCAGCCAATCCGGACCCTTAGCCATTAAAAACAGCGCCGTCGCCACCATATTGAGGAGGATTGACGCGAAGATCACCGGGCGACGGCCGAGATGATCGGACAGCGAACCGACGATAAGCAGCGCGGCGAGAAGGGAGAAGGCATAAACGGCGAAGATCACCGTGAGCAGCACCGGCGAGAAGTCAAAGGTCCGCTGATAGAGGGGATAGAGCGGCGTCGGCGCGGATGAGGCGGCCAGAAACAGTGCGCTGGTCGCAGCATAGTAGGACGGCGCCAGGCGTCTGGCCGATGAAATCGGCGTGCCGGCGGTGGAATCGAACTCGGTCATCGATTATATCCTGCCTAAAGCTAAAAGATTGCGTTAGGTGGATATAGGTCGCTTGATGCATAAAAGCAAATAATTTGCGTTAGTGAATAACCGACGGTCATTCGCTATCAGCAAAAGGGAAAGATTGGCAAAGACGTATGGGCTACAGAGAAAATCCCCGCCCCGGCGGGCGCAGTGCCAGAGTGCAGGCCGCCGTGCATCAATCCGTCCGCAACATGCTTGCAACGATGGATCGCGCCGATGTGACGATCCCATTGATCGCGCAGCGCGCCAATGTCACGCCGTCGACGATCTATCGCCGCTGGGGCGATCTTCAGGAGCTCCTGGCCGACGTCGCCGCCGCGCGCCTGCAGCAGGAAGGCGAGCCCGCCACGATCGGCAGCGCTCGCCAAGATCTGGAGGCCTGGGTCGAGCAATATGCCGATGAGATGGCCTCTGGTGTCGGGCGGCAGATGCTGCGCGACATTCTTGCGGCAGCCGACAGTGCAAATGCGGAGAAATGCGGCACCTATACGCGCTATCAGCTTGGCGTTTTCATCGCGCGGGCGGAGAAATGCGGCGAGCCCTTTCCGACCTTGGAGGAGCTGATGGATCACGTTATCTCGCCGATCATCTATCGTATTCTTTTCGACTGCCTGCCTGACACGGGCTACGTTCCGGGACTGATCGCAAAGGTGATGCCGAAGGGCCTGCCAGAGGCTTGAAACATGGTCGCTGACACCGGGCGACTCACCTCAGAACCGTCCAGGCCTGTGCCGAGCGCCCTTGGTAGCGTTGCCCGCGACTGACGAAGGAGCAGCTCCGTCTCTGCACTTTTAAGGTGCCAAAAAGGCAATTGCCGTGGGATATGCGTGCCGGAACGGGGCATTGAGCCAATTTACTATTGAAAAATAAGGAAAAAGATGGTGCAAATCACCAATAGTGAATTCAACGGCAACGCGAAGGGGACTGCTCCATGCTTAATGAATTCAAGGCATTTATCGCTAAAGGCAACGTCATGGATCTCGCGGTCGGCGTGATCATCGGCGGCGCTTTCGGTGGCATCGTGAAATCGTTGGTTGATGATATCATCATGCCGATCGTCGGTGCTATTTTCGGCGGCTTCGATTTCTCGAACTACTTCATCGGTCTCGCCTCGGGGGTCAACGCGCCGACGCTTGCTGCGGCCCGCGCCCAGGGTGCGGTTCTCGCCTACGGTAGCTTCATCACAGTCCTGATTAATTTCCTCATTCTCGCCTGGATCATCTTCCTGATGGTCAAGGGTGTGAATGCGCTCCGCGCTCAAGTCGAACGCAAGGACGACAAGATCGCCGAAGCAGCACCGCCGCCGGCCGACGTGCAGCTGCTGACGGAAATCCGCGATCTTCTCGCGAAACGCTGACACGCTTCATTCAATCTGTTAGAAGCCTCGATCCCCCAAGGATCGGGGCTTTATGCATCACGAAAATCGATCATTCGCTAAGGCAAAGTCATGGGATTTGTCCGCCGCTCTGCTTTATGAAAGCAGAAACCGGAGACTTTTTGCATGCCGATATTGAACAGCCTCAGCCCGCGGGCGCTCGCAGCACCCGAAAGCGGGATCGTCGAAGTGGTGAATTACGCCCGCGGCCGCGAAGGCCTTTTGCCGCTCTGGGTCGGCGAGGGCGATCTGCCGACGCCTGATTTCATCAACCGCGCCGCCATGGCCTCGCTCAATGCCGGCGAAACCTTCTACACCTGGCAGCGCGGCATTCCGGAATTGCGCCAGGCGCTTGCCGATTACTATGGCCGGCATTTCGGCACGTCCCTGCCGATGGAGCATTTCTATGTCGTCGGCTCCGGCATGCAGGCGATCCAGCTGTCCGTGCAGGCGATTACCTCGCCCGGTGACGAGATGGTCTATCTGACGCCGGCCTGGCCGAATATCGCAGCGGCTCTGGAGATTGCCGGCGCCCGCTCCGTCGGCGTACCGCTGCAGTTCGAGCATGGCAAGTGGTCGCTTGATTTCGAGCGGCTGGAAGCGGCGATCACGCCGAAGACCAAGGGTCTGTTCATCAACACACCATCGAACCCGACCGGCTGGACGGCAACCCGCCAGGACCTGACTGATATTCTGGCATTGGCACGCAAGCATGATCTCTGGATCATGGCCGACGAGATCTATGCTCTGTACTATTATGCCGGCGGCCGGGCGCCGAGCTTCCTCGATGTCAAGGAAGCCGACGACAAGATCCTGTTCGTCAATTCCTTCTCTAAGAATTGGTCGATGACCGGTTGGCGCGTCGGCTGGATTGTTGCCCCTGCCGAACTTGGGCAGGTGATCGAAAATCTCGTGCAATATTCCACCTCAGGCGTGGCGCAATTCATGCAGCGGGGCGCGGTCGCGGCCCTGAACGAGGGCGATGATTTCGTCCGCTCCAATATCGCCAAGGCCACCCGCTCGCGTGACATTCTCTGCGACGCTTTGATCGCCACCAACCGCGTGCAGACGCTGAAGCCCGATGGGGCACTCTATTCCTTCCTGAAGATCGATGGCGTCACCGACAGCCGCAGGGCCGCGATCGACATCGTCGACAAGACGGGCGTCGGCCTGGCGCCCGGAACGGCGTTCGGGGAAGGCGGCGAGCTGTTCATGCGCGCCTGCTTCCTGCGCGAGCCGGCCAAGGTGGCGGATGCGGCCGAACGGTTGAGCCGGTATATCTTGAGTTTGTAGAAGCGGTCGCTCTTCTCGACGTAAGCGCATAGGCTCGGGTCAAAAGGCATCCTATGTTTGCCGAACCTCTGTCACCCCCTCTGTCCCTTTCGGGACATCTCCCCCACAAGGGGGGAGATTGGAAACTCGCGGCAGCCTCTTCCAACAAACCAATATCGCATCTGCTGAAGCCGAGGCTCGTTGTTCGTGTAGGAGGGCGGCAAACTCCCAACAATCTCCCCCCCCGTGGGGGAGATGTCACGACAGTGACAGAGGGGGGCGCACTCTCCAAACTCGTTGCAAAAGCCATCGCGCACCCGACCCATAAAATACAATCGATCCGCGAAAGACTATCCTAACCATTCCACCAATCTTCACCCGCCCGCCTTTCCGTTTTAACCAAATTGGCAAGTAGCGCGGCCTCATATATCGCCGATAGGACTTGGCGGGGACGCGAAGAATGACGGTGTTGGTGACGGGTGGAGCCGGTTATATCGGCAGTCACATGGTCTGGAAATTGCTGGATGCGGGCGAGGAGGTGGTGGTCATCGACCGTCTGTCCACCGGCTTCCGCTGGGCGGTTCCGCCGGCTGCCCGCTTCTATCTCGGCGATGTCGCCGATGAAGCGCTGCTGCAGACGATCTTTGCTGAAAATGACATCGACGCCATCATCCATTTCGCCGGTTCCGCTGTCGTTCCGACCTCGCTTGAGGATCCTCTCGCCTATTATGAAAACAATACCGGCAAGACCCGCATTCTGATGAGCGCCGCCGTCAGGGCAGGTATCCGTCATTTCGTCTTTTCCTCGACGGCTGCCGTCTATGGCCGGCAACCGGCGGACAGGCCGGTCGGTGAGGATGCGCCGCTGTGCCCGGAATCTCCCTATGGTCAATCCAAGCTGATGTCTGAGCTGATGCTATGCGATGCGGCGGCGGCCTATGATTTCGGTTATGTGGCGCTGCGCTATTTCAATGTTGCCGGCGCCGATCCGGAAGGGCGTGCCGGCCAGTCGAGCGAGGGCGCCACCCATCTCGTCAAGGTTGCCTGCGAGGCAGCACTTGGCCGCCGTCGGCAGGTGGATATCTACGGCACCGATTACCCGACGCATGATGGCACGGGTGTGCGAGACTATATTCACGTCAGCGATCTCGCCGAGGCGCATCTGCTGGCTTTGCGGCATCTGCGCAGCGGCGGCAGGTCGTTGGTTGCCAATTGCGGCTATGGCTCGGGCTATTCCGTGCTCGATGTTCTGAACATGGTGATGCGCGTGCATGGTCGCGCCTTCCGCATCCACATCGCCCCGCGCCGGCCCGGCGATACGGCGAGTGTTATTGCCGATGCAACGCTTGCCCATCGCGAGCTGGGTTGGACACCAAAACACAACAATCTCGAAACGATCGTCCGCTCGTCGCTGGATTGGGAACTTCGTCTTGCCCAGCGCTCGGGCTTCGATGCCGGAGGACTGAAAAAGGTCTTCGCCGCCCCGAGCATCTGACCGGCAAGGGCGGCACCGTCAGTTATCCGTAGCCCTCCAGGGCCCGAGAAAGGCCGGCGCGTTTTTGCGCACGGCTTCCGCCACGAAATCGATGACGGTGCGCACCCGCGGCGACTGGCGCAGGTCGCGGTGGCATGTAATCCAGTAATGGCGTCTCAGATCCACCTCCTGCGGCAGCACGACTTGCAGATCCGGATGCTTGCCGGCGATGAAAAATGGCAGCACGCATAGTCCCAGCCCGTTCTTCGTCGCCGTCAACTGCGCGAAGATGCTCGAGCTCTGGAAGTGCGGCTTGATGCGTGGATGGACATCGCCGAGATAGTCCAGTCCCGGCGCGAAGATCATATCCTCGATATAGCTGATGAAGGCAAAATCGGGCAGTTCGTCACGGCTTTCGATGGCTGGATGCCGAGCCAGGTAATCTCGCGAACCATAGACCTGCAGATGATAGTCGGTCAGCTTCTCCGTGAAATAGGGGCCGGCCTTCGGCGGG
>BFBZ01001140.1_pt1 | contig 18985 bp, 16 predicted proteins | sample 1888401 | NCBI WGS metagenome assembly BFBZ01 (sample SAMD00112614, study PRJDB3348) | symbiont metagenome | host: Chara braunii | reverse complement strand
CCGCTCGACGGCCCGCAGGCCGTCGAGGGCGATGGCCAGGGGATCAGGGTCGTCACCATGGACACGGCCTTCGCCGACATGCCCGATGCGCGCTGGCTGGCGAAGCGACTGCCGAAGGCCGAGGTCGCGATGCGCAGCAACAACCGCGACGTCCAGGCCATGCTGTCAGCGCAAGGCGCGGGGCTCGCCGTGCTGCCCCGGCCGCTCGGCGACGCGACGCCGGGCCTGCGGCCCGTCGACATCGGCGAGCAGCCGCCGGGGCGGGACACCTATGTCGGCTATCACCGCGATCTGCGCCGGCTCGCCCGGCTGCGGGCGCTGCTCGACCTCGTCATCTCGCAACTGGCGTCCGCGTGAGATACGTTTGACACTGCGGCGCTCTCGATCTCGTCGGCGCTCCGGATCTCGTCCCCCGCGTGCCTCGAGTTTTGTGCAGTGTCACCGTAATCCAGCGCAGTGCCTCGACGCCGCCCGCCGCTTCTATGCCGACAGCGCCTTCGTCCGCGTCACCGACCAGCCGCCGCAGCCCAAATGGGCCACCGGCTCCAACCTCGCCTTCGTCAGCTACGCCGCCGACCCCGACCGCAACCTGGTGATCGCGCTCGGCGTCGTCGACAATCTCGGCAAGGGCGTCGCCGGGCAGGCGGTGCAGAACGCGAATCTGATGTGCGGGCTGGAGGAGACCGCGGGATTGGAGGGGGCGCCGGTTTGGCCGTGAGGGCGTTTGGGAGCGTTGCCGTGATGACGCCGGCTTGAACCGCCGATTGAGCAGCCTCTCTTCCATGCTTCTTACTACATTTTGCTATCTCTGCCCAGTCACAGCCCAGCGGCGACGAATGCTGGTTCGGGGATTGCTCTTTAAGCTAGTGGGCTCGGTTGTTCGAAGAAAAACACCGCCTTGATGCGGTGACGGACCTTATTGAAAAAGTCAGGGATGCTTAGGTGAGTCGTATGCCCAAGGATGCCCGAAACCCTCCTCCGCCCGGCTGGGGGGCAGACGAACTTACCGCCTTCCTACAGCTCACGCATGAGCAGCAATACGCATCCTTTCACAATAAAAAGGACGCAGTTCGACGACTCGTAGCTATCGACGAGCTTTTTGGAAGAGTTTCAAGGCACTGGCTGAATCCGCCTAGCGAAATCGAAGCGATGCTATTCCTCCGCTGCCACGCTGCCTTTCGAGCCGCCGCTGGCGAGTCGATGGCAGGCCAAGCCGTGGAGTGCTACCGCCAATGTCGAGGTATGTTGGAGAATGCTGCTTATGCTGTGCACATTCGTCGCAATCCGTCCCTGGAAAAAATTTGGCTGAACAGGCACGAAGATGAAGCAGGGATGAAGGCGTCGAAAAATGCGTTCAAGCATGTGTCCGTAGCTGCGTCGGTTAGAGCGGCGAACTTGCACGCTGGAGAACGTTTCGACCGCCTGTATCAACAAACTATCGACTGGGGCGCTCATCCAAACGAGCGCTCGGTAACCGGCAACCTGAAGATCGTCGATGAACCTGACCGCAGAATAATGCTCGCGATCATGCTTCACGGTGACAGCGTAGCCTTTGACGCGGCTTTGAAAATGGTCGCAAGCTGCGGGATGGTGTCGCTTGAGTTACTGCAGACCCTCTACAACGCGAAATTTGAACTTCTTGGTATCAATGCGGATATGCTCGTACTGAGGAGAGAACTCTGACCCTCTAAAGCCCAGGGTCGTGTCGATTTGCTACACAGGATTATGCTCGCAACCTTGGATATTTTGGCAACCCTGGCTTGCGTCTGAGTATTTCGCCTTGCAAAAATCCCAGTGCGTTGGTCCTAGGTGATTCGCGGGGGATGAATGGCTGAAAAAGTTGATACGGATTGGAGTGCGGTGATTGCCCGCTGCTTGGCGTTTCTATGCCTGGATAAGGCCAAGGACGAAGACCCCGACAAGTTCAATACCGTGAAGAAGAAAGTGGATTTTCTGATGGGAATGGGGTTGCCGCAAAAGGACGCTGCGTATGTGGCAGGTAGCACCCCAGCGTCAGTCGCGGAGTTGAATCGGTTACATAACAACAAGGGGGCGAAGCGTGCCACCAAGAAAAGACGCTGAGCCTGTCGACCCGATACGCCAGCTCGCGTGTGTCATAGCGATATATGCACTTCGTGAAGTTCCCCCCGAAGAAGCTGCCGTCCGCTTGGATGCACTCGGTTTCAGCCCGAAAGAAATCGGCGGCATTCTTGGCAAGAATGACAATTACGTTCACTACGTCAAAAACAAGCGCAAGAATGAGAAATGAGCGGACAGATCCCGACTCAACTTCGTGCCGCCATCCAGAAGAAGCTGGGAAATGTTACAATCCGGCGCTTCAATCAAATCGTTGCGCAAATCGCATCCGACGAGCTTATTTCACGCCGCGCGGCCTCGATGCTTCTGGCGCGAAAGCTTAAGCTCAATTTCAGTCGATTTGCTACGCCCGAAGACCTTGCAGAGATGCGCGGTCATACAGTTGCCCAGGTCCAAATGGAGCAGCCTGCAGTGTCACCTCTTCCGGTTGCGAGCAAAGCCGTCAAAACGCCAATCAAGCAGACCAAGAACAACACCATATTTGTAGTGCATGGTCGCGACCATCAACTCAATGGGGATATGTTCAACTTTCTCCGGGCGCTTGGTTTGAACGCGGTAGAGTTCTCTCAGGCCATTGCTGAAACTGCGGGCGCGAACCCCAATATCACGAACGTGGTAAAAGGAGCACTTAAGCGTGCCCAAGGCGTACTGGTGATGTTTTCGCCCGACGAGGAAGCTAGGCTGAAGACAAAGTTCAGGACACCGAAGGACAGCTCAAAACTCGAAGGCCAATCGAGACTGAATGTCATATTCGAAGCCGGAATCGCCCTAGGTGCACACCCTGAAAAGACTTTGCTCGTCGAAGTCGGTCAGGTCCGCAGCATCAGTGATATAGCGGGTATGCATATCCCCCGCCTTACCAACGATCCAACCAGCCGTAAGGAATTGGCACAGCGGCTGCGGAAAAAGCTGAAACTGAAGGTCAATACAGAGGGCGACTACTGGCTGCAGGTTGGCAATTTCGATCGGTAGCGAGCGTTAGCAAGGGGCGGATGCATCCTCGATTAGACTGACAGTGCACCAAACTGTCGCAGTGTCTTTGGTCTACTTCGGTAGCCAGATGGTTCCCTTCAGCCTCACCGTGGTAGATTTCCACGACTGTCCGGGATGACAGTGATCGAAGTGGCAGTGCACTAGACTATCGGGGTCTCTCTTAGGTCTGCGTTGGCAGCTCAGAGGTTTTATACAACGTCACCTTAGTTCCCCCCTTAGTTCGGAATGCAAAGATTGCGAGGCTGAGATTCTCAAGCAAGAGCCTCCGCCTTTAGACTTCGCGCCAAGACCGCAGCAGCTCGGCAATTCGGTTGTCGCGATCTTGAAGGGTTTGCTGATAGCACAACGATGCATCTTGAACGCGCTTAGCTACCGTCTCAAATAGCGCGGCGTCTAATCGATGGCCGCTGTCACCTTGAAGCAGATTTTGCTCAATGGCGCGGGCTATGCTACCTCTGGGCGAGGCAATGTACGGCTCCGGCAAGCCGTCCCAGGAGAAGTCCTGGTACCAAGACTCACTTTGTTCGTAGGATGACCAGAGATCGCTGTTCAACGAAACGTTGCCGCATTCGCTGTCGAACGATTCCCAATCGTCGGGGTCCGCCACTTGATCGAGGTATTTGACGCAGGATGCGAGGTCAACGGCTTCATAGAAAAATTGTCCCTTAGATGAATCCACGTCATCATCCAAAGACAAATTATCAATATCAAGGCGGTTAAGATCTATAAGCCAGCGTCCTTCGAGCCTTTCGCGCTTGACATCGTCGAACCCAATCGATTCAGAATCATCAATGTGGGGGCTGACCGAAAAAGACAGGCTCTTCCCTCCCGCGGACAGGGGAAGTAGTGTGAATCGGTGGAGCCAAAGCAATCTGCGTGGCAGGTCATCGTCTTCAATTCCCAAAGTAAATAAGATGCTGGGGTCATAGCTGCGCAAGTGAAGCGAGCGGTTTGCGCCTTGGCGTCCTCGGACGTGAAATGAAATTCGTTTTTCAAACACCGGTACCCAACTGTAGCATGTCTCCATGGGGGCGATTCCAAACCAAACCTCACGGAAGATGCTCGCGCTTACTGGAATTCGATGTTTCTTTGGGAGCGCCCTTCTCTCTCGTAAAAAACCTATCACCGCTTGAGGATCCCTATCGAAGTCGATCTGATATGCTTCTCCTTCTATGGAAGTGACAGAGCCGATATCTTGTCGATAGAGAAGCACAGTTGGGGCATAGCCAAGATAGCTCACATGCCGAGCCGCTCGATCCTTGAAGAAGATGCTTGGCGGCAACGAGCCATAGCGGCCAAATGCGCCATCAATATCCCAGCCTATCGATCGGGATTGGAGAATTTCGAGATAGGTTCCGAGGTCATTTCGTCGTATCGCTCCTTCTGCCATTCCAACTAAAAGCTCGCGGATTTGATCCAACGCCGTGAGTTTCTCGTCCGGGACGTCATCCTGGAGTTGATAGCTGGTATTATCTAATAGTCGAAGCACGATCAGATCGGGATCTTGATCCAAGGCTTTCGCAGCACCCTCAGCAAGTCGTACATATTTGGATGCCGTCTTCGTGAGGGCTCTGACCCTCTTACTATTCTGATCGGGAAGCGGGTCTTCGGGAAGGATGTAATTGTGGAGTTGTTTGGTCGAGTCGCCCTTCTGGCCCATGCGCAGATCACGTAGGAGACTTTCGATTCGTAGGCCATTGGCCTTCATCTCATTCAGTATAAGCCGGAGATTTTGGGCGACGCGTATTCTGTCGCTCACCTTCTCGATCATCTTTCGGTCTTCTAGCCTCTTTCGCACCAATTTTGCGCGAATGTGATTGGAAGCTAGTCGTCTCGCTTCGGCTGCCTTTTCGATCAGCGCCTTATCGGCCTCCCGAGAGGCCCCGCTGGAAAACTGAATGATATTGTCTGCCATGATGATGCGTTGCTCACGTTGACTTGCGCCGTCGCGTGCGGAATGTCTTGCGATACTTCTTTCCACGAAAGCCTAGGGTCCGTAGGACAGTCATGATTTCGCCGTCCCGACTTTCGACCACCGTGATCCGGACAGCGCGGTCGACAATGCTAGAAGGATAGCCCTCGGCGAGAAGCTCTCTTCGACAGTTGCGAGAGATGAATCGGGCGACACAGCCGCCGCCCACAGACGCTTCTCGATCTGCACCGAACAACAAGAGAGCAAGATCAGCGCTTTGCACTCCACGCTGTCGTGCACGTTGTCGGGCATGGGCACTGAACCTGCCATTTTTAGTTGGTTGGCTTTTTCCTGACCTCACGGAATCCCTCCGCGCTTGAACAAGCGCGGTTTTGATAGCTCCGGACCAGGCGATCACGCATTCCAAACCTTTCGAAGAATCGCCAATTAAATTTTGAATACTAACCTGCCTGGCTTTTGAAAACAGGAAGATTTTGGCGGCAGCGGTTTTTGAAGTCCTCGCCGGAAAGGGGAGCGGTTGAGTGTTTCCTCACAGCGGCACGGCCATTTATTGACACACGGTCGGTTCCGCTGGAGGTCACCCTTTGGCTGGCCTACTTGTCGGCGAACGGAGCATGGCGACGGGCGTCAGGTCGGCTTATCCGAATTTGCTGCTTTAAGGTATCAGTCCGGTACATTTTGACAGGTCCCCGGTGAGCTTTGCCTTGCGCTTTATCCGAAATCGTGCTCTACTCCCTGCATCCCGTCCCGCTGAGGGGGCGCTTCGCGATCGTCACGGACGTCGGGTGCGGGATGCGGTGGGCGCATTGGGACGCAGCGTGGGCTTGCTCGCGCGGACGAACGATCCCGGTGCGACGATGAAGTCGCGTGGTTCTGGCATCCCGGTGCTGATGCCAAGTGGGCGATGACGTGTCGTCCGCGACGGGGCCAACAAGCCGGTCCCCGGGAAGAGCGCGTATAAATCGTAACACCATCGCGCAGGGAAGGCCGGGTGATCTCGGCTGAGCCTGTGGTTCTGCCGCGTGCTTTCTTGCTGCACGCGGACCATGGGCGCCGGCCGGCGCCCGGTCTTCCCTGCGCCCTCGCTTCTCGAGAGGGTGAGATGTCGGGTATCACTCGGGCGCAGATGGCGTCGCGAGAACGATGGTGCTCGTTTTGCTAATGATTTCCTCCGCGGAGTGTTTGATCATGTGCATCGTGACGTTCGCCACGACGTCATTGCGAGGAGCGCAGCGACGAAGCAATCCAGAGTCCCACCCGGCGCCCTGGATTGCTTCCGCCTTCGCCCGAAGGGCTTCGGCGGACACGTCGCTGCGCTCGCAATGACGGAGTTTGGGGTGTGCGGCGTGGATCACCCTCCGTCGTCACCGGGCGCCCTGCTGTCATCGGGGCGCCCCGTTGCTTTCCGGGAACCCGGCCGGTCACACTCCCGTGTGAACCGCGGCCGGCGCTGGGAAAGTCCCCGCAGAGCGGGTGCCTCACGGCTGCCTTTGTGCTAGGGTGAACATCCGGGCAACCTGGAGAGATTGTTGAGCGGCATCACCCCCGAGCCGGCCGGGCCGGCAAGCAGCACGCCCGATGGCCTTGCGCATGATGGCCTGGCGCGGCTGAAGCTGGCGCAGGCGCTGAAGCGGGCGCGTCTCGCCATCGCCTGGGAGCGCGGCTGGCCGCATCTCGCCCGGCTGCTCACGGTGGTCGGTCTGTTCCTGATCGTCTCGTGGGCCGGTCTCTGGCTCGGCCTGCCGTTCGCGGTCCGCATGATCGGCGTCGGGTTGTTTCTGCTGCTGCTGCTCGGCGCCGCCGTGCCGATGCTTGGATATCGCTGGCCGACCCGCGACGAGGGTCTGGCGCGGCTCGATCGCGGCTCGGGCATCGCCCATCGCCCCGCCACCGCGCTCACCGACACGCTGACCACCAAGGATCCGATCGCGCACGCGCTATGGCAGGCGCAGCGCGAGCGCACCTTGGCCTCGATCAAGCGCATCCGCGCCGGCACGCCGCGGCCGCGGCTGTCGCTGCACGACCCCTGGGCGGTGCGCGCGCTGGTCATCGTGCTCTTGGTCGCGACCTATGTCGCCGCCGGCGACGAGCGGCCGATGCGGCTCGCCTCGGCGTTCGACTGGAACGGCGTGCTGACGCCGGTCACGGTCCGGGTCGATGCCTGGGTCAAGCCGCCGCTCTACACGGCGAAGCCGCCGATCATCCTGTCCGCCGCAAACAAGGAAGGCGCGGTGCCGGCGAGCGGCCCGATCGTGGTGCCCCAGGGCTCGACGCTGATCGTGCGTTCCAGCGGCGGCAATCTCGACATCATCACGTCAGGCGGCGTCGCCGAGGCGGCGCCCGGCGAGGTCGCGGCCGGCGAGGCCGCGCCGAAGGGCACCACCGAGAAGCACTACACGATCAAGACCGACGGCACCGTCCACGTCCGCGCGCCCGCAGGGCAGCCGCAATGGGTGTTCGCGGCGACGCCGGACAAGCCGCCGGTCATCAGCATGGCCAAGGACCCCGAGCGCCAGGCGCGCGGCTCGCTGAAGCTGTCCTACAAGCTCGAGGACGATTACGGCGTCACCGAAGCCCGCGCCAAGGTCGTTGCGCGGCCTGTCGAAAGCAAGGCTGCCGAGAGCAACGAGAGCAAGACCGCCGACGCGCCCGCCGCACGGCCGCTGTTCCAGCCGCCGGAGTTTCCGCTGGTGCTGCCGAACGCGCGCACCCGCAACGGTGTCGGCCAGACCGTCAAGGATCTCAGCGAGGACCCGTACGCCGGCGCCGACGTCACGCTCACGCTGACGGCCAAGGACGAGGCCGGCAATGAGGGCACCAGCGAGCCGTTCGAGACCAGGCTGCCGGAGCGGCTGTTCACCAAGCCGCTGGCGCGGGCGCTGATCGAGCAGCGGCGCATCCTCGCGCTCGACGGCAACCGCAACGGCGACGTGTTCACTGCGCTGGACGCGCTGGCGATCGCGCCGGAGCTGTTCACGCCGGAGCCCGGCCAGTATCTCGGCCTGCGCTCGGTGACGCGCCAGCTCGAGGCCGCGCGCACCGACGATGCGCTGCGCGAGGTGGTGGCGAGCCTGTGGGCGCTCGCCGTCACCATCGAGGACGGCAACATCTCCGACGTCGACAAGGCGCTGCGCGCGGCCCAGGACGCGCTGAAGCAGGCGCTGGAGCGCGGCGCCAGCGACGAGGAGATCAAGAAGCTCGCCGAGGACCTGCGCAAGGCGATGGACAACTACATGCGCCAGCTCGCCGAGCAATTGCGCAACAACCCGCAGATGGCGCAGCGGCCGCTCGATCAGAACACCAAGATCCTGCGCCAGCAGGACCTGCAGAACATGATCGACCGCATGGAGCGGCTGTCGCGGCAGGGCGACAAGGAGGGCGCGCGCGAGCTGCTCGAGCAGTTGCAGCAGATGCTGGAGAATCTGCAGATGGCGCAGCCCAACCAGGGCGGCGACAACGACATGGAGCAGGCGCTCAACGAGCTCGGCGACATGATCCGCAAGCAGCAGCAGCTCCGCGACAAGACCTTCAAGCAGGGCCAGGATTCGCGCCGCAACCGCAACAAGCAGCAGGGCGACCAGGACCAGGGCATGGGCGACCTGCAGCAGGACCAGCAGGCGCTGCGCGACCGCCTGAAGCAGCTGCAGGAGCAGCTCGCCAAGCGCGGCATGGGCCAGCAGGGCGAAAAGGGACAGAAGGGTCAGAAAGGCCAGAAGGGACAGCCCGGCCAGCAAGGCGAGCAGGGGGATCAAGGCGACCAGGGCGATTCCGGCGACGGGCTCGACGATGCCGACAGCGCGATGGGCGATGCCGGCAGCCAGCTCGGCGACAACAATGCCGACGGCGCCGTGGAATCGCAGGGCAAGGCGCTGGATGCGCTGCGCAAGGGCGCGCAGAGCCTCGCCGAGGCGATGCAGCAGGGCGACGGCGACCAGCCGGGCGACGGCCCCGGCCAGCGCGCCGGCCGCCAGCAGGGCGCGCAGCAGACCGACCCGCTGGGACGTCCGATGCATCCGGGCCGCGACATCGACGATTTCTCGCAGAAGATTCCCGGCGAGATCGACGTGCAGCGCGTCCGCCGCATCCTCGAGGAGCTGCGCCGCCGGCTCGGCGATCAGTCGCGGCCGCAGCTCGAGCTCGACTACATCGAGCGGCTGCTGAAGGACTATTGAGGGTGGATCGGCCACGGGAGATCATCCCCGTGGCTCATCGTTTTGACCTGAGGCCGCGCAGTTCAGTAGCGCTTCTCGGACAGGATGCGCGCCGCGTGCTGCAGCCGGTCGACGGAGCGCTCGGTGTCGGTCAGCGCGCAGCAGCTGACCAGCGTATCGATGATCGCGAGCTGCGCGACACGGCTGCTCATCGCCTCCGGGCGATAGCGCGTCTCGTTGGCGACGGTGTAGAGCAGCACCTCGCAATGCGCCGCCAGCGGCGACTTGCCGAGCCGGGTGATGCCGATGGTCCGCGCACCCGCCGCCTGCGCCAGCCGCGTCGCCAGCACCGTCTCGACCGTGCTGCCCGAATGCGACACCGTGACGGTCGCGACGTCGGGCCCGGCCATCCCGGCGCTGACCGCCTGGACATGCGAATCGACGATCGCATTGGCCGCCAGCCCGAGCTGCAGCAACCGGTACGACAGGTCCTGCGCAATCGGCGCCGAACTGCCGATGCCGTAGATCTCGACGCGCCGCGCCTCGCGCAGCAGCTTCGCCGCCTGCGCCAGCGCGTCCATCGACAGCAGCCGCCGCGTCTCCTGCAGCGAGGCGGCATGCGCCGCGAAGATGTGGTCCGTCACCGTCGCCGGATCATCGCCGCGATGCAGGTCCTCCTGGATCAGCCGCACCGGCTCGATCAGGTCGCGCGCCAGCATGATCTTGAGCTCCTGGAACCCCCGCACCCCGACCCGCCGGCAGAACGATACGATCGTCCCCTCGCTGACGCCGCAGGCTTCCGCGACCTCGGTGATCGACATATGGATAAACGGCTCCGGCCGGGCGATGACCAGCTCCGCGATCTGCCGCGCCTTCGGCGGAAGCTCGTTCTGCAACTCGCGAATACGAAACAAGATGCCGTTCACGCCCGGCCCAGAACGAAAGGTCGATCCCGTCACGCCGTGCCCCGATACGCTGTGCCCGATGCTGAGAAAATCTCATTCAGATTCACTTCGTAAATAAAAATTTCACAGCGCTGTCAAGTCGCGCTGATACGCCAGGGACGTTCGCAGGAGCAGGTCGGGCTCGCCCCGCCAACCCTGAATACGTTCTTCAAGATTTCAAAAGGTCGTATCAGCATGACAACACGTCGCGATTTCTTGGCAGGCGCCACGGCGGCGGCTGCCTTCGCCAGCATCCGCCAGGCGCTGGCCATTCCGGCACGGCGCCGGACCGGCACCATTCAGGACGTCAAGCACATCGTCATCCTGATGCAGGAGAACCGCTCCTTCGACCACTACTTCGGCACGCTGCGCGGCGTCCGCGGCTTCGGCGACCGCTTCCCGATCCCGCTGGAGAGCGGCAAGCCGGTCTGGTTCCAGTCCGACGGCAGCCGCGAGATTCCGCCCTATCACCGCGACTCCACGACCTCCAACGCGCTGGTCGGCTACGGCACGCCGCACTCCTTCGGCGACAGCCAGGCGGCGTGGAATCAGGGCAAGATGGGCTATTGGGCGAAGTACAAGACGCCCTATGCGATGGGCTATTTCGGCCGAGACGACATTCCGTTCCAGTTCGCGCTCGCCGAGGCGTTCACGATCTGCGACGCCTACCACGCCTCGATCACCACCGGCACCGATCCCAACCGCATCGTGTTCTGGTCGGGCTCCAACTTCAATCCGGCGCTGCGCGCTCAGGGCATCAACTCCACCACCAACGATTCCGAGCCCAACAACCTGCGCTGCTGGCCGAACCCGCACAATTGGGTCGCCGGTCAGCCGCAACCGCAGGCGAGCTACAAATATGTCGGCAGCGACTTCGCCTGGGACACGCTGCCCGATCTGCTGAACAAGGCCGGCGTCAGCTGGCACATCTATCAGGACATGAACGACAACTGGACCGGCGCGATGCACGGCTGCCTGGCGTTCTCCAGCTTCCGTCATGCCCAGCCGAGCGATCCGAACTACGTGCACGGCCTGACCGGCGGCCCGGATTATCTCGACCGGCTGAAGGCCGACGTGATGGCCGGCACCTTGCCGCAGGTGTCGTGGATCCTGCCGACGCAGGCCAACTCCGAGCATCCCGGCGGCGGCAGCCCGACCCGCGCCGGCAATTTCACCGACCAGGTGCTGGAAGCACTGACCGCCAATCCCGAGGTCTGGAGCCAGACCGTCTTCTTCCTGACCTTCGACGAGAACGACGGCTTCTTCGATCACCTGCCGGCCCCCGCGGTGCCGTCCTACGACGTCAACGGCAAGCTGATGGGCAAGGCGACCTTGCCGCTGGACGGCGAGTATTTCTCCAACACCGTCGGCAACGTGCTGACCGCGACCGACACGATCAGCGGCAACGTCCGCCCCTGGGGCCTGTCCGCGCGCGTGCCGATGTACGTCGTTTCACCCTGGAGCAAGGGCGGCTGGGTCAACTCGCAGGTGTTCGACCACACCTCGATCGGCCGCTTCCTCGAGAAGCGCTTTGCGATCAAGGTCGACGCCATCAGCCCCTGGCACCGCGCCGTCTCCGGCGATCTCACCTCGGCGTTCGACTTCGCCAGCCCGAACGATCCGCGCTTCCCGGAGCTGCCCGACCAGAGCAACTGGCAGGCGTCTGATGCGCACCAGAAGACCTTGCCGGCGCCGGTTGCGCCCGCGACGCCGCAGCCGCTGTTCCAGGAGAGCGGCGCGCGCTATTCGCGTCCGCTGCCCTATATCCTGCACGCCACCGCGAAGGTCGACGCCGCCGCGGGCAAGGTCAAGCTGTTGTTCGCCAACACCGGCTTTGCCGGCGCCGTGTTCCACGTCTACGACAAGCAGCATCTCGATCTCATTCCGCGCCGCTACACCGTCGAGGCCGGCAAGATGATCGACGATGAATGGAGCGTCGGCAGCGATGGCCTGTATGATCTCTGGGTGCTCGGCCCGAACGGCTTCCATCGTCATTTCAAGGGCGACCTCGACAAGGTCAGGTTGTCGAATGCCGCCAACCCGGAGATCTTCGTCGGCTACAACGTCTTCGAGGGCGGCCTGCACATGCAGCTGCGCAACGACGGCCATGCCCGCGTGAGCTTCACGGTGAAGTCCAACGAGATCTATGGCCCGTTGCAGGCCGTCACCGCCTCAGTCTCGGCCGCGCTGGAGCCGCAATGTCCCGGCTTCGGTCCGCGCCCGGGCTTCCATCCGGTGGGTTTTGGCGTGGTGCCGGGCTTCCGGTCGGCGCCCGACTTCGATGCTCCCGGCTTCGGCTTTGGCGCACCGACCTTCTTCCCCGGACCGAGCCATGGCGGCCCATCGACGTCGTGGACCGTCAAGGTGTCTGCGCCCGGCCGTCACGGCGAGCTCTACTGGCATCTGCGCAAGTCCGGCCTGTGGTACGACTTCGTCGTCACCAGCGACACCGACGACAGCTTCTACCGGCGCGTCGCCGGACATGTCGAGACCGGCCGTCCCTCGTTCAGCGATCCCGGCATGGCGCTGGCCGATCGCTTCTGATCGATGCATCCACGAGATTTGCAGAGGGCGCCCATGGGCGCCCTTTCGCTTTGCGTCAGCCGCTGCCGAGATCGTGGATCACCGGCGACAGGGTCCCTGAGGAGATGTCGAGCGTCGCCAGCGTGATCGGTAGCTTGAAACGCCGTGGCCCGGCGCTGCCCGGATTCAGGTAGAGCACGCCGTCGACCGTTTCGACCCGCGCCCGATGCGAGTGGCCCGAGATCACGACGTCGATGCCAGCCTTTGCAGGATCGATTGTCAGGTCGTGGACGTCGTGCACGAGGAAGAACGTCCGGCCCTCGAGATGCACGGTGTCGGTCTCGGGATAGGCCTTCGCCCAGTCCGCCGTGTCGATGTTGCCGCGGATCGCGGTGATCGGAGCGATCAAGCGAAGCTGCTCCACGATCTCAGGCCGGCCGATATCGCCGGCGTGAAGGATGTGATCGACGCCGGTCAGAGACCGCACCGCCTCGGGCCTCAGCAGGCCGTGCGTGTCGGAGATGATTCCAAGTCTGAGCATCGTTCCCCGCCGGCGTGCGGCCTCAGGCGATCTTGAGAATCTCCAGCTCCTGGCCGGACGCCTCCACGACGTCGCCGGCCGACTTGCCCAGCAGCAGGCGAGCGACCGGTGAGACGTAGGAGATCATGCCCTGCTTGGGATCGGCCTGGTCCTCGCCGACGATGGTGTAGGTCTGGACGCGGCCGTCGCCGCGCTTGAATGTCACCGTGCTGCCGAACGCGATCTGGTCGGTCGATGCCGGCGCCGGCATCACCTGTGCGGTCCGCACCCGCGTTGCATAGTAGCGCGCGTCGCGCAGCGGCAGCGCCGATTCCCGCCTGCGCTCGTTGACGTCCTCGATGGTCTGCGTCGCTTCATAGGCTGCCTGCGCCTCGTGCAGCAGCTCTTCGAGCGCCTTGAGTCCGGTCGCGGTCACGAGATTCGGATGCGGCGAGACCGGCCGGTCCGGCAGCTGCGTCTCGGCCGCCGTTTCGGCGCTCTCTTCCTTGGTGAATGCGACGCTCACGCGGGACTCCTGCAAAGGGCCGCGAGATGTCGCGGCCCTCAGAGAGAGATCATGCTGGCTGCGCGGATTTCAAGCCGCGGACGCATGGCGCATGAGCGCGCTTGACAGCGGCGACTCGGCGCGTTCTAATATACGAACTATAGTTCGCAATCCGAACCATAGCAAATCAAAATGCCCGCTGTCAACACGGGCGTCAAACAGGAAACGTCGGAGCTCCCTAGTGGACGAGGACAGCAAGGCTGGCAAAAGCGTCGTGCAGTCGCTGGCCAAAGGCTTTCAGGTGCTGAACGCCTTCACCAGCGAGGAGCCGGAGCTCGTGCTCGCCGACGTCGCGCGCCGCGCCGCGCTCGACAAGGGCACCACCTTCCGTCTGCTCAACACGTTGCTGATGCTCGGCTATGTCGAGAAGGTCGGCGACTCCAGGCGCTTCCGCCTGACGCTGAAATGCCTCGATCTGGGCTTCAACGCGATCGCGCGCTCGGAGCTACGCACACAGGCGCGCCCGATCCTGCGCAGCCTGGTCGGCGAGATGAACGAGGCTGCCTCGCTCGCGGTGCTCGACGGCAGCGACATCGTCTATGTCGAGCGCATCCAGGCGGGCCTCGTCCGGCTCGGCGTCGACGTCCGCATCGGCAGCCGCGCGCCGGTCTATTCGACCGCCGTCGGCCAGGCGATCCTGTCATTGCTGCCGGTCGAGACGCAGATCGAGGTGCTCGAGGCGCAGCCGCGCATCAAGCGCACCGAAACCACGATCACCGATCTCGACGCGCTGCTGCAGCGCCTGCGCCAGGTGAAGGCTGCCGGCTACGCGCTGTCAAATCAGGAAAATGCGCCGGGGCTGTGCGTGCTCGCCGGGCCCGTCATCGACCGCGACGGCATTCCGCTCGCGGCGATCAGTATCGCTGCGCCCACCATGCGCATCACCGCGGACGACTTCGAGCGGCTCGGCGTGGCGCCGCTGCTCAGAGCGGCAGCCCAGCTGTCCCGGGCTCTGGAGGCCATGGGCGGGGCGACTGCGACGGTCGCGAAACGATGAACGTCGATGTGACGAAACAGGAGCAAGCATGAGCGTCATGACCAACTTCAAGGGGATCATCCCGGCGATCGCCGTCCCCTTCAACGCCGACCACAGCATCGATGAGGTCGAGCTGTCGCGTTACGCAGCCTGGCTCGGCAAGCGTCGCGGCATCGTCGGCATCATGACCAACGGCCACACCGGCGAGGTGTTCAGCCTCACGGCGAAGGAGCGCGCGGAGGTGACGCGCATCGTCGCCAAGGCGCTCACCGGCATCTGCCCGACCATCTCCTCCGTCGTGTGCGAAGGCATCAAGGACGGCATCGAGCATGCGCTGATGGCGAAGGAAGCGGGCGCGACTGCTCTCGACATCATGCCGCCGCATCACTGGCTGCGCTTCGGCTTCAAGCGCGAGCACTGTCTGGACTATTTCAGCGCCATCGGCGAAGCTACCAAGCTGCCGCTGATCGTGCACGTCTATCCCGCCTGGACCCGCGCCTCGTTCTCGTCGGAGCTGCTTGCCGAGCTCGCCCGGCTCGATCACGTCCAGGCATTCAAGATCGGCACCCGCGAGATGAACAAATATGCGCGCGACCTCAAGGCGATCCGCGCCGCGGCGCCGCACAAGGCGCTGCTGACCTGTCATGACGAATATCTGCTGGCCTCGATGGTGCAGGGCGTCGATGGTGCGCTGGTCGGCTTCGCCTCGCTGATTCCGGATCTGATCTACGATCTGTTCGCTGCCGTCACTGCCGGTGACCTCAAGCTTGCGATGAAGCTGCAGGCCATGATCGATCCGCTCAAGGACGCGGTGTATGGCGGCGGCGAGCCGACCGGGGAGGCGCATGGCCGCATGAAGGCGGCGATGCAGGTCGCCGGCGTGATCCGCGATGCCACCGTGCGGCCGCCGACGCATGCGCCGAGCGCCGAGGAGATGGCCGCGATCCGCGCCGCGGTGGCCGCGGCCGGGTTGACGGTGAAGGCTGCGGCCTGAGCTTGCGAGAGGCGACGGCCGGTGCCGGCCGTTGCCCCGTGATCACAACAAAAAGACACCGGGTGGACGCTGATGCTGACGATGGATGTCGACGATGCAACCCGGCGCGCTGCGGCTGTGCCCGAGGCTGTGCTCATCGCGATCGATCAACTGTCGAAGACCTACGTCTCGGCCTCCGGCGCGGCGGTCCATGCGCTGAGCCGGATCTCGCTGGATATCAAGCCGGGCGAGTTCGTCTGTGTCGTCGGTCCCTCCGGCTGCGGCAAGAGCACCTTGCTGCGTCTGCTCGCGGGGCTTGATAGTTACAGCGACGGCCGGCTGCTGCTCGATGGCGAGGCCGTCGCCGGTCCCTCGCGCAAGGTCGGCGTCGTGTTCCAGGCGGCCAACCTGCTGCCGTGGATGACGGTGCGCGACAATGTCGGGCTGCCCTTGCGCGTCGGCGGCAAACATGCGCCGGCCGGCGATCGCATCGAGCAGCTGCTCGCCGTTACCGGTCTCGGCGATTTCGGCGACAAATATCCCTATGAGCTGTCCGGCGGCATGCAGCAGCGCGCCGGGATCTGCCGCGCGCTGGCGCGCGATCCCGAGATCCTGCTGATGGACGAGCCGTTCGGCGCGCTCGACGCACTGACGCGCGAGCGGCTGAACCTCGAGCTGCAGCGAATCTGGCAGGAGAACCGCAAGACCGTCCTGCTGATTACGCACTCGATCTCGGAAGCCATCTTCCTGGCCGACCGCGTCATCGTGATGTCGGCGCGTCCCGGCCGCATCCTTGCCGATCTCCACGTGCCGATCCCGCGGCAGCGCAGCTTCGACGACATCGTGCTGCATCCGGACTATGCGCGGCTTGCCAGGGAAGTTCGCGGGCTGCTCAATGCACAGGAGCACGGCCATGACTGATCTCGCCAACGTCGCCGTTTCAGCCCTGTCGCAGAAGCCCGCAAGCCCCCGGCGCCGCGTCAGCCTGGGCTCGCCGATCGCCTGGATCGGCCTCGCGGTGCTGATCCTGAGCTGGATCGCCGCGGTCAACCTGCTGAACATCCCGTCCTACATCCTGCCGAAGCCCGAAGCGGTCGTTCGTGCGTTGTGGTCCGGGCTCGCGGTCAGCCCGGCCAGCCCGCTCGGCTATTACCTGCCGCTGTGGAGCACGCTGAGCAACGCCGCCGCCGGCTGCGCCATCGGCGTCGGGCTCGGCCTCGTCATCGGCTCCTTGATGGCCGAGGTCGAAGCCATCGAGCGCCTGGTGATGCCCTATGCGTTCGCGCTGCAGAGCCTGCCCAAGGTGGCGATCGCGCCGCTGATCGTGATCTGGTTCGGCTTCGGTGACGGCTCGAAGGTCGCGATCTCGGCGCTGCTGTCGTTCTTCCCGGTGCTGATCAACAGCTTCACGGGGCTGCGCGCCGTCGAGCCCGAGCGTATCGACCTGATGCGCTCGCTGTCGGCCTCGCGCTTCGAGACCTACCGCATCGTCAAGCTGCCCAACGCCGCGCCCTTCATTTTCGCGGGCCTCGACATGGCGGTGGTCTATGCACTGCTCGGCGCGATCGTGGCCGAATTCCTCGGCGCCCAGCGTGGCATGGGGGTCGTCATCACGCAGGCGCAGGCGGTGTCGGACGTCGCCGGCGTGTTCGCCGCGCTGATCATTCTCGGCGTGCTCGGCATCGTGCTGCATGGGATCGTGCGCTGGTGCGAGGCCAAGGTCGTGCACTGGGGCGCCAACCGGAAAAAATAGGACCACAGGGAGGAACGAAGGATGGTTTCGCGCAGGTCATTCCTGAAGAGCAGTGCCGGCGCGGCGCTGCTGATGAGCGGCGCGCCGGCCGGCCTGATGGCGGCGGACGCGAAGAAGCTTCGCTTCGGCGTCGGGCTCAAGGCGCTCAACGCCACTATCATCAATTGCGTGATCGGCGAGGCGCTCGGCTACAACGCGCAGGAAGGGTTCTCGCTCGACGTCCAGGCGCTCGGCACCAATGCCAACGTCCAGGTCGCGACTGACCGGGGCTCCGTCTTCGTCGGCGTCGGCGTGCCGTCGACAGCGCTGCCGCTGCTCGCCAAGGGCGAATGGAGTGGCGCGAAACTGTTCTATCAATATACCTATCCGTACAAATGGGACATCGCCGTCCCGCCCGGCTCGGGGCTCAAGAGCTACACGGACCTCAAAGGCAAGAAGATCGGCGTGTCCGACTTCGGTGCCACCGAATATCCCGTCACCAAGAACGTGCTGAAGGCGCTGGGCCTGGATCCCGAGAAGGATGTGAGCTGGGTCGCGGTCGGCAACGGCACGCCGGCGGGCGTCGCCCTGCAGCGCGGCGTGATCGATGCGCTCGCTTATTTCGATACTGGCTTCGGCCAGATCGAGGCGGCCGGCATCGAGCTGGCCTATTTGCCGCGTCCGACCACGATCCCGATGGTCGGCGGCCAGTTCCTGATGGCGATGCCGCAGACGTTCGAGAAGGACAGGGATCTCCTGGTCGGCTTTGGCCGCTCGGTGTGCAAGGCGTCGCAATTCCTGCTCGCCAATCCGACCGCCGGCGCCAGGGCCTTTCTCAAGATGTACCCGGAGACGGCGCCGCGCGGTGCCAGCGAGGACGCGGCGGTCAAGGCCGTGCTGCAGTCGATCAGCCGCCGCATCAAGCTCTACGCGCCGCCCTATGCCGATACGAAGATGGGCGGGATCAACGAGCAAGAGTTCCGCACCGAGGCCGCGATGAACGGGCTGGACATCACGGACTATGCTGCGCTCTACACCAATGAGCTGATCGACAAGATCAACAATTTCGATGCAGTGAAGGTCAGGGCCGAGGCGGCTGCGTACAAGGGATGACGGCACAGGACCACGACAGCAGCTCGGGCCTTCGCCATGCGGTGGTGACCGGAACCAGCTCGGGCATCGGCCGCGCCATCGCCGAGCGTCTGCTGGCGGACGGCTGGCGCGTGACCGGCATCGACCGCGCGGCCTCGGTGCTGTCGCACGAACACTTCGGTGGCTTCGAGGCCGATCTCGCCGAACCGCAGACGCTGATCGCGCGCCTTGCTGACGTCGGCGCCGTGACCGCGCTGGTCCACGCCGCCGGCTACATGCGTGTCGGCCGTCTCGGCGAGTTGCAGGCCGAGAGCAGCGAAGGGATGTGGCGCGTCCATGTCGGCGCCGCGGAGGCGCTGGCCAATGCGCTGGCGCCGCGCCTGCGCGAAGGCGGGCGCATCGTACTGATCGGCAGCCGCACCGCCAATGGCGCGGCCGGCCGCAGCCAATACGCCGCGACCAAGGCGGCACTCACCGGCCTCGCGC
>BFBZ01000004.1_pt34 | contig 18996 bp, 15 predicted proteins | sample 1888401 | NCBI WGS metagenome assembly BFBZ01 (sample SAMD00112614, study PRJDB3348) | symbiont metagenome | host: Chara braunii | reverse complement strand
GATGGACCATTACGAGCGCTGGCGGAAGAACGCGGGAATCATCCGCATCGGGATTCCGCAGAGCGCGGCCGAGTTGACCGGGATTACGGTGGAGCTCTGCCGCCGGAACAATTTTCGCTCGCACGTGTACGCGCGGCCGCTCGCCTACAAATCGTCGGCGCGCATCGGCGTGGCTCCGGACGACAACGACGCGGCGGCGATTGTGGTGGTGCCGTTCGGCGACTACTTCGATTCACGCAGCGGGCTGCGCGCGGGCGTGGTGTCGTGGCGGCGGATTGAAGACAATGCGATTCCGGGGCGCGCGAAAATCTGCGGCGCGTATGTGAACAGCGTGCTCGCCACCGACGAAGCGCGGCGCAACGGACACGACGAGGCGATTTTTCTGACCGAGAGCGGTCATGTAGCCGAAGGCGCGACCTGCAACCTGTTCATGGTGCGAGACGGCAGGCTGATCACGCCGCCGGCCACGGACAACATTCTCGAAGGGATCACGCGGGCGTCGATTCTCGAACTGGCGCGCCGCGAGATGAAGCTCGAGGTGGTGGAGCGTTCAATCGACCGCAGCGAGCTGTACATCTGCGACGAACTGTTTTTTACGGGAACGGCGGTGGAAGTTGCCCCGATTACCGAAGTGGATCACCGGCCGGTCGGGGCCGGAACGGCGGGCGCGGTTGCGGCGAGGCTGCGGGCGCTCTATGTGGAGGCGACACGCGGCCGCATGCCCGAATACACGCGGTGGCTGACGCCGGTTTACCGGAATACGGTGGCGGGAAAGGCGGCTTGAGCAATGCGTATTTATACACTCGATTCGACGTTGCATGACGGGACTCGCGCCGGGCGCGTGTCCTTTGGTCTCGAAGACAAACTGCTGATCACCCGGCGGCTCGACGAGTTCGGAATCGACATCATCGATTGCGGCGACGATGCGGAGTTTTTGGCGCGGGCGGCTCAACTGAACCTGAGGCACGCGCGGGTGGCGGCGTTCGGCGAAGTGGGCTCGGCAATGAACACCATCGAGGCGGCCACGCCGGTGGTGATCCTGGCCGGCGATAGCTGGGACCTGCACGTTTATAAGACGCTCGGGACCACGGCCGATGCTCACCTGGCGGCGATTCGCGATACGGTGGCGCTCTTCAAGAATCAGGGCCGCGAAGTGATCTACAACGCGGAGCATTTCTTCGACGCCTTTGAAGGCAATCCGGACTTTGCGATGTCGACCCTGCACGCGGCCGCGGAAGCCGGGGCGGACGTGCTGTGCCTGTGCGATTCAAACGGCGGCACGCTGACTTCGCGCCTGGCCGAGATTGCGGCGGCGGTGAGACACAGCTTCCACGGCACGCTCGGCATTCATGCCCACAACGACGCCGACCTCGCGGTAGCGAACACGCTGGCCGCGGTGGAGTGCGGGTTTGCGCAGGTGCAGGGCTGCATGAACGGCTACGGGGAGCGCTGCGGGTGCGCGAACCTGTGCTCGATTCTGCCGAACCTGGAGCTGAAGGCGGGCCACATGACGGTGGGTCGCGAACGGCTGGAAGGTTTGAATCCCCTGGCGCATTTCATCTCGGAACTCGCGAACCTGGCGCTGCCGCCGGAGCAGCCGTACGTGGGCGCGGGCGCGTTCGCGCACAGCGCTCCGGAGTGGATGGAAGGCGATCACACGCGGCCCGAGTATGTCGGCAACGCGGGGCACACCGGCGACCTGATGTGGCGGCTGTCGCGCGATCCGCTGGCCAAGGGGCTCACGGCAGAATCGCGGCGCGAGCTGATCGACCTGATGAAGCAGAAAGAATACGAAGGCTACGACCTGGCGGGCGCCGATGGCACGTTCGAGTTGCTGCTGCGCGAAACGCTCGCGCCGGGCACGCGGTTTTTCACGGCGCTCAACTACGAGGTGGCGACGCGCAAGAACTCGGGCTTCGACCTGCACACGACGGCCGACGTGAGCGTCGAGGTGGGCGAGGCGATTCTGTCGGCGACGGCGGCGGGCGCAGGTCCGGTGCATGCGCTCGATGTGGCCTTGCGGCAGTGCCTGCTCACGGTGTACCCGTCGATCGGCAGCGTGCGGCTGGTGGATTACAAGGTGCGGATTCTCGATCCTCACAAGGGTTCGGCGGCGCGGGCGAGAGTGTTGACGGAGTGGACCGACGGCGGAACGACGTGGACGACGGCGGGCGTTTCGGAAAACATCATCGAGGCCAGCTGGCTGGCGCTCGCCGGGGCAGTGGAGTTGGAACTGCTGCGGCTGCACGCGACGGCTCCGGCGCCGGCCGAAGATTATTCCTGGGCGGTTTAGGGCAGCGCTGGCGAATCGCATCGCGGTTCGACAGAATAGAGCCCATGCGAATGCTTCTTCTCTTACTCGCCTCAAGCGGGGCGCTCGAGGCTCAGGCGATCACGGCGCGCGAGGTGATCGAACGAATCCGGCGCGAGGTGGGCGTCGCCTGGGCCGAAATAACCGTGGACACGGTGAAGGCTGGAGATCCGGAAACTCCGGTGACCGGCATCGCGACCACGATGATGGCGACCTATGACGTGCTGGTGCGCGCCGCGGCGGAAGGTAAGAACCTGGTGATCACGCATGAGCCGGTTTTCTACGGCCACCTGGATCAGACCGAAGCCTTCGAAGCCGCCCACGATGCCGTGTGGAGCGAGAAGGCGAAGTTCATCCGCGATCATCACATGGTGGTGTTCCGGTTTCACGATCACTGGCACCGGCGAAAGCCAGACGGCGTGATGGAGGGCATGACGGCGGCGCTCGGGTGGGAGCCGTACCGGGCTCAGCCGGCGGGGATGTTCCGGATTCCGCCGACGACGGTCGAAGCGCTGGCGGCGGCGGTGAAGAAGAAGCTCGGGGTGACGGTGCTCAGGGTGGTTGGGGCGCGCGACCTGGAGGTGAAGGGGGTGGCGCTCGCCCCGGGAGCGGGCGGCGAGGCACGGCATCTCGACTGGTTGCGCCGGGACGATGTGGACGTGCTGATGGTCGGGGAAGTGCCGGAGTGGGAGACGATTTCCTATGTCGCCGACGCCGCCGCCGAGCACCGCCGGAAGGCGCTGATCCTGATCGGGCACACGCCGAGCGAGCAGGCGGGGATGAAGAACTGCGCGGACTGGCTGCGGAAGTTCGTCCCCGAGGTGCCGGTGGGTTTCGTGGCGGCCGCGGAGCCGTTTTGGGAGCCGCGATAGTACAACACAGACGGTTTGGCCGTACCAGCCCGGCCAAACCGCCGCAGCCCGGCGGTCGCGTAGGGGCTGCGTTTTCATGACGTAAGGTGTTTGGCGGCGTATATCTAATCGATTTGGCTAACCCGAACTCAGGATTGAACCTTAGCCGAGAGCTACTGTACTATACCCTCGGGGAGGTAGTCCGTTCGTATGAAACTGCACTCCTTTTTCGTGGTCGCGGGCGCGTCGTTTTGCGCGGCCGCCGCATTCGCCCAAAAACCGATCACAGCGGATTCGCCGTTTCAGATCAAGTACGCCGGAAACCTCTCGATCGCCGATTCCGTGATCAACGTCAGCAACTCCGGTGCTTCGGAAGCGAACATCTGCGTGAACGTCTACGTTTTCTCTCCCGACGAACAGATGATCTCGTGCTGCTCGTGCGCGGTGACTCCAAACGGGCTGGTGTCGCTGTCGGCGAGGAACGACCTGGTGGGAAATTCGCTGACCCCGGCGGTTCCATCGTCAATTGTCGTGAAACTGCTGGCGAGCTCGGGTTCCTGCAACCCTGCTTCGGCCGCCGGCTCTGCACCGGGTCTGCTGGCCTGGGGCACAACCACGCATGCTGGTCCCGTGGCGGGAACTTACTGGCTCACCGAGACGCCATTCACGCCCGCGAGGTTGGGCGAGGCGGAGCGGACGCGCTTGATGAACCTGTGCGGATTCATTCAGGCCAACGGGTCGGGATATGGAATCTGCAACCGCTGCCGTTCGGGCGCGCTGGGCGCGGTGAAGCAGTAGGTCCTCACGAGAGCGCGAAACGCGCAAATTAAGCAGGCCAAACTTCGAGGAAATTGCGAGCCGCCCTGGCTCATGCCCATCGTGTTCGCTGGACCGGGCGCGATTGTCTGGTTGGGGGTGAGCTTCGAGGGGGAGTGCAGGGGATCGGAACTGTGCTAGCCGCCTCTGGACCAGCGTTTTCGGTTAGCGGGCGAGGCGGCTCGCGGGTGAGCCGGAAATGCTACTTCTTTTTCGCGGCTTTTTTCGCGGGGGCCTTCTTTACAGCCTTTTTGACGGCCTTTTTCGCGGCTTTTTTGACTGCCTTTTTGGCCGTTTTCTTGGCTGCCTTTTTGGTTGCCATGGTTTGCGTTTTTCTCCTTGGTACTGATTCTCCAAAAACGAACGGAGTTAATTCAGTGTACCAAAGGGCCATCGTTACTGATGAATGGACATGGTGACGCCGGCGGGCGAAGACGCCCCGCCGATGGTGACCACCACCGGAACCGCCGTGCCCGTGGTGGCGCCGTTCGGCACCGTAGCGTTGACTTGAAGCAATCCCATGATGGAGCCGACCATCGGCCCGGCGTATTGCACCGTGGCCGGCGCTCCTCCGATGGTGACGGTGGGCAGAGGCGCGACCTGCGGCAACGGGTTGAGCGTGGAAGGCACGAGGAGGCCTGTGCGCGGGTTGAGTGTGGTGGCGTAATCGCCTTCGCCGGTGATATAGAGCACCACCGTGTCGCCGAGCTTGGCCGGATTGTTGCCTTGATTCACGGTATAGGTCTGCGAGGTGGCGTTGTAATTGAGCGCGGCGGCCTGACCGGCGCCTGAGCCGTCGAGTGTAAAGATGCTGGGCGCGGCTGCGACGACGTCCACTGTGCCGGTGGCCGTGACGCCTGCGTTTGTCACCAGGACCGCGCGCGCCGTGCCGATGGTGGCGGCATAGGGGACCTGGCAGGAGATCTGGTTCTGGCTCACATAAAGCAGGGGAGCGGCCTGGCCGTCAATGGTGACCGAGACGCCGTTGAGGGTGGAATCGACGATCCCGTCGTTGTTGGCGTCGGCCATGGTGGCGGGGGTCGCGGGCCCGATGTTGGCGCCGTAGAGGGAAACAAGTTCCCCGGGCGCGACCGCGCCGAGTGCGTTCGACGCCGCGCTCACCACCGCCTGCACGGTTGGCGAGGCGAGCACACGAAACGCCGTCGCTGTGGAGCTGCCGCCGGGTGCCGGATTGACGGCGACGAGGTTGAGCGTTGTGGCTGCGGCCAGCGAGGTCTGCGGAATGACGGCCATCAGCACGGTGGAGCTCAGCACGGTGGTGGAAAGCGGCGTCGTGATGCCGGTGATTTTGATTACCGTCGCCGTATAGAAGTTTGTGCCGCGGACGGTGATGGTGGTGGCCGGCGAATTCACCTGAGCCGACGGCGGCCAAACACTGGTGATGGTGGGCGTGGATGAGTTGGCGGTCAGGTTGACGGTGATGTTCTGGGTCTTGTTGGAAGACGGAACGCCGGTGGCGGTGATGGTGATTTTGCCGAGGTAGTCGGCGGCGGCAGGGGCGACGGAGGTCGCGTCGACTGAAACCGTGAGGCTCACCTGCTCGCCGGGCAGGATCACGCCCGCCGACGGAGTGACGGTCATCCAAGGCGTTCCGGATGCGACGGCGGTAAATGGAATGGGGCCGCCCGTGGTGGTCAGCTTGATGATTTGGGGCGCGGGCTGCATCGGAGGCGAGACAAACGAGAGCGCCGTCGAACTCAGCACGAGGGTCGGCAAGGGCGAACTGACCTGGAGCGTTACGGGAACGGTGGCGGTGGCTGCGCCGGCAGTGACGACAATCGAAGCCGTATAGGCGCCGACAGCGAGACCGGTGGGGTTGACGCGCACGCTGATGCTGGCGGGCATCTTGCCGGAATCGGGGGTGGCGGTGAGCCACAGGGAGTTGGTTCCGGTGATGGAAGAAGTGTAGGCGGTGACGGTGGCGACGCTGGCTTTGACGGCCAGCGATTGCGCGGCGGGGAGCGCCGAACCCACCACATAAGAAAAGGACAGGCTGGCGGGACTGGGCGTCAGGGTCACCGCCGTTTGGGCGCCGAGAGGCGCGCTTGCGGCGATTAACAAACAAACTAGGTGGGCGGCAAAAGTCGGGGCGCTCGAAGGACGTTGCACGAATCTCTTATCGGTCCGCAATTCGGAAATTTGCGAAAAAAAGGGGTTCTCGAGGCAATCTCCGGAAAGTAAATCGAAATACATTAAGACATTTAGAATGAATAGCTTACGACTGTAACAGGGCGATCGGTACTTTTGCGATGCGGTTCTGTCATGCAATACTTAAGTTAAGGAAAGTCAGAACACGATGGCCCAATTGGGCGAGGCAATAGCCCGTTATCACAAGATTCTAGAGAGTGAAGCTTACCGCGATCTGGGATGGGCGGAAGCACTACAGGACCGCATGAAGTCGAGCCGGCTGACATCCGGCAACCGGCCCATCTCGCCGGTATTGCGGCCGCATTTTATCACAAAGCGCCAGTACGCCAACCTGGTAAAGGCGGCGGAGTCTCTGTTCGCGGCCATCACGCGCGTGGAGCAGATGACTCTGTCGAGCGCGCAGCTGCAGGCGCGGATTCAGATGCTGCCGGCCGAAAAGATGCTGGCGTCGATGGATCCGGGGTACTCGTTTCTCTCGGTGACCTCGCTGCTCGACACCAACCTGCACAACGGGTCGCTGCATTTTACCGGCTACACGGCCGAGACTCCGGCGGGGGTGGCGTTCGGCGAGGCGCTCGACCAGATTTTCTACGATGCGCCGCCGGTGAAGGAGTTCCGGAAGAAGTACGCGCTCGGCAAGTTGAGCGGCACGCGGCACCTGCTGGCGGCGCTGCTCAAGTCGTATAAGGAATTCCGCGGCAAGGGCGCGCGCAAGCCGAATATCGCGATCCTCGAATTCCGGCAGCCGTTTCAGACTTCGGACTCGAGCGAGTACGTGCTGCTGGCGGAGTATTTCCGGCGCGAAGGATACGGCGCGGAAGTGATTTCGCCGGACCAACTGGAATACCGCGACGGCGTGCTGCGGCGCGGCAACTATGAAATCGACCTCATTTACCGCCGCATGAAGGTGCATGAGTTCCTGGTGCGGTTCGACCTGAGCCATCCGCTGGTGCGTGCTTACCGCGACCGGGCGGTGTGCGTCGTGAACAGCTTCCGCTCGGAACTCGCGCAGAAGAAGGCGATCTTCGACCTGCTGACGGACGACAGCATCACGTCGTCGTTTCCGGCGGCGGAGAAGAAGGCGATTCGCGAGTTCATTCCGTGGACGCGCGTGGTGGCGCAGACCAACGCGACCTACAACGGTCAGGTGGTGGACCTGCCGGACTTCATCATGAAGAACCGCGAACGGCTGATCCTGAAGCCGAACGATGCTTCGACCGACCAGCATGCGTTTCGCGGCGCCGAAGTGGACAACACGTCCTGGGAGAAGGCGATTCGCACGGCGCTGCGGAGCCCCTACGTGGTGCAGGAAGAGATTCCGGCGACCAAGTTCCCGTTCCCGGTATATCAGTACGGCAGCGTGACGATGCGGGAGATGAAGGTGGATGTGCATCCGCACTCGTTCCTCGGCAAGGTGCACGGCTGTTCAAGCTGGCTGACGGCGGAAGCGCCGGGCGGGTTTTCGACGCTCGCCGGGCTGGCGCCGACATTCGTAATCGACGCGAAGTAGCCGCTCCGGCTTGGTAAAATAAAAGGTTAACGACAACCCGCCCAACCCCCCTACCTCGAGCGGGCCACACGAATAGGAGTTCAAACTCTTGGCAGATCCGAATACGCCCGAAAATCCGGCCGTTCCACCGAACGGCGGACCGATCGTACCGCCTGGAGGCGACGGGAACAAGAACGTCATTCCCATCAACATCGAAGACGAGATGCGGAATTCGTATCTTGCCTATTCGATGTCGGTGATCATCGGCCGCGCGCTGCCCGACATTCGTGACGGGCTGAAGCCGGTGCACCGGCGCATTCTTTACATGATGAACGAGATGGGCCTGCATTCGAACCGGCCCACGAAGAAATGCGCGCGCATTGTCGGCGATGTAATGGGCAAACTGCACCCGCACGGGGACGCGGCGATCTATGACGCCCTGGTGCGCATGGCGCAGCCCTTTTCGCTGCGCTACATGCTGGTGGACGGGCAGGGGAATTTCGGATCGGTGGACGGCGATCCTCCGGCGGCGATGCGGTACACCGAAGCGCGGCTGGCGCGCATTGCCGGGGCGATGCTCGAGGACATCGACAAGCAGACGGTCGATTTCAAGGCGAATTACGACGATACCGAGGAAGAGCCGGAGGTGCTGCCGACGCGGCTGCCGAACCTGCTGGTGAACGGGTCGTCGGGCATCGCGGTGGGCATGGCGACGAACATCCCGCCGCACAACCTGAATGAAGTGATCAACGCCACTATTCAGGTGATACAGAAGCCGGCGTCGACGCTGGCCGATATCGCTCCGATGATTCAGGGGCCGGATTTTCCGACCGGCGGTCTGATTCTCGGGCGGCAGGGGATTTACGACTATTTCACCAAGGGGCGCGGCTCCATCAAGATGCGCGCCCGCGCGGCCACCGAAAAGATCGGCAAGGACCGCGAGGCGATCATCGTCACCGAGATTCCGTTCCAGGTGAACAAAGCGCGCCTGATCGCGCAGATCGCCGAGCTGTCGAACGAGAAGCGCATCGAGGGCATCTCCGACATCCGCGACGAGAGCGACCGCGACGGCATGCGGATCGTGATCGAGCTGAAGCGGGGCGAGCAGCCGGAAATCGTGCTGAATAATCTCTACAAATTCACCCAAATGCAGGTGAATTTCGGCGTGATCATGCTGGCCATCGTCAACGGCCAGCCGCGCGAGCTGGGGATTCTCGACTTCATCAAGCGGTTTATCGACCACCGCATCGAAGTGGTGAGGCGGCGGACCGACTACCTGTTGCGCAAGGCAAGGGATCGCGAGCACATCCTGCTCGGATTCCAGCGGGCGCTGTCGAATCTCGACAAGGTGATCGAACTGATCCGCGCCTCGAAGACGCCGCGCGAAGCGCGCGAGGCGCTGATGAATTTCATCACGCCCGAAGAGGCGAAGGCGTACGCCAAGATGGTGGACGCCGATCCGCGGGGTCCGCGGTTCAGCGAGAAGCAGGCGCAGGCGATCATCGAACTGCAACTGCAGCGCCTGACCGGCATGGAGCAGCAGAAAATCCTCGACGAACTGGCCGATATTCAGCGGCAGATCGCCGAGTACCTGGATATTCTGGGCTCGGAAAAAACGCTGCGGTCGCTGATCGTCAAAGAACTGAAGGAAGTGCAGAAGGACTTCGGCGACGAGCGGCGAACCGAGATCGTCGAGGACACCGGCGAGATCAAGCTCGAGGACCTGGTGCAGATGGAGGACGTCGCGGTGACGGTGACGCGCGGCGGCTACCTGAAGCGGACGGCGGTGGACACCTACCGGCGGCAGTCGCGCGGCGGCAAGGGACGGATCGGCATGGGCACGCGGAGCGAGGACGTGGTGGAGCACCTGATTGTCGCCTCGACGCACGCTTACCTGCTGATTTTCACCAATAAAGGCCGCGTTTATTGGTTGAAAATCTACGAAATTCCGGACGCGGGAACAACCGGCAAGGGCAAGCATATCTCGGGCCTCGTGAACCTGCAGCCGGACGAGGCGGTGACGGCGTTCCTGCCGGTGAAGGAGTTTGTCGCCGATCAATACATCGTGATGGTGACGAAGAAGGGCGTGATCAAGAAGTCGGAACTGACCGATTTCGATAATCCGATGGCCCGCGGCATCATCGCGATCGGTCTCGATGACGGCGACGAACTGCTGGCGGCGAAGCTTTCAAAGGGCGGCAATTACATCTTCCTGGCCTCGCACGAAGGCATGGCGATCCGGTTCAAGGAAGACGAAGTGCGTCCGATGGGCCGACCGGCGCGCGGCGTTCGGGCGATGGACCTCGAAGACGGCGACTACCTGGTTTCGGCCGAAGTGGTCGAGGAAGATGGTCTGATCCTCACGATCTCCGAGCGCGGGTCGGGCAAGCGGACGAAGCTTTCCGAGTACCGCCTGACGCGGCGCGCGGCCAAGGGCGTGATCAACATGAAGACCACGACGAAGGTCGGCAAAGTGGTGACGTCGATGGCGGTGAAGGAAGACAGCGACCTGATGATCATCACCAAGGACGGCAAGATCATCCGCATCGAGTCGGCGCAGATCCGGCAAGCGGGGCGGTCGACGCAGGGTGTCCGGCTGGTCAACATGGAAGAAGGCGATCAGGTGGCGGCGGCGTCGGTGCTTCCGGAGTCGGAAGCGGAGAACGGCGACCAGGGCGATTTGCCGCTTCAGTAAGCGATTGTTCTAACCGGCTCATCGACAAATTCAGATTTTCTGAAGACGAGAAGCGGATAGAATAGCGCCCATGTACCGCGCCCTGTTGCTCTCCGTTCTACTGGCTGCCTTCGTGGATGCTCAGCCGGTTCGCTCGATCCTTTTAGACGATACTTTCGCCGACGGCAACAGCCAGAATCAGGACCTCGCCAACAATTCGGTCTGGCTGTTTAACGGGCGTACCAACAATATAAGGACGGAGAAAGCGGGGTCGGTAACCTTTGACGTGACGCCGGCGGGCGCGTCGTCTGAGGCGGTGTGGGCGTTCTTCACGGACGCGGGAAAGCCGGTGGTGCTCGGGGTCGGCGACAGGCTGACGGTGTCGGTGGTGTTCTCGGTTTCCGGTTTCACCAACAACGGGCAGGATATCCGGTGGGGCGTGCTCGATTCGCAGGGCACGCGGAACACGGCGAACCTGGCTGGGGGCATGAACGACTCGACGTTCATCGGCGACACGGGCTACGGGCTTGATTTCTATGCGAGCGGGGTGGGCAGCCCATTCGTGCTGGGGCGGCGGGCGACGCTCAGCAGCGCAAATGTGTTCAATAATTCGCCGATTTCCTGACGATCAACGGGACGGGGGCGCAGACGCGGCAGGCGCTGGTGGACGGTCCGCGGTACACGCTGACGTATACGATTGAGCGCCTGACCGGGACAACGACGCGGCTGACGGCAGCGGTGTCGGGGGGCGATCTTCCGCCGGACTACAATTTCTCGGGCGTCGAGTCGACGGCAACGCCCGCGACGAGCTTCGACTACTTCGCGTTCCGCATCGGCGGGACGAATTTCACGAAACAGATTTCGTTTTACGAATTAAAAGTGGAATTCAATCCGGCTGCTCCGGTGATCACCGCGCAGCCGCAGCCTTCGAGCCTCACGGTGCAGGTGGGCAGCAACGTAACGATGGCGGTGGGAGCGTCGGGCAGCGCGCTGGTTTACGAATGGCGCAGGGACAACAAGGCAGTGGCCGGCAATGCGAGCGCCGCGACGCCTACGCTGACGCTCGCAAACGTGCAGCACGCCGACGAAGGCGCGTACACGGCGGTGGTGTCGAATGCGGGCGGCAGCGCGACGTCGAACGCGGTGACCTTGCGCGTTTCCGATACTCCGGTGCCGCCGCCGCCCGGGATCACGGCTCAGCCGGCGGATACGACGGTGGTGCTCGGCGGGTCGACGGCGCTTTCGGTGGCGGCGTCGGGCAGCGGCCTGGTGTACCAGTGGTTCAAGAACTCGGTGCTGATTCCGGGTGCGACGGCGGCGCAACTGGCCATTCAGGGCGCGCAGATTTCCGACAGCGGAGCGTACTCGGTGGTGATCAGCAACTCTTCGGGGAGCGTCCAAAGCGCGAGCGCGCAACTGCTGGTTGTGTCGGCGGCGGTGGCGAGGAGTTTCGCGCCGTCAGGCACCGGCGTGTGCGTTGACACGCCGCTTTCGATCACCTTCGACCAGGCTGTGAGCGCGGGCAAGAGCGGGCGCTTGCGGGTGTTGAACTCGCAGAACGATGTTGTGGATGTGATCGACATGGCGGCGAATCCGCAGTCGCGGATGGTGGGCGGCACGGCGTTCAGCTACATGCCGGTGCAGACCAGCGGCAACACGGCGTGGGTGTATCTGCATCAGCCGCTGCCTTACGGCGACCGGTACACGGTGACGATGGATGCGGGTGTGCTGGTGGACAGCGCCGGCGCTCCGGTGGCCGGAGTGGCGGGAAGTTCGTGGAGTTTCCGGACGCGGGACGGGTTCGCGGGGACGAGCAGCGGTCCGGCGGTCGTGGCGGCGGACGGATCGGGCGATTTCTGCACGGTGCAGGCGGCGATTGACCGGGTGCCGGCGGGAAACAAGGATCCGGTGACGATCACCGTGAAGCCGGGCGTGTACAACGAGATCGTGTACGTGCCTTCGAACAAGCCGTTTGTCACTGTGCGAGGCGCCGACCGTGACGCGAGCGTGATTCAATACGCGAACAACAACAACATGAATCCTTCGACGCTCGGTCGCACGGTGTTCGGCGTGGACGCTCCGGACTTCACGCTCGAGAACATTACCATCCGGAATACGACGCCGAAGGGCGGATCGCAGGCCGAGGCATTCCGGGCGAACAATCAGCGCGTCCTGCTCAACCGGGTGAGCCTGTACAGCTACCAGGACACGCTGCTCGCGCAGGGCGTGGTGCTGGTGACGGACAGCTATATCTGTCTCTTATACACATCTAGATGTGTATAAGAGACAGGAGGCATTCCGGGCGAACAATCAGCGCGTCCTGCTCAACCGGGTGAGCCTGTACAGCTACCAGGACACGCTGCTCGCGCAGGGCGTGGTGCTGGTGACGGACAGCTATATCGAAGGCGACGTCGATTTCATGTGGGGAACCGGTTCGGTATTTATTCAGAATTGCGAGATAAAGGCGCTGAGTTCGGGCGGATATTATACGCAAATCCGGAATAATCAGGGGCAGCCCGGATACGTGTTCCTGAACAACCGGATCGGCGCGGCGGCGGGCGTGAGCGGCATGTACCTGGCGCGCATCGATCCGACGGTGTTCCCGTACTCGCAGGTTGTGTTCATCAACAACGTCATGGGCGCGCACGTGATTCCGGCGGGCTGGCTGTTGAACAACGCGAACAGCGCGCCGAACGTGCAGTTCTGGGAATACGGCTCGACCGATGAGACGCTGGCGCCGCTCGATGTGAGCCAGAGAGCGACATACTCGCGGCAGTTGAGCGCGCAGGAGGCGGCACAATGGTCGGACCCGGCAAAGACGCTCGGGGCGTGGGTGCCGTACACGGTGAACGCGTTTGGAAGCGCGGCGGCGGGCAAGCCGGTTCCGGCGCGGTGGACGGCCATGCCGGGACACGCGGCGAAGGATTGGATTGGGCTTTACCGGGTGGGCGCGTACGACGGGGACCCGCTGTACTGGCAGTACATCGGAACGGGAACGGCGGGCATTGCGACGTTTCCGGCTCAACCGGCGGGCGAATACGAGTTCAGGATTTTCCTGAACGACGGTTGGACGAAGGCGGGGACGAGCGGTAAGGTCGTCGTGCGATGATTCGCGCCGCCGCCATCGTTCTGCTTCTGGCCGCGGGCATTCGCGGGCAGGACACGCGGACCGTGACGGAGCCCGTTTTTCCGGCTGTTTGCGCGCAACTGGCGGCGCAAACCGCTTCGGTGAACGGGAGCCTGGCGGCGGCGGATGAAACGCGGTACGACACGGCGCGGATTCAGACGGCGTTGAACGCGTGCGGCGCGGGGCAGGCGGTGAAGTTGGCACCGGCGCAGGGCTACGATGCGTTTCTGAGCGGTCCGCTGCGGTTGCCGGCCGGCGTGACACTGTGGGTGGACGCCGGGGTGACGGTGTTCGCCTCGCGGAACGCCCGCGACTACGATGCGAACTCAAGCCGCACGTGCGGAACGGTAACGGCTTCGGGCGGAGGCTGCGTCGCGTGGATTACGGCGAACCGCGCGGATGGCGCGGGTATCGTGGGCTATGGCGTGATGGACGGGCGAGGTTACCTGCCGGTGACGGGCGAGGGAGCGCCGTCGAACACAAGCTGGTGGGACCTGGCGAATCAGGCAAACGGGACCAACCAGAGCCAGAACTGCCCGCGGATGCTCCAGATTTCGAACACCAACGGGTTCACGCTCTACAAGATCACGCTCAAGAATTCGCCGAATTTCCACGTCTCGATGGGCGCCTGCTCGAACGTGACGATTTGGGGCCTGAAGATCATCACGCCTTACGACGCGCGCAACACGGACGCGGTGGACCCGGGGTACTCGAACAACGTGACGGTGACGAAATGTTTTTTGAGCGGGGGCGACGACAACATCGCGGTGGGCGGCAACAACGCTCCGGGAGCGCGCAATATCAGCGTGGTCGACAACTGGTTCGGCGACGGTCACGGGGCGTCGATCGGCAGCTATACGCAGGCGGGTGTGCGCGACATTCTGTTTGACCGGATCACGATTGCGGGGAACGCTTCGAACGGGTCGCAAAACGCGATCCGGATCAAGTCGGACGTGAGCCGGGGCGGGCTGGTGGAGAACGTCACCTACAGCAACATGTGCGTGCAGAATGTTCGAAACATTATTGTGCTGGATCCGTTTTATACCGCCAACGCGACCGGCAACCTGATTCCGAACTACCGCAACATCACGCTGCGGAACATTCACGCGGTGACGACGGGGGCGGTGAAGATTCAGGGTCACGACGCCAACAGCGTCACGACGGTCACGCTCGACAACGTCGTGATCGACGGGGTGCGGAGTTCGGACGTTCCCGCGCAGCAGTATGTGAGTTACACGCTGGGGCCGGGGGCGGTGAATTTCGCTTCGATGCTGCGAGGGACGGGTGTGACCGTGTCGGACCAGGTGACCGGCGGGACTGCGCCGCCCGCCTGTCCCGCGGCGTCGTTCGCGGCGGTGGCGGGCGAACTGATTCCGGAAGTGCGCCGGCTTTTGCGCGGGCGTGGCGACGAGATTCGCGTGCAGGTATTTGCCACCAAGGCGCTGCCCTATCAAACCTACCGTGCGCTGCTGAGGACCGATTTGGCGGCAACGCTCGCGTTGCCCGCGCCGACGGGAACGGTGACGATTTACGACGGCTCGACGGCCATCGGGCAGGCGGCGCTCAACGGCGGCGCGGTGCTGAGCGTGCCGGTCCGGGCGCTCGCTCCGGGCTTGCACAACCTGTCGGCTGAATACTCGGGAGACGACAGTTATCCAGGGTTCCGCTTCGGATCCTACACGGTGACGATCGGGCGCAGGTAAAGTTCAAAGGCGCCCGGCGGACCAGAGAATCGCCTGGTGCACGAGGCGGCGGTAAGCTGGGTGGGCGTGCGCTTCCGGGCCGTGCCCGAGTTGGATCACGACGACGCGCGACTTGCGGTAGGGGCTGATCCACGCCACCGGACCATTGGTGGTCGGATGATCGGTGCGGAGCAGCACGCGCACGTTGGGCGCGATCCACAGCTTGCCGTATGTTTCATCGACGATCTCCATGGGCGCGACGCCTTCGGTGACGGGATGGGGCGATGGCGCGGTGACAGTGAGCTTGAGATCGTGCTGATAAGTGGAGTCAGGACGGTAGCTGCCGCCCGCGAGTTCCTTCCAATACCAGTCCCACGAAGACGCGAAGCTGCAGAGGGCGTGGTGGAGGATGACGACACCTTTGCCCGACTCGGCGAACTCGCGGAGCCGCGATTTCTGCGCGTCCTCGAGGTCGGCGACCATGTCGTAGAGCACGAGCACGGAGGCGGATTTGCGCAGGTCGCCCGCATAGGCTTTGGGATGAGGCGCAACCTCGACGGAGACATCGCGCATGTTCTCGAACACGGAATAGAAGGAGACGGAGTGCTCGTGCCCGCCGGTGACGAGGCGGGCGCGCACGGGCGGGTCGTTCAACTCGGGCTCTCGGAATAATCCGAACTCGGAGATCACCGGAGGGGCGAGGGACCGGGCGATCTTCAATCGCAGGCGCGAGGCGGTGACGGGCTCGGGGAGGCGGAGCAGGCGGCAATTGCCGATGGTGGTTCCCGAAGCGACGGTTTTCCAGGAGCCCTGCGAAAACGCTTCGACGTCGAACTGTTCGAGGTGCTGGCCGAGGCGAATGTCCTCGCGCAGGCGGATGAGGTTGAACGAGGCGGGTTCGCGAAGATCGAGCGCGAAGCCGCGCGACAGGCGAGCGCTGCCGGCGAGATTGCGGCTGAAGGTTTCGCTCAGGTGGCGGCCGAAGGTCTTGAGAGAAGCGGCGTCTTTTTCGTGGATCAGTCCCCGGCGGTCGGGCGGAACGTTGAGCAGGAAACTGGCGTTGCGGCCGGTGGATTTGAAGTAGAGGTCGGCGAGTTGGCGGGGCGTTTTGACGCGGTCGTTTTCTTCGGCGTGCCAGAACCAACCGGGGCGGATGCTCACGTCGCACTCGGCGGGAATCCAATGGGAGCCTCCGCGGGTTCCCGTGCCGGAGAGCTTTGTGTCGACGTCGCCGGGCGAAGCTTCGCCGCCTTTCTCGCCGACGGGGTCGAAGGCGGACCAGCAGGTTTCGGGCGCGATGCCGCGTTCGTTGCCGACCCAGCGGATATCGGGTCCGACATCGCTGAAGATGACGGCGTTGGGCTGGAGTTCGCGAACCATGGCCCACGTGCGCGGCCAATCGTAGTAGGTGCGCTTGTCGATGGTGCGTTTTTCGCGAGCGCCTCCGTAATAGCCGTCGCCGCCGTTGGCGCCATCGTGCCAGACTTCGGAAATCTCGCCGTACTGGGTGAGGAGTTCGCGGAGTTGGGCGCGATAGAGGTCGATGTAAGCGGGTTCGCCGTACAGCGCCGAATTGCGGTCCCACGGGGAGAGGTAGATGCCGAACAGGAGTCCGGCTGCGCGGGCGGCGTTCGAGATTTCGCGTACAACATCGCCGCTGCCGCCGCGCCACGGGCTTTGCTTGACGGAGTGTCCGGTAGTGGCGGTGGGCCACAGGCAGAATCCGTCGTGATGCTTGCAGGTGAGAATCACAGCCCGCATGCCGCCGTCCTTCAGCGCGCCGACGATTTGCGCGGCGTTGAATTCGGTGGGGTTGAACAGGGCCGGGTCCTCGTCGCCGTAGCCCCACTCCCTGCCGGTAAAGGTGTTCATGGAGAAGTGCAGGAAGCCGTAGACTTCGAGTTTGTGCCACCGCAACTGGCGGGCGCTCGGCACCGCTCCCGGCGAGGGAGGCGCGGCGGCGAACAGAGGCGTGGCGGCGGCGGAGAGAAACTCGCGGCGGGACGTCGGCATAGCCACATTCTATGTGCTCGCGCGGTGGACTGGGCCGATCGAATACAATTGAGTTTTCATGGGCTCACCGCGGGTTTCACTATTTGTGACCTGCATCGTGGATCAGCTTTTTCCGAAAGTCGGCTTGGCGATGGCCGATGTTCTGGAGCGGTCGGGATGCAGCGTCGATTTTCCAGAAGCGCAAACCTGCTGCGGGCAGCCGGCTTTCAACAGCGGGTACCGCGACGAAGCACGGGCAGTGGCGCGGCACTTTCTCGATGTCTTCGAGAACGCGGATTACGTGGTGTCGCCGAGCGGGTCGTGCACGTCGATGGCGTCGCACCACTTTCCGGAATTGTTCGCCGACGACGCGGCCCAGTTGCGGCGCGCGGAAGCTCTCGCGCCGCGGGTGATGGAGTTTTCGCAGTTTCTCACGGGCGTTTTGAAGGTCGAGGACGTCGGGGCGCGGTTCGAGCACGTGGTGACGTATCACGACAGCTGCCACGCGTTGCGCGAGTTGAAGATCAAGGATGCGCCGCGGCGGCTGCTCGGCAAGGTGCGGGGACTTGAACTGCGCGAAATGGACGCGGCCGAAGAGTGCTGCGGTTTTGGCGGAACCTTCTCGGTGAAGTTCGCGGGGGTTTCGGGCGGAATGGCGCGCACCAAGCTCGACAGCATCGCGCGGACGGGCGCCGACACGGTGGTGTCCATCGATTCGAGCTGCCTGATGCAGTTGCAGGGAACGCTGTCGCGCGCGGGGTCGACCGTGCAGACGATGCATCTGGCTGAGGTGCTGGCTTCGCGCTAGGAAAAATCCGATGCTGAACGTTCTTCCCAACAAAATCGGCGAGACGCTGGGCGACGGCCACCTGCAAAGCGCCATTTACACGGCCACCGGACGGCTGGTGGCCAAGCGCAGGGAGTCGGTTGCCCCGCTGGCGGATTTCGAGACGCTGCGGTCGAAGGCGAACGCCATCAAGAAGCACACGCTCGAGAACCTGGACCACTATCTCGAGCAGGTGGAGGCCAACGTTCAGGCCAACGGCGGCAAGGTGGTGTTCTGCCGCGACGCCAACGATGTCGCCGATTTTGTTCTGAATCTGGCCAAAGAGCGCGGGTCGAAAATCATCGTGAAATCGAAGTCGATGACCAGCGAGGAAATCGACCTGAACGAGCGGCTGGAGCACCATCAACTCGAAGCGGTGGAGACGGACCTCGGCGAGTGGATTCTGCAACTGGCGCACGAGCGTCCGTATCACATCGTGGCTCCGGCGCTGCACAAGACGCGCTACGACGTGGCGGACATTTTCACGCAGAAGCTCGGCGTGGAGCGCGAGACGGTGGTGGAGAAGCAGACGCTCATTGCGCGCGCCAAGCTGCGGGAAAAATTCCTGGCGGCGGATATCGGCATCAGCGGGGCGAATTTCGTGGTCGCGGGTTCAGGGTCGGTGTGCGTCGTGGAGAACGAGGGCAACGCGCGGCTGACGACGTCGGCGCCAAAGATTCACATCGCCATTGCGGGCATCGAGAAGCTGATTCCCCGGGCGCAGGACCTGAACGTGTTTCTGAAGCTGCTCGGGCGCAGCGCGACGGGGCAGAACATCACCGTCTACACGTCGTTTCTGAGCGGACCGAAGCGGGCGGGCGAGGTGGATGGTCCGGACGAATTCTACCTGGTGCTGCTCGACAACGGACGGACGAAGCTATTGGCGGACCGCGAGAAGCGCGAGTCGCTCTACTGCATCCGCTGCGGCGCCTGCCTGAACCATTGCCCGGTGTACCGGAAAATCGGCGGGCACAGCTATCCGTGGGTGTACTCAGGACCGATCGGCGCGATCATCACGCCGCAGTTCGCGGGCGTTCAGCAGGATCCGTGGCTGCCGTT
>BFBZ01001138.1_pt1 | contig 18998 bp, 18 predicted proteins | sample 1888401 | NCBI WGS metagenome assembly BFBZ01 (sample SAMD00112614, study PRJDB3348) | symbiont metagenome | host: Chara braunii | reverse complement strand
CAATGGCCGGATGCTCAAGCTCGTCGTCGCCGATGACGGCTATGATCCGAACCGCACGCTCGACGCCATGAAGCAGCTCTACGAAAAGGAGCGCGTGTTCGGCTTCGTCGGCAGTTTCGGGACCGCGACGGCGGCCGTCGCGATCCCATATTCGCTCGAGCGCCGGATGCTGTTCTTCAGCCCCTATACCGGTGCGAACGTCTCGCGCCACGATCCGCCGGACCGCTACGTCTTCAACTATCGTCCGAGCTATTCGGAAGAAGCCGATGCGCTGGTCCGTTACCTGGTGAAGCTGCGCCGCGTGCCGCCACGCCAGATTGCGCTGTTCGCGCAGGACGATTCGTTCGGCGATGCAGGCTTTGCCGGCGTGGCAAAGGCGTTTCGCGTCCTCGGCCTCAGCGACGCCGCGATCCTGCGCGTCAACTACACCCGCAACACCGTCGATGTGGAGCCGGCGATCAACCAGCTCAAGGCCCAGAAGGTGCCCGTCCGCGCGGTCATCATGGTCGCGACCTCGCGCGCGGCGGCGAAGTTCATCGAAAAGGCGCGCGACGCGCTTCCCGGCGTCCTCTTCGTCAATGTGTCGGCGGTCGGCGCATCGGCGCTTGCCAATGAGCTCATGCTGCTCGGTTCGCGCTACGCGGCCGGGGTCGTCGTGACCCAGACCGTTCCCGCCGTCTCCGGCTATTCGAGCGTGGTGCTCGACTACAAGGCCGCGCTGGCTCGACACTTCCCCGGCGAACCGCCGGACTACACCTCGCTCGAGGGCTACATCGAGGCGAGTATCCTGGTTCAGGCCCTGAAGCAGGCCGGTCCGCAGCTCGATACCGAGCGGCTGATCGATACGCTGGAGTCGATGCGCAACATCGATCTCGGTCTTGGCGCCTCGCTCAACTTCGGCCCCGCCGAACATCAGGCCTCGCACAAGATCTGGGGCACGGCGCTCGACGAGACCGGCGCCTATCAGCCGATCGAGCTGGAATGACGCGGCTATCGCCGGGGTGCAGCGCGGCTCCGGCGAGACCGGCTCGGCGTCGTCCCAGGTGCTCTCGGCGGCGCAAATGCTGTCCGGCGACAGCAACCGACTGAAGCTCGAGGTTGGACGTTTCCTGGACACCGTGCGCGCAGCCTGATCCCGGCGCGCAGATCCCGACCAGACCAGGGCGTGGCCGCGAGGCCGCGCCCTTTTTTCGTGGGCCGGTCGGCGCGGATGGCGGGCGAGGCAGCCGGCCAGGCGCGCGGGACCACCGATCGCCTCGGCGGGCTGTCGAAGGCCGCGACCCGCATCGGCAAAATCGTCGAGCCGATCAACATCACCGCCGGCCGAACCAACCTGCTGGCGCTCTTGCGCTTCCTGCAAACGGTTCGCACCGATTGATCCAGTTTCCTGCATCAACGGCGGCAACATGGTTGGGCCGTTCTGTCTGGCTCGTATCGAGGAGACACGCCGGCGACAGGTCTTGTGAGATTGCGGCCGTCCGTGAACGGGGTCCAGCGACCCGTATTTCAACGGTTGCGGCATTTTATCTTAGGTTAATCGGCGACTGCGACAATCGATGCATCGTTTGCAGCAAAATTAGTCATGCCGATGCCGGCATGACTCGCGGCCATCATCGTCGATTGAAAGACTCGCCATGCGTAAGAATTTGCCCGTCACCAACGTCGAGTATCCAATCACGGATGACACGCTGATCGTGTCCAAGACCGACACGAAGGGCAAGTTGACCTTCTTCAACCAGGATTTTGTCGATGCGGCCGGCTTCACCGAAGCCGAGCTGATGGGGCAGCCGCACAACATCGTGCGTCATCCGGACATGCCGCCTGAAGCTTTCGACAATCTCTGGACCACGCTCAAGGCCGGCCGTCCCTGGGTCGGAGCGGTCAAGAACCGCCGCAAGAACGGCGACTATTACTGGGTGCTGGCGACGGCGTCGCCGATCTGCAAAGACGGCCAAGTCGTCGGCTACACCTCGGTGCGCACCAAGCTGCCCGCCGACCAGCGCGCAGAGGCCGAGCAGGTCTATGCGGCGATCCGCGAAAAGCGGCCACATGGTTACAAGATCGATGACGGCATCGTCCGCCGCCGCTCGGTGTTCGACCATCTCTCGATGTTCACCGGCACGATCGCGGCAAGGCTGCGAACGCTGGTCGGATTGCAGACGCTGTTCCTGCTCGTGCTTGGTGTCATCTCGTTCGGGGAGGGCGGGCTCGCCGGAATGACCGCCGTGGCGATTGCTGCCACCGGTGTCGTGCTGTGTGGCCTGGTCGGGCTGCGCACAATGAACGTGATCGTGGCGCCGCTCGATCATGTGAACGAGACGATGGAAAGCATCACCCAGGGCAAGCTCGACACCCGCATGCACATCGAGCGCGACGACGAGATCGGCCGCGCCTTGCGTAACCTGCAGACCGTCCAGACGATGGTGCGGTTCAACGCCAGGGAGCTCGGTGAGCAGGAGCGGCGAGCAGCCGCCTCGCGCAAGCGGGAGATGTCGGAGCTCGCCAACAGTTTCGAAGGCGCCATCGGCAACATCGTCAATACGGTGTCCTCGGCCTCCAGCGAGCTCGAGAGCTCGGCCAACTCGCTGTCGAGCACCGCCGTGCGAGGGCAGGAGCTTTCCACCACCGTCGCCGCGGCCTCCGAAGAGGCGTCGGCCAATGTTCAGGCCGTCGCCTCGGCGACCGAGGAACTCACTTCGTCGGTCCGTGAGATCAGCCGCCAGGTGCAGGAGTCCGCGCGCATCGCCTCCGATGCGGTCGAGCAGGCACGCCGCACCAATGATCGTGTCGGCGAGCTGTCGAAGGCGGCGACCCGCATTGGCGACGTCGTCGAACTGATCAACACGATCGCCGGGCAGACCAATCTGCTGGCGCTCAATGCCACTATCGAGGCCGCGCGGGCGGGCGAAGCCGGCCGCGGCTTTGCCGTCGTCGCCTCCGAGGTCAAGGCGCTGGCCGAACAGACCGCCAAGGCGACCGGCGAGATCGGCCAACAGATTTCTGGCATCCAGGGGGCCACGCAGGAGTCGGTCGGCGCCATCAGAGAGATCTCGACGACGATCGAGCGGCTGTCGGAGATCGCCGCGACGGTGGCGGCCGCGGTCGAGGAGCAGGGCGCAGCAACCGCCGAGATCTCGCGCAACATCCAGCACGCCGCCGCAGGTACACAGCAGGTGTCCGCCAACATTTCCAACGTCCAGCGCGGCGCCAGCGAGACCGGCGACACCTCGGGGCAGGTGCTCAGCGCCGCGCGCCAGCTCTCCGGTGATAGCCAGCGTCTCAAGCTGGAGGTCAGCCGCTTCCTGCAATCGGTTCGCGCCGCCTGACCCAAGACATTGACGAAGCCGAGGACAGCGGCCGAGATTGGCCGCTGTCGCATCCGATAGTCGAACGACACAGCCCTAACGATAGCCGCGGACAGAGCCGACGATGCCCCCGCGAACCACGTCGACGCTCATGCGTGCGCCGTTCGTCAGGCGGCGCCCCGCTCGACCGGATCATCCCCCACCGTTGCAGACTCCCCACACCTGACGCCCCGGCCAGAAAGGCCGTTGTCGCGCCATAATCCCGCTAAGGTGCGGAGATTAACTTGTGTTAGGCATTTATTCAACCGACGGTATATTTGAGTGGCAGGCAATGTGATTGCGGGTGGTTTTTCGCGAAGGACCCTGGTGCTATCGGCCGCGACGGCCGCGGCTGCCTTGGGTCTCGATGCGGGACTAGCCGTCGTTGCCGCCAAGCCGCACCGCCGCACTGAGGATCCCGCACGCGGCTATCGCCGGATCACGATCGGCGAGGCGGAGGTGATCGCCCTCTACGACGGCGTGTGGGAAAAGCCGCACGAGGCCGGCTTCATCAGCAATGCCAGCATCAGCGACGTGAAGGACGCACTGCGCGCCGCTGGTCTGAGCCCAGCCTTCGTCCCGGTCCCGATCTCCACCTTCGTGGTGCGGCTGAAGGGCAAGACCGTGCTCTGCGATGCCGGCGGCGGTGGTCAGGTGCAGGGCTACAATTCCGACTCGATCTTCGTTTCGGGTCGCATGCTGGACAATCTGAAAGCAGCCGGCATTCGCCCGGAAGACATCGACACCATCCTGATCTCGCACTTCCATCCCGATCATATCTTCGGCCTGCTCGGCGAGAACACCGACGCGCCGGTGTTTCCCACCGCCGAGATCATCGTGGCTGCGGCCGAGTACAAATTCTGGACCGATGCATCTCTGACCAGCCGGCTGCCGCCGTGGCGGCAGGCGCTGGCGCGCCGCATCCAGAGCGTGATCCCGGGCTGGAAGAACGTGCTGCCGGTCGAGGGCGAGGACGAGGTGGTGCCCGGCATCCGCTTCGTCAGCGTCCCCGGTCATACCCCGGGGCACACCGCGTTTCATCTCGGCTCCGGAGCGGAGCAACTGATGATCTCCGGCGACACCGCCTATGTGCCGGCGTTGTGCCTGCGCCATCCGGAATGGCACGGCGCCTATGACCAGGACGGCGCGGCTGCCGAGGTCAGCCGGCGCAGATTGCTCGATCGTATCGTTGCAGAAAAGATGTTGGTTTGTGGATCTCATTTTCCGTGGGCCGCGTTCGGTCGGCTCACCCGCGATGGCGCCCATTATGCGCTCGACCTGCTCCCCGCGTGATCCCGGACCGACCTCGGAAGAGAGGTTCGGGATCGCGCCATGACGACGCATTATGAGGTGCTCGGCGTATCGCCGCGGGCCGATCTCGACACGATCAAGCGGGCGTTCCGCCAGGCCGCCAAGGCGCACCATCCCGACCTCCGGGGCAGCGCCGATGCGGCGTCGGAGCATCAGCTCAAGCTGATCATCGTCGCCTACAACGTGCTGCGCGACGCGGGCCTGCGTGCCGAATACGACGCCCATCTCGCCTCCGAGCGCGACCGCGTCCGCCGCGAACGCTGGGACGCCATCCTGCAGTTTACCGCGGCGACCGCCGTGCTCAGCGCGGTCCTGATCGGCCTCGAGATTCTGCTGTTGCCCTCCGCCGGTGACTGGATGAGCAGGCAGGCGACGCGCTCGATCGTGACACCGTCGCCGCAGGCCCGATCGGGGCCGCAGCGCAAGGTCGCAGGTGAGACCGTCCCGGCGCCTGCCGTCCAGGATGCGACCGGAGCCGTGCTCCCGGTGCCGCCTCCGGCGGCGGAGGCGCCGCCTCCGCCGGCAGAGCCGAAAGCGGCAGAGCCGGTCGTGCCGCCTGCGCCGATGACCGCCGCATCCTTGGTGAAGCGCGCGATGGACCGCAGCCGACAGGGCGATCTCGAGGGCGCCGTCGCCGATTTCGACGAAGCAATCCGGCTCGCGCCCCGCAATGCCGATCTCTATCACTACCGCGCCAAGGATCTGGTCCGCATGGGCCGCTTCGACCGGGCGCTCGGCGATTATGAGCGGGCGATCCGGCTGGATCCGCACAACCCGATGCTGTTCCACGATCGTGGACTTGCGTTCCAGCGCAAGGGAGATCTCGACGAAGCCCTTGTCGATCTCGACCACGCCGTGCGCATGGGCTTCAGCGATGCCGCAACGTACAGCGACCGGGGCGCGGTGTGGCTGGCAAAGGGGCACTACGACCGCGCGCTCGCCGACTTCAACCAGGCGCTCAAGCTGGATCCGGAATTGGCGGTCGCGGCCGCCCGGCGTGACGAGGCGCTCGCGCGCAAGCGCGACCAGCAATTGGCGGGCGACGACAGCGCGCCTCCGGCGGCTGCGGAGACCACGGGCACGGTGCCTGCCAACGTGAAGCCCAGGCGAAGTGGGCGCTGAGCGCCGGCCCGTGATCCGCACTCCGACATCCAGGACGCGGCGGGCAGCGTTGTGCTCACACCTGTCGGCGCGACCGTTCCATCGCGCGGCGGTTTGCGATCCAGGAGCGCGCCATGAGCGTCTACGTGTCCGTCACCGGCTTCCGCCCGCATCGCGGCCTCACGCGGCGGGCGCGATTCTGGTGGCACACGCTGCGCGCCGTCCGCCAGGCGCGTGCGGCTCCCGGGAATCTGCGCGTCGAGCTTCGTCCGGTGAATGGCATCTATCACACGCTGACGGTCTGGACCGACGAAGCCAGCATGCGCGCCTATGTCAGAAGCGGCGCGCACCGCCGCGCCATGATCGGCTTCCGCGACCTCGGTGGCGGCAGGACGCTCGGCTTCGCGGCGGAGCGCGATCCCGATTGGGAGACGGCCCATGCGCGCTGGCAGCACGAGGCGCGGGAGGTGTGAGTCGACGGAAGCGAACTAATTCGTCCGCCACTCCGGCACACCATCGGCGGCCATCGTGATCGTGCCGAGCGCGCCGACCGGCGACCGGTCCTGATCCATCAGCCGCGCCAGCGTGGCTGCGTCCTGCGCCGGCACGCGCGCCAGCGTGCGCGTGTCCTGCTCGGTGCGCAGCATCACCACGCCATGCTCGACCTCGCCGTTGCGATCGAACAGCGCGGTGAAGCTCTCGACCCTGCCGCCGCCGCCGGCCTCGCTGACGAACTCCGGCGTTGCGGCGCGATGCCGATCGGCCTCGGCCTGCACGCTCACCTCCTGCGACAGCGATGACGGCGGCTCGCGCGAGATCACCAGCGCATGATGCTTGGTGACGAAGCCGCCCTGGCCGTACAGCAGGCCGCGCCTGGCGCCGCCGCGCAGCCGCCGCACCATCGCGCAGGCGGCATGCGTCATGTAGGTGTTGAGCGGCGCGCCGAAGAAGGTCAGCCCGCCGGTGACGGTCGGCTCCACGTCAGCGCCGAGGCCGAGGATCCGCCGCGCCATCTTCGGCACGCAGGGAAAGCAGCTGTAGAGCTCAATGACGTCGAACGCCGCGCCGTTGCCGCCGACGATGTTCATCGCGGCCCGCAGCACGGCGTTCTGCGGATGACTTTCGGCGAACTGATCGCGCGTGAGGTAGTCGCGCGGATCCTCCGCCGATGCGCCGCCGAGCGGATAGATCATGCGGCTGTCGGCAATGCCCGCCGCACGCGCCTTGGCCAGGCTGGTCAGGATCAGCGCCGCGCCCATGTTGACCATGGGATTGGCGACCATCAGCTTGGTGTAGGGCCAGGCGATCGGGCGGTTGTCGGCCGACGGAGTCGTGATCTCCTCGGGCGCGAAGTGCCGCTTCAGCCAGGCGTTGGGATTGTAGGCGGCAACCGCGGAAAAGCGCGACCACAGCTCGCAGGATTCGGCGAGCGCCTGCCGCGTCGTCTGGCCCCATTTGGCTGCGCTCGCGACTTCGTAGAACGGATAGACCGTGACCGGACGGAACACGCCGAGCTTCACCGCCAGCGGCTTCTGGAATGCAGCGCCGCGCTTCGGCTCCTCGACATCATGCGCGAACGGCGTCCACGGCAGGGTCACGCCGGCGCGTTCGGCCTTGGTCGCCGTCGATTGCGCCTCGGCGCCGCAGACCACGGCGACCTCGCATTCGCCGCGCGCGATGCGCAAGGCGGCCTCGTGCAGAAAGCGGATCGGGCTCTCGCCGCCGACGGGACCGTAGTGGCAGTGCGCCGGGCTCACGCCGAGCCGCTGCGCGAGAAGCTGCTCGGGATCGCGGTAGCGCCAGCTCAGGAAGTTGACGACGTCGAGCGAGCCGGTGTCCTGGATGAGCTTGGCGCCCGCGTCATTTTCCGCGCGGCGGATCGCCTGTTCGAGCAGCGCCAGCGGCTCGAGACCGTCGCCGATGTTCTTGGGGCGATCGACGATCTCGCCCACGCCGACGATCACGGGAATGCGGTCGGGGGGCAGGGGACTTGCAGTCATCGGCGTTTCCAGGAGCCGGCCCGCGACGGACCGTCATTGTTGTCTTGTCTCCGTTCTGTCATCGCAGGTTCGACCGCGCAATGCAGAAAATGCTGATGGCGCCCGCGCGCAGCGTGGCTTCCGCTCGACGGCATATGCGCCTAAAACGCTCGCTCCTGACGCTCACGCCGGAGTCTGCCGTGTCTGAACAGAACAGCTATGTGCCGCCCAAGGTCTGGACCTGGAACAAGGCCAGCGGCGGCCGCTTCGCCAACATCAACCGGCCGATCGCAGGTCCGACGCACGAGAAGGAATTGCCTGTCGGTCGTCATCCCTTGCAGCTTTATTCTCTGGGAACGCCGAACGGCGTAAAGGTCACAGTGATGCTCGAGGAGCTGCTGGCGCTCGGCCACAGCGGCGCCGAATATGACGCCTGGCTGATCCGGATCGGCGAGGGCGATCAGTTCGGTTCGGGCTTCGTCGCCATCAATCCCAATTCCAAGATCCCGGCGCTGCTGGATCGCAGCGGGCCGGAGCCGATCCGCGTGTTCGAGTCCGGCGCGATCCTGGTTCATCTGGCCGAGAAGTTCGGCGCCTTCCTGCCGACCGAGCCGGCCAAGCGCGCCGAATGCCTGTCCTGGCTGTTCTGGCAGATGGGGGCTGCGCCCTATCTCGGCGGCGGCTTCGGCCATTTCTATGCCTATGCGCCGACCAAGATCGAGTATGCCATCGACCGCTTCGCGATGGAGGTGAAGCGCCAGCTCGACGTGCTCGACCGCCGCCTGGCCGAAAGCGAGTATCTCGCCGGCCCCGACTACACCATCGCCGACATCGCGGTGTGGCCGTGGTACGGCGCGCTCGCCAAGGGCCTGCTCTACGAAGGCGGCGAGTTCCTCTCGGTGCAGGACTACAGGAATGTCCAGCGCTGGACCGACCAGATCGCGCAGCGCACCGCTGTGAAGCGCGGCCGCATGGTCAACCGCGTCTCCGGCGATCCCAAGAGCCAGCTCCACGAGCGCCACGACGCCAGCGATTTCGATACCAAGACGCAGGACAAGATCGGGCAGGGCACGTAGTTGCGCCTGTAGGGTGCACAAAGGAGCGGCGAGCTCATCGCGGCGTGCAACAACCGTGGAGCGCGCCGTGCCCAACGTCATCCCTCGCCGGCGCCGTCGGTGGGCACGCGCCGCCTGACGGCCCCGATTGCCCGCCCCTGCGGTTCGATGCACGATTGCTCTTGTTGCACGTGCGAAGTCTCGGCCGTTGCCGCGCTGCGATGCTATGATTGCGGACGTTCGCGGCTTTTCTCGCAGTGAGAGAATGTGCAACGATCAATTCGCAGCGGCCGTGCATGCCGCCAGATTTCGATGAGAGCCGGCGGTGATGACCGCGGGTTCAAAACGACCACTCCGGAGGGAGAGCCATGATCGACAGACGTGATCTGCTCAAGGGAGCAGGGCTGGCGGCGCTGCTGGGCGGGTTTGGCGCGACGCGCGCGCTGGCCGAGGACACCGTGACGTTGCCCTTCGCCAACGGCGAGCGCCCGCTGGTGAAGTATCCGCAGAAGCGGCCGATGATCGGCCTGACCAGCCGGCCGCCGCAACTCGAAACGCCATTCGGGGTGTTCAATGACGGCGTGATCACACCGAACAATGCCTTCTTCGTCCGCTATCATCTGGCGGGCCTGCCTTACGATCTCGATCCGGACAAGTTCACGCTCGCGATCAAGGGGAAGGTCGACAAGCCGCTCAAGCTGTCGCTCAAGGACATCCGGAAGATGAAGGCGACCGAGATCGTCGCCGTCAACCAATGCTCCGGCAACAGCCGCGGCTTCTTCGAGCCGCGCGTCGCAGGTGGCCAGCTTGGCAACGGCGCCATGGGCAATGCGCGCTGGCGGGGCGTGCCGCTCAAGACCGTGCTCGACATGGCGGGTGTCCAGGCCGGCGCCAGACAGGTCACCTTCGGCGGCATGGACGGCCCGGTGATCGACAAGACGCCGGACTTCGTCAAGGCGCTCGACCTCGATCACGCCATGAATGGCGAGGTGATGCTGGCCTACGGCATGAACGGCGAGGATCTGCCGTTCCTCAACGGCTTTCCGCTGCGCCTGATCGTGCCCGGCTATTACGGCACCTACTGGGTCAAGCACCTCAACGAGATCACCGTCATCGACAGCGTGTTCGACGGCTTCTGGATGAAATCGGCCTATCGGATTCCGGACACGCCGAACAATGCGATCGAGCCCGGGACCGCGCCGAAGGCGACGATTCCGATCAATCGCTTTACGGTCCGTTCCTTCATCACCAGCGTGAGCGATGGCGCGAAGCTGAAGGCGGGCACGGCGACGCTGCGCGGCATCGCATTCGACGGCGGAAGCGGGATCAAGCAGATCGCGGTCTCGACCGATGGCGGCCAGACCTGGACCGATGCCAAGCTCGGCAAGGACCTCGGGAAGTATTCCTTCCGGGAGTGGAAGCTGGCGGTGAAGCTTGCCCCGGGGTCCCACGATCTGAAGGTGCGGGCCACCAGCAATTCGGGCGAGACTCAGCCAGAGACGCCACGCTGGAACCCGGCCGGCTATCTGCGCAATGTCGTCGAAACCGTCCGCGTCACGGCCGCCTGAGGAGAATGACCATGCAACGGACGTCCTTCCTCCTCGTCATGCTGGCTGTCGGACTTGGCTGCCTTGCCGGCACATCCGTCTCCCTCACCGCAGCACCGGTCAACTACAAGGTTCCGCAGGAGACGGCGGCCTTCAAGCCGGGGCCCGATCTCGCCGTCGTGCAGGGCAATTGCGCGGCCTGCCATTCCGCCGACTACATCAAGACGCAGCCGCCGATGCAGAACAAGAAGGAGTTCTGGCAGGCCGAAGTCACCAAGATGATCAAGGTCTATGGTGCTCCGATCGATGAATCCGATGTCGGCAAGATCGTCGACTATCTCGCCGCGACCTACTGACGTTTCGCGCCGGCGGAAGCCATCGAACGCTCAGCTGGCGCCCTTGGCCGGCGGGAAATCCATCCGGTCGTCGGTGCGGCAATAGCGGTCGGCGAACATGCGCCCGACAGGATGGAACAACTCCATCTCGACCCGCATCTTCTCGGTGTCCCACAATTCGTCACGGATGTGGAAGGCGAGGCCTTCGCCGAGCACCAGCACGCGATCGCCATTGACGTCGATGAGCTGCCAGGTCTTGCACTCCATCGCGAACGGCGCCTCCGCCAACCGCGGAACGCCGATCATCCGGGACGGTGTGAGCTTGAGCCCAAGGTGATCCGGCTCGCCGATCTCGGGCGGAAAGTCGCCGCCGGTCTCGTGCATCGCCTGCGCCAGGGGCTCGTCGGTGATGTGGACCACGAACTCGCCTGAGCTGCGGATGTTGACCAGCGTGTCCTTGATCCGGCCGTCCGGCCGCAGGTTGATCGCGAACACGCACAGCGGCGGGTCCTCGCCGAGCACGTTGAAGAAAGAGAACGGTGCGGCGTTGACCACCCCGGTCTCGCCTCTCGTCGTAACCCAGGCGATCGGCCGTGGCAGCACGAAGGAGGTCAGGATCTTGTAGCGCTCGCGCGGGCTGAGATCGGTGGCGAGGTATTCCATGTAGAGGCCTCTGATGCGTCGGTTCCCCGACCGTAGTGGGCCGCGACGCGATCAGGAAGCCAATAAAGCGGGCAGGGGTGCGCACCTCGGCGTCGTCGCGGGAAATTCCATGTTTCCGGGAACGGCTCCGCCGGCGCCACGTTCGGACAGCACGGCAACTACAAATGGAGGTCGCCCATGAAGCCAATGATCGGTCTGATTGCTTGCGCATTCGTCGTCTCGGCCACGTCAGCGCTGGCGCAGGGCAGCCCACAGACCACGCCGCCGCCGAGTGCGCAGAATTCCGGAGCAGGCATCCAGGGCGCGCCTGGCAACAAGAACGGACCGGGCACTGAGACGAAAGGCGGCACCGTCGGCTCGTCCACGATCAACCGCCATAATCCGGACGTCAGCGCTCAGGACCCGTCGAACATCAAGGGCATGCCGGGGAATAAGAACGGCCCACCGGTCAAGAAACCGCAGGACTGACGCCTGCGATGGCAGCTGCGCGATTGCGCAGCTGCCATCGCACGCCAGCGCTGAGGTGTCGTCAGATCAGGGCAGGGCCGCTGCGCCGTTGGTCACGATCAGATTGTCGGTGTCTGCCGGGGCCAGTTCGCTCGTCGCATCGCCGCCGAGATATTTGTCGAGCGTCGCCTGGATCCGTTCCCGCGCCGTGTAGGGGCCGCGGTCGCTCATCCAGGTGTGCTGGAACTCGGTCTTGATGATGTCGATGCCGCTCTTCTTGTCGACATGCGTTGGCAGAACGCCGGGGTCGGTCTTGAACTGCGGATCATCCGAGCGGAACGACAGGATCTTGAGCTTGTCCCTGATAACGAAAGGAACGCGCAGATTGTCGAGCGTCACCACCTGCGAGACGATGTTCGGATGCTCCTTGGCGAAATACATCGCGGTATCGCCGCCATTGGAGTGGCCGACCAGGGTCAGGTGATCGTAGTCGGCATTCGGATGACGCTTCTTCATCTCGTTCAGCACGCAGAGGATGTTGGCCTCGCCTTTCCGGTAGACGTCGAGCCGGCCGACATAAGGCATCCCGACCTTGGTGACGAGCGGCGGATCAGTCGGAAGGTCCTGCTGGACGCTGGCGACAAGGTAGCCGCGCGCGGCGAACACGTTCGCGAGGAAGGAGTACTCGGTGTTCTTCACTGTGTTGCCGTTGCTGATGATGGCGACCGGCAGCCGCCACAGCCCGGCATTGGCCTTCATCTCGTAGTCCTTGCGCACGGCGACATCGACATTGATCGACCGCTGCCGCGCGGCATCGAAGAACTCGCGGCTTTCGTGCTGAATGCCCCATTTGGCCATTGCAAAGTAACCGGCCACAGCCAGGGCAGACACACAGGCCAAAACCGTCACACCGCGCTTCATGGTATCCTTCCTTGGACGTCTCTCCGTTATGTGATGGAAGACAACGCCCGGGTCACGGGGGTGTGGCAGCCAGGGGTGGATTAAATTTCCGAAATCTTGCAGTGCAGCACGGGAACAATCCGCGGTTGGTGAACCGGCGCGCCGGCTCACCTCCCACTGCGAGGAGTCAGAATGCGGTATAGCCGCCGTCGATCACGAGGCAGTCTGCGGTGTGATAGGACGACGCCTTGCTCATGAGGTAGACGGCGATGCCGCCGAAATCCGACGGCTCGCCGAAGCGGCGCACCGGGATACGCGGCATGACGTTGGCAACGAACTTCTCGTTTCCCATGATGCCTGCGGTCATGTCGCTCTTGATCCAGCCAGGCAGGATCGCATTCGCGGTGACGCCGTGGCGTGCGAGTTCGACGGCGAGCGCGCGGCACAGCGCATTGATTGCCGCCTTGGTTGCCGCATAGTGCTCGTTCCGCGCGGTGCCGAACAGCGAGGCGAGGCTCGAGGTCGCGACCAGGCGGCCGAACGGATCGCCGGCTTCGGCGCGCGCGGTCATGTGCTTGGCGGCGGCCTGGAAGGCATGGAAGACGCCGTCGAGATTGGTCGCGAACATTGTGCGCCATTCCTCCTCGCTGCGCTCGATGAAGGGCTTGCGGCCGCCGCCGCCGATGCCGGCGTTGGCAAAGCAGCCGTCGACGCGACCGAAGGTGTCGAGTGTCGCCTTCATCGCCTCGTTGACGGACGCAGGGCTCGTCACGTCGCAGACATGGGTATCGACCCTGCCGGGCCCCGCGGCCATCGACGCCGCAGCCGCCTTGTTCTTCTCGGCGTTGCGGCCCCAGATCGAGACGTTGCAGCCACTGGACGCAAGTGCCTGGGCGATTCCGAGGCCTATGCCTCCATTGCCGCCGGTGACGACGGCCACACGGCCGGTGAGGTCGAACATGCTCATGGGGTTCTCTTGGGCGTTTCCGTGATGATGTGAGCGCGCTGCGCGCCGCTTCGGTTATTGGGATGATCCAACCATGGACAAGCGAAGCGCAAAAATCAAATATGCTGACAGAACCATGCCGCGCTTCAAATTTCCGCGGCGAAGAATGCACTGACCGAAAAGCTCTTGAGAGGAAAACATGCAGTTCAAGCACGTCACGCTCGATTTCGACGGGCCCGTCGCCGTCCTCACGCTCGATCATCAGGAGGTCATGAACGCGGTCTCGATCGACATGCTTGGCGGGCTCGCCGAGGCGCTCGACGAGATCGAGGAGAAGAAGGCCGAGGTGCGCTGCCTGGTCGTAACCGGCGCGGGGCGGGCGTTCTGCACCGGTGCCAATCTGCAGGGCCGCAATGCGCAGGCGAAGCCCGGCCGCAGCAATGCCGGCGCCGCGCTCGAGACCGCCTTTCATCCGTTCCTGCGCCGCTTGCGCAATCTGCATTGCCCGATCGTGACGTCGGTCAACGGCCCGGCCGCCGGTGCTGGCATGAGCTTCGCGCTGATGGGCGACATGATCCTGTGCGCGAAGTCCGCGTATTTCCTGCAAGCCTTCCGCCGCATCGGTCTCGTTCCCGACTGCGGCTCGACCTGGCTGTTGCCGCGCCTCGTCGGCAAGGCGCGCGCGATCGAGCTGTCGCTGCTCGGCGAGAAGCTGCCGGCCGAGACGGCACTGCAATGGGGCCTCGTCAACCGCGTCTATGACGATGCGGCCCTCAAGGAGGAAACGATGAAGCTCGCGCGCGAGCTCGCCAACGGGCCGACGGTGGCGCTGGCGCAGATCCGCAAGCTTTACTGGGACAGCCCGGAGAACTCGTTCGAGGAGCAGCTCAACGCCGAATTCCAGTCGCAGCGCATCGCGGGCGGCACGTCGGATTTCAAGGAGGGCGTCACCGCGTTCCTCGAAAAGCGCCCGGCCAAGTTCAAGGGCCAATGATCGAGGCCGAGCTGTCGCGCTGCGTCGCCTCGTTCATGCCGGGGGCGACCGGCGTGCGCGGCGCCGCGAAACTCTCCGGCGGCGCCAGCCAGGAGACGTGGCGCTTCGACATCGTCCATCCCGGTGGTGATGTCGGCGCCATCCTGCGCCGCTCGCCGAAGGGCTACGGCGCCGCGCCCGGGCGTGCCGCCGGGCTCGACAACGAGGCGGCGCTGATGCGGCTCGCTTGTGCGGCCGGCGTGCCGTCGCCCGAGGTACTGCACGTGCTACGGCCGGAGGACGATCTCGGCGCCGGTTTCATCATGCGCCGCGTCGAGGGCGAGACCATCGCGCGCAAGATCCTGCGCGATGCCGAATTCGCCGAGGCGCGGCCGCGCCTCGCGCGCCAGCTCGGCGGCATCGCTGCCGGCATCCACGGGATTCGACGCGAGACGCTGCCCGCGTTGCGCGAGATGAACGCGACCAGGGAGATCGCGGAGCTCGCGCGCGAATATCAAAGCTTCGACTGGCCGCGCCCGGTGTTCGATCTCGCGCTGCGCTGGCTGTCGCACAACGATCCCGGCCCCTCGGCGGAGGTGACGCTGGTGCATGGCGATTTCCGCAACGGCAATCTCATCATCGGCCCCGACGGGGTGCGCGCTGTGCTCGACTGGGAGCTCGCCCATCTCGGCGATCCCATGGAGGATCTCGGCTGGATCTGCGTCAACTCCTGGCGCTTCGGCGAGATCGACAAGCCCGTCGGCGGCTTTGGCTCGCGCGAGGAGCTGTACGCGGGCTACGATGCCGCTGGCCGCAAGGTCGATGCCGGCAGGGTGAAGTTCTGGGAGGTCATGGGCACGTTGCGCTGGGGCGTGATGTGTTGCGGCATGATGCAGCGGTTTCGCTTGGGTCCCGACCACTCGATGGAGCGCGCCATGATCGGCCGCCGCGCGTCGGAGACAGAGATCGATCTGCTGCGGCTGCTGGCGCCGAGAGGAGAGGGCTGATGCAGGACGAACCGACGGCGACGGAGCTGGCGAAGGCGGTCGCGGATTTCCTGCGCACCGACATCGCGCCGCTGATCTCCGGGCACCCGGCGTTCAAGCTGCGCGTGGGAATCAACGCGCTCGATCTGGTGGTGCGGCAGTTGACGCAGGCTGCTCCGGCGGATGCCGCGGAGCACGCGCGGCTGAAACAGCTATTGAGACGAGACGGTGACTTGCTCGAACTGAATCGTGCGCTTTCCGAGCAGATCGCCAGTGGTGCCGTCGATCTCGGCACGCCGGGCCTGAAGGACCACCTCTGGCAGACCACGCTCGACAAGCTCGCTGTCGATCAGCCCAACTACGCGTCCTACAGGCGCGAGGCGGGGAGGGGCACCAGCGATGCTTAGCTCTCCGCCGTCATTGCGAGGAGCGCCAGCGCCGAAGCAATCCAGACTGCTTCGGCGGTGGGACTCTGGATTGCTTCGCTTCGCTCGCAATGACGGCGGCGGGAGCTGGACAGGCGTTGCGATCACCTCGGCCGTCGTCCCGGGGCGCGACGCAGTCGCGAGCCTGGAATCCAGACTCCCGTTCGTGGTCACGGATTCCGGGCGCGCGCTCCGCGTGTCCCGGAATGATCACCTTGGCGATGCGCTACCGCCCCAGCCATTTCGGCGGTCGCTTCTCGGAAAACGCCTTCGGCCCCTCAATATAGTCCTGCGAGTGGATCATCGCCTGCACCGCCGCGTAGTCGCGCTGCTCGGTGATGGCCTGCTCCAGCGACACCGCGAGGCCCTTCTCGATCGCCTGTTTGGAGGCGCGGATCGACATCGGCGAGTTCTTGGCGATGGTCTCGGCCCAACGCTCCGCGGCCGCCAGCGCCTCGCCCTGCGGTACGACCTCGTTGACGAAGCCGAGCTCGTGGCCCTCGCGGGCGCCGACGTGGCGGCCGGTCAGGATCATGCCCATCGCGCGCTTCAGACCGATCTGGCGCGGCAGCCGCTGCAGCCCGCCGGCGAGCGCGGCGAGGCCGACGCGCGGCTCGGGCAACGCGAAGGTCGCGTTCTCGGAGGCGATGATCAGGTCGCAGGCCAGCGCGATCTCGAAGCCGCCGCCCATCGCAACGCCGTTGACGGCCGCGATCAGCGGCTTGTCGCAATCGAAGCGCGAGGTCAGTCCACCGAAGCCGCTTTTGCCCCAGCCACGCGCGCCGCCGGCCGCCTGCCATTTCAGATCGTTGCCGGCGCAGAATGCCTTGTCGCCCTCGCCGGTGACGATCGCCACCCATTGCTCGGGATCGGCGGCGAAGCCGTCGAACACGCGCTCGAGCTCGTAATGCGCCTCGATGTGCAGGGCGTTGTAGACCTCGGGGCGCGCCAGGGTGACGATCGTGATCGGCCCCTTGCGCGTCACTCTCGAAAACTTCAGCTCCATCGGCCGTTCCTCCTGTTTTCTGATTGGTTGTCGCGCATCAACTTAGCGCCTGCGCAGGTGTCGCAGTCATCCAAATACGCAACGGCGCTGCGCGCCACAAGCGCGCGACGGGAGGTCGCGCCCATCAGGACCAAGAACAACAACGAAACGCACAGGGAGACACGCCATGGATTTTTCCTTGCCGAAGGAATTGGTCGCCTACCTCGACGAGCTCGATCGCTTCATCGCCGCCGAGATCAAGCCGCTGGAGCAGGCCGACGACAACATCCGCTTCTTCGATCATCGTCGCGAATGGGCGCGCACCGATTTCGAGAATGGCGGCCTGCCGCGGCATGAGTGGGAGCAGCTGCTGCGCAAGGCCAAGGACCGTGCCGACGCGGCCGGCCACCTGCGCTTTGCGATCCCGAAGCGCTACGGCGGCAAGGATGGCTCGAACCTCTGGATGGCGGTGATCCGCGAGCATTTCGCGTCGAAGGGCCTCGGCCTGCACAACGACCTGCAGAACGAGCACTCGATCGTCGGCAATCTGCCGATCGTCACCATGCTCGACCGCTATGGCCGCGACGACCAGAAGGCGATGATCGACGGCTCGATCACCGGCAAGTACCGCATCACCTTCGGTCTCACCGAGCCGCATCACGGCTCGGACGCGACCCACATGGAGACGAAGGCCGTCCCAGCCACCCGCGACAACGTCAAGGGCTGGCTGATCAACGGCGAGAAGATGTGGACCACGGGCATGCACGTCGCCACGCATTGCGCATTGTTCGCGCGCACCTCGGGCAAGGACGGCGATGCCCGCGGCATCACCTGCTTCCTGGTGCCGGCCAAGAGCGAGGGCGTCAAGGTCGAGGAGTATCTCTGGACCTTCAACATGCCGACCGACCATCCGCGGGTCAGCTTCACCGACGTTTTCGTGCCGGAGGACGCGCTGTTCGGAGAGGTCGGGCGCGGCCTGTCGCTGGCGCAGTGCTTCGTGCACGAGAACCGCATCCGGCAGGCGGCGAGCTCGCTCGGTGCGGCCGTATTCTGCATCAATGAGAGCGTGAACTACGCGCGTGAGCGCAAACCGTTCGGGAAGGCGCTGGCCGAGAACCAGGCGATCCAGTGGCCGCTGGTCGAGCTGGCGACGCAGGCCGAGATGCTGCGGCTGCTGATCCGTAAGACCGCCTGGGAGATGGACCAGCTCACCCAGGCGCAGGTCGAGCACACGCTCTCCGACAAGGTCTCGATGTGCAACTACTGGGCTAACCGTCTGTGTTGCGAGGCGGCCGATCGCGCCATCCAGGTTCATGGCGGCATGGGCTATTCGCGCCACAAGCCGTTCGAGCACATCTACCGCCACCACCGCCGCTACCGCATCACCGAAGGCAGCGAGGAGATCCAGATGCGCAAGGTGGGGGGCTTCCTGTTCGGGTATATGGGGGTGAACAAGAGGTGAGGCGGTTGTGGTTTGAAGGCGGCCATCGTGAGCGTCAGCCAGCAATCCAGACCTTGTCACTTGGCCCCTGGATTGCTTCGGCGCAAGGGCGCCTCGCAATGACGGCGTAGAAGGAGCGTACCCTCTCTCCACGCCATCGCGAGCGTGGCGAAGCGATCCAGAATGTCTCAGCGAGCACCTCGTTCTTGATCAATTCACCTGCCGATCCTTGCCCGCCCAATACGGGTCGCGCAGATTCCTTCGCAGGATCTTGCCGGACGGGTTGCGCGGCAGGGCGTCGAGGAAGTCGACGCTCTTCGGCGTCTTGAAGCCGGCGATGCGGGTGCGGGTGAAATTGATGATGTCGGTCTCGGTGGCGCGTTTGCCCGACTTCATCACGACGATCGCCTTGACGGCCTCGCCCCATTTGTCGTCGGGAACGCCGATCACCGCGGCCTCGGCGACATCGGGGTGGTCGCAGATCGCGCTCTCGACCTCGGCCGGATAGATGTTCTCGCCGCCGGAGATGATCATGTCCTTGATGCGGTCGTGGATGTAGA
>BFBZ01000016.1_pt391 | contig 19004 bp, 15 predicted proteins | sample 1888401 | NCBI WGS metagenome assembly BFBZ01 (sample SAMD00112614, study PRJDB3348) | symbiont metagenome | host: Chara braunii | reverse complement strand
GGAGTAGGAGGCATAGATCATATTCGCCCGCATCTCTGTCTCTTATACACATCTAGATGTGTATAAGAGACAGGTATTGCAGCCTTCGCGGAAGACTTCGATTGCATGACGCTCCTCATGAGGCTCCGAGCGGGGCACGAATGACGGGAGCTTTCTTCGCGCGCGTTTTCTCGCGAGCAGGCTCGGAGACCTTGCCCGCTTCCGATTGAATGGCTTGCCCGTACAGATTGCCGATCGGATCGACCGTGATCCGCCATCCCACCGGCAATACCGTCGTGCCGCCGGCCTCCTCGATAATCGCTGGGCCTTCGATTTCGGCGCCCTGCGATAGCCCACGCCGACGATAGATCGGAGTCGCGTGCACGGCGTTGTTGAACCAAGCCTTCGTGATCCCGACAATCTGATCTTCGTCGCTGTTCGTGAACTTGATGATCGGCTTTTCGACCAGACCGAAGGCCACGCAGCGGAGAGCGACGATCTCGATCTCGCTCAGCTCGTCCGCATAGCCATAAGTCTCGACATGGCGGCGGGAAAACTGTTCCCGCAACGCCTTCCAATCCTCGAGCGGCATCGAAACAGGAACGCTCAAAGTGAAGGACTGGCCGGCATAGCGCATGTCGGCGCTGTATTGGAACGAGATATCGGCTTCCGCAAAGCCATCGCGGCCCAGGACACGCCGTCCTTCATCTTGCATGTCCTGGAGCTGGGCAATCAGCTCGACGGGCGCAAGTTGGCTCAGGTGTCCGCCCCAGGATCGCACGAAGTCGTGACGCTGGTCGGACAAGATCTGCCCAAGGGCTGAAAGATGTCCCGGATACATCGGGATCATCACGCGCGAAATGCCCAGTTCCTCGGCAACGAAGAACACATGCATCGGACCCGCCCCGCCGAAGCCAACCAAGACGAAATCGCGCGGATCAAACCCGCGATGCACCGAAACCTCGCGCACTGCGCCCGCCATTTTTGCAACGGCGATCCGAATGATGCCGTCCGCCAACTCCCGCGGCGTACGTTCGCCGTCCGAGAGCGTCGCGATGGCATCGAGCGCATTCTGCTCCGACAGCTTCAACCCGCCACTCAACGGCCGATCGGCCGGCAGGCGTCCGAGCACGACATTGGCATCGGAGATCGTGGGTTGCGTGCCGCCGCGGCCGTAACAGGCCGGCCCCGGCAGAGCGCCGGCAGACCCCGGCCCGACTTCCAGCGTTCGATCTGGCTGCAGCCAGGCGGTCGAGCCGCCGCCTGCCCCGATCGTATGAATGTCCAATTGCGGAATCTGAAGAAGATAGGCGTCGATCTGGTTGGCATGAGAAATGCGCGGCATCCGGTTCCGGAACAGCGCAACGTCAGTGCTGGTCCCGCCCATATCGAAAGTGATGAAGTCCTGCACGCCGGACAAGCTCATCAGCTTCATGGCGCCGGTTGCGCCGCCGACCGGCCCCGAAAGGAACGTGCGCGCGGCGAATTTGCGTGCGGTATCGAGAGACATCGCGCCGCCATTCGACCCCATGATGTTGACGCGCGCCGAAAGCCCCTGTTCTTGCAACTCATTGGACAGCGTATTCAGATATTTATCGACCACGGTCGACAGATAGGCGTTCAGAACGCAGGTCGAGAAGCGCTCCACCTCGCCACGCTCGCGCACGACGCTGGCCGAAGCCGATACCGGAATGCCGAGCGCATCGCGCAACGCATCGGCAACCTTCTCTTCGTTTTCCGATTGCAGGTACGAATTGATGAAAGCCACGGCCACCGCTTGGACGCCTTCGCGACGGAACATTCGCACGAGATCGTCGATCTGGCGCGGGTCAGGCGATCGGGTGCCTTCGAGCCCGTCGGCGTAGGTGCGCTCATCGATCTCGAAGCGCAATCGACGCTCAACCAGCGGCGGCATGCGGCGAAAATCCAGATCGAACAGACCCCCGAGCAGCCGCCGGGTGCGTCCGACTTCGAGGACGTCACGAAATCCGCAGGTCGTGACCAGGGCCGTCCTCGCGCCCTTGCGTTCCAGCAACGCGTTGGTGGCGATCGTGGTGCCATGCACGAATCCTGCGACCTGACCGAAAGCGATACCGAGTTGGCCAAGCGCGTCGAGCACCCCGCGCCATTGCGCACCGGGGAAAGACGGCACCTTGGCTTGCGCCAGCTCGCGCGTCTGACGATTGAAGCAGACCAGATCGGTGAAAGTACCACCCACATCCACCCCGACCCTGTCTCTTATACACATCTAGATGTGTATAAGAGACAGTCCACAACCTGCAGCGAGAATGGCGTGCGCGCATGACGCAACCAAGAGCGCTTTGCCTCGGTGCGCGCCGCGTCGGCGTCGCCCGCATCGGTAAGCACGACGCCATAGCGTTCCTCCACCTCCCGCCGGTCCAAATGCCCCTGTCTGACGTCTTCGGCGACCAGCGCCGGATCGCGCTTGAGCGGATCGCCCCACCCGCCGCCGCCGGATGTTTGTTCGCACACGATGTCGCCGCGCCGCAATGCGAAGCCCGAAACCTTTCCGGGAATATTCGACGGCTCTATCTCCTCACCGTCGCGCAGAACGGTGAAGCGATTGGGCGCGCCGGACGTCCCGCCGTTCACGCCATAAGGCGGGATCAGATTGCGGTCGGACAGGACCGAGAGCTGCGCCTTGGGACTACGCACTTCGATCTCCCGCAGAAGTCCGAACCCGCCGCGATATTCCCCGTCGCCGCAGGAGTGAGCCCTGATTTCCGACCGCACGACCCTCAATGGATAGCGACTCTCGATCACCTCGATGGAATGGATCGAATTGAAATCGCCTTCCGCGAATGTCCGCAGCACGCTGTTTCCGTCATGCGTCAAGGTAGCGCCGGTGCCGGCCGCCGGCCATTCGTAAAGGATCTGCGGTTCGGAGTCTTCCGAAGCCTGGCAGGTGATGTGAATGTGGTTGGCTGTGCCCTTCATGTCGCCTGTGCACATTTCTGGGATTGCCTGCGCTAGCGCCGCCGCAACAACGGAGTCGATCGCGAATTTGATCTCCGCCATACCTCCGCAGGGCGCAGGCAGCCGTGCATTGGCAATCGTGCCGATCGGCACGACCACCTCGATCGGCTCAAATGAACCGTGATTGATGGCCGTATGCGGATCGAGAAACGATTTGACGATGGTGAACACGGAGTTTGCCGCCATCGCCTTGCCGGCATTCACGGGTCCCGCAACCTGTTTGGCGGTGCCGGTGAAATCCACCTTGAGACGGTCGCCTCGGATCGTCAGCTCGGTTCGGATAGGCAGCGGCTCGAGTGAATGACCATCCGTCTCGATGAAACCTTCCGCCCAGTAGATGCCATCCGGCAGCATCGCGATGCGGCTTTTCATCCGCTCTGCTGCGCGCTCGATCAGTTCATCCATGGAGGCCACAAGCGTGCCGTGGCCGAAGCGCGCGCACAAACGGCGCACATGCTCGTCGGCCTTGCGGCAGGTACCGAGCATGCAATTGAAGTCGCCGCGCCGCTCGCGCTCCACCCGCATATTCGCAAACAGAAGCGACAAAGCCGTATCGTTCATCACGCCGCGGCTGCAGATTTTGATCGGAGGAATGCGAATCCCCTCCTGCAAGATTTCGGTCACCCGACCCGAAAGGCTTCCGGGAGTCATGCCGCCGACATCATTCCAATGCGCGCGCACCGCCGCGAACAGTACCAGAACGTCTTGGTCGAAGATCGGAAACAGCATCAGAACGTCGTTCAGATGTGTCCCGCCGGTATAGGGATCGTTGTGCAGGAAGACGTCGCCGGAATGGATATCGCCGGCGAAGCGATTGAGGATCTCCGCCGTGGATGACGGAACCGCGAAGATATGAATCGGGTGGTCGGCGAGCCCCTGCGCGATCTGCCGGCCGTCTGCGGTCATGAGTGCGCAGGAGAAGTCGTGCCCCTCGAAAATCACGGAGGAGTAGGAGGCATAGATCATATTCGCCCGCATCTCGTTGACTACAGCGATCAACGATTCCCGGACCAGTTCCAGCACCACCGAGCTCACGACAACTTCCTCATGTCCGCCAGGCTAACCCACGCCTTCCGCTTTCGCAAGATATTTTACGTATTGTAAAAATACGGTCAAGACAACTTTTACAATACGTAAATTTTCTTTGTCTGCCTCCAGGGAGATGCTATAATTGCGGGCCGGGACGATTGGAGATAGTTCGTGACCGCCGAGAGCGATACCTTCGTTGTGGGCCGCTTGCCGCCGCGTGGCCTGTGGCCAGACATGGACTACGAGACCGATTCGCGGCTGCGCTACCCCGCCGAATTGAACGTCGCGCACGAGCTTCTGGATGGATGGTCGATGAAGTTCGACCGTCCTGCGATTTTCTTTCGGGACGAGGTCTGGAGCTACGGCCGGCTGGCAGCATTGTCGAACCAGATCTGTCGCGTTCTGGTGGAAAATCACGGCTTGGTGCCGGGCGCGCGGGTTCTGCTGCGCTCTTCCAACCATCCCTGGCTGGTGGCAGCCTTGTTCGCGATCTGGCGGGCGGGAGCGATCGCCGTTCCCACCATGCCGGTCCTACGCGCCCAGGAACTGCAATACATCGTCTCAAAGGCGAAGATCGGACTTGCGATCAGCCAAAGCGAACTGGCCGACGATATCGAAAAGGTTCGCGCCTCAGGCGAGGATCTCAAGACCGTGCTCTATTTCGGCGGCGACGGGCAAGGTCTCGAGCTGGCGGCCAGCCGGAAATCCGTAGAAACCTATCTGGCCCCGACGCGGGCCGAAGACACCGCACTGATCGCATTCACCTCCGGCACGACCGGTAGGCCTAAGGGCACCCTGCATTTCCATCGCGATCTGCTTGCGGTCACCGATACCTTCGTCGCCGAAGTGCTGGAGCCGAAGGAAACCGATATTTTCTGTGGGACCCCGCAGATCGCTTTCCTGTACGGCTTGTGCGGTCTCGTGCTCGACCCGCTGCGCTTCGGCGCCTCGGTCGTACTGGAAGAGCGGCTGAAGCCGGATGCGCTGGTGGCGCTGATCGAGAAATACCAACCAACCATCTGCTTCACCACGCCATCGGCGTTTCCCGGAATGCTCCGGGCGATCCAGGGCAAGGAGCTTTCGTCGCTCCGGCTGCTGGTCGCCGGCGGCGAGCCGCTGCCCGATGCCAATTACGATCGCTGGATGGCGCTGACCGGAGTGCCGATCGTCAATGGTCTGGGCGTGTCGGAGCTCCTGCACATCTTCATAGCATCGCGAGTCGGGAAATACCGGCACGGCTATGTCGGGCTTCCTGTATCGGGCTATGACGTGAAAATCGCCGACGAAGCCGGAAACCCGATCGCTACCAACGAACTCGGCTATCTGTTCGTGAAGGGACCGACCGGCTGCCGTTACCTCGACGATGTCGACCGGCAGAAAGCCTATATCGTGGATGGCTGGAACCGCACCGGCGACCTGTGCCGGATGGATGCAGACGGCTTCGTCGCCTATGTCAGCCGCTCGGACGACATTATCGTGTCCGCGGGCTACAACATCTCTCCGCTGGAAGTCGAAGGCGTGCTCCTGCAGCATCCAAAGGTGAAGGAATGCGCGGTGATTGGCGTGCCCGATTCCGAGCGCACCAGCAATGTCGCTGCCTATATCGTGCCGAACGACGGGAGCACGGGCGCGGCCCTGACCGACGAGATCATGAAATTCGCGAGGGCCAATCTGGCACCCTTCAAATGCCCGCGCCAGATCGTGTTCGTTTCCGAATTGCCGCGAACCACCAATGACAAGGTCCAGCGCAGCGCCCTGCGCGCGCAGGTCGTCGCGCGCTAGTCGCTGCATTTATTTCAGCACGAACGGACTCGCCGCGCTGGTTTCGGTCGCGATCCAGACCGACTTGGTCTGCAGGTAATCCTTGATCCCGTCGAGGCCGCTTTCGCGCCCAAGCCCGCTCTGCTTGTACCCACCGAAGGGCGACGTATAGCTCACGGCCCGATAGGTATTCACCCAGACGGTGCCGGCCCGCAGCCGTTCCGACATGCGGATGGCGCGCCCAATATTCTGCGTCCAGATGCCGGCGGCAAGTCCGAACCGGCAATCGTTCGCGATCCGCACCGCGTCCACCTCGTCCTCGAACGGAATGACCGCAAGCACCGGCCCAAACACCTCCTCCTGTGCGATGCGCATGCGATTGTTCACGTCGACGAAGATGGTGGGCGCGACGAACTGATCGCCGCGCGCGCCCTCGCCGCTATATGGCCCGCCCCCCAGCACGCAGCGCGCACCCTCGCCGCGCGCGACTTTGATGTAGTCGAGCACCTTGCGATATTGCTGCTGCGTCGTGATCGGACCAACATTGGTTTCCGCCAACATTGGATCGCCGACCTTCGCCGCGCTCGCCACGGCGACCAGCCGCTCGACAAACCGATCGTGGATCGAGCGTTGCAGCAGCAGCCGCGAACCCGCGATACATGTCTGCCCGGTGGCGGCGAAGATGCCGGAAATCGCCCCCATCACCGCGGCTTCGAAATCGGCGTCCTCGAACACGATATTGGGCGACTTACCGCCGAGTTCGAGTGTGACCTTCTTCAGATCGTTGCCGGCGGCGGCGTAGATGCGGCGGCCCGCGGTATCCGATCCGGTGAATGCGATCTTGGCGACGTCCGGATGCGCGACCAAAGCCGCGCCGACATCCGCCCCGAACCCGGTCACTGTGTTGACAACCCCCGCCGGAAAGCCGGCCCGCTCGAACAGCGGCATGAATTCGAGCGTTGAGGCCGAGGTGAATTCGGACGGCTTGATCACCGCGGTATTGCCGGCCGCCAGCGCCGCCGCGAGTTTCCACGCGAGCAGCAGCAGCGGCGAGTTCCAGGGTGTGATCATCGCCACGACCCCGAGCGGCTCGTAACGGGTGAAATTGAGAATATTCGCCTTGTCGGTCGGGATCACCGCGCCTTCGATCTTGTCGGCGAGGCCGCCGTAATAGCGGTACCATTCGGCGCCGTATTTCGCCTGCGCGAACATCTCCGCGTAAAGCTTGCCGTTGTCCCTGACCTCGATCTCGGCGAGCATCCTGGCGTTTTCTTCGATCAGATCGGCGAGCTTCGTCAGAAGGCGGCCGCGCTGCGAGGGCTTGAACCTGCTCCACTCGCCTTCAAACGCCGATTTCGCGGCGGCGACTGCGACATCGACATCGGCGCTCCCGGCGCGCGCGACCTTGGCCCAGACCTCCCCCGTATAGGGGTTCGCAGTTTCGAACCATTCCTTTGTCGATGGATCGCGAAAGCTGCCACCGATATAGAGGTTGTAGTGCTTCATCGCCCGGCTCCTTCACTGAATTCGCGCCGTATCGCCTTGCTCTGCTCGCCGATCGCAGGCACCGCGCCGGGAGCATGCCGCTCGCCATCGAACAGAGCGGGAGGTGCGGGCAAACGGACCGCACCTTTTTCCGTCACCACGCATGCCGCCGCAAGATGGGGATGCCTTGCCAGCCCGTCCATCGTGTTGATGGCCCCGAAGGCTATGTTCGCGGCGTCGAGACGTTTCGTCAGCGCCGCTGCCGTCAACAATCCGAATACACGCTGCACCGCCGCATCGGTATCCGAACGATGGCGAACCCTTTCCACATTGGTTGCAAAGCGCGGATCGTTCAGGAGACTCTTATTCTGCAACACATCCCGGCATAGTATTTTCCATTCGCGCTCGTTCTGGATCGAGATCAGAATTTGGGTTCCATCGCTCGCGCTGAAGACGCCATAGGGCGCGATGGAAGGATGCGCCAGACCGATCCGGACCGGCGGTTTTCCGCCAAGCGATTGTAAGAGCGGCACGGCCAGCCAGTCCGCGATGACATCGAACATCGAAATGCGAATATCGGCGCCCGCCCCGGTCTGGGCGCGGTTTAACAGCGCCTCGAGGATAGCCGCATAGGCTGCCGCCCCCGTCGAGATGTCGACCACCGAGATGCCCACCCGGCCCGGCGCTTCCGCGGCGCCGGTGACCGAACACAGCCCGAACTCGGCCTGTATCAGTAGATCATAGGCCTTGCGCTGCGCCATCGGTCCTTCGTCGCCATAACCGCTGATCGAACAGGAGATCAGCGACGGATAGGCCTTACGCAACCGCTCGATCGAGAACCCCAACCGATCGAACGCACCAGGCTTGAGGTTCTGGATAAACACATCGGCTCCCGCCATCATCCGCTCCAGCAGCGCCTTGTCATCGTCCGAAGCAAGATCGAGAACGACCGACTCCTTGCCACGATTGAGCCAAACGAAATAACTGCTCTACCCCAGTACGGTATCATCGTAGTTGCGCGCGAAATCGCCTTCCGGCCTTTCGACCTTCAAGACGCGCGCGCCCGCATCCGCGAGCCGCGCGGAGCAATAGGGCGCCGCCACAGCCTGCTCGACTGCGACAACCAGGCATCCCGCCAGCGGTTTCATGTCGGCGCCTTCAATAGGAGCGCGGCATTCCGAGCACATGCTCGGCGAGATAGCTCAGGATGAGGTTCGTCGAGATCGGCGCGACCTGATAGAGCCGGGTATCCCGGAATTTCCGCTCGATGTCGAACTCCTCGGCAAAGCCAAAACCGCCGTGGGTCTGGACGCAACATTCGGCGGCCGCCCAGGACGCTTCGGCGGCCAGCATCTTGGCCATGTTGGCTTCAGCGCCGCACGACTCGTTGCGCTCGAACAGGCTCGCGGCTTTGTGCAGCATCAATTCGGCGGCGCGCATCTGCGCATAGGCGCGTGCGATCGGAAACTGAATGCCCTGGTTCTGCCCGATCGGGCGGCCGAAGACCTGCCTCTCCTTCGCATAGCTCGAGGCTTTGTCGATGAACCACTTGGCATCGCCAATACATTCGGCCGCGATCAGGATGCGCTCGGCGTTCATGCCGGATAGGATGTAGCGGAACCCCTTGCCCTCCTCGCCGATCAGGGTCTCCGCCGGTACCTTGACGGAGTCGAAAAACACTTCGGTCGTGGCATGATTCATCATGGTGCGGATCGGGACGATCCGGATGCTGTCTTTCGCGGCGCGAAGATCGACGATGAAGACCGAAAGACCATCGGTACGCTTCGATACCGCGTCCTTCGGCGTCGTCCTCGCAAGCAGCAACATCAGATCGGACTGCCCGGCGCGGGATGTCCATATTTTCTGGCCCGACACCACGTAGTGATCGCCTCCCCGTCGCGCGAAGGTCTTGATTGAAGTCGTATCGGTGCCGCTCGTCGGCTCGGTCACGCCGAAAGCCTGGAGGCGCAGTTCGCCGGCGGCGATCTTCGGAAGATATTGGCGCTTCTGGGCGTCGCTGCCGTGGCGCAGCAACGTGCCCATGATGTACATCTGCGCGTGGCAGGCCGCACCATTGCAGCCGTTGCGATGCACTTCCTCGAGGATCGCAGCCGCTGCGGACAAAGGCAGCCCGGAGCCGCCGTATTCTTCCGGGATCAGCGCCGCGAGGAACCCCGCATTGCTCAGCGCCTTGACGAAAGCACCCGGATATTCGCTCTTGCGATCGAGTTCGCGCCAGTATTCGCCGGGAAATTCGCTGCACAAGGCGCGCACCGAATCGCGAATATCGGAATGCGCATCCACATCGTGGGTCACAGGCATCATTCTCCCATTTAAAGAGTGTCATTTTCACCATTTTTTACATTGTGTAAATGGCGAACCCTCCTGAGCGCGAATACCTTGGGTCGATATTTTACAAATCGTACAATTATGAGTTACGCGCCTGGCAGTTTTCCGCGGCCGCCGTCCGTCGAGCCAAGGCCGGATTACACCGCCATCTAATGCCGATAAAACAAGGAAAACCGCATTGACGGGCGTCTGAGCCGCATAGCACTATCCCTGCCTTCCCCAACGATTGCGGTGATTCCATTGGCCCGAAAAAAAACCCAACGTAGCAAAGCAACCGGCGCGGACCGCGTTGAGCGCAAGTCCGAGATTCTTGCTCATGCAACGCAGCTGATCAACAAGAAGGGCTTCATAAACCTCTCGCTAGGCGACATCGCTGACGCGATCGGGATCAAGCGCGAGGGCGTCTATTATTATTACAAGAACCGCTACGACATCTTGCTCGCGATCGTGAGGCCGACGGCCGAAGACCTAGTCAACGGCCTCAAGACGATCCTAAAGGAGGACGTGCCGCCGCGCCGCAAGGTCGAGCTCGCCATTGAAAACCATCTCATGCGCTTCGAGCGCGCCCATGCGGAGACCCGCATCACGCTGAAGGATACCTATTTCCAGGAAGACGAGGGTCTCATGAACAAGATGAGGCCGATCTGGGAGGCTTACGGCGCGCTTTGGGTCAAGCTGATCCGTGAAGGACAGGCCGCCGGCGAGTTTCGCGCCGATCTCGATCCGAAGGTGCTGGCATTCGGCATCCTCGGAATGTGCAACTGGGTTTCGCGCTGGTACAACCCTAAGAAGCGGATCGCGCCGCGGGAGCTGATCGAAAGCTACACCGCGATGGCCTTGGACGGGATCGCCGCCACCTCGGCAATGGCGAAACCGCCCCTTCGCGCCTCCAAATCGGCCTGACATCGTGTCGCAGCCACAGTCGGACTTTACATATCGTAAAATCTTGGCAACTGGGCCCGCCCCGAATTCGCGCGGCGGTTTCCTATTTCAGAATTGACAGCGCCGCTGGTTCGCCTACAATTTTACGCGGCGTAAGTAACACCGAGCGGTGCAGTGAGCCCGACGCAGGTCCTTGTTGAGAATTTTGCCCAGGCACTCAGTGCGGGCCTTTTGATAGGTTGTCTCTACGGCCTGATGTGCACCGGGCTCGGGCTCATTTTCGGAGTCATGCGCGTCATCAATTTCGCCCAGGGCGACCTGATGATGCTCGGTATGTATGCCGCCTATTCGAGCTTCGCGCTGCTCGGGGTACCTGTCTTGTTCGGCACCAATGCGGGCGCCTTCGTATCGGCGCTGCTCGCCGGGCCGATTCTGTTTGTTGTCGGTTACCTCATCCACTATTCTCTGGTGTCGCACGTCACCGGGCTGCGGGTCGCACAATCCGAAGGCGAAGGTCATTACGCCCAGCTTATCCTGACGCTCGGCGTTGCTCTGGTTATTCAGAATGCCGGTCTGATCATCTTCGGATCGGAACCAGTGTCGATCCGTACGCCGCTGTCCTCGTCCGCGTGGGTGCTCGAGCCGTTCGGCGATATCGCGATTTTCCTGAACAAGGCCCGTCTGATCTCCACGCTCCTGTGCATCGCGGTCGTCATCGCGCTTTTCCTGTTCATCACCCGTTCGCGTCTCGGCAAGGCGCTTCGCGCCGCAGCCGACAATCCGCAGGCGGCGATCTATATGGGGATCGACGTCACGCGCGCCCATCGCATCGCATTTGGCTTGGGCTCCGGCATCACCGCGATCGCGGGCGGGCTGATCGCGACTTTCTATCCGTTCCAGCCCTATATCGGATTTGAATATGTGATCGTCATGTATGCAGGCGTAGTCCTCGGCGGGATGGGCTCGATCATCGGCGCGTTCTGGGGCGGACTTGCGATCGGGCTGGTGCAGCAATTGTCGACGCTCGTGCTGCCGATCCAGTTGCAGAACACCGCCATCTTCGTGGTCTTCCTGCTGGTGATTTTCTTTCGCCCGAGCGGCTTTTTCGGGCGCGTCGCGGAACGGACCTGAGCCGTGGAAAAAGCGAGCGCAGGCCACAACCTGATGAACCGGGCGCTCGGGCCGCTGCTGTTCTGCCTGGCCTTCGCCCTGTTCGCGACCTTCGTACGAAGCTCGTATTACCAGTTGGTGCTCACGCTCGTCGCGATCTGGGCGGTGATGGGTTTATCGTGGAATATCCTGAGTGGGTATACCGGGCTTATTTCCTTCGGACATGCCGCATTTTTCGGCCTGGGCGCCTATGCCGTCGCGATCAGCTTTTCGTTCTACGACCTCACCCCTTGGATTGGCATTCCGCTGGCGGGCCTGATCGGCGCGGTGGCGGGCCTGCTGGTCGGGCTTCCTACCTTCCGACTGCGCGGGCATTACTTCGCGCTCGCGATGCTCGCTTATCCGCTCGCGCTGCTCTACACCTTCGAATGGCTCGGCTTTCAGGAAGTGTCGCTTCCGATGAAGCGCGATGAACCAACGCGCTATCTGCAATTCAGCGATCCGCGCATCTATACCTTCATCGCGATCGTATTCCTTTTCCTAGCGATGGTCATCACCCGGATGCTCGAGGAGAGCCGCTTCGGGCGCTCGCTGGTCGCGATCAAGCAGAACGAGCCGGCGGCCGAGGCAGCGGCGCCCTGCAGGGTCTGCACCATTTCGTTGCCCTGCTGGTCGAGCAGGGTGATCAGGCCGGTGCCCTTGTCGTCGAACAACGCGCGCAACTCGTCGGTGCGGGCGCTGAGCGAGCCGGCGGCCGAGGCAGCGGCGCCCTGCAGGGTCTGCACCATTTCGTTGCCCTGCTGGTCGAGCAGGGTGATCAGGCCGGTGCCCTTGTCGTCGAACAACGCGCGCAACTCGTCGGTGCGGGCGCTGAGCGAGCCGGCGGCCGAGGCAGCCGGCATCGATGCCTGGCGCTGCAAGCTGCTCGCCATCATCCTGAGCGGGGCGATTGCCGGCGCGATCGGCGGCTTCTATGCGGTGATCCTGCTGATCGTGACGCCGCCGACCGCGTTCGGCATGCTCGCCTCGGCACAGGCGCTGGTGGTCACGCTGTTCGGCGGAATCGGCACCGTTTGGGGTCCGGTCATCGGCTCCCTTTTCTTGATACCCGTCGGCGAGATCCTGCACGCGAAGCTCGGTAATGTGCTTCCCGGCATTCAGGGCGTGGTGTTCGGCGTCGCGGTCATCGCGGCCATCCTGCTGGCGCCGGAAGGCATCTACTGGCGGGTGCGCGACGCCTGGCGCGCGCGGCATCCCGGCAAGACATCAGCTCCACCACGGCCGAAATTTTCGGAAAATGTCCTCGCACTGCCGGCCAATCTCGTCACCAAGCGCGATGGCGGCATCATCCTCGACGTCCAGGGACTGTCGAAAGCCTTCGGAGGGCTGAAGGCTGTCCAAAATGTCAACTTTTCGGTTGAGCGCGGCGAGCTGGTCGGGATTATCGGACCGAACGGCGCCGGCAAAACCACGTTGTTCAATCTGCTGAACGGATTTCTTCCCGCGGATGAAGGAAAGATCACCTTCGAGGACAGGAACATCGTCGGCATGCGGCCGAACGCTATCTGCCATCTCGGCATCGGCCGCACCTTCCAGATCGTACGTCCTTTCCCGAGGATGACGGTGTTCGACAACATCGTTACCGGTGCCTATCCCGCGAGCCGGACCAAGCAAGAAGCCGAGTTTCTCGCAGCCCAGGCCATCGATCTCGTGGGTCTCGCGGATGACGCGGGGCTGATTGCATCGGGCCTGACCAGCAAGCAATTGCGCCTCCTGGAACTTGGACGCGCGCTTGCAGGGAAGCCGAAGCTGCTGCTGCTCGACGAAACGCTTGCCGGACTTGGCGCCCAGGAGGTGGAAGAGATCCTCGCCTTGATCAAGCGAATCGCTGCGACCGGCGTCACGATCGTCATCATCGAGCACACGATGCACGCCATGGTACGGCTCGCCGAGCGCTTCATCGTGCTCGACCACGGTGCCGTGGTCGCGACCGGCTCGCCGCGCGAGGTCACGCAGAACCCGTCCGTCATCGAAGCCTATCTCGGCAAGAAATGGAGGGCGCGTGCTTGAGATCGCGGATCTGTCGGCAGGTTACGGCGGGCTGACTGCGCTGGCAGGCGTGACCTTGCGCGTCGGGAGCGGCGATTTCGTCTCGGTGATCGGGCCGAATGGCGCGGGGAAGACCACGCTTTTCAAGACGATTTCGGGCGCCGTCGATCCGACGGCGGGCACGATTCGCTTCATGTCTGAGGATCTGCTGGCGGTCCGGCCCTGCGACAGACCTCATGTGGGCATCGCGCATGTACCGGAGGGTCGGCAGGTCTTTGCCAGCCTTTCGGTTCTCGAGAATCTGGAGATGGGCGCTTTCACGCCTGCCGGGCGAGCCGCTTGGAAGCACAATCTCGATCTCATATTCTCGATGTTTCCGGTTCTCGCCGAGCGCCGGTCCCAGCTCGCCGGCACATTGTCTGGCGGCGAGCAGCAGATGCTCGCCATATCGCGTGGGCTTGCTTCCTCTCCGAAGCTTCTCATGCTCGACGAACCGTCGATGGGCCTTTCTCCGGTAATCGTCGAGATGATCTTCGAGCGCATCAATCACATTCATCGCACCACCGATATCTCAATCCTGCTGGTCGAGCAGCGCGTTGCGGAAGCGCTTCAGTCTTGCAACCACGGATATGTGCTGGAAAGTGGGAAGATCACTCTCGAAGGAAACTATGAGGTCATTTCCGGCGACGACCGGATACGCCGTGCCTATCTCGGACTATGAAGAGTCAAGGAAGGGAGAATTTCTATGGTCAGAATCGATGTTTGCCGAAGAAGTCTTTTCGTATTGGGCATCGGGTTGCTGTTGGGAACGATTACCGGCCCTCAGGCCTATGCGCAGCCCAAGGAGGTGAAAGTCGGTGTGATCGCGCCGATCTCCGGACCCTGGGCCCGTCAAGGCGAATTGATGTCGAAGGGCGCGCAGCTCGCCGTCGATCACATCAACGAGCAAGGCGGCATCAAGGCGCTTGGGGGCGCGAAACTGAAATTGCTGGTGTTCGATACCGGTGACTCGGTGGAAAAGGCAAAGAACGCGGCGCAGCGTATGGTTTCCGAGGAACCCGATCTGGTGGGCGCTACCGGCTGCTTCCTGTCGTCCTTCACGTTGGCGGTGACGGAAGTCACCGAACGCGCCGAGCTGCCGTTCCTGACGTTTTCCTATTCGGACCTGCTGATCAACCGCGGCTTCAAATACATCTTCAAGACCTCGCCGACCGGCGGCCAACTTGCTGAATCCGCGCTGCCTACCGTCCTTTCGATCGCGGAAACGGCGACCGGCAAGAAGCCGGGGACGCTTGGCATCGTGATGGACAACACCGCCGCACCGGTAAGCTTCACCAAGTCGATGCGCGACGGCGGAATTCAGAAGCTCGGACTGAAGCTGGTCGTGGACCAGACCTTCACGCCGCCTCTTTCAGACGCGACCGCGCTGATCCAGCAGGTCCGGTCCGGCAGGCCCGATATCCTGCTGATGCTCGCGACCGCGGTACCGGACGACAAGATCGTCCTCGAAAAGCTGACCGAGTTCGGTCTGGGCGGTGGGCGCATTCCGGTCATCGCCAACGGCACGCATATCGGCGTGCCTGAACTTGCCAAGGCCGTCGATCACGCCGTGCTGGAAGGCGTGATGTCGATCGTCTCGAATTGGGGCGCCAAGGGTCAGGAAAAGATCATCAAGGAATTCCAGGAACGCACGGGGCAGCCCTGGATGACGGAAGATTCCATGTCCTCTTACGGCGACATGTGGATTTTCAAGGAAGCACTCGAAGCCGCAGGCGCCGCAGACAGCAAGAAGGTGGCGGAGGCCATGCGCACGATGGACCTGAAGGATGGCGCGGCCCTTTACTATCCCGGCCGTCGGGTGAAATTCGGCGAGAACGGGCTTCGGGTCGGCGCCAAGCTTCTGATCTACCAGTGGCAGAAAGGCGTGCCGGTCACCGTCTATCCGCTGGACTCGGCCGTCGCGCCGCTGAAGTGGCCGCGCTCCTGACCCGCAGGCGGCCTGCCGCCCTCCGTCTATCCCGACAACAAGACTCGCCGGATATTCCGGCGCGTCTAGCTTTCATCGATTGTCCGCCCCGGGACGAAACGAGTCCTCCATGAAAGCGCTGGTCGCCCATCAATTCGGCCCGGTAGAGGGTCTCAAGGTCGAAGAGCTCGCCTCGCCTAAACCCGGCGCAAACGAAGTGCTGATCGAGGTGGCTGCGGCTGCGATCAATTTTCCGGACGTGCTGGTCATTGCCGGCCGCTACCAGATCAGGCCTCCGTTGCCGTTCGTGCCGGGCAAGGAACTCGCCGGGACTGTGATGGAAGTCGGCCCCGGCGTGCGCAACCTGAAAGCGGGCGATCGTGTCATGGCGCTGGTCGAATACGGCGCTTTCTGCCAGCACACGATCGCGCCGGCAGGTGCATGCTTCAAGGTGCCCGCCGGAATTCCGCTGACGCACGCCGCCGGCATCGGCGTCGCCTACCAGACCGCTCACTTCGCGCTGCATCATCGCGGCTGGCTCAAGGCGGGCGAAACGGTGATGGTGACGGCTGCAAATGGCAGTGTCGGTCTCGCCGCCACGCAGCTTGCGAAAGTCGCCGGCGCCAAGGTCATCGGCATCGTTAATGCCGAATCCAAGACGGAACTGTTGCTGGAGAACGGCGTCGACCATGCTCTTGTCCTGGATGAACATTCCGAACCGGACGAATTTCGTCATGGGGTCTGGAAACTGACCGGAAACCGCGGCGCCGACTTACTGATCGAATCAGCCGGAGGCAAGACTTTCGAGATGTGTCTGCGCACGGTCGGCTGGGAAGGCCGCGCGGTCGTCGTCGGCTTTACGACCGGAATCATACCGACCATCAAGGCGAACTATCTCCTAGTCAAAAATATCGGCATACTCGGCGTGCATTGGAGTGACTACCGCGATCGGGACCCCGCGCTGGTCGCGAAAGTCCAAGGAGAGATCTTTTCGATGTTCGAGTCCGGCGCGCTGAAATTCCAGCTCATGGGGATGTATCCGCTCGAAGATTATCGAGCCGCGTTCGATGCACTTGCGAGCCGTCAGACACGCGGCAAGATCATTCTCGAGGTCGGCCCTTCAGAAAACTAAAGCAGGACGATTTTAGACCGATCCACTTTGGGATTCCCAAATCAGGCGAGTTTTGATTCAAGGCTGGCTGGGTTGAGGCCAATATCTGATGGCGCGACCTTATTCCCTGGCGGAAGGCGTCGACCGGATCCTCATCATCGGCGGCGCCGGTGGCGTCGGTTCGCTCGCAACGCAGTTTCTGAAGGCCAGAACGCGCGCCTTCGTCATCAGCACCGCCTCGCGCCCGCAGTCGCGGGCATGGTGCCGGCAGATGGGCGCCGACCTTGTGATCAACCACGCCAAGGACATCGCGCGGCAGCTCGATGACGCCGGGCACAAGCACGTCGACATGGTGCTTTCCACCGCCGCGACCGCCGAAAACCTCGACCGGATAGCGCAACTTCTGCGTCCTTTCGGACAACTGTCGTTCACGGACGCGGTCCCGACACTCAATGCAGGTCAGCTCGGTTTCAAATCCGCGACCGTGTATACCGAGATGATATTCAGCCCTGTTCTCGCCGGCTACGACCTTCAGGGTCAGGCGCGCATCCTTGAGACGACCGCGGCGCTGGCGGACGCGGGCTCGCTGCGCCCGATCGCGACGACGCAGATGGGAGGCCTTACCGCGGAGACGATGCGGAAAGCGCACGAGTACGTCGAGACGCGAAGAACCATAGGCAAGATAGTGATCAGCGTGTAACGGCCCGGTCTGCGGCCTGCCGCCGAATCCATTCGGCTCGCTCGCGGACCGCCACCATCACGATGGGGCGGGCTTACTCTTCGGCCACGATGTTGGCCTTTTGCGTCAGCGACTTGTATTTGAGCACCTCCGCATCGATGAACGTCCGGAACTCGTCCGGAGATGTAGGCTTGGCGACGACGCCGAGATTGGCGAGCTGACTTGCCACCCGCCTGTCCCTCAGGACCTTCGCCGCGGCTCTACTGAGTTCGTTGATGATGTCTGGCGGCGTCCCGGCTGGGGCCACAACACCATACCATTGCGAAACCTCCAGATCGGGCATTGTCGCGCCGAGCGCGGGGATGTCGGGCAGCAGCGGAGATCTCTCGTTGCCGGTGACGCCGAAGGCGCGGAGACGACCTCCCTCGATCTGCTGAATGACGGAAGGAGCGCTGGCGAACGCTATCGGCACATCACCCGCGAGCAGCGCCGCGACCGATGGGCCGTCACCGCGATAGGGAACATGCGTCATCTGGCCGTGGCAGATATTGTTCAAGAGCGCACCCGACAGGTGCGGGCCGCCGAGCGTTCCGGACGATGCGTAGCTTGCGACCGCAGCGGATTTGCTCCTGATGAGCCCCATCAATTGGTCGACGTTGTCGGCCGCCACAGCAGGATTGCCGACGAGCACATAGGACGCCGTGCCCACCAGAGAGATCGGGGCAAAGTCCTTGTTGCCGTAGGAAATCTTCGACAGCACAGCCGGGAGGATCGAGTTCGGCGCCACGCTGGCAAACAGAAGCGTGTAGCCGTCCGCGGTCGAGCGCGCCGCTTGCTGCGTGCCGATCTGGCCGCTTGCGCCTCCCGCGTTTAATATCACCACGGACTGCCCAAGCTCGTCTCCGAAGGCCTGCGCGAAAATGCGCGCCGTGGGATCGATTCCTCCACCGGGCGGATAGGGAACGATCAGCTTGATCAGTTTGCTCGGGTATTTTTCCGCCGCCGGCACGGGCTTCGCGACGGCGAGCAATACGCCCGCCATCAGCACGGAGAGTCTCAATACCGTGTTCATCGGCGCAACCCGACCGACAGCCGGCGCATCACACCGGAATCCCGCCTTCGATGGTGACGCGGTGGAGAAGACGTCGGTTGGGAAGCTTGTAGTCGCAGACAGCCAGATGCAGCGAAGCGGCGTTGTCCCACATCACGACATCGCCCACCTTCCACTTGTGCTCGTAGATGTACTTGTCTTGGATGCAGTGCTCGGTGAGATCGTGGATGAGGCTGACCGCTTCGGTCTCGTCCATTCCCTCGATGCCCACGCATTCGCCCTCGAAGACGTAGAGCGCTTTCCGGCCCGTTTTGGGATGGGTCCGCACGACCGGATGCGAGACGTCGGGAGTTTCGTGGATGACCTGGGCCGTGATCTTGGCGCGCTGGCTTCCCGCGGGGCGTTTGCGGAAGCCGTACGAGTGCACGGCCTTGAGCCCGGAACACTTCTTCTTCAGGGACTCGGGAAGATCGTCGTATGCCTTTGCCGTGCCGGCGAACTTCGTGTTGCCCAGGGTCACCCCGTCCAGACGGTGCGGAATTTCGAGCGCGTAGAG
>BFBZ01001139.1_pt1 | contig 19006 bp, 12 predicted proteins | sample 1888401 | NCBI WGS metagenome assembly BFBZ01 (sample SAMD00112614, study PRJDB3348) | symbiont metagenome | host: Chara braunii | reverse complement strand
AACCATTGCTATTTTAATACCTGCAGATTTATGCCATCACCGAGGAGCGCCGCTTTTTTACCCTTCCTGCTTTGCTGTTTTATATTCTTCGGGCCGGCGCACCATGCTTTCTCGCAAGGATGGAAGAAAGGCCCCGCCAGCAAATGGGTGAAGCCGGATTCTATCGATTACAGGCTGGAGATCAGCCAGGCGGAGGTAGATGGCGGCTATTATTACATGCTGGTGGATGAGCAGGTGAACGTGGAAACGAAAGAATATTATTCGCATTACGTTTACAAGATCATCAACGATGCAGGCGTTCAGAACGCTTCGGAGCTGTACCTCGATTTCAATCCCGCTTTCCAAAGCCTTACCATCCATTCTCTCAGGATCTACAGGAACGGTCAACTGCTCAATAAGCTCGAAAGCTCCGCTTTTAAGATCATCCAGCGCGAGTCAGAGCTCGAAAGGCATATCTACGACAATACCCTGTCGGTATTTACTGTGCTGGCCGACGTAAGGGCAGGCGATGTGATCGACTATTCGTACACCATCAAGGGCGACAATCCCATTTTTGAAAATAAATTCCATTACGCATTTTCCCTGTCCGCTTCCTACAAGCTCCTGAAAATAAATGAGCGCATCGTGAAGAAAAAAAGCGCGCCGCTCAACATCAAATATTACAGGGAAGACAAACAGCCCCGGGTGGTGGATGCCGGCCAGTATGAAGAATGGATATGGAATTATACAGACATCCCACAGACCGAGACGGAAGAGAATGTGCCTTCTTATTACAGGGTATCACCTTTGATAGAGGTGTCGTCGTATTTCAACTGGAGCGAGGTGATCGAGTGGGCCACGCATGTGTTTAAAAAAGAGCATTACAAGCACGAGGCCATTGTTAAAAAAGCCAGGGCCATCCGTGAGGCTTACACGTCTGATAAGGACCGGATCATTGCGGTTCTGCGCTTTGTGCAGAACCAGATCAGGTATTATGGTTTCGAGATCGGCACCAATGCCATCAAACCCCATGTACCCGATCATACGCTTACCAAAAGGTTTGGCGACTGCAAGGATAAAGCCGTATTGTTTTGTGCCCTGCTGCAGGAAATGGGTATCGATAGTTGTTACCCCGTGCTGGTACATGCCGATAAGAGAGACCAGGTAGAGCATTATATCCCGTCGCCCAATGTGTTCAACCATGCCATTGCTTGCGTACGGATCGATCATCATAATTATTTCTTCGACCCCACAACCTCTTATGAAGGTGGCGATTTTGACCATACCTATACCGCCATGTATGGCAAGGGGCTTATTGTGGGGCCGGCTTTCAGCGGCATAGAGCCTCTTCTCTCCCCACAGCTATCGAAAACAGCTGTAGACGAAACATATCATATCCTTGGCAGGGATGGCCGGTCGCGCCTTATGGTTACCACTACGTATTACGGTGCGCACGCCGATAATGAACGTTACCGCTTTGCCAACAACAGCCTCAACGATATCAAAAAGAATTACCTTGATTTTTATAAAAAGAAATACGGCGAATTAAGTGCTGACGGAGATCTGGAATACAAGGACGACAGCATCCTCAATAAGATCACTATCACCGAGCGCTACGAGATCAAATGCATCTGGGATACCTCGGGGATCCGCGAAAAAAAGAGCACGGTTTATTTCTGCTCCGATATGGTGCGCGATTTTACCAACCGCTATAACAAGCATTTCAGCGAGCGAAAGCTGCCGGTGGGCATAGAGCAGCCGATGGATATAGAGCACCACATCGAGGTGAACCTGCCCGAAGCCTGGAATATTGAGAACAGCACAGACCAGTTTAATTCTTCCTATCTCGAATATGCCCGGCAGATCAGCTACGAGGGGCTTCGCCTCACGCTCCATTACCACCTGAAGGTGCTGCAGCGTGAATGCGAGGCAAGCGATGCCAAAACCTTTTACACCCAGCTGGCGAATATCCGCGACAATAACTGGTACACTGTATACTACGGCTCGTCGGAGCAGGAAACGGCAACCGTGGAGCGGAAGGGAGGCTTTAACTGGCTGCTGTTCTTTTTCGCCACCCTGTTTATGTTGTGCGTATCCCTGGCTCTTGTGTTTATCTATACCCGCCCAAAAAATGACACCATTCAACCGGCAGAGATCGATCCTGGAAAGCCTTATGGCATTAACGGCTGGCTGATCATCCCCTTGCTGGGTATGTTCATCAATCCTGTCAAAACATGCTTCAATTTATTTCATGGCACTTATTTCGACGCCCTGCAATGGAAACGATTTACGGACCCCGACAGCGCCAGTTACGCTTCCCTCTGGGCACCGGCTATCCTGCTCCAGGTCATGTTCCTGGTAACCCTGGTGGGTTTTGATTTCCTGTGCCTGATATTATTGCTCACATACGACAGGCGCTTCAAGCGCTACATGATCGCGAGGCTTATTGCAGCGGTGGTTTTCAACGTGGTGCTCCTGTTCCTGTTTATCGCGCTGCGCCGCCAGCTTTCTGAAGCCTCCCTTACTTCTGAAGCCTTTGCCTTGCTGGGCTCTGTGATCGGGGCCAGCATCTGGATCCCTTATTTCATGGTGTCTGAGCGTGTGCAGAACACCTTCAGGAAATAGCTACCTCACGCAACGTGTGGGTGCCTGCGCGGGTATTTTTAATCTCGTCTTCAAACAATAAATATCATTTCACCCCGTTTTTTTACCGTTCACCTAATAATAGTACACTTCACCGAAAATTAACCTGAGGAAACTAACGTGACAATAAAAGTTTCCTACATTTGTCGCGAAAATTATCTAACCCACTACCATTTATGAAACACATCTGCATCATCCTGTTGTTATGCCTCTCGGTGCCTGTTCTCTCGCAGGATAAATTCACCATCAGTGGTTACATCAAGGATGCCAGGAATGGCGAAGCCCTCATAGGCGCTACCATTTACAGGAAAGGGTCCAATACAGGCTCTACTACCAACGCCTATGGTTTTTATTCACTCACCCTGCCAAAGGGTATTGACAGCATCTCGTTCTCGTACATTGGTTACAGCACCATTGTGAAACAGGTGGAACTCAACAGCAACATGACCATCAGCATAGACCTTCAGGAAGAAGGCAGGGAGCTGCAGGAAGTGACCGTATCTTCTGAAAAAGAGGACAAGAACGTGAAGAGCATGGAAATGAGCGTGGCGCAGCTCGATATCAAGCAGATCCAGAAAATGCCGGCCCTGTTTGGCGAGGTGGATGTGATCAAAAGCATCCAGTTGCTGCCGGGTGTTACCACGGTAGGCGAGGGGGCCAGCGGTTTCAACGTGCGTGGTGGTAATATCGATCAGAACCTGGTGCTGCTGGATGAGGCCCCGGTATACAACTCATCGCACCTCTTCGGCTTTTTCTCGGTGTTCAACCCCGACGCCGTGAAAGACGTGAAGCTCATCAAAGCGGGGATCCCCGCGCAGTATGGTGGGCGGGCCTCGTCGATCCTCGATATCAGGATGAAGGAAGGGAACAATAAAAAAATGGAAGTGAACGGCGGTATCGGTACCATTTTCAGCCGCCTGGCTATTGAAGCGCCTATTGTAAAAGACAAGGCATCCTTTATTGTGGCCGGCCGCAGGAGCTATATAGATGTGCTGGCCAAGCCCATCCTGAGCCAGCGCCAGCCCAGCCTCAAGGATGCCAAGTTCTATTTTTATGACCTCACTGCCAAGCTCAACTACCGGATCAACGACAAAAACACCGTGTTTGCCAGTGGCTATCTGGGGCGCGATGTATTTGGCGCCGGCTTTAAATTCAACTGGGGTAATACTACCGCCACCGTTCGCTGGAACCACATCTTCAATAGCAAGCTGTTCATGAACGTGAGTACTTTTTACAGCAACTATGATTATGAGCTCGGTTTTTCTGATGCGGGCTCAGGCCAGAAATTTGAATGGCAATCCAATATCATTAACTACAGCCTGAAACCGGATTTTATCTATTACCTCAACAACCGCAATACCATTCGCTTTGGTGCACAGGCCATTATGTTTACGTTCTCGCCCGGCAAAGCCGTTGTGACCACTAAAGACGGTAACGATGTGAATGTGAGCCTCAACAAGCAGTATGGTCTCGAATCAGCTTTATATATAGACAACGAACAAAAGCTGTCGGAAAGATTCACAGCACAATACGGGCTGCGCTGGTCGTTCTTCAATTACATGGGCTCAAACACGGCTTACACTTACCGGGATACCATTCCGAATGTCAGCAAGCCGCTCGATCATGAAACGCACTACAATATGTGGCAGACCATCAAGGCATACAACAACGCCGAACCGCGTTTGTCGCTCAATTATACCATCAACGACATCAGCTCTGTGAAGCTGAGCTACAACCGCAACTGCCAGTACCTGCATATTGTGTCGAACACCGCTGCTTCCACGCCGCTCGACGTGTACACGCCTGCCACCAACAACATCAGGCCGCTGGTGGCCGACCAGGTAGCGCTCGGTTATTTCCGCAACTTTAAGGATAACATGTTCGAAACCTCGGCCGAGGTGTACTACAAATACCTGCAAAACCAGCTCGACTACGTGGACAATGCCAGCCTGCTGCTCAACAAGCACCTGGAGGCAGACCTCATACAGGGTCTGGGCCGCGCTTACGGGCTTGAGCTGTATGTGAAGAAAAGGAAAGGAAAGCTGAACGGCTGGGTGAGCTACACTTTGTCTAAAACAGAGCGGAAGGTACGCGGCATCAGCAACAGCGACTGGTTCCTGTCGAAATACGACAGAACTCACAACATCAATACCGTGCTGATCTACGACCTCAATAAGCGCTTCAGTTTCTCGGCCAATTTTGTGTATATGACAGGTACGCCGGCCACTTTTCCTAACGCGAAGCTCGAGATCCAGGGCTATGTGATCCCTTATAACACGGATGGCACGCGCAACAACTACCGCAACACATCCTACAACAGGCTGGACGTGGGGATCACCTATAACTTMAAAAAGAACRAAACAAGGCGCTATAAGCAAACGCTTGTGCTGAGCGTGTACAACGTATACAACCGCCGCAATGCGTTCTCCATTTATTTCAAAAATAACCCCGACTACCCTGTGAACACAGAAGCCGTGAGATATTCGGTGATCGGCACCATTGTGCCGGCATTAACCTATAACTTTAAATTTTAAAGATGATGAAAGCTATCAAATACATATCGATCCTGGCTATTGTTTTCACGCTTATGTCGTGCGAGGATGTGATCCAGGTGAAACTGGACAAAGGCCAGAGCATTATAACCATTGACGCGTTTGTGAACGACATGCGGCAGGCACAGAAGGTGAGGCTTACCTATACAGACGGCTACTTCAGCCAGAAGCCGAACCAGCCTGTTACCGGCGCTACTGTTCATATCACCGACCTCAGCAGCGGGCAGATCTTTAATTTTGCCGACAACAGCAACGGCGATTACATTTACCCGGTAAATGCCGGCGATACCATTGGCAGGGTAGGGCATACCTACAGGCTGGATGTCACGAGCCAGGGCGTTACCTATTCGTCCACCATCCTGATGAAACGAACCACCAGCGTTGACAGCATCGATGTGAAGCGGAACGATTCTACCGGCTTTAACCCTAAGAAAGGCTATAAGTGCGAATTCCTGGGGGTGGACCCTCCCGGCGAGATTGCAGATTACTACTGGGTAAAATCGTTCAGGAACGGCATATTCTTTAATAAAGGTGCCGATATCAATATCTCTGAAAACGCAGGCGGTGGCCCCGGTACAGACGGTCTCATCTTTATACCACCTGTGGCCAAGGGCATCACGCCTTCGGGCGAAGTGTTCCAGAAATTTGATGTGTGCCGGGTGGAGATCCACTCGATCACCAAGGAAACATTTGATTTCCTGACACAGGTGCAGGCCCAGACCACCAATTTTGGCCTGTTTGCCACCACACCCGAAAACGTGCGTACCAATATCGCCGCGCCGGATCCTAAGATCAAGATAGTGGGCTGGTTCAGCATGAGCGCGGTAAAATTCCGTGAAAAAACAGTACAATAGGCTTTTTTCCGGGCTGCTCCTTTGCCCGGGAAGCATGGTAACAGGTACGGCTGCGGGCTTCGCAGCCGTATTTTTTCATCATAATATTCCTTATTTTTACACATGCTAAAATCGATGACCGGCTTTGGAAAGGCCTCCCGTGAATTTGACAACAAAACCGTTTCTGTAGAGATCCGTTCCCTGAACAGTAAAAATGTAGATCTGAGCCTGCGCTTGTCTTCTGTATACAGGGACAAAGAGCTTGAGCTGAAGAATGAGATCTCGCGCCTGCTCGAGCGCGGCAAGATAGACCTGTCGGTATACGTGGAAGGTAAACAGGAAGAAACACCTGTGAAGATCAATACGGCGCTGGCCAAGGAATATTACCGGCAGCTTAAAACACTGGCGGCCGAGCTCAGCGAGCCGGATACCAACCTGCTGACCCAGGTGCTCAAAATGCCGGATGTACTGAAAGCGGAGCGCAGGGAGCCCAACGAGAACGACTGGCAGGATATATACACGGTGGTGATGGCGGCTATCCAGGACCTGAATTCGTTCAGGACAGACGAGGGCCGTTCTATTGAGGCCGATTTTGAAAAGCGCATTGGTCTCATCAGCGAGTGCCTTCGCAAGGTGAGCGACATGGATGCCCGCCGTGTGCAGGCAGTGAGAGACCGGATCACCAAAAACCTGGTGGAAACCATCGGCCAGGATAAGATCGATAAGAACCGCTTTGAACAGGAGCTCATCTTTTATATAGAACGCCTCGACATCAATGAAGAGAAGGTGAGGCTGAAAACGCACCTCGATTATTTTCTCAAAACCATGCGTGAGCCGGCCGGTGGCCGCAAGCTCAATTTTATAGCCCAGGAAATTGGCCGCGAAGTGAACACGATCGGCTCGAAAGCCAACGATGCCGATATGCAGAAGTTGGTGGTGGAGATGAAAGACGAGCTCGAAAAGATCAAAGAGCAAACCAATAATGTACTGTAGGCATGAGCTTATTCAGATTATCGGGCTATATCAGTATTGTGTTGGGCATCACCAGCTGTGCGCTGCTTATCAATCCATTCCTGTTGTTCTTTTCGCTCCTGTCGGCCATTATAGGCTTCATATTTTCCACGGTTAATATTTACCAGAATGCCCGGTACGAGTATACTAAGTTCAGCATCGGCTATATCGGCATGCTGCTTTGCTCGGCTCCGGTGCTGTTCCTGCTGTTCTTAATTTTCAGACACCCGTCATCATGACCACCATTAAACATTACCTCTCGCTCATCCGGTTCAGCCATACCGTATTTGCGATGCCCTTTGCGTTCATTGGCTTCTGCCTGGCCATCCGGCAGGAGCATGTGTTTCACCCGCAGCTACTTGTGCTGGTGGTCCTCTGTATGGTATTTGCCCGCACAGCGGCCATGGCCTTTAACAGGTATATCGACCGGCGTTTCGATGCGCTCAATCCCCGCACAGCCATCCGCGAAATCCCGGCCGGGATCATCAAACCCGGAAACGCATTGTTCTTTACGATCATGAATAGCCTGCTGTTTGTGGCGACCACCTTTTTCATCAACAGGTTGTGCTTCTATTTATCGCCCTTGGCCCTGCTCGTGGTGCTTGGCTATAGCTACACCAAGCGTTTCACACCACTCTGCCACCTGGTGCTGGGTGTTGGGCTGGCACTGGCACCTATAGGCGCTTACCTGGCTGTGACAGGCCATTTCGACTGGCTACCACTGCTTTTTTCCTTTACCGTGTTTTTCTGGACCAGTGGGTTCGATATTATTTATGCCCTGCAGGATGAGGAGTTTGACCGCTCCCAGGGGCTCAGCTCTATTCCTGTGCTGTTGGGTAAAAAGAATGCCCTGCACGCATCGGAAGTATTGCATGCCTGCTCTGTAGCCCTCATCTTTTTTGCGGGCTATTACGGTCATTTTTCGCTGATATACTGGATAGGCGCGGCGCTGTACAGCGGCCTGATCGTTTACCAGCATTCTATTGTGAAGCCGAACGACCTGAGCCGTGTGAACCTGGCTTTTGGCACTACCAATGGCATTGCCAGCGTGGTGTTTGCCGTGTTTGTGATCACGGACATTTTCCTGTAGCAGCAGGTGTGGTTGCCTTGCCAGCTGTTTACTGGTAAACTCTACCTGGTCTATTTACCCAATTCCCTGAATAATGCTTCGTATTCTTTAAAGCGATGCTCCCTTATTGGCCTCAGTTTTGGTTCGGTATCAAAATAAAGTAACAAACAGGGGCTGATGTTATTGTATGTTTTGACATACTCATAACGTACCAGCTCTTTGTTTTTTATACGCTGCTTTATTTTATTGTGATAAGGGTACATATCTTATTCAGCAATAAAGTTAAATTTTTAAATGATGTTTTAGAATAATGTAGGATGTCACTTCTCGGCTTCGTTCGGAATGATAGTGTTTTTCCCTGTTATGTCGACTGAAGCGAAGCGGAATGGAGACATCTGTATGGTTATGAGATTCCTCGGCAGGCTCGGAATGACAAAAAAGTAAATTTATTTCTTACACTGTTCTAAAACACTATTAATTTTTAAAGCCACTTATAATAAGCTGTTTTCAATACCCCACGGAATCTCTCAAAGATTAAAACGGGCGCAGAAGTGTATGTGAAAAAACAAAACCCCGGTATTTACCGGGGTTTTTGTAATTCCGTTGTGGGCCACCTATTTTTTCACGAAGATGCCCATTTCCTCGAGCTGTTCGAGGTAAATGCGCTTGCCTTTATATAATACGGTTACAAAAGCGTCGCTTTGACCGGCCATCACCACCTTTTTGTTATGCTCAAACGCGGTACCCAGGGTACTGAAATCGCCACCAATAGTGATGCGGGTAATGCCATCATCAAGCAACAGGTTTTCTACATTGCCCAGGCCCTTGAGGTGATCGTAGTTATAGTTCTTTGGGTATTTGTAAGCCGCGATCTGTACTTTAAATACAAGCCCCTCGGCACTGATATCGCCATATTTGGCGGCATAGGCCATGGTTTTGGCCTGCGCCGGGTTTCTCGGGATGAATTCTTTTACAGGCTTGGTCACATTCGGATCAGGCCTTTTAACGGCCACTGGCTCTTTCTTCTCAACAACCGCAGGTTCTTTTTTAGCCACTACAGGTTCTGATTTCTTCACCACTACGGGTGTAACGGCTTTGGGTACTACGGTATCTTTTTTCACCGGTTCGGCCACAGCAAGCGGTTTTACAGTGTCGCCTTTGGCAGAGAAGTCGAGGTTGTAAACTTTCTCGCCATAATCGTTCAGGCCTACTGTAGAGAGCGTGAGTGTTTTAGCGGCGTATGTCTTGTACTGGTATACGATGTTGAAATCGGCTCCCGCAGGCAGTGTAATAAGGTAATGCCCGTTGGTGCTGTTGGAGTTGTAGCTGCCCAGCACTTTGTTGTTCCTGCTGGTCACCTCTACCTTGATGCTGGCCCCCACCGGCAGGTTGTTTTCGGTGATGGTGCCTTTCACGAGGTATACCGCCGGTTTTTTGCCAATATAGCCCGGGTCTACCATGTAGATATCCTTGAGGCCCTGGCCGCCTTTTTTTCCGCTGGCATAATAGCCACGCTTGCCATCGGCGGATAGTACGTAATAAATGTCATCATCAGGTGTATTGATGGGATAGCCCAGGTTCACGGGGCTTCCAAATGTAGAATCTATAGGGTTCATGTGGGCCTGGAAAATGTCGTAGCCACCCATGCTGTTTTTGCCTTTGGAAGAATAAAAAAGCGTTACACCATCCGGGTGGATAAAAGGCGCGTCGTCGTCGAGCGCTGTATTGATAGAGTCGCCGAGGTTTACCACGTGACCCCAGGTACTGTCGGCCTGCAATGTGGCCCGGTAAATATCACGCCCGCCATAACCGCCACCGCGTTCGCTCGAAAAATACAGGTAATGGCCATCCGCGGTCATCGAACAGCTGCCTTCCCATGAGTACGAATTCACAGTTCCTCTTACTTTCACCGGCGGTGTCCATTCGTTGCCCTGCAGGTAGCTGATGTAGATATCGCCGTGGTCGTCGCCATTGTCGCGGTATATAAAAAGCTGCTGGCCATCCGGGCTTAAGGCAATGGCGGCATCATGCTCGTTGGTATTGATCGTTTTGATGCCCGCAGGCTTGGTCCATTTATCATTTTCCTTAAACGACTGGTATACATCCTCGTAGTACACGCCTGTTGGGTCTGGCTGCCTGTATGCGTTTTGCAGGCCACCCGTGCTTTCCTTTCCCAGGTAAGTGAAGATCATCACAGACTCGTCGGCGGAGATTACCGGTACGTACTCTTCATTTTCTGAGTTGAGGATGCTGCCCACATTGGTAATTACGGCTTTGGTAGGCCTGCTCACCAGGTCTTTGCCGTTGATGCAGTATTGCTTCAATTGGGTGGCGCTGGCCTTGATATCGGGGCTCAGTTTTTTCCTGGCCAGGAATTTATCCAGCATCGCAATGGCCTCGTCGAACTTATAGTTGTAATGCATGGCACGTGCCAGGTCGTACTCTATGTTCTCTACCTTTTTGTTCTTTTCGTAAATCTCGCTAAGCAGCACCAGGGCGGTATCATGCTTGTCGCTCCGGTACAGGCAGGTTTTGCCATAGCAGTATTTGAGATATTCTTCTTTTGGATGCTGCCTGAAAAGGTTCTGGTAGATAGGTAAGGCCATGATGTAATTCTGCTCATCGTACAGCAGCAGTGCGGTTTGCATGGAGTCGTTCTCCGTTTTGCGCCACTTTTTTGTATTCGTGATCTGCGCCGCCAGGTCTGCGGACAAGATGCTGAACAAGGTAATGGCCGAGAATAGAAATGTCTTCATAGATCAATTATGTTGTGTGTAGTTTTTGTGTGATGAGGGCAATGGCATCTGATACCAGGTTGTTCTTCTTTTTCACGGCATTGAGCAGCTCCAGCGACTTTTTCAGCTCCGGTTCATCCACTGCGCTGTCGGTTGTTTCGAGAACGGTATATGCTTCGAGGGCAGAGGCGTAGTAGCCGGCGGCAATGGTCTCCGCAAAAAATGCATAATGCTTCGAAAAATCAAGGCCTGTTTCCCAGCAGGCGGCCAGCAGGATAGCGGCATCTTCCGGGGTCTTCGCTTTTTTTATGGCCTGGATGAGGAGGTCTGTGGCCTTTTTTTCCTTCAACTCTTTCAGGGCCTCGTCTTTTTCCTCGCGGGTAGAGGTTTGGCTGAGCAGAACAGCTATTTCGCCTGCCGGACCTGCTTCCTTCTTCACGATCCCCTCCTTGCCGACGATGATCGTGTTGAATTTTTTTTCGTCAAACAATTTTTCGGGGTCCAGCGCTCCTTCTTCCAAAAGCTCTTTCATGGCTGCGTGTTTAAATGGGTTATTTCAATTGTTCAATAATACTGTCGATGCCCACGCCATCGGCCTCGGCCTTGTAATTGCGGATGATGCGGTGGCGGAGAATAGCGTTGGCCACGGCTTTCACGTCTTCTATATCGGGGCTGTATTTGCCGCTGATGGCGGCATGGCATTTGGCACCAAGCACCAGGTATTGCGATGCACGCGGGCCGGCCCCCCACGACAGGTATTTTTTTGTAACATCGGTTGAGAGCTCCGAACCGGTGCGGGTCTTATGCACCAACTTCACAGCATATTCCAGTACGTTATCGGCCACGGGGATCTTCCTGATCAGCTCCTGGAAATAAACGATCTCTTCGCCTGAAATGATCTTGCTGAGCGTAGCCTTGTGACCGGTGGTGGTGTTCTTTACTACCAGCAGTTCTTCCTGCAGCGAAGGGTAATCGAGCCATACATTGAACATGAAACGGTCGAGCTGGGCTTCCGGCAATGGATAGGTTCCTTCCTGTTCAATGGGGTTTTGTGTGGCCAGTACAAAGAATGGGTTGCCGAGCTCGTAGCGCTTACCAGACGCGGTCACACTTCTTTCCTGCATGGCCTCGAGCAGGGCGGCCTGTGTTTTGGGTGGTGTACGGTTGATCTCGTCGGCCAGTACAATATTGGCGAACAGCGGGCCTTTGATAAATTTGAAGTTGCGCTGCTCATCGAGGATCTCGGAGCCGATGATGTCGCTTGGCATCAGGTCTGGTGTAAACTGGATCCTGTTGAACGACAGGCCCAGCACATCAGCGATGGTATTTACCAGTAATGTTTTGGCCAGGCCCGGCACACCAACCAGCAGGCAATGTCCTTTGCAAAAGATCGAGATCAGCACTTTTTTCACGGTGTCGTGCTGGCCTACGATCACCTTTCCTATCTCAGCATTCAGCGCTTTGTATTTTACCACAAAGGCGTCTATTGCTTCCACATCGTTTTTATAATTCATGCTCTTGTTATTGTAAGGTGCTTGTGTTAGTTACTAATGGTCCAGTTGTGCTCCAGCTTGCAGTTCGAATATTCGGGCGCGAGCTTGATGTAGGTGAGCTTTGATTTTTTGGCGATCCAGTCGGAGATCGCTTTTTTGTGGTGCTCGTAGGTAGCCATGTTCAGCAGCTTGATATAGTCGTCCTTGATGTTGGCTTTGTGCGGCTCGGTTCTTTGTTTCAGGGTAATGATCCGCCAGGCCTGTTTCGAATCCTGCGCCACATACTGCATAGGCGTGCTCACATCGCCGGGCTCCATTTTGTCGAGCATAAATACCATGTTCTGGTCAACCTGTCCTACCTCTTCTATTTCCCATTTGATGCTGTTGGAGGCCGGGTTTACCATCAGGCCACCGTTGTGCTTGGTATCCTTATCGTCACTATATTTCAGGGCAGCGTCGTTGAAGGAAATTTTGCCATCCAGGATCAGTTTCTGGATAGAGTCGAGCACCTGCCGGGCTTTTAAAACATCGGCCTGCGAGATCTTGGGCGCAATGAGCAGGTGGCGCACATCCACGCTTTCGCCTTTCCGTGCCACCAGCTCGATGAAGTGATAGCCATAAGGGCTTTCAAAAATTTCGGAGATCTCGCCCGGCTTCATGCGGAAGGCCACAGCCTCGAACTCCGGTACAAATTGCCCGCGCATTACCGACTCGTAGCGGCCACCATTTTTGGCCGAGCCGGGGTCTTCACTGTACAGGGCGCAGAGCACGCTCATGCTTTCGCCTTTCAACACCCGCTGGCGGTATACTTCCAGCTGGCTACGGGCCTCTTTTTTGGCGTCGTCTGTCACGGCCGGCTTCTTCACAATCTGCCCGATCTCCACTTCCGAGTTCACAACAGGGAGGCTGTCTACGTTCAGTGTGTTGAAGAAGGCCCTTACCTCTGATGGCGTGAGCTTTGTATCGCCGGTGATCTTTTCCTGCATTTTTTTGGCAATGAGCTGGTTCTTCACATCGTCGCGCAGCTCGTCTTTAAACACACTGACGCGCTTGCCGTAAAACTCTTCGAATTTTTCCTCGCTGCCCAGCATGCCCACGTAGTAGCGGATCCGGTTGTTCAGCTCGCCATCCACCTCGTTGTCAGATACCACTACACTGTCCCTGTCGGCCTGGGCCAGCAAGAGTTTCTGGAAAAGCAGGTCCTCGTATATATGGCATTTGCTGTAATCGTTCAGTTCTGCTTTCTGCTGTTTCTGCTGCACATAATTCGCCTCGATCTCGGAGTACAGGAGCGGGTGCTTGCCTACCACCGCCACTACCTTATCCAGCAGCTGTGGCTGCGAAAACGACAGGAGGGAAGCGAAGAGCGCGGCAATAAGGAATCTATAGTTCATCACACTAATTTATTAATAATTTATAATTGTTTTGTCGGTAAAGGCCTTTTCGAGCAGGTCTTTTTTATACTTTTTGATCAAATACTGTTTTCGCTGGTTCACGATTAGGTTTTTGATATTGGCTGTTTCAAAGTTCAACGGCGAGAGGCTGTTCTTTATTTTGATCTCTTTGATCTTTAAGAAATAATAACTGAGCGAATCGTTGAATTCGAGCACCTTGCCATTGCTGAGGCTGTAATCGGGAACATCGCGCAGTTGTGGGATCTCCTTGCGGATATCGTCGAGCAGCAGCCAGGTGTTGTTGTCTATAAAGTAGTTATCAGCAAATTGTATGCACATGCTCTTGAACTGCGATGAGTCTTTGGGATTGCCCGAAAGGCAAAGTTTTTTGAGCTTTTCGAGGCCCGGGATGTTACGCGGCGCCTTCACGTAAATGGCTTTGACGATATTGTTCCTGAGCAGGAAATTCTGCGGGTTGTTGTTGTAATAATTCTCTATTTCGGTGGCTGATACGCTGGTATCGAGCTGATGCTCGATGAGCTTCACCTGGAATTTGTACGAGACCAGGTCCTTTTTGTATTGCTCCAGCTCCTTGTTCACATTCTGCTCCGCTTCGTCAAGATTTTCGACTGCCTGCCGGTAGAAGAGCTCGTCGGCGGCCCATTTTTCAATGAGCTTGTGCCGCAGGGCCATACTGTCTTTTGCGGGCAGGTCGGGCGGCATGGCGCCGCTGAGATCGGAAGGATAGAGCTTGCTGTCGTATACCGCGGCAATGGGTTTTTCGGTGGTTTGCTCCTCAGCGGGCGGGTGGTTGCAGGCAACCATGCACAGGAGGGTGCCGGCCGCCATGTATACACTTATATACCTGGCAAAATGATATGTTGATCTTTCAGCGCTGAACCGCATGTGTTATTTAAAGCAAATCCCGATGTTTTTGTCACCGGGATTGCTGTGAGGATTTGCTGGTGGTAAATTATTTTACCGTGTTTAAAACGTCCTGGTTCACCTTTACCGTGTATTTGTTTTTGAGGTAAGCCAGCCATTCTTTTTCGAGATGGTTCTGGTAGTCGGCGGTGATCATGCCTTTGGCCTCTGCAATGGTTTTCGGTGTTTTTGCGATCAGCTTGTTTACCACCAGGATAGTGACCTTAGGGTCTTTCGGATGATCCTTGATATCGCCCGAAATGCCTTCTTTCCAGTTGGCGTCCACGTCTTTGTTCTCACCTTTCAGGTATGTGATGTTGTCGACAGTGACGTTGAGCTGCGAGGTTTTGTTCACCGCATCCGTGATCTGCTTTTCAGTTCTTTTTTTACCGAGCATGGCACGTACCATTTTAGCTACCTTCTCGTCGGCGCATTTGTATATGGTCACGTCCGCGCGCTCATCCCACAGGTAGTTGTTCTTGTTCTGCTCGTAGAAATTTTTCAGGCCTGCAGTGTCTTTCACGGCTTTGCTCCATACTTTCTGATCTGTGAGATCGAACAGCAGGATGCCATCGCGGTATTCTTTCAGCAGGTTGCGGAAATCGGGGAATTTGTTTTCGAGGTTGGCATCGCGGTAAGCAATGGCCGTTTCATCCACGTAGTTTTTATAAGATTGCTGCAGAAAAGCGTTGTAATCTACCTTGCCACGATTGGTCTGGTGTGATTCGATGTATTTGGCCAGGTCGTCTTGTGTGTATTTTTTGCCACCCAGTTCGAACAGCTCCTTGTTACCAAGTTTCTGTGCTTTCTTTGCTTCCCATTTCGCGTCGAAAAGCGTGGTATCAAGTACTTTCAGCATTTCGTTGCGGTTCTTGATGTTTTCCCTGAAGGCGCTTTGTTTTTTTACGGAATCGATCAGCGCCACGCGGCCCTGCCCTGAGCGGCTGTCGCGGCTTACACGTGCTTTCAGATCAGCTTTCATATCATCAAATGATGGCAGGCTCCTCTTGTCGAGGCGTTTCACAATGTGCCAGCCATAGGCTGTGGTAAATGGCTCGGAGTAGTCGCCGTTGTTTTTGAGCGCGAAAGCGGCTTTTTCAAACTCTACAGGCATGCGGCTGCTGCCAAACCAGTTGAGCTGCCCGCCTTTTTCGGCACTCGGCTTATCATCCGAGAACTGGCGTGCCAGGTCTTCAAACTTTTCGCCTGCTTTGAGCTTGCCGTAAATTTCGTCGATCTTGTTCTTTTGGTTCACCTTGTCTTTTTCGGTCATGTCCTTGCCGAGCTTCATCATGATGTGAGCGGTGAGGATCTCACCCTGGTTAGGACGTATATCTACCACTTTGATCAGGTGGTAGCCGAAGCGGGTCCTCACCGGCATGCTGATCTCGCCGGGATTGGTTTTATAGGCGGCATTTTCGAAAGGATAGACCATTTGCAGCGCGGTAAAATAGCCCAGGTCGCCGGCGTTATCTGCTGCCGAAGGATCTTCCGAGGTGGCTTTGGCAGCCGCCGCAAATTTATCGCTGCTGCTATTAAGCTTGGCGGCGATGCCTTTCACTGATTCGAGCTTGTTCTTGTAAGAAAGGCTGTCCTGGTGGGTGGATGTTTTTGAAAAGCCAACGCTTTTTTTGAGGATGGTCTCATACTCGCCGATCTTGCCACCGGCATTTTTGCCGGTAATGGCATCACGGATGATCATGATGCGGGTATAGGCTTCCAGGGTGTCTTTTGGCAGGGCGTTTTCGTCGCAGCGCACCAGGATGTGCGAGGCGTGCACCTCTGTTTTCATGCGGTCGTATGCTTCGTGAAGCAGGGCATCGTTCACGTTTTTATCGGTGAGGTAGGGGGCAGCCAGCTGGCGGCGGTAGCCTGCCAGTTCATTCTTAAAACTGGCAACAGTGTCGAGGCCCATGGCTTCCGCTTCAAATACCTTCATTTTAAATGTAGAGAACAGGTCTACGTAATCTTTCACGGATTTCTGCTCTTTATTGACTTCTTTTCCACTGTTCTTTTTGTAAACGTTTTCAAATTCACTTTTGTAAACAGGTTTGTTGTTGATGGACATGATCACCGGGTCTGTTGATTGGGCCAGCATACCTGCGGCGATACATGAAAGGGTTAAGAAACCAACGGTACTTTTCTTCATACGTCTTGTTTAATTTTTTAGGAAAGCAAATGTAATTATTTATGTTTAATAATTAAATGATTTCTGGATTATAAGAGATTGTTAATGAGGGAATTACTTTAGTACTTCCTGAAGTTTTTCTTCAAGGGCGGCACCCCTCAGGTTCTTGGCAATGATCTTGCCTTCTTTGTCGAGCAGGAGGTTTTGCGGGATGCTGGTGATGCCATACAATTTGCCCACTTCATTTCCCCAGCCTTTCAGGTCGCTCACCTGTGTCCAGGTCAGTTTGTCGGCATCCACGGCTTTGAGCCACGATGCCTTGTTCTGGTCAAATGATACGCCAAGAATGGTAAAGCCTTTGTCTTTGTATTTGTTGTAGGCAGCCACCACATTAGGGTTTTCGCCGCGGCAGGGGCCGCACCAGCTGGCCCAGAAATCCACGAGCACATATTTGCCCCTGAAATCAGATAATTTCACAGGTTTGTCTTCCATGTTGTTCTGGGTAAAATCGGTGGCTTCATGTCCTACCGTGGTGCCGCGCATCTGGATGAGCTTTTCCTGCGCCAGCTTGCCGTATTTGGTGTTCAGCGTGCTTTTATCGAGCAGGCCTACCACGCGCTCCAGCTCTTCTATGGTAACATTGTTGTTGTTCTGGTAGTTGAAATAAATGGCATAGCCGCTCACCGCCGATTTCGGGTGGCCTTTGATGAAGCTTTCCATTGCCGCTTTTACCTGCGCGTCGAGGGCCTGGTATTCGGCCGCTTTGGCGTTCATGGTGTTCACGTCGTTGCTTGACCTGGCCTGGTTATAGGCATTGGTGATCTCCTGCTGCCGGGCGCCAAAGCCATTCATCAGCATGTTATACTCCTGGTAATCTGCCTGAGCTTGTCCACCAGATACTTTGGCGAACGGCAGGCTGTCTATATTGCCCCTGATGCTGATCTTGCCTTCGTCAACAAAAAAGATCAGGTTGGGTTGGGCGTTAATGCTGTTGTCTTTTGTGATCCAGTACATGTTGGGTTCGGCGCTTTTGCCTTTCAGCGAAAACTGGCCGCCTTTCACTTTGGCACTGTCTGTGTAATTTTTACCATCCCATTTGTGGTGGATATACACGGCATGGTTATCAACCACATTTTTGAGGCTGCCGCTGATCGTGAAATTGAAATTCGTTTGGGCAACAGCCAGCGAACCCGTGGCCATGGCCGCTATAAAAAGGTATTTCATGTTGGATGAGATTTTAACAAATTTAGGTTTTATCCTTTATCTCCGTGGTGATGAAACGTTAAAAGAATAAAAATATTGGCAGCAGGTAAATTAATTGTATTCAACGATCCGGTTGTAGAGCGTGTCTCTTTCCACGGGTACTTTTCCCACCTGCTTGATGAGCTCTACCAGCTGCTGGGTGCTCAGTTTCGGGCTTTGCTCCTCGGCGCCGGCCATGCTGTATATTTTGGTGGTATCATCGATGGTGCCGTCAATATCGTCTACGCCAAAGTTCAGCGACAGCTGCGCGGTGTTGCGACCTATCATGGCCCAGTATGATTTGATGTGATCGAAATTATCGAGATAGATGCGGCTCACGGCATAGTTGCGCAGGTCTTCAATAATGCTCACTTCCGGCACACCGCTCATCTGGTTATTCTTGTTCCTGAACTTGAGCGGGATGAAGGTGTTGAAACCTTTTGTCCTGTCCTGCAGCTGGCGTAGCCGCTCCATGTGGTCTATGCGATGGGCAAAGGTTTCGATATGACCGTAGAGCATAGTGGCGTTAGAATGCATGCCCATGTTGTGCCACACCTCGTGGATAGCCAGCCATTCCTCGGCACTACACTTGCCGCCGGCAATTTTATCGCGGATGTCCTTATCAAATATTTCGGCACCACCACCCGGCATTGAGTCAAGCCCCGCTTCGCGCATCAGTTTCATGCCCTCTTCGTAGCTCACTTTTGCCTTTTTGAAAATGTAATGGTATTCGACCGGGGTTAATGCCTTCACGTGCAGGTTGGGGCGATGCGCTTTGATCTGCCTGAACAGGTCTGTGTAAAATGCCAGGTCCTGCTTCGGGATCACGCCGCCGGTGATGTGCACTTCTGTTACCGGCTGGTCGTCGTATTTTTTGATGATGTCGAGAATCTGTTCCACCGACAGCTCCCAGCCTTCCTCTTTTTGCTTGATGAGGCGGGAGTAGGCGCAGAAAGCGCAGGTGTATACACAGATATTGGTGGGCTCTACATGGAAGTTGCGG
>BFBZ01001129.1_pt1 | contig 19013 bp, 11 predicted proteins | sample 1888401 | NCBI WGS metagenome assembly BFBZ01 (sample SAMD00112614, study PRJDB3348) | symbiont metagenome | host: Chara braunii | reverse complement strand
GATGACCACGGCGGGCTGGAGCGAGCCGGGGCCGGTCAGTTCCGGCGGGGCGGGGGTGAACACCGGGCTGACGAACTCGCCGGACCGCGGCGGGGTGTCGCCGGCGATCAGGGGCGGCAGATCCGCTACCGATATGCTCAGCGAGGCGTGGCTCGCCGATCCGCTGCGCGCCGGGGTTTCCATTTCGGGGGACGAGACGACGATGCGGGCGTGGACGCCCGACCCGGCGGGGKTGCTGGCAATGGCGCGGACGAACGCGGACACGCTCGGCCACCGGTCGTCCGGCTTCTTCGCGAGCGCGCGGGTCAGCGCGACCCGGTCGGCGGACGGGCAGGGCTCGAGGTTCGGGGGCAGGTTCATGTGCTGCATGAGCAACTGGCTCATGCTGCTGCCGTCGAACGGGCGGACACCCGTGAGCAGCTCCTGGTACACGCAGGCGAGGCTGTACTGGTCGCAGAACCGCGTGATGACGCCGTCGAACGTCTCGGGGGCGGCGTACACGGGCGTGATGCCGCCCGTCACCTGCGCCATCAGCCCCTGGAGGTCCTTCACCTGTCCGAAGTCGGCCACCTTCACGTGGTTGTGAAGCATGAACAGGTTTTGCGGCTTGATGTCCAGGTGCTGGAGCTGGAACTGGTCGTTGAACAGGTCCAGCACCTCGGCGGCCTCGGCCATGTACTGGAGCAGTTCGTCGCGCGGGATGCCGATCAGGCCCTTGTCGCGGCAGTCGCGGAAGCGGTCCCAGAGGTTGCAGTCGGCCAGCTCCATGACGATCATGAGCCGGCCGTCCACGATGTCGTAGCGGTCGAGGGCGAGCAGGTACGGGTGGCGGACCTGCTTGACCCGCTTCAGGGCCTTCAGCTCCTGTTCGGCGTACCGGACGAGATCCGAGTCCTTGGACCGGAGGTCGCCGTGGATGATTTTAACGGCCTTGAAGATGCCGCCGGGCGCCTCGCACCGCCACACTTCGCCGAACCCACCGGACCCGAGGCGGTCGAGCAGGCGGTATCCGGGGATCGGTTCGACCTGGGACTCGATACGAACGGACATCGGGCGGCCCCGCGCGGGAGGGGGAGCGTGTGGGTACGGACTGACTGAACCGTAGAACACGATTTCGGGTCGGGTCTGAAGAACCGTCAGGCCGGTCAAGATGTGTTAACGCCAGGGTTTACGACAAAGGCGTCAAATGAGAAACGTCCCCCGATCTGGGCGACCGACGCGTGCGCTCCGCGGGCGAACACGGGCCGGTTTTCAGATCGAATCTCGCGGGTGAGCTTCGTGGTGGGACAAGACCGGATACCGTCCCCGGTTCACCGATGCGCCGGTGGGCCGGCGCAAAGCCTGGTCCCACCCTACAAAACGACGGAACACATCGCGGAAACGGGCGGAGAAGCGTCCTCACGTCACCGGCATCTGCCAGGGGACATCGACTCGCGCGTGGGCCGGGTGGTCGTTGCCCATCTGCGCGTACGCTTCGCGCGCGGACGCGCCCAGTTGCGGCAGGTCGCCCAGCGGTACCTGCGGGTACTCGCGGTAGAAGCAGATGTCGTCCGGCAGCGGCGCGGTGGTCATTTCCAGGTCGGGCAGCGCGGTGCGGACCAGGTCCACCAGCCGCTCACCGTCGGGGCCGGGGGGGGCACCCAGAATCACCATTTCGTACGGCCGCGTGCCCGTCGGCTTCAGGTCCGGCGTCGCCTCGTCGAGCGCCTCAGCGAGTAGCGCCTCGGCGGTCCCGATCTGTGTGCGGGAGCGGAAGAACACCGCGGCCGGGTCGGAGTGATCGAGCTTCGTGTCCAGGAACGCGCGGGCCTTCGTCAGCAGCAGGTCGCGGAACGCCGCACCCTTCTCTGTCGGCTTCAGGCACACGTTGCCCAGGCCGCGGAACTTGCGGGTGATGTCCTTCTGGAGCGTCTGGTCGAAGGCGAGCAGGTCCTCGGGGACCAGCCCGGCGAGGAACTGGTCGGCGGCGGCGTCCAGGTCCTTACACCCGTCCGGCAGAATCATCTTGCCCGGCCCGGTGCGGGCGGCCGCCTCGCCGGCTTTGCCCAGGGCCGCGTGCATGTCGGCCAGGGCGGCCCGACAGCAGTTGATTTCCCGCAGGTACTCGGGGGAGTTGCCGAGGAGCCGGCGGTACACGGCCAGGCACATCTCGAGTTCGTGCAACTGGAGCCGTTTGCGCGGGTAGGCCCGGAGCAGGTCGACCACCTCGGCCGCGTTCGCCTTGCGGGCGACACTCGCGCTGATGCCGGAGGCGCCCAGGGCGCCGATCGCCTGGATCAGCCGCCCGTACATGGTCCGCACCTCTTTATCGAGGTCGGTGTGGACCGGTTGGAGCGCTTCGATCTGGTGCTTCAGCTTCTCGCCGATCTGCCGCACCGCCTCCTCGGCGCCGGGCAGCCGGTACTGCGGCACCTCCAAAAAGGTGGCGGCCATCATCGCCGCGTGGACCTCGGCCTCTTTCACCAGCTCGTCGAACCGGGCGCTCAGGGTGACGACCAGTGAGCTGGGGTACACGTCGTTCTCGCACGGCGGCTTGCCGACGAGCTTGAGCAACTGCTCGAGGACGGCGACGGACCCGTTGGCGTCCATGCGGCCGCCGGAGGGGGTGCGGGTGCGGAGCGGGTCGACGAGCGCGTCGAACACCCGCTCCGGCTCCTCCCGGAGCGCGCCGCGGACGGCCGCGGTGAACACCTCGAGGACCGATTCGAACGACAGCTTCCGCTCCGCCCACTGCTGCGTGAGCCACTCGGTGATGGGCTCCCGCAGGTGGGCCGCTTCCTTCCCGGTCCACCGCTGGAGCTGGCGCTGGGCGAACCGCCGGGTGGCGGCGGCGAGCACCTCCGGGCGCGGCCAGCTCAGCCGGAACAGGCCGAAGGTCTGGCACGTCGGACCGGCGGCCGGGTACGCGTTGCGGTACACGTCCCGCCCCTCGTCGACCACGCGCCCGGTCGGGGTGAGCATCTCGTGGAACAGCGCGCGGGCGGCGGTCGCCACGACGGGGTGTGACTTGGCCGGGTCGGTGCCGCGGGGCAGTTCGAGGACCGCGACCCGGGCGAACGGGGCGTCGCCGTCGGTGATCGGCGCCTCCGCCTTGTCGAACGCCGTCTGGTACCGGGACCTGCGCGCCTGGAAGTGATTCAATTCGGCCAGGGCCGCGTAGGCGTTGCCCAGCGCCGCCGAGCGCGGGGCGGTGGGGTCGGCCGGCGGGACGAAGAACACCCCGGCCACCTCCGGCCGGAGGTAGCCGACCTGGCGAAGCTCGTGGCGGAGCAGGTAGGCGACGTCGAGGAACATGCCGCCGCCGGTGCCGCCGGCGAGGCCGGCGACGACGTACGCGCGGGGGCGGTTGCTCCGGAGGCCGAGTTTGGTGGCCTTGTCCGCCTGCATCAGCGGGTCGTCGGTCAGGAACGTCTCGATCTCCTGCCGGACCCGCTGGGCGATGGTGCGGTAGTGGTCGAACAGGGCCAGCCGACCGAACGCCCGCACGCCGTTGGCCGGACCCGGGTTGCGCGGCAGTTTATAAAGGGACCCCTGGGGGAGCCACAACTCGACGGGAGGCAGCGCGTCCCGCTGCATGTAGTGCGTGGAGCGGTTCAGCCGCGCGGACACCAGCTCCCGGGGCGTGAACGCGGCCGGGTTGTTGGGGGCCGACTCGACCGTCACGTCCGGGTCCGTGTCCACGCACAGGATGCGCACGTTCGGCACGCGGTCGGTGGTCCCGTACCGGTCCACGATCGCCCGCTTGAGCTCTTCGGCCACCCGCCGGCCGGTCTCGCCCAGCGCGACGACGAGGGCCGGAAACAGGTCGCCGTCGCCGGTCTTTTCCGGCGGCGCGATGCCGAGGCTCCCCATGCGGCCGGTCTGGAAGACCACCGGACGGTTGAGCGTCTGGCTCGGGTTGTGCGAGGGCGCCGGCGCCGGGGTCACCAGCCGGCCGCCGGCCCCGCCGGGGACCAGTAGCGCCGGTGTCGATCCGTTGCCCTGGCCGGGCTTGACGAGCGGCGGCAGCGCCGCCGGGGGCGGGGTGCGGTCGCGCAGTTGCCCGTTGGGGTCGGAGCCGAGGGGGCCGGACCCGCCCGCCGCGCTCCCCGCCATCCGCGTCGCCTGGATCGAATCGGCCAGCGCGTGCCCCGGCGGGCCGAGCATGGTCGCCGCGCCCGAGCCGGGCACGCTCCGGGGCGTCGCCGGTGCGGGCGTCACCGGCGGCAGCCCGGACATTTTGAGCGCCCGGACCAGTTCGGTGCAACTCGGCCACCGGTCGTCCGGCTTCTTGGCCAGCGCGCGGCCGATGACCGCCCGGTCGTTGATCGGCAGCGAGGACAGGTCCGGCGTGCCGTTGATGTGTTGCATCAGCAACTGGCGCGTGTTCGCGCCGTTGAACGGCCGGAACCCGGTGAGCAGCTCCTGGAAGACGATGGCGAGACTGTACTGGTCCGAGAAGCGCGAGACCCAGCCCTCGAACGTCTCCGGGGCGGCGTACACGGGGGTGACGCCGCCGGTCACGGTCGCGCGCACGCCCTCCAGCACCTTCGCCAGCCCGAAGTCGGCCACCTTGATGTGGTTGAACACCAGGAACAGGTTCTGCGGCTTCACATCGAGGTGCTGGATCTGATAGTGGTTGTTCATCAGATCGAGCCCCTCCGCGGTCTCCTCCATGTACCGCAGCAGCTCGTCGCGCGGGATGCCCTGGAGCCCCTGTCCGCGGCACTCGCGGAACCGGTCCCACAGGTTGCGATCGGCCAGTTCCATCACGATGATGAGCTGGCCGTCGATGACGCGAAACTGTTCGAGAGAGAGGATGTACGGGTGGCGGATGTTCTTGACCCGCTCCAGCGCCTTCGCCTCCTGCTCGGCCGGGCGGCTGTCCTCGTCCATCGCCTCGAGGTCGCCGAAGACGAACTTCACGGCCTTGTGCAGGCCGCCGGGCGCCTCGMCCTTCCACACCTCGCCGAACCCGCCCCGACCGAGGCGCTCGATCAGCCGGTAGCCCTTCAGAGGGCCGGGCAGTTCTTCCTGGCTGACCAAGCGAACCGGCATGACTGGGAGCCGCCTGTGGGGCGAAGCTTCCCCACCCCGTGTAGGAGTAGGGAGAGTTCGGGCTACTAGTCTCTAGCTCAGGCGCCCGACTTTGGCAAAAATGTGAGGCGCGAACGACGGACCGTTCGCGCCGTGCCTGAACCCGCAATTTGTGGCTGCAAAATTCTGCACCATTTTTCTGAACTCCGGTGCGGTCAACACGACTTCCGACGATCTCGCGCCCGCCCCGAGTGCGTCCCGTGTGGGAAACACGAACTTCGCACCGGGCACACTTTCGCGCCAACCATAACCGCCCGTCGGCGGGAGCCATTCAATTCATCAAAGCCTAGAAATTTCAGACGTTTGCGCGAAATGGTGCCGCCCTTAACCGCGTGCGCGGGCCGGCCGCTTGCCGACACCGCATCGGGCCGTCACGGGCCGGTATCGGCTGTCGGTGGCGCGCGTGCAAAGGTGCCGAATGGCTCCAGATTGCCCTCTTTACGGGTTCGTGTTCCCGAACCCCCGCCCGATCGCGTATCATGCCCGCCCTAGGTCGGACGGAAATCGTCACGGTGGAAGGAATCACCCTCTTATGAGCACCACGCCCGGACTGTTGGTCAGCGTGCGGTCGGCGGACGAAGTGGCGGCGGCCCTCGAAGGKGGGGCCGACGTGATCGACGTGAAGGAGCCGGCCAAGGGGCCGCTCGCGCCGGCCGAGGCCGAGGTGGTCGCGGCCGTCATCGACGCGGTGGACGGGCAGGTGCCCGTGAGCGCCGCGCTCGGCGAGTGGTCGCCGAACGCGATCACCGAAGCGCACTGGCACCTCGAACTGCCGCTCCAGTACGTCAAGTGGGGGCTCGCGGGGTACGCGGCCACGCCCGGTTGGGGCGAAGACCTGCTCGACACCCGCCGCGAGCTGCCGATCGCGACCGAAATGGTCGCGGTCGCCTATGGGGACTGGGAGCGCGCGAAGTCGGTCCCGCCGGCGGAAGTGGCGAAGTTCGCCAAGCGGTTCCGGTTCAAAGCGTTCCTGCTCGACACCTGGGGCAAGGACGGCAAGACGCTGCTCGACTTCATGACGGCGAAGGAAATTGCGACCCTCGTGGACGGCTTGAGGCGCGTGTACACGACCGTTTGTGTCGGCGGTTCGCTCCGGCCGGAGCAGATGAAACAACTCAAGGGCGTGGTGCCCGACTATTTTGCAGTGCGGACCTCCGTGTGCGCCGCCGGGAAGCGTGACGGGGTGATCGACGCGACCCGCGTGAAGAAGTGGAAGGAGTTGCTCGCGGGGGTGAAGCAGACAACCTAATCCCCCCAACCCCCTTCCCTAAAAAGGAAGGGGGAGCAAGAGTAGACTCTTGTCTGAAGCCCCTCTCCTCGCTCCGGCCCGTGAGAAGCTCCGCTGACTGTCGGCCGGAGAGTACGGAGAAAGGGTTGGGAGGGGGCTTCAAATGACCGATCCGTTCCTGTCACTTCTCACCGACGCGCTGAATCTGACACACCCGCGGTTCGCGGCGGCAAATGGCCTCGTGTACACACCCGAAGAGGCGGAAGAACCGGCCGCGGCGCGCAAAGTACGTGAGCGGCCGTTCGTGATGGAGTTCTATCACGAGTTCCGCCGCTTGTGGGACCAGGCGGCGCCGGTGCAGCGCGGGCTGGGGCACATCATGATCCAGGCCGACCCGGACATCGGGTCGCGCGTACCCGATCTGCTCTTCTGGACGCTCGGCGAGCGCGGCGCCGCGGACACGCGCCTCGCGGCGGTGTCGTTCGCGTTCCTGACGAACCCTGGTGCAATCGCGGCGGATCAATCAGTTCTTGCTCGCGTTCACGACAAGCTAGGCTACCCGCGCGCGGTGAGCGTAGTCATCGGCCGTCGTTCGGATCTGCCGGAAGACGGAGTGCCGAAGGTCGATGGCGTAGCGACGGTCTTTTTCGACACGGAGAGATGGCAGGTCGTTACAGGAGGCGAATCGTGAGCAAGCAGAAGACAATCATCCACTGGACGGAACTGCCCGAAGACACCTCCGGTAGCCCGAATGCTGTTGACAGCAACTTCTACCGTAGCGTGGTCGGCCGACTGTTGGCCGAGGGACACGAGGGGCGCTGGGTACTTATTAAGGGCGAAGAAACCATCGGCATCTGGGACACGCGTGAAGAGGCGTTCGCTGTAGCCGACGAGCGATTCCTGCTACAGCCGGTACTGGTCCGACAGATCCTCGAATGGATTCCACTGCTCCGCCTTCCCTACCGCTGGCAATTATGGCACAACTCACGTTCCCAATCGTAGCGGGCGAATTGTTGGTGGATGTGCGGGTGAACCTCCACGCCCCCGCACTAGCCGCGCGCCTGGCCGCGCAACAAGCATCACCGGTGTCGGTACTGAAGAGGGCCATTATTGACACCGGTAGCAACGTCTCTGGCGTGTCCGCTACGGTGATCCAGCAGCTCGGGCTCGTGCGATACGTTCAGTCGAGTACGCAGGGCATCGGTGGGGCCGTTTCGGTCGATCTGTACCGCGTTTCGCTTACCATCTTTGACGCCGCGCAACAGCATCTGACGTGGTTCGTGCAACCCGATTTGGTGGTGATGGAGTTGCCACCGGAAACGCCGGTTGATGTTCTAATCGGCATGGACGTGTTGCTCGACTGCCGGATGCTCCTCGACGGCCCCGGCCGGCAATTCACGCTGGACTTCTGACGCAATCCCCCGAGGCGCTTACCATGCGTTTTATTCCGCCCGTTCTCGCTGTGCTCCTAGGGGGCGCCTTAATGTCAATTCCCGCACCGGCACCCGCAGTGCAACCAGAGAAAAACGCGGAGGACGCGCGGCTCGCGAAACTGTTCCAGACCTATCTGGACGAAGAGTTTCGCCTGCACCCGCTGTTCGCGACGCAGCAGGGCAACCACGAGTACGACGACCAGCTCGACGACCTCGCGCCCGCCGCGCGCGAGAAAGACGTGGAGCGCGCGAAGGGCTGGCTCGCGCGCTTGCCGAAAGAGATCGACTTCCAGAAGCTCTCCCGCGACGGGCAAATCGATTACGAAATCTGGACGCACAGCCTGAAGTACGGGCTGTGGTCGGTGGCGAACGACAACCGATTCGAGTTCGACCCGCGCGTGTACGGCGAGTACATCTCCGACAGCGTGTTCGTTCTGCTCACGCAGTCCACCCTGCCGCGCGAGCGGAACGTCGAGAACGCGGCCAAGCGCATCAAGCACATCCCAAAGGTCGTAGCCGCCGCGAAAGCTAGCCTCAAGAGCCCGCCGAAGCTCCTCACCGAGGTCACCATCAAGCGGAACCTGGGTGCGATCTCCTTCTACGAAAAAGAAATCTTCGCTCTCGCTGGTGAGACGGTCGGTACCGAACCGCTCGCGACCCCGTGCAAGGCCGCGGTGACGGCGCTCAAAGACTTCCAGACGTGGCTCGAAAAGGAGTTGCTGCCCAAGTCCAACGGCGAGTGGCGACTCGGCAAAGACAAGTTCGCGAAGAAGCTGGAACTGGAACTCGACGCCGGGTTAACGGCCGACGAGGTGGTCACGATCGCGGAGGCCGAAGCGGTCCGCGTGGAACAGGAGATGTACTACGTCGCGAAACAGCTCTGGAGCAAGCTGTTCCCCGGCAAGCCCCTCTCACCGGACGACGCGCCCGGGCGCCGTGCGACCATCAAGAGTGTGCTGGACGAGTTGGGGAAAGACCACGGCAAGCCGGAAACGCTCGTGGCCGACGCCAAAAAGACCGTGGACACGATCAAGACGTTCATCCGCGACAAGAAGATCCTCACGCTCCCCGATCCGGACCAGTGCAAGATCATCGAGATGCCGGAGTTCCAGCGCGGGTTCTCGGCCGCGTMCCTGAMCCCGGCACCGCCGCTCGACCCGAAGGCCGACAGCCTCTACGCCGTCGCTCCGCCGCCGAAGGACTGGCCCCCCGCCCGGCAGGAGACGTTCTTCCGCGAGTACAACTCCGCGATGCTGCAAATCCTGACGATCCACGAGGCGTATCCGGGCCATTACGTGCAACTCGCGTACTCGAACCGGTGTCCTTCGCTCGTGCGGAAGATCCTGTCGTCGGGGTCGTTCGCAGAGGGCTGGGCGGTGTACACGGAGCAGATGATGCTCGACCAGGGGTACGGCGCCGGCGACCTGTCGCTGCGGTTACACCAACTGAAGTTCTACATCCGCGCGGTGCTGAACGCGATTCTCGACAACAAGATGCACACCACCGATCTGACTGACGAGGAGGCGCTCAAGCTACTTATCGAGCGCGGGTTCCAGACGGAAGCGGAGGCGGTGGGCAAAGTCGCACGGGCGAAGCAGAGCAGCACGCAACTCTCGACGTACTTCGTCGGTCGCACCGCGTTCTATCGCCTGCGGCAGTCCGTGCAGCGGAAACGGGGTGAAGCGTTTGATCTGGGACAGTTCCACGAGGCCGTACTGAGTCACGGCACGCTGCCAGTGAAGTACCTGCCGGAACTGGTGAAGTGATCGGTGCCGTTTGTCTTTCGTAGTCTTTCGTAGGGTGGGACAAGGCTCTGCGCCGTCCCACCGGCTTCGCGGCCGAACGCCAGCTCGGGGACAGAACCTTCAGCTCGGGTGGGCGAGATTTTGCGCCGCCCCATCGGCTTCTTGATGCCCTGGTGGGACGGCGCAGAGCCTTGTCCCACCCTACAAGACTACAAGACACAATCCGCGCTCACTTCGCCTTGATCGCCTCGAAGACCGCGTCGGCGAACTCCAGCGCCTCGCGCCCGCCGGACGCGGTGACCACCAGTTTGGTGCTCTCGGTCCGGTCGGTGACGACCCCCGGCGGTTGCCATTTGATCCCGGACCGTTCATCGACGAGTTCCGGGAACCGCCTCTTCAGCGGATCACAATCGGCCGCCCGCTTGCCTTTCAACACGCTCTGTCCGACGAGAACCCCCTGGCCCAAACCGATCGCGGCCACCGGCCGCCCCGTCTGCTGCATCCGGGAGATCAGCGCTTTCACCGCCCGCGCGCCGCGGCCGGTCGTGTACTCCTCGAACCGGTTACCGGCGAACACCACCGCGGCGTACTCGGACACGTCCATCGTCTCGGTCAACTTGATGTCGATCGGCACCGGGTCGGCCCCCTTGGCCTCCGCCTTGGAGTCGGGCGCGGACCGGTCGCCATCGGTGGACGCCGTGACGACGGTCAGCCCCTTCACCTCGAGCCGCTCGCGGACCGGAACGTAGTCGTGCAGCCAGACGCCGGTACTCGGCAGGACGTACAGCACCTTCGAGCGCGTTTTGGGGGGCGCGATCACGGTCGGCGGCACCCGTGGCGGGKTCGTCTTCTCGTCCCGGGCGCCCTTGTCCGCTTTCTCGTTTTTGGTGCCCTTGTCGTCCGTTCCGCTCTTCGATGATGCCGACGGCCCCACCTTCGCGGGCGCGGCCGGATCGTCCGGCGTCTCCTTCGGCGCGTTGACCGATCGCTTCCCGCTCAGAGCGATCAAGGCACCGACGAATACGAGCGCGGCGACGGCTCCGCCGAGGATGGGCCACCGGAGGCGCCGCCACGGCGACACACGTTTCTTCCCTCTCTTCGCGCGTTTCGGCCGCGGGGTCTCGGTCAGCGTCGCCGCGCCGGGCACGGGCGCCGTGTCGGACGCCGCGTTCATAACCGGCGCCGGCGTGACGATGGCCGCATCCACGATCTCGAAACTCGGCTCCTTCGGTGAGTCGGAGCGGGTGTACGGCAGGAGCGCGGCGGCGGTTTCGGCGGCCGTCTGGTAGCGGTCCGCCGGTTTTTTCGCCATCATCTTCGCGAGCACGGCCGCCAGTCCCTCGGGCACGTCCTTGCGCGCGCCGTGGACCGAAGGCGGCTCGGTTTGGTTGTGGGCGATCAGCTTATCGATGTGCGTGGTCGCGCTCTGGAACGGCGGGCGGCCGGTGAGCAGGAAGTACAGCGTGCAGCCGAGCGAGTAGATGTCGCTCCGCGGGTCCACGTCGTGCGAGTTCTTCGCCTGTTCCGGGGAGAGGTAGTCCGGGGTGCCCATGACCAGGTTCGGATTGGTCATGCCGGGGTTCGCGAGTTCCTTCGCGGCGCCGAACGGCACCCGCCCGTCCTGGGGCGCGGGGGCTTCGACTTCGTCCGAGTGCCCGAAGCGGGCGAGCCCGAAATCGAGGATCTTCACCTGCCCCTTGCGGGTCACCATCAGGTTCTGCGGTTTGATGTCGCGGTGAACCATCCCCTTATCGGCCGCGTGCTGGAGGCCGAGGGCGGCCTGCCGGGTGAACGTGCAGGCCAGCGGTACCGGCAGCGGCCCCTTTTTCGCAACCAGCCGGTCGAGGCTGACGCCCTCAACGAACTCCATGACCAGGAAGTGCGCGCCGCCGGCCTCGCCGGTGTCGTGGGCGAGGATGACGCTGGGGTGGTTGAGCTGGGCGGCGGCGCGGATCTCCTTGCGGAACCGCTCGACGGCGCTGGCCCGCGCGGTCAGGTGCAGGGACACCACCTTGATCGCGATGACCCGGCCCATGAGCTGGTCTTCGGCCTTGTAAACGGTGCCCATCCCGCCGGCGCCGAGTTCGCTGAGGATGCGGTACCGCGGGTGGTCGGCGAAGCCGGCCGGTACCCGGGGGGCGGGGCGGCCAATGGGCTCCGGGGTGAGCGATCGGGGGGGGCCGCTGGAGTGGACGGTGGGCGGTTCGACGGCCGCGTCGCGGGCCAACCCGGCGAGCGAGTCGCCCGGAACCAGTTGCAGCACGCGGCAGCACTCCGCACACGCACCGACGTGCCCCGCAACGGCGGCCAGTTCCTGCTCTGCCAGCTCACCACGAACGAACGCGGCCAGAATTTCCGGCATCGGGCAAGCAACAGACATCGGACACAGCCCCCGCGGGTCGATTCGTCGTTTCGTCCCAAGAATGGCACGAAAAAGGTCCGAGCGTTCGTGTTTCGGATTTCTCTTCGTTCTCTTCAAGCCCGGTGCCGAACTTTTTCAGACGGAACAAGAAAAATGATCGCCGGACACCCTGTTTCAACCCGCGACGCGCTCCATAGTTCCTATCCGAGTAGCCCCCCGGCCTCTTTGCGCAGCCGGGAGAGAACGCGGGATTTAGCGATATACACGGCATTGGGCGTGGTGCCGTATTCGGCCGCCACCTCTTCCGCGGTCAGGCCGTCCAGCACGAACCGGCCAAACAGTTCCCAGGTGCTGGTCTCGAAGTCGGCGCGGATGCGGTCGAGGAGCCTGCGGGTGACGTGCAGGTCGTGTTCGCGCTCCCAGGCGCGGGCGAAGTCGTCGGTCGGGTCTTCGAGGCGGGTGAGGTAACTGCCGAAGTCGGACCCGCCGGGCGCGGCCGGTGTCCACTTGCGGCTCTTCCACACGGTCCGCGCGCAGTTCGCCGCGATGGCCCGGAGCCAGCCGCGAAACGCACCGGGGCGCTCGGGGTGAACGAACTCGGGGAACCGGCGGACCACCACCGCCATCACGTCCTGAACCAGGTCGTCGGCGTCGGCGCCGCGCACGTTCAGCCGCTCCGCCCACCCGCGGATGAGCGGGGTGTACAGTTCGACGAGCCGGTTCCAGGCGTCCGCGTCGCGGGCGTCGCGGAGCCGCTCGAGCAGTGTGGCCGACGTGACCGACATACGGAGGCTCCTCACCTCCTCCATAATACCATCAGGACGCGGGCGGGAGTCGCAGGATTGTGTCGCACACCTCGTCCCACGTCTCGGCCGACAAGCGGTATGCAGCCCTCTTGCAGCGGATGAGGAACTCGCAACCCGAAAAGTATGTAAGCAGCGTTACGAAGTTCGTAACCATCGGTACTTCAAGAATTTTCCCAACCTCGTCGAAGGAGACAGCGGGTTGTGCGAGATACGTTTCCACACTCTTGAACGCCTCCGCCAAATTGATGGTCAATTGATATTTGAGACAGAAGCTAACCAAAACGCGGGTGAGGTCGGAGGCAATGGCGCGGACGCGGACGAGGCTGCTTGCGCGGGCAAGGTCGCCCGCACGGGTGCATATGTAGGTACGGTCGGCGGTGATGTGGAGGGCGGCTTCGATGTCGACATCGAGGTCGCGAGCAAGGGCGAGGGCGCGGGCAAGGTCACCCGCACGGGCGAGGTCATTGAACCAGTCACAAGAGAGCGCGCGAGCGAGGGCGAGGGTGAAGAGAATGAGGCGACCTGCGACCAGACGCTGAGCAGAGATCGACAGAGCATGATTGGCAGCCCTGGCAATCCACTCGGCAATTGCTTTCGTGCCCTCATCTTGGTTACACAGCCTCTCGAATTCCTGTTGGATGCGACCTGACATCGCCCGCAGAAGGCCGTCACTTTTTCCCATCCCGACCATTAACTCGAAGACCACAGCCCATCGAGCATCGAGTAAGTGATCCCGTACAAGTTCCTGCCAGGCCAATTCACCTTCATCCCAGATTTCCTTGGCCGTCAAGTACTCCTGGATCGTCAAGTGTGAAAACGAGTAGGTGTCCTGGGCACGCCGAACGATCAATCCTTGTTGCACCTCGATGGCTTCGAGAATTCTCCCCGCGTCCAGAGTCTTCGGGGCATTCAGTTCCTTGCTCATGAACGCACGGATATGCCCTGTAATCCGTTCGCGGTTGAAGAAGAAGCGGTTCTCCCGGAAGAGGCCTTCCGCGAATTCTGCGAGCATGTCGAGTTCGAGGTCGGCGTTCAGTTCGCGGTAGACCGGTTCATCATGCACCCGCTTCGACGCGGCCCACCTGTGGAGCAATAGATTGAGCGCCTCGCGGTAGAGGGTCGATCGCGTCGGCGGTAGACGTTGGTTCGTGTCGTAAGTGATGCAAAGGAACGTGAGCAGCAATGGCGTCCGGGCGAGTTCCAAAGCGGAGGCGTTGGTCGGTTCCTTCAGCACCCTGATGAAGTTCTCGGCGGTTTCAGCCTGCTTGTCGTGAAAGCCGCTAAACCAATTGCGGGCGAACTTCTCAATCTGTTCGTCGCTGAAGTCGGCGACCACCATGTCGGTGAATCGCGGAAAAGCGTGCTTGTAGTGCGCCGTGCGACACGAGGTCACGAAACGGTTATCCGCCCGCGCGTGTTTGTCCACGAATCCGCGAATGTGGTCGATGACTTCATCCAGTTTCTCGTTCGGCACCTCGTCCAATCCGTCGAGGAGGACGAGCAACTTCCCGCTTGCGAGCGCGGCTTCGACAAACGCCTGGCTCTCAGGAAACCCGGCGAGAGCGAATTCGTCGGTGATGCGGGCGATCAGATCGACGCTCTTCGTCCGCAATGCTCGAAGTTCGAGGTAAACCGGAAGCAATGCGTGTTCGTAACGACTGGACAGCTTCGTGTCCTGCGGATCGATTTGCTCACCGGGTTGTCGTGCGAGCATCGCTTCCTGCCCCAACCGCCGGAGGAAGGTCGATTTTCCCGCACCGGGAGCCCCGAGCAGGTTCAGGAACTGCTCGCGGTTGGCGACGACGATGCCGTCTTCGACTTTGTCTTTGTGGAACGAGATGTGCCGACGGCCGGACTCTTTGAAAGCCTCTTCCATCTTGTCGGGGTGAATGAACGCGCCGAGGAAATCGCGGGGGACGACACGAACGGCTGTGTAGATTTCGTGTAACGGGACGGGCTTCGACATGCCGAGAACATGAACCGCCCCGTGCCGCTCGCGGTAGTTCTCCGCGTAGGACTTCGTGGCCTGTAGGACTTTGTGCTTGTCCCATGCCTTCTGACCGAGCTTTTCCACCCACCCCCAAACGAGCTGGAACGCCGTGGCGGCGGTCTGCTCCTGGATCTTCTTCTCGAACGCCGATTCGGATGGTTCTTTGGCCATGATTGCTGCCCCAAACGTTTAGCTTCTCAGTCTCGCAGACGAGAGCGGAATAATCAATCGCCGAGCGCGATCGGAACACCCCCGGCGGGCGCCCGGCGCTTGTGGGTGCGGACGGCCGCGGTCTATAATTTGACATCGACCGGTGTGCCCTTGGAGTTGTCGTGTCCGACCGCCCCCGCCTGCTGCTGATCGGCCCGTCCGTCGGGCCTCTGGACGGCGCGCTCGCCGCCGCGGCGGACGTGGAGCCGGTGTCCAACGACCCGGCCGAGGTCGCCCGGCGGCTCCGCGCCGGCGGGTTCGCGGCCGTGGTCGCGGCGCCGGACGTCGTGGTCGGTCTGCTCGACCGGTTCCGCCGCGACGAACTCATCATCGGCCACATTGAAAAGGGGCTCGCCGTTCTGGACGCGGCCGGTGTGGTGCAGTGGGCCAACCCGGTGTTCCGCGCCTCCGCCCCCGGTGATCCGGTCGGGAAACCGCTCCTCGAGGCGCTGGGCAGCGACCGCGTGTCTCTGGAATCCGCGGACGAACCGAGCAGCCCCCTAGACCCGGTCGATCCGCTCGCCCCGGCGCGGGCCGGCGTCCCGATGGTCCTCCGCTTGCACTGTGGCGGCGGCCGGAGCCGGCCCTTTCTGGAGGCCGATGTCCGCCCGGTCACCGATCCCGACGGGGCCGTCTCGGGGCTGATCGTCATCGTCCGCAACGTGACGCCGCAGGTGGTCCAGCAGCAAAAGCTCGACGCGCTCCACGCCGCCGGGCGCGAGCTCGCCGGGCTCGAAGCGGACCAGCTCACCGAGATGGACGTTGCGGCCCGCGTCGAGTTGCTCAAGGCCAACCTGCGCCGCACCATCCGCGACCTGTTGAAGTACGACACGATCGAGGTGCGGTTGCTCGACCGCAAGACGGGCGAACTGAAGCCGCTCCTCGAAGACGGCATGTTGCCCGAGGCCGCGGGCCGCGTGCTGTACGCCAAACCGACGGGCAACGGCGTGACCGGGTTCGTCGCCTCGACGGGCGAGAGCTACCTGTGCGCCGACACCGCCAACGACCCGCACTACCTGGCCGGGGCCGCGGGCGCCCGCAGCTCGATGACGGTGCCGCTCAAGTTCCAGGACGAGGTGATCGGCACCCTTAACGTCGAGAGCCCGCGGGTCAACGGGTTCGGCCCGGACGACCTCCAGTTCACCGAACTGTTCAGCAAGGAGATCGCCGCCGCGCTGCACACGCTCGATCTGTTGAGCGCGCAGCAGGTGTGTACCGCCGGGCAGTCGATCGAGGCGGTGAACAAGGAGGTGGCGCTCTCCCTGGACGAAGTGCTGGCCGGCGCGACGGTGCTGCTCGAGCGGGCGGTGACGCACGACCCGGAGGCGGCCGACCGGCTGCGCCGCATCCTGAACGCCGCCCGGCAGGTGAAGGACAGCATCGCGCAAGTGGGGCGCGACTTGACCGCCGCGCCGCGGGCCGCGGCCCCGCTGTCGGGCAAACGGATTCTGGTGGTGGAGTCCGACGAGCGGCTGCGGCGCCAGGCGCACCTGCTGCTCGGCCGGCTGGGCGCGACGGTCGAAACGGCCGGCACCGGCGCCGACGGCATGGCGCTGGCGGCCGACACCCTGTACGATGCGATCTTCCAGGAGGTGAAGCCGCCGGACATGAGCGGGTACGAGTGCTACCGCCGCCTGCGGGCGGCGTGCCCGCGCGCGGTCGTGGCGCTGACGACCGGGTTCGGGTACGACGTGGCCCATTCGATCGTGAAGGCCCGCGCCGAGGGGATGAGGCACGTCCTGTTCAAGCCGCTCCGCCAGGACCAAGTCGTGAAAGCCGTTCTCGAAGGCGATCGACCGTCCGTGCCGGGATCGTGAAGCTCGTCTCGCACTGCGTCCGGCACCGACGACTTCCAACGGCTGCCGAATCGACGGCCCGGGCGCGAACCGCGGAGAAATGCGTTTCTCGCTCGGATGGGTACTCGGCTTCGGTCGCCTGACGCGCGTGCGCACTCGGATCGGCTGCAGACGCGCGCGTTGCCCGGGCGCTTGCGGCATTCGCTCCGAACCTGACGGCTCGTTCCCGGACCTCTTTGCCCCGCCGTTCGTTTCCCTGTCGTGGTTCCATTGCCCCAGCCAGTTGGTGAGGCCCGAAACTCGGGGCCGAGAGACACCGACCAGACGGTTGCATTACCGGCCCGGTTTGAGATAATCCCCCCAACCCGCCCGCATGCCCTTCCTGTCAGGACGCTCCCGATGATCCGACTCGGCCTTCTCTCGGTCCTCGTACTCGCGAGTGCGCTCGCGCTCGGTTCCGCCGCCGACTGGCCGCGGTTCCGCGGGCCGAACGGTACCGGCGCTGCGACCGGGCCGCTCCCCGCCATCGACCCGGCCGCGCCGCTGTGGAAGGTGAAAATCCCCGGTCGGGGCGTCAGTTCGCCCATCGTGGTGAGCAACAAGGTCTACCTGCAGTCCGCGTCCGCGGACGGCAAGACGCGCACGCTCTTCTGCCTCTCTGTGGCCGACGGTGCGACCGAATGGACGAAGGAGCTCCCCGGCGAAAAGGCCGGCACGCACGCGAAGAACTCCCTCGCGTCGGGCACCCCGGCCTGCGACGGTGCGCGCGTCTACGCCGCGTGGTGGGACGGCAGCGCGGTCGCCCTCGGCGCGTACGACCTCGCTGGTAAATCGCTGTGGCAGGCGTCTCTGGGCGGGTACGTCAGCCAGCACGGCCCCGGGTTCTCCCCGATGGTTCACGACGGCCTCGTGTACGTCAACGTGGACGACGATGAGCACGCGGAACTGATCGCGTTCGATGCCAAAACCGGCGAGAAGAAGTGGATCGCCGATCGCAAGCCCGTCCGCGCCAGCTATTCCACGCCGTTCGTACTGGAGCGCGCGGGCAAACCGGCGGAACTGGTCCTCGGCACCACCACGGCGGTCACGTCTTACGACCCGAAGACCGGCAAGGTGAACTGGGAGTACGCGCTCGCGTGGCCGAAGGGCCAGATGCCGCTCCGGGTGGTGGGGGGGCCGGTGTACGCGGCCGGCCTCCTGGTCGTGTACTGTGGCGACGGCGGCGGCGCGCGGTACATGGCCGCCATCGACCCCGAAAAGAAGGTGCCGGCGAAAGTGTGGGAGCTGAAGCGGGACACCCCGTACGTGCCGTGCGTGCTGGTGAAGGGCGACCGGCTGTTCTGGATCACCGACAAGGGCACCGCCACCTGCACCGATGTGAAGACCGGCAAGGCACTCTGGGCCGAGGCGGTGTTCGCGAACTCCGACGTGACCTCGTCGCCGGTGCTGGTGGGCGACAAGATCCTGATGATCTCGGAAAAGGGCGAAATGGCGGTGGTCCGGGCGGCCGAGGAGTTCGAAGAGCTGGCGAAGGTGTCGCTGGGCGAGCGGGTGTACGCCAGCCCGGCCGTTGCCGACGGCAAGGTGCTCGTCCGCGGCGAGGGGCACCTGTTCTGTTTCGGGAAGAAGTAGCCCGGCTTCGGGCGCGATAGGACATTGTCAGGCCCCGGATCGCGGCCACCACGCTCCTCGTGGTGGCCGCGATCCGGGGCCCGAAACAAAGGCATTTCGCCACCTGACACAAAAAACCGCGGCCGGGACGAACCCGGCCGCGGTCGCATCGGACTACGGTCCCTTCTTGGGATTGTCGAACATGTTGCCCGGCTCGCCGCCGGGGCCGCCCGTCTTGCGGTTCTCGATCTCTTTCACCCACCGCGTCCACTCCGACGTGACCACCTTGCGGTTCGGGTCGAGGTCGTCGTCCTGGCTGTTGCGGACCACCATCTTGCCGTCGTAGCGGGTGATCAGCACTTCGGTGGCCGCGTCCTCGTCGAGGGTCCGGTTGCCCGGGACCACGTTCCCCTTGTTGTCGAACGTGACGCTCGTCTTGGTCTTCACGCGCCCGCCTTCGAAGTCCACCAGTACCGAGTTCGTGGAGAAGTCCACCAGCCACCCGCGCGGCTGCTGCAGTTTCCCCCGGACCACCTTGTCACCGACCTCGCGGAGCAGGTACTGCTGGGTCTCGGCCGACCACAGCGGGAGCTTGATGAACTGCTTGCGGCCGATGAACTCGCCGCGCCCGGTCGGGATGTCGGCGACGACCCACGCCCCGACCGGCTCGCGCTGGGTGCCGGTGCCGGTCCGCACCTGTTCCATCCAGGTCGCCATTTGCATGACCGCCTGGCCGTCCTTGACCTGGAGCAGGTT
>BFBZ01001137.1_pt1 | contig 19033 bp, 17 predicted proteins | sample 1888401 | NCBI WGS metagenome assembly BFBZ01 (sample SAMD00112614, study PRJDB3348) | symbiont metagenome | host: Chara braunii | reverse complement strand
CCCGTCCAAGGGCTGTCGGATCGACCTTTTCGCCCCGCCACATCCGGTTGCCGATGCCGGTCGCCTCGGCGTCTAGCCCGACGAACCAGCGCCAGTCGGCATCCTCGATGCGCTCGGCCGGCTCGACCCTGACGACGATGCCGAGGAGATGACCGACCCAGCATTCGATGACGCGCGCCAGCGCGTCGCGAGCGCGCGGATCGCCGCCGAGATTCATCACCATGGAGAAGGCGTCGGAACAGGACCAGTAGTCGCCCGCGTTGTCGGCGGTCATCACGTCGAGACCGGCGATGGCGTCGGCGCCGAACATCGCGGTCAGCGGCGAGGATTGCATCAGCGTCCGGCGTTCGGCCTCGAAGCCTTCGATCAGCTCGGCGTCGGCCAGCAGCAGGGTAGCGTCCCTGAGCGAAGCCTTCTGGGGGCGGAAGAAGCATTCCGCGGCGCGCAGCACGAAGGGATCCGCGCAGCCGTCGAGCGCGTTTCGCAGGATCAGGTGGCTCAACTGGTTGAGGAAGAGCGGCGGCACGGCGCGCGCATCGCCCCCGACAATGGCGAGATAGGCAGCCTCGACACTGGGCGCCGCGACCAGCCGGTCGCGAAATCCGATCATGAAGCTCCAGTTCTCGCGGGCATCCGCGTCCTGGATCGCCTGGATCATGGCGGCATCGACCGGTCGACGCGGATCCGCGATCAACAGGGCGTGGAGGCCGCGTTCGGCGGCGCAGGCATCCTCCGGCGGCACCAGTTCGGGCCGGGCCAGATAGGCCAGGATCAGTTCGTCGGTGACGCCAAGGCCGCCGCCGCCGACACGCCGGGTCATGTGATGGCCGGACGAGACCCAGAATTCCCGCGAGGTCGCCGTATCCATGGTCATGCGCGTTTGTCCATCATGCCGATCAGATCCACGTCATCGGCGACAACCTCGTCTTCCACCACTTCGTGGAAGCTGAAGGCGCGCGCCTGGGCATGCAATGCGTCGGCGCCGGCCGTTCGCTCGCGGGCTTTGAGGGTACGGAACGCCTCGCGGATTTCGCCGGCCTCGAACAGCCGGTGCAGCGCCACCAGCGTGTTCGGCTCATGGTCGGCGAGCGAGGCCGAAAAGGCGATCTCCTCCGCAGCGGCGGCGCGGGCGCGGGCGAGGTCGGGAGCGCCGAGCGCGCGATGAATGTGGCCGGCCAGCGCCTCGACGGCCGCCGCCCGCTCGTCGTCGCGCGCCTCCTGGACGATGGCGAGCGTCGAGAAGCCGAAGGTCTCGACCCCGAGGAAACCGGACCGGAAGGCCACGCGCTCCTTGCCCTCGAGCGCTGCGAGATCGCGGCCCCAGAACAGGAAGGTGCCGGTCACCGCCCACTCGCCGGGTTCGGCCACGCGCGGAAACACGAATGTGTCGGAGGGATCGAGCCGGATGGTGCGCAGGAGCTTCACAGTCTCGGCCCTCCGGTCTTGCGATCGAGCCAGGCGACGGCCCGAAGCGAACCGAGCCAGTCGCGCCGCGTTTCGGCGCCGCCGAGCGCGCCGCGGGTCAAAAGGTCGCCATTGCCGTCGAGGCCCCTGACGTCGCCCGGCCGGTCCTTGGCGAGCCGAGCCAGATAGTCGGCGCCGATCCGGTCGAAGCCGTCATGCCGCCAGATGTCGACCTGGCGCAGGAAAAAGCGCGCGAAGCTCTCGACGATCATGGCCGGACCGATGCCGTCGACGCCGTCCTCGTCGAGCGCCGCGGCGTTCGGCGCGAGGCCGGGCTCGGCGACGTCGTGAAAGGCCACCCGGATGGCCGCCGAGAACACCAGCCAGGCCGGCGGCTCGGTCTCGGCGCAGGCCTTCGGCCAGCCGATCCGTCCGCCGCCGACCAGGCCGCCATCGAAACGGAACGTGTCGGGCCAATCGAAGGTGACCGCGCGTTCGGGCGGGCAATGGGCGGCGAGCGCGTCGGCAACCGCGTTCATGCCCATGAAGAAGGCCTTTCGGGCGATGTTCAGCGGCTCTTCGGGCTCCAGTATCACGGCGAACTCGGCGACATCGAAACGCCGGACCCAGACCAGCGTGCCGGCGCCGGCATCGCTCCCCTCCTCTGCCGCCGCCCGGCAGGCATGACCGAAGGCATCGCCGGATTCACGCAGGGCCACCAGCCGGAAACCCGGTGGCAGATCGAGCGTCATCGGCGTCCTGATGGCGATCAAGGGGGACATGGCGGCACTTCGACGTTTCCTCGGATCCTTGGGATCTGGTTCTTTTGACCTGTTCCAATATATGAGTCTGAATGGCCCTGACAAAAGGGACCCGCGTGACGCATCGACGCCCGCGCGCCGAAGTCCCGTCCCCAGTGCCGCGAGGAGACGTGCATGCAAGCCGGCCGGACCGTTCTCGTCTGTTCATGCGAGGAGACCATGCCGCTGCATGGCGAACTGGTCGCCAAGGCGTGCAAGGCCAAGGTGCGCTCGGCCGACCAGCTCTGCCGCAAGCAGCTCGACCTGTTCAAGGCGGTGCTCGGCCAGGGCGGCGACGTCACTGTCGGCTGCACCCAGGAAGCGCCGCTGTTCGAGGAGACCGCCGCCGATCTCGGCTTTGCCGGCAGGCTCGCCTTCGCCAATGTGCGCGAACAGGCCGGCTGGTCGTCCAGGGCCGCCGATGCCGGGGCCAAGACCGCGGCCCTGCTGGCGGCGGCCGCCGAGGAGATGCCGCCGATCCCCCTGGTGACCTTGGAATCCAAGGGCGTGGCGTTGATCTATGGCCGCGACGAGACCGCGATCATGGCGGCGCGGCGGCTGGCCGATGCGCTCGATGTCACGGTGCTGCTGACCAGGCCGGGCGAGGTGACGCCGGCCGCGACCACCGAATTCCCTGTTGTCAAAGGCACGATCGGCACGGCCGAGGGCCATCTCGGCGCCTTCACGCTGTCAGTCGACGACTACGCCCTGCCCTCGCCGGCCTCGCGCCGGACCTATCTCTGGCAGGCACCGCGCCAGGGCGCCGCCTCGACGTCCGATATCGTGCTCGACCTGACCGGCGGCACGGCGCTGTTCCCCGCCGCCGATCTCCGGCCGGGCTATCTGCGGGCCGATCCGGCGGACCCGGCCTCGGTCGAACGGCTCATCGGCGACGCGCGCGGGCTCGTCGGCACCTTCGACAAGCCTCGCTACATCGCCTTTCATCCGGAACTTTGCGCCCATTCGCGCTCGAGGATTACCGGCTGCACGCGCTGCCTCGACCTTTGCCCGACCGGCGCGATCACGCCCGCGGACGACGCGGTGGCGATCGATCCGGCGATCTGCGCCGGCTGCGGCGCCTGCGCGGCCGCCTGCCCGACCGGTGCCGCGGCCTATGCCCTGCCGCCGGTCGACGGACTGATGCGCCGCCTGCGCGCGCTGATCACCACCTATCGGGCGGCGGGCGGCCATCACGGCATCGTCCTCCTGCATGATGGCGAGCATGGCCTGCCCCTGATCGACGCCCTGGCGCGGTTCGGCGACGGCCTGCCGGCCAACGTCCTGCCGCTGGGCGTCAACGAGATCACCCAGGTCGGCCCCGAGTTGCTGGCGGCGGCCTTCGCCTATGGCGCGGCGGGCGTCAGCCTGATCGCCCGGGCCAGGCCGAAACACGACCTGTCCGGCCTGCGCCAGGTCATGGCGACGGCCAATGCCGTGCTTGCCGGCCTCGGCTATGGCCAGGACCTCGTCGCACTGATCGAAACCGACGACCCGGATGGGCTGGCCGCGGCCCTTGGCGCCGCGCCGCAGGCGACCGTCGCGCCCCGGCCCTCGTCCTTCCTGCCGCTCGGCGCCAAGCGCGGGCTGCTGGAGCTGTCATTGCGCGAATTGCATCGGGCAGCGCCGGCGCCGGTCGACGTCGTCGCGCTGGCCAAGGGCGCGCCGTTCGGCAAGGCCGATGTCGATCCCGCCGCCTGCACCCTGTGCCTGGCCTGCGTCTCCGCCTGCCCGACCGGGGCGCTGAGCGACAATCCGGACCAGCCCATGCTGCGCTTCACCGAAAACCTCTGCGTCCAGTGCGGCCTGTGCGCCGAGACCTGCCCCGAAGATGCGATCACATTGAAGCCCCAGGTCGATTTCGTCGCATGGAACGAGCCGCATCGTATCGTCAAGCAGGAGGAGCCGTTTCACTGCAACGCGTGCGGCAAGGCCTTCGGCACAAAATCGACGATCGACCGGATCGCCGCCAAGCTGGAGGGCCACTGGATGTTCTCGGGCGACAACGCGCATCGCCGGGCCGCCCTGTTCATGTGCGAGCAGTGCCGGGTGGAAAAGGTGGTCAATGAGAGCTTCGATCCCTATGGGGCGCCGTCGCGGCCGCGCGTCCGCACGGCCGAGGACTATGCGCGCGAGGTCGCCGCGGGGCGCGACAAGCTGAACTGACCTGGGTCAGGGCCGTGCCGTCACCCGAGCGATGAAGTCGACCAAGGCCATGCGGTCATCCGGGTCGGCGATGGTCTGCTCCGGCATTTTCGTGCCGGGCGTATAGGCGATGGGCCCGACCTCGAACAGCCGCGCGATGGTTTCCCGGCTCCAGACGATGCCGAGGGCGCGGAAGCCGGGCGAATAGGCATAACCCGGCGCGGTGCCGATCGGCCGGCCGATGATGCCGTGCAGCGACGGGCCGGCGCGGTTGCCGCCGTCGGCATCCAGCGTGTGGCAGGCGACGCAGGCGCGGAACACCTCGGCGCCGCGATCGCCAGTGTAGCGCGCCAACGGATCTTCCGGCCGGATCATCGCCACCGGGCCGATATGCTCGCCCGATGCCGCGTCCCATCGGCGGACCAGCCGGTCGCCGCCGCCGGTCAGCAGTTCCCGCCCGCCCGGCCGGAACGCGACCGACCAGACCGGCAAGCCGGGGCCGACCAGCAAGCGCTCGACCCGTCCGGTCCGGAGCTCGATCAGCGCCACCGAACCGCGAATGCCCGCGGCGGCGAGCCGCAGGCCGTCCGGCGACAGGGCGAGCGCCACCAGCGGCGTCTCGGAGGCGACGATCTCGCCTTGCTTCACCCCGTCGGCCGAGACCTGGTGGACGCGCCCGTCGGCGCCGGCCGCGGCGATCCCGCCGGCGGGGGCAACCACCAGGGCATTGACGGGCACGCCGACATCGACAGCGCGCGCAACCCCGCCGCCGAGCGGCGTGATGCGCAAGGTCTGGTCATGGCCGGCGGTGACGAGGCTCGCGCCATCAGGCGTGAAGGCGACGGCGTTGAGCGGGCCCTTGTGGCCGGTGACGACCTCGGCCTCGCCCGCCGTAAGCGGCGTCACCCGCGCCGTGCCGTCCCAGGACGCCGAAGCGATGCGCTCGCCGTCGGGCGAGACGGCGAGCGCCGCGATCGGGCCGCCATGGCCCTCGATCACCCGGACCGGGTCCGGCTGACCGCGCCGCCAGAGCGCGATCCGGCCGTCCTCGCCGGCGGTGGCGAAGCGCCCGTCGGGCAAGGCCGCAACCGCATTCACCGCGCCGTCGTGGAAACGCAGCACCTGCAGCGCGGCGCCCGTCTCGATCGACCAGAGGATCGCCGCGCTGTCGAAGGACCCGGAAATGGCGGTGCGGCCATCGGCCGTCACCGCCAAGGCCCGGACCGGGCCGCCATGACCGCGCATTTCCTGGGCCGCGGCTGGACCAGCCGCGACCGGAGACAGAACGATCAGCCACAGGAGACCGAGCAGACGGAGCATCGAGGCAGTCTAGCAGGCGCCCGCGCCCGGTCGAGCCGGCAAGGGTCAGAACCCGGCCAGGACCACCTTGCCGCGTGCCTTGCCGCTCTCGATATGGGCATGGGCCCGCTTGAGATTCGCCGCCGAGATCGTGCCGAAGGTCTCCGTCAGCGTGCTGCGGATCGTCCCGGCATCAACGAGACGAGACGTTTCGTTCAATAGCTCGTGCTGGACCTGGATATCGGCCGTGCCGAACAGCGAGCGCGTGAACATCAGCTCCCAGTGGAACGAGACGCTCTTCTGCATCAGGGGCATCACGTCGAGCGTCTTGACGTTGTCGATCACCCCGAGCCGGCCCTGCGGGGCGATCAGTTGCGCGATCTCGCCGAGATGCTCGTCGCTATGGGTGGTCGAGAACACGAAGGCTGGCGCCCCGAGACCGAGGGCCTCGACCTGGCTTGCCAGGGACCTGGTGTGGTCGACGACATGGTGGGCGCCGAGCTCGCGCACCCAGGCCTGGGTTTCCGGCCGGGAAGCGGTCGCGATGACGGTCAGGTCGGTCAGCTTGCGGGCGAGCTGGACGGCGATCGAGCCGACGCCGCCGGCGCCGCCGATGATCAGGATCGCCTTGGCAGCCCCCGGCACCGGGCGCCTGACGTCGATCCGGTCGAACAGCGCCTCCCAGGCGGTGATGGTGGTGAGCGGCAAGGCCGCCGCGGCGGCGAAATCGAGCGACGCCGGCTTGGCGCCGACGATGCGCTCGTCGACCAGGTGAAATTCGGCATTGGTGCCGGGCCGGTCGATGGCGCCGGCATAAAAGACCTCGTCGCCAGGCTTGAACAGGCTCGCCTCGGGTCCGACACCGACCACGACGCCGGCGGCGTCCCAGCCGAGCACCTTGGTCGTGCCCGCCTCGGGCGCGGCCCTGACGCGCACCTTGGTGTCGACCGGGTTGACCGAGACCGCCCTGACCTCGACCAGCAGGTCCCTGCCCCGCGGCTCGGGCTTCGGCAGGTCGACGTCGATCAGCGAAGCCTCGGCTTCGATCGGCAGGCTCTCACGATATCCGACAGCACGCATGGGCCAAGTCTCCTTCTGTTGTGCTGGAGACCAGATGCGGCATAGCTTGCGGAGCCGCAAGAACGCACATAAAAAGCATATAGTGTCGAGAAGGATACTGTCATGCCGAACACGCGCCACAAGAAGAAGCTCGAGCAATGGCCGGGCTGCCCGGTCGAGGGCGTGCTCGACCTGATCGATGGAAAATGGAAGGGCGTGATCCTGTTTCACCTCTTGAACGGAACGTTACGTTTCAACGAGATCCGCCGGAAGGTGCCGCGTGTGACACAGCGCATGCTGACCAATCAGCTGCGCGAGCTGGAGGCCGACGGCTTCGTTTTGCGCAAGGTTTTCGCCGAAGTGCCGCCGCGGGTGGAATATTCGCTGTCGGAGCTCGGCCGCAGCCTGGATCCGGTGATCAGCGCGCTGAAGACCTGGGGTGATGCCAATCTCGCCGCGATGGGCCGCTGCGCGCCGGTCGCCGGCGGCGAAGCGTCGGCCGACGGGCTTGGAACCGCCAGCAGCAAGGCAGCGGCATGACCGGCATCGTGACCGAGACGGCGCTCGACCTGCGCGGGCTGAAATGCCCGCTGCCCGCCCTGAAGACCCGCAAGGCCCTCACCCGCATCGCCGGCGGCGGCGTGCTGGTGGTGACCTGCACCGACCCGATGGCGGCGATCGATATCCCGAACCTGGTCCGCGAGACCGGCGACAGCCTGGAAGCCCAGGAAAAGAACGCCACGGCCTTGGTCTTCCGGATCCGCAAGAAAGCTTGAATCGGCCTTTGAGCCTTTGACTGCCAGCCTTGGCATTGCCAAGCTCGCGAGACCCCACGCGATCGGAACCGCACCATGTCCATGCTCGCCGCCGTGATCTACGGCCCGGATGACGACTGCGACCAGATGCTCGCCGATTTCGCCCACGGTCTGGCGGCCCAGGGCGTGACGGTGGCCGGCCTCGTGCAGATCAACGGCCGCGACGCCTCCTGCGCCGAGATGGACATGGAGCTCGAGGACCTGGACACCGGCCGGCGCATCAATATCTGCCAGGATCTCGGCTCCGGCAGCACGGAGAGCTGCCGGCTGGATCCGACCGGGCTCGCGGAGGCCGCCGGCGCGCTGAAGGCGGCGCTGGAAAAGCCGGTCGACCTGGTGGTCATCAACAAGTTCGGCCGGATGGAAAGCGAGGGCCAGGGGCTGGTCGCCGAAATCGGCGAGGCGGTCGCTTCGGGCCGCCCGCTGATCATCGGCGTACCCAGACGCTTCGCCGGCGCCTGGGACGACTATGCCGGCGGCCTGGACGACAAGCTCGCCTGCCGGGTCGAAGCGCTGGCAGCGTGGTGGGCGATGGCGCGGCGGCCGGCGTTGGCGATGGGCGAATAGCTGATAGCGAATGGCGAATGGGGAGTGGCGAATGGGGATGAAGCGCCGCGCTCAGCGCGCGTAAACCCTCGCCCGCTTGCGGCACCGGGTGGTTTGAAGAGCGCTGGCCCATCATGTCCAGGCGGAATGCACGGCGCCAACCGACGCAACCACCCTCACCCGGCGGCTGCCGCCGCCACCCTCTCCCACGAAGGCGTGGGCGAGGGTTGATGCGCGGGCCGTGCGGCATCATCCCTATTCGCCACTCGCTATTCGCCCCTTACGCCGCCTTGGCCGGCGGCAGCACCTTGCCCGGATTGAAGATACCGTCGGGATCGAGGGCGTTCTTGATCAAGTGCATCACATCGATCGCATCACCATGTTCGGCGCGCATGAACTTCATCTTGCCGATGCCGACGCCGTGCTCGCCGGTGCAGGTGCCGCCGAGCTTCAGCGCCAGGGCGACCATCCGGTCGTTGATCGCGCTCGCCAGCTCGAACTCGGCGGGGTCGTCGCGGTCGAGTTGCATGCTCAGATGGAAATTGCCGTCGCCGACATGGCCGACCATGGCGACGAAGAACGGCGCCTGGGCGCAATGCTCGCGGGTCTCGCGGATCACCTGGGCGAGCGCGGAAATCGGCACGCAGACATCGGTGCCCCAGCCGCGGGTGCCCGGGCGGATGGCGCGCAGCGCCCAGTGAATGTCGTGGCGGGCCTGCCAGAGCTTGCCGCGCTCGTCGGCATCGGTCGACCAGCGCCAGCTCGAGGCGCCCTCGCCGCGCGCCAGCTCCTCGACGATTTCAGCCTGTTCCTCGACGCTCGACTGGCTGCCGGCAAATTCGAAGAACAGGGTCGGTGCAACCGGCAGGTCGAGCTTGGAATAGTTGTTGACCGCCTCGATGGCCCGATCGTCGAGCAGTTCCATGCGCGAGATCGGCAGGCCCATCTGGATGGTCTGGATCACCGTGTCGATGGCCGCCTCGACCGTCGGGAATGCGCAGATCGCCGCTGCCATCACCTCGGGGATGCCGTAGAGCCGGACGGTAACCTCGGTGATGATGCCGAGCGTGCCTTCCGAACCGACGAAAATGCCGGTCAGGTCATAGCCGGCGGAGGATTTCTTGGCGCGCGAGCGGGTCTTGATGACCCGGCCGTCGGCAAGCACGACAGTGAGGCTGACCACATTCTCGCGCATCGTGCCGTAGCGCACCGCATTGGTGCCGGAGGCGCGCGTCGCCGACATGCCGCCAATCGTGGCATCCGCACCGGGGTCGATCGGGAAGAACAGGCCGGTGTCGCGCAAATGGGCGTTCAGCTGCTTGCGCGTCACGCCAGCTTGCACCGTGGCATCAAGATCTTCCGGCCGGACGCTCAGAATCTGATTCATGCCGGTCAAGTCGATCGAAACGCCGCCCTTCAGCGGGATCAGCGCGCCTTCCAGCGACGAGCCGGCGCCATAGGCGACGATTGGCGTCTTGCTGGCGGCGCACAGCTTGACGATGGCCGAGACCTCTTCGGTGGTCAGCGGCCGGCAGACGGCGTCGGGCAGATGCGGCTGATGATAGGATTCGTCGCGGCCATGCTGGGCACGATCGGATTCCGATGTCGAGACACGGTTGCCGAGCAGCGCCTTCAGGGCTTCGAGCAGGGCGGGCGCAAGGGCAGAGGCAGACATCGACAAGGCTCCGGACATAGGGGCTGGCATCAAAGACATCACGGCCGGCCAAAGCCAACCGGTAAATCGCATGGCGCCTGTGCGCGATCAGGCGACAGGACGGGTTTCCACCTGCCAGCCGAAGCCGCCCACGCCGGGCGCGACGGAGACCAGGTTGAACGAGGCCGGGTCGTCGCCGTGGCGGCCGGTGGCCGAGGCGGAGGCCGCCCCGATCACCGCGACGTCATGGCCATCGCGGCTCCAGTCCCGGCGACACGCCTTGTGCAGATGGCCGTGCAGTACCAGCGGGCAGCGATGGCTGACCAGGATGTCGAGCAGGGCTCCCGCATCGCGCAGCCGCTTCAGCCGGGACAGGCCGGGGGCGACCGGCGGATGATGGATCGCGATGACAGGCAGGAAACGGCCGCGGTCGAGCCCATCGAGCAGCGCGGCGAGCCGGGCGAGCTGAGACACGCCCAATTCACCCTCGGCCGAGAACAGCCATGTCGGCGTGCCCGAGCAGAGCGTGATCAGCGCGGCATGGCCGACGCGATCCAGGCGCGGGAAATGGTCGCGCAGATCGGCGGTCGACGTGGCCGGTGCCAGCCAGTCCGCCATCCCGAGGCGGATACGGGCCGGCACGTCTGATGTGTAGAGATCGTGGTTGCCCGGCGCCCAGGAAATCTCGGGCGATGTCCCGAGGCGCGCGAGCGCCGCGTGGGCGGCCTGCCACTCGCGATCGAGGCCAAGCTCGATGAGGTCGCCTGTGACCAGGATATGATCGGGTTTGGCCGCGCGCACGGCAGCGGCGGTGCGCTCGAACAACGTCACGTCATGGGCGCCCGGCTGGCGCGCCCAGTTGATCCAGCCGAGCACCGGCTTCAGCCTGAACGGCGGTGCCCAGGGAAAGGGCACCGGCCCCAGATGCAGGTCCGAGAGATGCGCGATGACGGTGGTCACTGGCGGACCGGGCCGGGGATGAGTGGCCGCGCGAACAACCTTCTCCCATGGGGAGAAGGTGGCGGCACAAGCGAGTGCGAACGCATCTCGCCTTCGCTCGATGCTATGGCCGCCGGATGAGGCGATGTCCCTCTGCGGATGGATCGATGTGCCCGGCGTGCGGCGGCGCTCATCGTCGGCACGCCTACGCCCCTCGCCCGGCAGCTGACGCTGCCACCCTCTCCCTCTGGGACAGGGTTCTGGGCGCCTCGCCGCTTGGGGACGGTGCCTTTCACATCATGCCCCATTCGCTATTCGCCACTCGCCATTCGCCTCAGCTCAACATCAGCGTATCGCCGCAGATCGACAAGGCCTGGCCGGAGATCGTCTTGCCGCGCGGCGAGGCGCAGAACACGATCTGATCGGCCAGTTGGCGCGGCGTCACCATGGTCTTCAGCGCGGTATAGGCCAGCGCCTGGTCCTCGATTTCCTTGCGCGAGACGCCCTTGGCCTGGGCCTTGGCCTCGAACACCCGGCGGATGCGGTCGCCTTCGACCAGGCCCGGCAGGATCGCGTTGACCCGGATGCCGAACTCGCCGAGCTCGATCGACAGCGACTTGGTGAAACCGACCACCGCCCATTTCGCCGCCGCATAGGGCGCGCGCAAGGCGAAGCCGAGCCGCCCGGCGGCCGATGACAGATTGATGATCGAGGCGTTGGCGCTCCGCTTCAGATGCGGCACGGCGAGCCGGACGCAATTGAACTGGCCGGTGATGCAGACCTCCAGGCAGCGGTCCCAGTCTTCCGGGTTGATCTCCTCGACCCGGCCGGTCGGCCCGGCGATGCCGGCATTGTTCACGAGAACATCAAGCCCGCCCAATCTGGCGAGAGCGGTCTCGAACAGGCCGGCGACCTGCCGGCGGTCGGCAATGTCGCAAAGGCTCGCGGAAATCGCCGGATCGGACTTGGCCAAAGCCGCGATCGCCTCGCTGTCGACATCGCAGACATGGACATGCGCGCCCTCTTCGACGAAGGCGCGGGCGATCTCGCGGCCGATGCCGTTGGCGCCCGCCGTCACCAGGACGCGCAAGCCCTTGATGGCCATATCCATGGACCGTCTCCCTATGCTGTCTTCTGATCTTGCTTGTGGTCGGGCAGCCCGCCCGCCATGGCGCCGCCGGCTCCGCTCGCGGCCACGGCGGTGAGCCCGCCGCGCGCGATGATGAATTCCGAGGCGCCCTTGATGTCGCCCGCGATCGCCTCGCGGGCGGCCGGACCGTCCCCGGCGCGGATCGCGGCTGCGGCATCGGCATGGAAACGCACCGCGCCGCCGGTGGCGAAACGCTCGGGATTGGCCCTCAGGTCGAGATTGATCACCGGGCCGGCCTTCAGCCAGAGCCCGCCGACGATCTCGAGCAGGGTCGGCAGGCCGCTCGCCGCGTAGACGGCGAAGTGGAATTCCTTGTTCAGTCCGACCGCGTCGGGCAGGTCCGGATCGACCTCCCGGCTGAGCAGGCGGAAGGCCGCCTCCGCCGCCTCGATCCGCGCGAGATCGGCGTCCGTTGCCGCCGCCGCGGCGCGTTCGGCAGCGAAACCCTCGATCTCGATGCGCACGGCCGACAGCTCGCGGAACTGGTCGACAGACATGATCGGCACGCGCACGGCGCGGTTCGGCGCCACTTCCAGCGCGCGGTCGGCGACCAGCCGGCTGACCGCCTCGCGTACCGGCATCATGCTCACCCCCAGCGCCTCGGCGGTGGCGCGCAAGGACAGCTTTTCACCCGGCGCCAGCCGGCCCGACATCAGCAGCTCGCGCATATGGCCATAGACCTGATCGCCAAGCGTCTGCCGTTCGATGGGGCCAATGGTGGTGAGGGCTTCAACCGCGCTCATGATGTCGCTTTAGGGGCTGGACAAAGCGTGCCAATTGCGAAACCATAACTGTGATCACAGATCACGGCAAGCCAAACGAGCGGCCGGCGGCGAGACCCGGACAACGGGTCCGCCGCAAGACTTGGGCAGGTTAAACCGAGGAGACGATCCATGCCGATCGACCTGAGCCTTTCGCGTCGCAAACTTCTGAAGACCTCCGCCGGGGCCGCCGCCCTCGGCTTGATCGGCGCGCCGGCGATCAGCCACGCCCAGGCCGAAGCCATCAAGATCGGCCATATCACGCCGCGCACCGGATTTCTCGGGCCGCTCGGCGAATATGCCGTGCAGGCCGTGCAACTCGCCGCCGACGAGATCAATGCGGCCGGCGGCGTGATGGGCCGCAAGATCGAGCTCGTACTGGACGACAGCCCGAACCCGCAGCAGGCTTCCGCCAAGGCCGAACGCCTGATCCAGCGCGACAAGGTGGCAGCCCTGCTCGGCGAAATCTCCTCGGCCTCGGCACTGGCCATCGGCCAGGTCGTGCAGCGCGAAAAGGTGCTGTTCATCAATACCGGCGCCAATTCCGACGCGTTGCGGGGCTCGGACTGTCAACGCTTCATGTTCCATATCGAGGCGCAGAACTCGATGTATGTGAAGGCGGTCGGCCGCTCGCTGGTGCGCGATGGCCTGGTCAAGGGCAAGAAATGGTATTCGCTGACCGCCGATTATGCCTTCGGCCATGACCTCCTGCGGGTGGCCAAGCGCTATATGGGCGAGAATGGCGGCAACCATGCCGGCGACGACCTGATCCCGACCGACCTCGCGGATTTCTCGCCCTTCCTCCTGAAGATCCGCACCGCGCGCCCGGACGTGGTGATCCTCAACCTGGCCGGCACCCAGATCACCAATTTCCTCAAGCAATATTCCGAGTTCGGGCTGAGCTTCCCGGTCGCCGGCTTCGGCTTCGACACGGCGCTGGCCTGGGGCGCGGGCCCCGGCAATTTCGGCGGCATCTGGCCGGTGGTCTGGCATCACCTGGTCGATACGCCCAACACCAAGAAATTCGTCGCGGCCTTCAATACGCGCTGGAAGCGGCCGCCGGAGAACCAGGCCTGGGGCGACTATTGCTCGCTGAAGGTGGTGGCCCAGGCGATGGCGGAGACCAAGACGACGGAGGCCGCCAAGATCGTCGAGCATTTCGAGAAAGGCGCGAAATTCGACCTTTTGAAAACCCGCGAGGGCTATTTCCGCGCCAGCGACCATCAGATGATGATGGAGATGTACGCGATCACCGCCCTGCCCCAGGCCCAGGTGAAGAACCAGTGGGACATCTTCTCCTCGTCGCCGCCGGTGCCCGGCCCGGACGAGAGCCTGGAGGCGATCGCCGCGACCGCGGACGAGAACCAGTGCACGTTCAAGGCCTGAGCCGGCGCTGCCGTCGCGATCCGGGCGGGGCTCCCGCCTCCGCCCGGGTCAGTGCCTTGCACCGACCGATCGTGCCCGGACGAAGCCTCCGGTTGAGGCCACCAGATGCCCTGGCGCTGCGGCACGGTCACCATGACGGCCCGATGGGTGGGCGTGGATGAATGCGTGGATGCCCGGGACAAGCCCGGGCAAGACGACGTGGCAAGAGCATGGAAACCTTGTGCCAGATCGTCATCGTCGCACTCTCTCCGTCTTGGCCGGGCTTGTCCCGGCCATCCACGACTTCGGACCTTCACCATCGAAGCGCCCGAGAAATCGTCGAATGATCTATCCGGTCGAAGAGCAATAATCACCGCGACGGAACACCAGAGGCCCCCGTGATCGACTTCATCCCGCTCCTGTCGCAGATCCTCAACGGGCTCCAGAACGGCGCCTATTACGTGATGATCGCGCTCGGCCTCTCGATGATCTTCTCGCTCGGAGGCATCGTGAACCTGGCGCATGGCGCCTTCTATGCCATCGGCGCCTATTTGGCGGTGACGCTGGCGCCGCAGATCGGCTTTGGCGGCGCGATGATCGCCTCGCCCCTGCTGGTCGCGCTGATCGGCATGGTGGTCGAGCGCTATCTGCTGCGCCGCTTCTATACCGGCGACCCGATCCTCGGGCTGCTGCTCACCTTCGGGCTCGCCATGGTGGCCGAGCAGAGCCTGCGCATCCTCTATGGCGCGGCGCCCGTGCCGTTCTCGATCCCCCAGGCCTTGCGCGGCCAGGTGTTCATCGGCGACTTCGTCTATTCGCGCTACCGGCTGATGATCCTCGCCATCGCGGCGGCCTGCGTGCTCGGCCTCTGGCTGCTGCTCTCGCGCACCGCCTTCGGCAAGGTGGTGCGCGCCGGCGTGCAGAACCCCGACATGGTCGGGGCGCTGGGCATTTCGTTGAAACCCTACATGACTGCCGTGGTGATGATCGGCGTCGGGCTCGCGGCCCTTGCCGGCGTGCTGGTCGCCCCCATCGCCGGCGTCCATCCGGCCATGGGCCAGGAGATCATCACCTTCGCCTTCGTGGTGGTGGTGATCGGCGGCCTCGGCTCGTTCTGGGGCGTGGTGGCGGCAGCGGCCATCGTCGGCGTCACCCGCGGGGTGGCCGCCCATTTCTATCCCGCGGCGACGGAAGCTTCCGTCTACCTGCTCATGGTGCTCGTGCTGCTGCTGCGCCCGCGCGGCCTGTTCGGCGAACGCATCCAGAAGTTCGAGTGACGTGATGGCTTCGGAAAACCGCTCCCTTCTCGCCGCGGCGGCAGCCCTTCTCGCCCTGCCCGTCTTCATGCTCGCCATCGGCCTGACGCTGACCTCGGCGACCGATGTGGTGATCTTCGCCATCGCCGCCATGGCCCTGAATATCCTGGTCGGCCATACCGGCCTGGTGTCGTTCGGCCATGGCGCGTTTTTCGGCATGGGCGCCTATGCGGCGGTGCTGGCCCAGCGCCATTTCGCACCTGGACAATTCGTGCTGCCGGTGCTGTTCGCGCTGGCCTTCGTCGGCGTCGTCGCGGCGCTCGCCGGCCTGTTGATCCTGCGCCGGCGCGGCGTCTATTTCTCGCTGCTGACGCTGGCGCTCACCGCCGTCATGTACACGGTGTCGTTTCGCTGGACCGAATTGACCGGCGGCGAAAACGGCATCGGCGGCGTGGTCAGGCCGAACTATGGCCTGCTCGACCTCAACAGCCCCTGGACCTTTTACGGTCTGGTCGCGCTGCTCGGTTTCGCCGTGGTGGCGTTGCTGCGGCGCTTCCACGACGCGCCGGTCGGCAGCGTGCTGGTCGCCATCCGGGAGAACGAGACCCGGGCGCAATTCGTCGGTTACGACACCGACCGCTACAAGCTGATCGCCTTCACCGTCTCGGCGACGCTCACCGGCTTTGCCGGCGTGCTCTCGGCCTTCCACCACCGCTTCACCTCGGCCGATCCGGTGGCCATCCAGTTCTCGGGCGAATTGCTGGCCATGGTGGTGATCGGCGGCATGCGCAGCTTCTTAGGTCCGGCGCTCGGCGCGCTGTTCTTCATGCTGTCGCGCGAATATCTGTCGCTGTTCACGTCGAGCTGGCTCTTGTTCTTCGGCCTGATGTTCGTCGGCTTCATCGTGTTCTCGCCGACCGGCCTGATCGGCGTCGCCGAGCGGCTGATGGCGCCGTTCCGCAAGCGGGTCGAGACCGATGCGGCCATGGCGGCGCGCCGGGTCGAGGCGGTCGGCGCGGTGCCGCAAGAATTCGTCCACGAGGGAACCGGCGGGCGCGCCGTGCTCGAGGTCAAGGATGTGGTCAAGAGCTTCGGCGGCATCCGCGCCGTGCGCGGCGTCGACTTCAAGGTGATGGACCGCACCCTGCATGCGCTGATCGGGCCGAACGGCGCCGGCAAGACCACCGCCTTCAACCTGATCTCCGGCATGTTCCCGCCAGACAGCGGCACCGTGACGCTCGACGGCCGCCAGGTCAGCGGCCTCAGCCCCCAGGCGATCACCGCGGCCGGTGTCGGCCGGTCGTTCCAGATCACCAATCTGTTCGGCGGGTTGAGCATCGAGGAAAATATCAGGCTCGCCGTGCAGGCGCGCCATTCCGGCCGGTTCGGCGTCTGGACCCGCGCTTCCGCCCTGCCCGGCGTCGCCGCCGACACCACCACCCTGATGCGCTATCTCGGCCTTGCCGGCATCGAGCAGGCCGAAGCCGGATCCCTCTCCTATGGCGGCCAGAGGCTGGTCGACATGGCGCTGGCGCTGGCGACCCGGCCGCGCATCCTGCTGCTGGACGAGCCGCTGGCGGGCCTGGCGGCGGCCGAACGGCGGCGCGTCGGCGACATCATCAAGACCATCTCGGCCGATATCCCGGTGCTGCTTGTCGAGCACGACATCGACCGGGTCTTCCAGATCGCCGACCACGTCACCGTCATGAATGACGGCGAGGTGCTGATCGACGGCACGGTGGAACAGGCGCGTTCCAGCGACCAGGTGCAGGCGGTCTATCTCGGCTCGGGGACGCACGCCATCACGGCGAAGGAACGCGTCTCGGCGGCCACCGATACCGCGCTGCTCGCCATGCGCGAGGTCAACACCTTCTACGGCAAGAGCCATATCCTCAACGACGTCTCGATCGACGTCGCCGAGGGCGAGATCATCGCCCTGCTCGGCCGCAACGGCGCCGGCAAGTCGACGCTTCTGAAGACCATTACCGGCATCGCCCCGCCGGCCTCCGGCACGATCACGCTGGCCGGCGAGACGCTGGCCGGGCTGACATCCGACCGGATCGCCAGGCTGGGCGTCGGCTACGTGCCGCAGGGCCGCGGCCTGTTCGCCGGCATGTCGGTGAAGGACAACCTGATGCTCGGCAGCCTGAAGCGGCTGACCGGCGCCGGCCGGCATTGGGACGAAGAGCGGGTGCTGAGCTTCTTCCCGCGGCTGAGGGAACGCTGGACCACGTCGGCCGATTTCCTCTCCGGCGGCGAGCAGCAAATGGTGGCGGTCGCTCGCGCGCTGGTCGGCGACACCCGCGTGCTGCTGCTCGACGAGCCGTTCGAGGGGCTGTCGCCAGCCATCACCGAGGAGCTGTTCGAGGCTTTCGACAAGCTGCGCCACGAGGTCGCGATCATCATCGTCGACCACCATCTCGACCTCGCCTTGGCGCTCTCCGACCGCACCGTGGCGCTGGAGCGCGGCGCGGTGACCTGGACCGGCGCGTCGAAGAGCCTGCGCGAGGACCAGGACCTGCGGCGCAAGGTGTTGTGGCTGTGAGGCGGTCCGGGACAGCTGAATTCGCCATGCCTGGCAAGGGCCTGACATCGGCGCATTCGTGGACAGCTCTGAATTCGTGGATGGCCGGGACAAGCCCGGCCAAGACGGAGAGAGCGGGGCGACGGCGGCCTGGCACCATGTCCGCTTGCTCGCACCACGTCCTCTTCCTTGCACCACTTCGTCTTGGCCGGGCTTGTCCCGGCCATCCACGCATTCATCCGCTTCGCGGCAATCAAGCCGTCGGTCTCAGAGACAAGCCCGGCCGTGACGATCCGAGCCTGCCCAATCATTTCATTGCATTCACACACTGGGGAAGCTGATGCCGAAAGTCGCCATTGTCGGATCGGGCCTGATCGGGCGCGCCTGGGCCACGGTCTTCGCGAGCCACGGCTGGGCCACCGCGCTTTATGATCCGGCCCCCGGCGCCGCCAAGGCCGCCAAGGGCCATATCGCCAAGAACCTGAGGGAATTGGCGGAGCTCGGACTGGTCGACGACGCCAAAGGCTCGGCCGCCAATCTGGTGGTCGCCGACGATCTCGCGGGAGCCCTCAAGGGCGTCGCCTTCGTCCAGGAGAGCGGCCCGGAGACCATCCCGGCCAAGCAGCAGATCCATGGCGAGATCGACCGGCTGGCGCCGCCTTCGGCGATCGTCGCATCGTCGACCTCGGTGCTGGTCTCGTCGCTCTGGGCCAAGGACCTGAAGCACCGCTCCCGGGTGCTGGTGGCGCATCCGGTCAACCCGCCGCATCTGGTGCCGATCGTCGAGCTCTGCCCGGCGCCCTGGACCGACCCCAAGGTGGTCGAGAAGGCGCGCAAGATCTACGAGAAGGTCGGCCAGGTGCCGATCACCGTGAAGAAGGAGATCGACGGCTTCGTGCTCAACCGCCTGCAGGCGGTGCTGCTGGCGGAGGCCTATCAGCTGGTCGGCGACGGTATCGTCAGTCCCGATGATCTCGACAAGACGATCCGCGACGGGCTCGGCCTGCGCTGGGCCTTCATGGGGCCGTTCGAGACGATCGAACTAAATGCGCCGGCGGGGATTCCCGACTACAACAATCGCTATGCGGAAAATCTGGGGCGGCTCACCGGCCGCGACGCCTTTTCCAAACGCAACGCAAAGGCCATCATGGCCGAATGGACCGGCGAACAATCGCCTGAGCGCATCGCGCGTCTTTCGCGCTGGCGCGACGGGCGGCTGGCCGCGCTCAAGGCGCATAAGCGCGCGGCCAAAAAGAAACCGGACTGATCACACCACGCATTGGAGCGCGCTCATGGCGAAGTCGAAAAAAGTCATCATT
>BFBZ01001134.1_pt1 | contig 19043 bp, 20 predicted proteins | sample 1888401 | NCBI WGS metagenome assembly BFBZ01 (sample SAMD00112614, study PRJDB3348) | symbiont metagenome | host: Chara braunii | reverse complement strand
CCCGCCAGCATTTCGCCCGCGAGTTGAAGGCGCTCGCCGCCGCAGCCGGGCTCCGGGCGTCGCAAGTCAGCCCGCACGTCCTGCGCCACGCCTTCGCCAGTCACCTGCTCCAGAACGGCGCGGACCTTCGCGTGGTGCAAACCCTGCTCGGCCACGCCGACATCTCGACCACCCAGATCTACACCCACGTCCTGGAAGAGCGGCTGAAGAGCCTCGTCCGTGACCTCCACCCGTTGGCGGAAACCTGACGGTTTTCGCTTGCACCCGTTAGCGGAAACGTGACGTTTTTCGGCCTTTCTGGGTTTGCTTGACCTGCGGCCCGTCAGAGGTCAGTTTCCGGCCTTCGCGCGGCGGTACCGCCCCTAACCACTGAAGAAACGGCACTTTTTCTCAAAATGCGCAGCTATCTTGACTTCGAAAAGCCGGTGGCCGAACTGGAGGCCAAGGTCGAAGAACTGCGGGCGATGCAGGAGGGCGGCAACGCCGCCGACATCGCCGAGGATATCGCACGCCTGGAGGCCAAAGCCTCGCAGGCGCTGAAAGACCTCTATGCCGATCTGACGCCGTGGCAAAAGACGCAAGTGGCGCGTTGGCCGCAGCGGCCGCACTGCCTCGACTACATCAACGGCCTCATCACCGATTTCGAACCGTTCTCCGGCGACCGCAAGTTCGGCAACGACGAGGCTATCGTCGGCGGCTTCGGACGCTTCCGCGGTGACAGCATCTGCATTCTCGGCCACGAGAAGGGCTCGACGACCGAAAGCCGCCTCAAACACAACTTCGGCATGGCGCGGCCCGAGGGCTATCGCAAGGCCGTGCGGCTGATGGAAATGGCCGACCGTTTCGACATTCCCGTGCTTTCGCTTGTCGACACCGCAGGCGCCTATCCCGGCATCGACGCCGAAGAACGCGGTCAGGCCGAAGCCATCGCACGCTCCACCGACGCATGCCTCAATCTCAGCGTGCCGAACGTCGCGATGATCCTCGGCGAAGGCGGCTCGGGCGGCGCCATCGCGATTGCGACCGCGAACCGCGTGCTGATGCTCGAGCACGCGATCTACAGCGTCATTTCGCCGGAGGGCGCGGCCTCGATCCTGTGGCGCGACACGACGAAAGCACAGACCGCCGCGACCAATATGAAGATCACCGCGCAGGACCTCGCGGCCTTCGGCGTCATCGACCGGATCGTCACCGAGCCGATCGGCGGCGCGCACCGCGACCCGGCGGCAGCCATCGCCGCGGCGGGCGACTGCATCGCAGATGCCTTCCGCGAGTTGAAGGGCCTCGACCGCGAAGCGATCCGCCGCCAGCGTCGCGACAAATTCCTCGCCATCGGCCGCAGCCTCGCCTGACCGGCCTTTCCTCATAGCGGTACGATGGTGGTCCCGGCCAATCTACCCACAGCGTAAAGGCCGTCGGATTCCGTCCGGAACCTCAAAGACCTCCGAAAACCCGCAAGATTCTCCGGGCCTTGGCCTTAATTTTACCCTTCGTTCACCGTACTCGTGCTCAATCCCAATTTGACCGCAAAGGGCTGACACCCTTGCGGAATTGGCCCCTGGGGGCTATCGGTTTTCGGGACTGTCGGACGGGACTGCCAACCGGCGTGGGGGAGTTTCTTTTTGAAGCGTAGTCCGCTCATCCGTTCGCTACTGGCTTCGGCTGCGATCGTCATGACGATCGCCGTTGCCGGCTGCAACACCGATGGCGTGGTGCTCCCGACGAGCGGCAAGGCGATGGCCCCGCTCTCCTCGGCGATGGTCGCCGAGCTCGACAAGAAGAACATGGATAAGGATTCGCCGATCCTGATCCGCGCGTTCAAGCAAGAGTCCGAACTCGAAGTCTGGAAGCAAAACCGCGACGGCCAGTTCGCGCTGCTCAAGACCTATCCGATTTGCCGCTGGTCCGGCGAGCTTGGCCCGAAGGTCAAAGAAGGCGACCGCCAGGCGCCGGAGGGCTTCTACAAGATCACGCCGAGCCAGATGAATCCGAACTCGGCCTACTATCTTTCGTTCGACCTCGGCTATCCGAACGCGTTCGACCGCTCGCTCGGCCGCACCGGCTCGAACCTCATGGTGCACGGCGATTGCTCGTCGCGCGGCTGCTACTCGATGACCGACGAGCAGATCGCGGAAATCTATGCGCTCGGCCGCGAAGCCTTCTTCGGCGGCCAGAAGTCGTTCCAGGTGCAGGCCTATCCGTTCCGCATGACGCCGGAGAACTTCGCCAAGCATCGCAACAACCCGCACATTGCGTTCTGGAAGATGCTCAAGCAGGGCAACGACCACTTCGAGGCGTCGCGCCGCGAAGTGAAGGTCGACGTCTGCGAGAAGCGCTACGTGTTCGACGCACAGTATCCGGGCGATCCGACGCGGCCGCTGTCGTTCAGCGGCGCGGCCAAGTGTCCGGTGTTCGAGGTGCCGGAAGAGATCGCTTCCGCGGTTCAGGACAAGAGCCGCAAGGACGACGTCAAGATCGCCGAGCTGTCGCGCTCGACGCCGCTCGCGCCGATCAAGACCAACGCCGACGGCGGCATGCACCCGGTGTTCGCGGCTGCGCTGAAGCGCGGCGACGTCGGCGCCGGCGTCGCGCCACAGCCGTTCTCGCTCGCCTCCGTGCCCGGCACGATCCCTGCGTCAGTGCGCCCGCCGCGCACGGCTGAATTCGCGGACACGCCTTACGCGACCGGCGCGACCGCGACGCCGACACCCGCGTCGGCTGTTGCCGTCGCAACCCCGCCATCGGCGCCGCGCCCCGCTCCGGCTGTGCGCGTTGCGAACGTCAGTACTGAGCCCGGCGCGATCGAACAGGAAACCCCTGCCACCACATCGTCTTCGTCGTCGAGCGGCAGCCTGTTCGGCAACCTGTTCGCGTCAAAGTCGAGCACGCCGAGCACCACTGCGAAGTCCGAAAACCCGGTCGACAAGATGGCCAAGCTGATGGGCTTGCGCAGCTCAGACCCCGCTCCGGCGCCCGCCCCTGAGCCTGCTCCGGCTCCCAAGGCCAAGCCGGCCGCCGCGCGCCCGGCCAACAACGGCGCAATCCGCCCGAAGCCGGCTGAGCACAAGACCGCCGAAGCACCGGCCGCTCCCGCGCCGGCTGCGCCTGCCTATGCTGCGGCTCCAGCCCCCGCGCCTGCCCCGGCAGCGGCTCCCGCCTCGACGATGACCGGCTCAGCGCCGACCGTTCCGGCCGGCAGCTTTGAGAACCGCTGGTCGTTCCGCTAGGACGCAAGCAACCGAATCTGGATATCGTCGCCGGGCCATAGCCGTCCGAAGGACGGCGTCGCTTTGCTCGCCTATGCCCCGGCGATTTCGTTTCAGAACTCGAGCGCAATGACCGATTGCTTCGTCTACGTTCTCGGCACGCGCGACAAGACGCGCCACCTCACCTACGTTGGCTGGACCAACGACGTCGACAAGCGCGTCGCGCGCCACAACGCCGGCACCGGAGCGCGCTCGACGCGCGGTCGCGTCTGGGTGCTTCTGCACACCGAAAGCTTCGCGACGAAGCAGGAGGCGATGAGTCGCGAATGGCATCTCAAGCGCGATCGCGCATTCCGCAAGGCGCTCGCAGCAAACATCACAAAGCCGGCGCGAAAGAGAGCTCCGAAAAAAACCGCCAAGCGAACGTGACGCAGGGGGCGCCGCCCACACCCACGCTATAACGGGACGAAATCTAGGGGGCGCCTATGTTGAAATTCCACACACTCATCGCTGCAATTGTGTCTGCTTGCATGCTCGGCACACTCTCCACGGTGCCGGCTCAATCTCAGACTCAAGCGCAAACTTGGCCGCAGCGCAGCGTCAGATTCGTCCTGCCGTTCGGCGCGGGCAGCGCGACCGACATCGCTGCGCGCCTGCTCAGCGAGCGTCTGACGGCGCGCTGGGGCAAGCCGGTCGTCATCGAGAACAAGCCGGGTGGCGACGGGCTCGTCGCGATCAACGCCTTCTTGTCCGCGAACGACGATCACGTGCTGCTCTATGCGTCGAGCGCATCGTTTCTCGCGCATCCCTACACGCAAGAGAAGCTGCCCTACGATCTCAACCGCGATCTCGCGCCCATCGCGCGAGTGACCGACACCGTACTGTCGGTCAGCGTCTCGACCGGATCGAACATCAAGTCCATCGCGGAGTTCGTGAAGGCGTCGCAGGCGACGCCGGAAAAATACAACGCGGCGGGCGCGGCAGGCCTGCCGGAATTCACGCTCGATGCCTTCCTGAAAACCGAGAACCTCAAGATCACCAAGGTTCCCTATCGCGATGTGGTGCAGGCTGGACGCGATCTGATGGAGGACCGCATCCAGTTCCTGCTGTCGTCGATTGCAATCATGACCGCGCCCGCGGAGGCCGGCAAAGTCCGCATTCTCGCGATCGCCGCGCGCCAGCGGTCGGCGATCTTCAAGGATATCCCATCAGTGGCGGAGGCCGGCTATCCCGGCCTCGCGGTGGAGACCACGGCGGGTCTCTACGGCCCCAAGGACATGCCGCTCGATCTTCGCAAGCGCATCGGCGCCGATGTGATTGCCGCGGCGAAGGATCCGGAGGTGACCGCAAAGATTTCCAGCACGGGTCAGGACGTGCGGCCGGGCGGTCCGGACGAACTCGCAGCGACGATTGCCCAGCAGACCGCCAATACGGCAGCGGTGGCGAAAATCCTCGGCATGGAGAAGAAGTAACCGGACGGCGCATCCGTCCGTCACCTGAAAAACAAAATCGCCGGGTCAGCCCGGCGATTTGCGATTCTCTCTATGGAAATCCGAAACGGGCGCTCAATTGTTGCGCCCGGCGTCCTGCTCGGTCTTCATCCAGTCCGCGAGACCCTGCGGCTTCTGTTTGGTCTTCGCTGCGGCCTTCTTTTTGCCGGACGAAGCGGTTTTGGCCGGCGCGTTCTTCCGCTCCTCGGCCTCCTTCGCGAGACGAAGCTCGCGCAACCGCTCCATGTTCTTGCGGACGTGAATGGCGTTGGCCTCGTACTGCGCCATCGCCTCCGCGCCGTCCTTGGCGCGCTGGTCCTTCTTGGCTTGGGCTACCGCCGCCGCTTTGCTATCGGCCATGCCGGCTCCTTTTTCTTCAGTCATTCAAAATTCGAGCGGCGCAAGCGCCGCCCGCTCCTTCTATATATAGGGATGATGACGGCCCGACGCTATGCGTAGCGGCCGTGGCAGTGTTTGAACTTCTTACCGGAACCGCAGGGGCACGGCTCGTTGCGGCCGACCTTGCCCCAACTGCTCTGGTCGTTGGGATTGCGCTCGGCGGCCGGCGCGGGGGAGGTAATACCCGCACGCGCCAGCGTCTGCGCACCGGCCTCAGCCAGCGCCAGTTCGTCTTCGCCCGTGCTCGGATTGACGTGCGAGGCCTGCATCGGCGGCAGTTGCGGGGTCTGATCCTCCGGCGGAGCCTGCACGATCTCGACCCGCATGAGCTGCGAGGTCACCGCTTCGCGCAGGTTGGTGGTCATAGCCTCGAACAGGTTGAACGCCTCGGCCTTGTACTCGTTGAGCGGGTCGCGCTGGCCGTAGCCGCGCAGACCGATCACCTGACGCAAATGTTCGAGCATCACGAGATGCTCGCGCCAGAGATGATCCAGCGTTTGCAGCAGGATCGACTTCTCGACGTAGCGCAGCACGTCCGGGCCCCACTGGGCGACCTTCGCGGCCATGCGCTCGTCGGCGCGGCGCTCGATGCGAGCCAGCAATTCCTCGTCGGCGATGCCCTCTTCCTTCGCCCACTCGTCGACCGGCAGATCGAGGTCGAGCACGCGCTTCACGTCCTCCTTGAGACCGGCGACATCCCACTGCTCGGGATAGGCGTTCTCGGGAACGTGCTTGGCGACCAATTCCTCGACCACATCATGCCGCATGTCGGCGATGGTCTCCGCGACGGTCTCGTCCTTCATCAGCTCGACGCGCTGGTCGAAGATGACCTTGCGCTGATCGTTCATCACGTTGTCGAACTTCAGGATGTTCTTGCGGATGTCGAAGTTGCGCGCTTCGACCTTCTGCTGCGCCTTCTCCAGCGCCTTGTTGATCCACGGATGGATGATCGCCTCGCCCTCTTTCAGGCCGAGCTTGGTCAGCATGCCGTCGAGTTTGTCGGACCCGAAGATGCGCATCAGGTCGTCTTCGAGCGACAGGAAGAACTTGGAGCGGCCCGGATCACCCTGACGGCCGGAGCGGCCGCGGAGCTGGTTGTCGATGCGGCGGCTCTCATGACGTTCGGTGCCAAGCACGAACAGGCCACCGGCTTTCAGCGCCACGTCCTTCAGCCGTTCGACCTGCGCCTTGATGTCAGAGATCGCGGAGTCTCGCGCACCGCCCTCCGGCATCTCCTTGAGTTCCTGACGGATGCGCATGTCGGCGTTGCCGCCGAGCTGAATGTCGGTGCCGCGGCCGGCCATGTTGGTCGCAATCGTAATCGCGCCCGGCACGCCCGCCTGCGAAACAATGTAGGCCTCTTGCTCGTGATAGCGCGCGTTGAGGATCGCGAAGACCTTTTTCTTCTTCGCGCCGTCGTCGCCGCTGTAGAGCGCGGCGAATGCGTTCGGATCAGAGAAATCATGCTGTTCCCAGCCCGCTTTACGCAGCATTTCCGCGAGGCCTTCGGACTTCTCGATCGACGTCGTGCCGACCAGCACGGGCTGGCCCTTCTGCTTGCACTCGTCGAGCAGCGTGATGATCGCCGCGTATTTCTCGCCGTTGGTGCGATAGACCTCGTCGTCCTGATCGTCGCGCAGCATCGGTCGGTTGGTCGGAACCTCGACGACGTCGAGATTGTAGATGTCCATGAACTCCTCGGCCTCGGTCAGCGCCGTGCCGGTCATGCCCGCAAGCTTCTTGTACATGCGGAAGTAGTTCTGGAACGTGATCGAAGCGAGCGTCTGGTTTTCCGGCTGGATCGGCTGGTGTTCTTTGGCCTCGAGCGCCTGATGCAGGCCTTCCGAATAACGGCGGCCCGGCATCATGCGGCCGGTGAACTCGTCGATGATGACGACCTCGCCGTTACGCACGATGTAGTCCTTGTCGCGCGTGAACAGCTTGTGGGCGCGCAGCGCCTGATTGACGTGGTGCACGACGGAGACGTTCTCGACGTCGTAGAGGGAGTCGGCCTTGAGCAGGTTGGCGGCTTTCAGCCGCTGCTCCATCTTCTCCATGCCGGCTTCGGTGAGCGCGACGGTGCGCTGCTTCTCGTCGACGTCGTAGTCGGACTTGTCGAGAGCCGGCATGAACGTGTCGATGGTGTTGTAGAAGTCGGAGCGGTCGTCGAGCGGGCCGGAGATGATCAGCGGCGTGCGCGCTTCGTCGATCAGGATCGAGTCCACTTCGTCGACGATGGCGAAGGCGTGGCCGCGCTGGACCATGTCCTCGAGCCGGTACTTCATGTTGTCGCGAAGATAGTCGAAGCCGAGTTCGTTGTTGGTGCCGTAAGTGACGTCGTAATCGTAGGCGGTCTTGCGCTGCTCGTCGTCCATGCCGTGAACGATCACGCCGGTCGTCAAGCCGAGGAAGCCGTAGATCTTGCCCATCCACTCGCTGTCGCGTGTGGCGAGATAGTCGTTGACGGTGACGACGTGCACGCCGTTGCCGGCGAGCGCGTTGAGATAGACCGCAAGCGTCGCGACCAGCGTCTTGCCTTCGCCGGTCTTCATTTCGGAGATCTGGCCTTCGTGCAGGATCATGCCGCCGATCAACTGCACGTCGAAGTGGCGCTGGCCGATGGCGCGCTTGGCCGCCTCGCGCACGGTCGCGAACGCCGGCACCAGGATGTCGTCGAGCGTCTTGCCCTCGGCGAGTTCCTTCTTGAACTGCTCCGTGCGCGCACGCAGCGCCTCGTCGGAGAGTTTCACCAGTTCGGGCTCGAGCGCGTTGATCGCGTCCACCCGCGGTTGATATTTGCGGATGCGTCGATCGTTGGAGGAACCAAACAGCTTGCGGGCGACGGCGCCGAGCATTCGATTAAATCCTTGGTTTAGGCAGCCGCGAGGCGCCAATCCGAGAGGCAAATGCGGCACTTCTCGGGCAATTGCAACGGGATAGCGTGCATCGGTGAGGACCGGGCGGCCTTCGAGACATAGGAGGGGGGGTAAACCTTGTCAATTAGTGCGCTTTTGGCCCTCGCACGTTCAATTGCCGTCAAAATAAGCGTTCACGGGGTCGTTAGGCCTGCGGGTTATTCCGGCATTGCCAACCACCATTGATTGCGCGACAAGACGCCGCCCCCGCCCAAGGCGGACCGTATTCAAGGACATTGTCATGACCGTCCATGCCACTCGCCCTGCCATGTTGCTTGCGGCTATGCCGTTTTCGGCGCTCAGCCTGCGGGCGAGCGTGCTCGGGATTGCCGCCGCGGCGATGCTGTTCACCGCCGTCCCCGCCCGGTCGCAGGATGACCCGTTGATTGCCAAGGTGAACGGCGTGGAAATCCGCCAGAGCGATCTGACGATGGCGGAGGAAGACCTCGCCGGCAACATCCCGCCGCAGATCCAGGGCGACGCCAAGAAGGACTACCTGGTCGCGTATCTGACCGACGTAATCCTGGTCGCCAAGGCCGCCGAAGCCAAGAAGGTCCAGGACAGCAAGGAATTCAAATCGCGCCTCGCCTACACCCGCAACAAGCTGCTGATGGAATCGCTTCTGCAGTCCGAGGCCAAGGCCGCCGTCACTCCGGACGCGACCAAGAAGGTCTATGAGGACGCGGTCAAGCAGATGGGCGATGAGCAGGAGGTCCGCGCGCGTCACATCCTGGTGCCGAGCGAAGACGAGGCCAAGGCGATCCTCGCCGAGCTGAAGAAGGGCACGGATTTCGCCGAGCTCGCCAAGCAGAAGTCGAAGGACCCGGGTGCGGCCGCCGAAGGTGGCGACCTCGGCTACTTCACCAAGGAGCAGATGGTCCCCGAATTCGCCGAGGTCGCGTTCAAGCTCGACAAGGGCCAGATCTCAGATCCGGTGAAGTCGCAGTTCGGCTGGCACATCATCAAGGTCGAGGACAAGCGCAAGAAGCCCGCGCCGGACTTCGCGCAGGTGAAGGACCAGGTCGAGACCTACGTGCAGCGCAAGGCGCAGGCCGACTTCATCACCAAGATCCGCGAAGGCGCCAAGGTCGAGCGTCTCGACAAGAAATAAACACGCCCGTCATCTTCTCATTGCAAGAAGGCCGGGCTCTTGTCCCGGCCTTCTCTGTTTTGAATACTCCGCTCATCGAACACCAAGAGAAACAACACCATGTCGACCGCCGTCTCCCCGCTTGCCCCGACCTCCGTTCCCGACATGCCGGTGATCGCCGGCGTCAAGCTCGCAACGGCCGCCGCCGGCATCCGCTACAAGGGCCGCACGGACGTGATGCTGGCGCTGCTCGATCCGGGCACGGTCGCCGCCGGCGTGTTCACCAAATCCAAGTGCCCGTCGGCCCCGGTCGAATGGTGCCGCGCCAAGCTTAAAGATGCGAAGCCGCGCGCGCTCGTCGTCAACTCCGGCAACGCCAACGCCTTCACCGGCAAGAACGGCCGCGAGGCCTGCAAGTTCACCGCGCAGATCGCCGCGCGCGCGGTCGGCTGCAAGCCGAACGACATCTTCCTCGCCTCGACCGGCGTGATCGGCGAGCCGCTCAACGCCAGCGCCTTCGACGGCGTGATGGACGGCCTCGTCGCGGGCGCCAAGCCGGACTTCTGGCTCGACGCCGCCAAGGCGATCATGACCACCGACACATTCCCGAAGGTCGCGACCGCCACCGCCCGCATCGGCAAGGCCAAGGTCACCATCAACGGCTTCGCCAAGGGCGCGGGCATGATCGCCCCCGACATGGCGACAATGCTGTCCTACGTCTTCACCGACGCGCCGCTGTCCCAGCGCGCGCTCCAGAAGATTCTCTCCGACGGCGTCACCGACTCGTTCAACGCCGTCACCATCGACGGCGACACGTCCACGTCCGACACGCTGATGGCCTTCGCCACTGGCGCTGCGAAGGACGCGCCGAAAATCTCCAAGCCGAACGATCCACGCTTGAAGGACTTCATCCGTGCCTTCAACAAGGTGCTCGCGAATCTCGCCGAGCAGGTCGCGCGCGACGGCGAAGGCGCGCGCAAGCTCGTCGAGATCGAAGTCGAGGGCGCCACTTCCAAGGCCAGCGCCCGCAAGATCGCCATGTCGATCGCGAACTCCCCGCTGGTGAAGACCGCGATCGCGGGTGAGGACGCCAACTGGGGCCGTGTGGTGATGGCCGTCGGCAAGGCCGGCGAGCCGGCCGACCGCGACCGGCTCTCGATCTGGTTCAACAACATCCGCGTCGCGCACAAGGGCGCGCGCGATCCGTCCTACGACGAGGGCGAAGTTTCGCAGGCGATGAAGGCGCAGGTCATCTCGCTGAAGGTCGCGCTCGGTCTCGGCAAGGGCAAGGATCGCGTGCTGACCTGCGACCTCACCAAGGAATACGTCGCGATCAACGGCGACTATCGCTCCTGATCTATGGCGTCACGCGCACCGATACGCGGACGGTCGCGTTCATCGGCGTATTGCGTGAGGTCATACCTCGCCGCGCGTAGGTGAACGTGTCGTTGCCGACATAGCCTTCGCGCGCCTTGTAGGTGATGCGGCCGATCGAATCGACACTCACGCTGCCGTTCGACGGACGTGCGAGGATAACCGTTCGGCTTGTCGGACCAAGCGATCTGAACATCGCATCGCAAGTCCCGCCGCTGCGCACCGTCATATAGCCGTCAACGGTCTGACCGTTCATCCACCGGACGAACGGCATGCATGCCGCCGACGCGGAATGGCTGCCAAACACGACAAATCCAAAGCAGACCAGCGCCAAAAGTCTCTTCATTCGCAATCCTCCCCGGCAATATTCCCGAGGATACGCTGCAATTCAGCATTGCATCAATTGGCGGCAAGGTGCTGTTAACCAGCACGGTAACGCGCTAGGGCATGCCGTTCTCTGATGCGTTTCTTGAGTCCACCTTAACCCCCGCTTGTCTACTTTCGAACCCAAGGCAGAAGCCGCGCTGATGAGCATCAAACTTGTCCTCGTCGCGGCTTGCGCCCTGGTCGACACCGATGGGCGCGTCCTCCTCGCCGAACGCCCAGCCGGAAAATCGATGGCGGGGTTGTGGGAGTTTCCCGGCGGCAAGATCGAGGCTGGCGAACGGCCTGAGGAAACGCTGATCCGGGAGTTGAAGGAGGAACTCGGCATCGACGTCAGGGAGCCTTGTCTGGCGCCGCTGACCTTCGCGAGCCACGCCTATCCGGACTTTCATTTGCTGATGCCGCTCTACGTCTGCCGGCGCTGGGAAGGCACGGTGGTTGCGAAGGAAGGGCAGCAGCTCAAGTGGGTGAAGCCGAACAAGCTCCGCGAATATCCGATGCCGCCGGCCGATGAGCCGCTGATCTCGCATCTGATGACGCTGCTGATGTGAAACGGGGAAGAGCAATGAGCAAGCTGACGACGCTGCGTTTGGTCTTCCACCGCTTCTGCGCGAATGAGAGCGGGGGAACCGCAATCGAATACGCCCTGGTAGCCGCCGGCGTCGGCGTGGTCATCGCAGGCGTCGTTCAAGGTCTCGGCACGAACGTCAAAACGTCGCTCTACGACAAGGTCATTGCGGTCCTTCCATAAATTCAGCGGCCCGTTTTCTCGCCCGCCGGCAATTCTTTCGTCTTCAAGGCATCCGCGAGCCGCGTCTTCGCCGATCCAGGCTGAAGCGGCTTCTGCTGGCTCTCGTGGGGCACCCAGCCCGACAGCCAGATGATCTCGAAGGTCGCGCGCACGCGGCCGTCTGCATCGGCGAACCGCTCGGCGTAGATTTCGAACATCCGTTTCAGCATCGCGCGCTTGAGCGGTGTGCGGCGGCGCTCGATCATCGCATTGGTCGCAGCCATCCTCCGCAGATCGTGCATCAGCGCGAGCGGATCGGAATAGCGCACCGTGACGCGATCGACGTCCGTCACCGGCAGCGCGAAACCCGCACGCTGTAACAGCGCGCCGAGATCGCGCAGGTCGGCGAAGGGTGCCACACGCGGCGACACGCCGCCCTCGACTTCGCTCTCTGCCGCACCGAACGCCTCGCGCAATTCCATCAGGCTGTCACCGCCGATCAGCGCCGCAATGAACAACCCGTCCGGCTTCAACGCGCGGCGAATTTGAATGAGCGTGCCCGGCAGATCGTTGACAAACTGCAACCCTAGCCCCGACACCACCAGATCGAGCGAGCCTTCGCGGAACGGCAACGCCTCGTCGTCGGTCACCGCATCGACGAACGAACCCACCCTCCCTTTCAGCGCGCGGCGCAGCGCGTCGCCCGGTGTCGCGACATCGGCGGCCGTCTCGAACGTGCGCAGCACGGTCGAGAGCCGGTCCGTCACGTCCTCCGCGACGCGGTCGAGCAGGAACGTCGCCGGACCGAGCTGCGCCGCCCGCGCGCGGCGCGCGCGCAGGAGCTTGCGGTCGAAGATGAGCGGACTTAAGGCCATGTTGAGCGTGGTTCCTTGCAGCGATAGCCTTATGCCATGCCGGAGGTGGGGGCAGAAGGAACAGTACCGTCGCGTTGGGGCCGCATCGCGGCGCCGTTCCGCGCCGCGTTCGGCCGCGCGCTCGATGTTGCGCTCCCGACCCTCTGCCCCTCGTGCCGCGAGCAGGTCGACGGCAGCGGATTGTGCGCCCCTTGCTGGTCGCGGCTGACGCCGATCGCCCCACCCTATTGCGACCGGCTCGGCATTCCCTTCGCCTACGACCCCGGCCCTGGCGTCCTTTCGATCGAGGCGATCTCGGACCCGCCAGCCTACCACCGGGCGCGCGCCGCGGTGCGCTTCGACGACGTCGCCCGCTCGCTCGTTCATGCGCTGAAATACAGCGACCGGCTCGATCTTGCGCCCATCATGGGCCGCTGGATGGCGCGGGCCGGGCGCGAAATCCTTGCCGATGCCGACGCGCTGGTTCCGGTGCCGCTGCATTGGCGCCGATTGTGGGCGCGTCGTTTCAACCAATCGGCTCAACTTGGAAAAACCATCTCCGCCGAGAGCGGCGTGCTCGTCGCCGGGAACGCGCTGAAGCGCGTGAAGGCCACCGCCCAGCAGGTCGGTCTCTCGCAGTCCGAGCGGGCCTCCAACGTCCAGGGCGCGTTCGGCGTCCCCGCCGAGGGCAAGACCCAGGTCGCTGGCCGCAACCTCATCCTGATCGACGATGTGCTCACATCGGGCGCAACCGTCGATACCTGCGCGCGTGCGCTGCTCCGGGCCGGCGCGAAACGCGTGGATGTGCTGGTGTTTGCCCGGGTTGTCGACGCGGTGCGCGCGCCCATATAGTGCAGGCTTGCTCAGTACAGGCGTTTTGGCGCGGATTAACGAATTATGCCTCCGATCGAGATATACACCACCCCGTTCTGCCCCTACTGCATCGCGGCCAAGGAGCTGCTCGGCAAGAAGGGCGTGACGTTCAAGGAAATCGACGTCAGCGGAAACCGGGACTTGCGCACACAGATGACCGAACGCGCCAATGGCGGATACACCGTGCCGCAGATTTTCATCGGCGCGACGCACGTCGGCGGCTGCGATGATCTCTACGCTCTCGATAGCGCCGGCAAGCTCGATCCGCTCCTCAACTCAGGCACGCCGGCATGACGGAAGCAAAGGCGAAATTCCGTGTCGGGCTCGTGCAGATGCGCTCGGGCCGCACGCCGCAAGCCAATCTCGACGACGCCGCCAAGCTGATCGGCGAGGCGAAGCGCGGCGGCGCGGACTATGTCCAGACGCCCGAGATGACCAACATCATGGAGATCAACCGCGAGAAGCTGTTCGCCACCATCGTCGGCGAGGAGCAGGACAACTCCCTCGCGACGTTCCGTGAGCTGGCGCGCTCGCTGTCGATCTACGTTCATGTCGGCTCGCTGGCGATCAAGATCGCGTCCGACAAGGCGGCCAACCGTTCGCTGCTGATCAATCCGCAGGGCGAGATTGTCGCGCGCTACGACAAGATCCATATGTTCGACGTCGACCTCGGCAACGGCGAGAGCTATCGCGAGTCGCGCAACTTCAAGCCCGGCGAGGCTGCGGTGTTGAGCGATCTGCCGTGGGGCCGGCTCGGCCTCACCGTCTGCTACGATCTGCGCTTCCCGTCGCTCTATCGTGCGCTCGCGGAAGCCGGCGCGTCGTTCCTCGCCATTCCGGCAGCCTTCACGCAGCAGACCGGCGAGGCGCACTGGCACATCCTCAATCGCGCACGCGCCATCGAGAACACCTGCTACGTGATGTCGGCGGCGCAAGGCGGCAAGCACGAGAACGGTCGCGAGACCTATGGCCATTCGATCGTGGTCGACCCGTGGGGCCGTATCGTCGCCGAAGGCGGCCAGGAGCCCGGCGTGATCTTCGCGGAGATCGATCCGGCTGCCGTTGCTGCGGCGCGCGCCAAGGTGCCGTCGCTGCAACACGGACGGCGCTTCGAAGTGCTTGAACCGATGGCGGAGCCGACCCATCTCAGGGCGGTTAGAGGCCCGGCATGATCCGTTATTCGCTCGTTTGCGACCGGAAGCACGACTTCGAAATCTGGTTCAAGAACTCCGCCGACTACGACAAGCAGGCGAAGCGCGGACTTGTGACGTGTCCGTTGTGCGGCTCCGAGAAAGTCGAGAAGGCACTGATGGCGCCGTCGCTCGGGCGCGGCACCAAGAAGGGCTCGTCTGACGCGCCCGCGATCGAAGTGCCGCCCGTGCCCGTCGAGACGCCAGCGGCCGAAGCGCCGTCTCCGGTCGCAATCGTGTCGCCACAAGAGCAGGAGCTGCGCGCCAAGCTCAAGGAGCTTCGCGAGCACCTCACCAAGAACTCCGAGAACGTCGGCAACAAGTTTCCCGAGGTCGCGCGCAAGATGCACTACGGCGAGGTCGAGCACCGCTCGATCTACGGCGAGGCGTCACCGCAGGAAGCGAAAGAGCTGCACGAAGAGGGCGTGGAGTTTCACCCGATCCCGGTGCTGCCGGACGAGCATAACTAGACCAAGGCCGTTGCTGTCTATTTGGCTTGCGCAAGCTGGCCCACCAATTTGGCCCAATCCATGTCGAGTGCGCCATACACCGCACCAACTTCGGGCCGGCCATTGTCCTTGAGCACTTCGATCATCAGAGTCGCGTAGTCCGAAAGGATCACGCCCGCTTGCATCATCCGTAGCAAACCGACCTGGTGTTTGGTCTTGCTGAACGTGCCGCAGGCATCCACGGCGACATACGCATCGAGACCTTTGCCGACGGCTGTGATGGCGGGAAAGGCCGCGCAGACTTCGAGCGAGAGACCGGCAAAAATCAACTTTTTGCGGCCGGTCGCTTCGATGGCGCGTGCGACCCGTGCATCATCGAAAGCGTTGACCGACGAACGGTCGATGATTTGGACGCCAGGCAAGGCTTCGATCAGTTCGGGAAACGTCGGGCCCCACAGGCTGTCCCGGGCTGTCGTGGTCACGACGATCGGGAGCTTCAGCGCCTTCGCGGCTTTCGCGAGGCCGACGACGTTGTGCTTGAGCTCTGCAATCGAATAGTCGCGCACACCGGTCATCAGGCCGACCTGGTGATCGACGAGGACAAGCGCGGCGTTTTCGGATGTGAGCGGCTCGTAAGTATGGGCTGGGTTGGACATGGCGTTCTCCTCCGAAAAAGTTGTGGCTGCGGCCGCTGGCGCGATGCCGAGGATGGCCAGGCTGGCGCCAAGCACGGTGGACTGAAGAAATCGGCGCCGTTCCATGTGGCCTCCACGAAGTGCGCCCGATGTTGAATCGTCTTCTGAGGGCAGACGTAGCCGCTGGATCATCGGCCTAAAAGCCGCTAAAATTGCAACTCAGCGTCCAATACATTGGACGATGGGCCATCCGCATGCTGGATTTGAACGACTTCTTCTACTTTGTGCAGGTCGTTGACCGAGGCGGGTTCACGGCTGCGAGCCGGACGCTCCGAATTCCCAAATCGACTCTGAGCCATCGCATCCAGCAGCTCGAGACCCAACTGGGAGTCAGGCTTCTCAATCGCACGTCGCGCCGGTTTGGGGTGACCGATGCCGGCGGCGAATTCTATCGCCACGCGGTGACGATGCTGCGCGAGGCCGAACTGGCGGAGACCGCCATACGGCACCGGCTGAACGAACCGACCGGTACTGTGCGCTGCACCGCGGGCATCGCCACCATGCAATTCGCAATGCGCGGTCTCCTGGCAGACTTTCTCGTCCGCCACCCGAAGGTCAATGTCGTCGCACACGCGAACGACCAATTTGTCGACATCGTCGGGGAGAATTTCGACGTCGCGGTGAGAGCGCACTCGGGTCCGCTTCCCGACTCGACCCTGGTGCAACGAACGCTGACGCCGGCGCCATGGTTCTTGTTCGCCGGCACGGCTTACGTTGCCGCGAATGGGCCGTTACGCACGCCGCGCGATCTCGCGAAGCATCCCTCGCTGTTCATGATGCGGTCGGGGGTCAATCCCATCTGGCGGCTGAGGCGTGAGGACAGCCGCAGGGAGGAAGTCGTCGTCCCGCTTACGCCACGGCTGCTCATAGATGACATGCTGTCCCTCAAACAGGCCGCCGTCAGCGGCCTCGGTGTTGTCGCACTGCCTAGTTATGTTTGTCGCGACGAGGTGAAGTCGGGCGCGTTGCGGCGAATCCTGCCCGATTGGATCGCAGGCGATTCGACGCTGACGGCGCTGATGCCGTACCGGCAAGGCTTGCTGCCATCGGTGCGTGCCTTCGTGGAGCATTTGGCGGCTGAGATTCCCAAGGCAGTGCTGATCTAACAGTGCTGTCTGTCGGACTTCATCTTGGGATCAGCCGCCATATCCGCCCGGGCCACCTTCGTCTGCGGGTCGCGACGCGCGAGCGACGAACTACTCCGTCTTGATCTTGAGGGTCATCGCGCCGGCGTAGCCGTACACCTCGTGCAAGATCGCCAGAAGCTCGTTGGCAATAGCTGCATCGTTGAATTTGTCGAGCGGATAGCTTTTCCAGTAGTTCGGAGCGCGCCCGGGATCGGCGTATCCAGCATTACGCAAACGCGACACACGGTCCGGGGTGAGGATGCTTGCCAGCGCCGCCCAGCTTTCCGCCGATTGCGCTTCACAATAAATCGCCGCGGGTGATGTCATTGGACGGCATTGAACGTAGCCAATGCCGGCGTCAAATATGACGAAGACGTTGCGGGCCACGTTGATCCGCAATCGCTGGATTTCGGCGGTGACTGTCGCACCGTAGAGCGCGACCAGCTCTGCAGATGATCCAGTCGTCTGCGGAGTCTGCGACGGCGGCGTATAAGAGCAAGCGTACACTGCCGTTAATCGCATCGGCCGCGCGTCATTGACGAGGCCAGCGAGGTTTTGCGAGGGTCCGTTGCGAGGCGGACAGGGCACATCGACAACCCACGCGGTCTGGATCTGCAGGTCGGAAGCGCGCGCGTCATAGGCTTCTGTCATTGTCCGCTGAATGCGATCCGCAGTCCGGCTCGTTGGCATGTCTGCCGCAAATGTCTGGACATAATTTCCGAAGTTGGGATCAAGAACCCAGCCAAGTGCCTGGAGACGTGTCAGCCGTTCCGGGACCAGCACACTTTTGAGCGAGGGCTGCATCGACGTCCCCGCCGCTTCACAACGAAGTTCGCGGCTCGGCATGCGCCGGCATTGGATATATTTGTTGCCGTCCCAGAGCGTCGCGTAACCGACCCGGCCGGATCGCACCAACGTCGTGATGTTCTGTAGCGCCTCGTCGATACGCGCGGCTGCCGTTTGCGCCAAGCCGGGGCTTACGCCCCACAGCGCGATCGTGACGGCTACAAAGGCCATCAGCTTCAGCCGAAATCCCGACACACGCATACGCCACCCCCAAACATCAAGACTTGAAATGTCTTTGGCGACGAGCGCTCGCAATGAACTGATCGCGCTCCCCACGACGCGCTATACGCGCCAACGTCTCCTTCCGACCCTCACAGCATGGATAGGCAAATTAGAACGTAATAAGAACATCGCCTTACAGAGATTGTCAACCTACAGTTGAAACCATCAAAAATCCGCACATTTTAAAGGTTCGGGCAGGCCCGGTCGGTTACTGCGCCCAGATCAGCAGCACGACGCCGACGACGATCAGCGACATGCCGAGCGCCTCGCGCGCCGTCGTCTTCTGCTTGAACACGAAGAACGAGATCGCCTGCGCGAACAGCACCTCAATCAGCGCGAGCGTGCGCACATGCGCGACGCTCGCGATGGCAAACGCCAGGAACCAGAACTCGGAAGCCGTCGCACCCATGAAGCCCGCGAACAGCGACGGCCGCCAGGACCGCACGATCGCGGTCAGTACCGGGCGATCCTTCACCAGCAGATAGAGCGTCAGCACGCCGGCCTGCATGATCAGGCCGATAGTCACCGTCACCGTGGCGGCGAGCACGAAGCTCGGATGCTCCAGCGACAGGATCGCGCCGCGATAGCCGACCGCGGAGAGTGCAAACATCGCGCCCGAGAACAAGCCGAGCGCGACCGGCTGCCAGCCGCCGCTCATCGCGCCCTTGCCTTTGAGCGACATCACGATGACGCCGAAGGTCGCGATCAGGATCGCCGTGAGGACCGGCAGCGTGAACGTGTCGCCGAGGAAGATCAGCCCGAAGATGGCCGCCTGAATGGCTTCGGTCTTGATGTAGGCGATGGTGACGACGAACGAACGGTCGCTCATCGTCGCCAGCATCGTCGCTGTGGCGACGATCTGCGCGCCGGCGCCGACGATGGCCCACGGCCAGAAGATCAGCGGCAGCTTCGGGAATGCATGGCCGGTCGCGATCATCACGCCGGCGAGGAAGATCAGCGCGAAGGGAAATCCGAACAGGAAGCGCACATGCGTCGCGCCGACCGTGCCGAGCTTCGTGGTCAGCTCGCGCTGCATGGCGTTGCGCACGGTCTGCCCCGCGGCGGCGAGCACCGTGAAGACGATCCAGAGCGAGCTGACGGAGAGCATTTCGGACTTCTAGGCTTTCTCCGCCGCGAGCATGTAGTTCACGTCGGTGTCGGAAGAAAGTTTCCATTCGTCGGCGAACGGATTGTAGATC
>BFBZ01001133.1_pt1 | contig 19056 bp, 5 predicted proteins | sample 1888401 | NCBI WGS metagenome assembly BFBZ01 (sample SAMD00112614, study PRJDB3348) | symbiont metagenome | host: Chara braunii | reverse complement strand
GTTCGAGTCCTGCCTCCCCCACCATTCACTGCCTCTCAGCTCCACGAAATTTCTCGAGGACAATGGACCCCATTGGCCATTGTTTCCCTGCAGACTATGCGTCGAAATATATGGGTCGCATCTGGGTCCTGGCGGCCGGTCGCGATCTTCATTGGATCCTTCGTTGTTCTCGATCCCTGGGCGGCGATCGCTCACGGCTGCCGTGACGACGCGCCAGAACCCAGGCTTCCGACATCTGCGGGGCCGGCGTGGCAATGGCGGGCGACTGATCGCCTGTTGCCGTTCCGCCGTCTCGGGTGAGGGCCCCGGCTACGACCGCTCAGTTAATGCCGCGGAAGCGGTCCATATTGAAGACAAACACGAAAAACTCGACATTCTCTGACGCGAGATTTTTCTTCATGAAATAAATAGCTGACTTTAAATCACCGCCTCAGCTTCACGTCATCCCCACGACGTTGATTTCGCTTCAGATTCTGAAATCTTTGCCCCGAGGAATATGGCGGGGCGTAGCTATTCTGCCACAACCGGGCGGTTTTTCGCCGCAACTGTGGCGAGTCACATTGCGAGCCGATCTCGGGTTTGTTATCGGTTCCCTATGTTGAAGATCGTATATACACCCATTTTCATATGTGTTGTGGGAATGAGCTTTAGCCCGGCATTGGGCGCTGAGCCGTTCACCATCCAGGACGCCATCAACCAGGCGGTGAAGACCAATCCCGGTGTCGGAGAGGCCGCCGCCAATCGGCGGGCCACCGAAGCCGAGCTTCGCCAGTCCCAGGGGACGCTGCTGCCGCAGGTCCGGCTCGATGCGAGCGCCGGACCGGAGATGCTCAAGCAGTATGTCTCGCCGGCGCCGAGCAACAATGGCCGCTACCTGCGCGGCCGCGAGGCCGGCGTGGTGGTCCGTCAATTGCTGTTCGATGGCTTTTCCTCGATCAATGAAGTGTGGCGACAGGCCGCGCGGGTCGATGCCGCCGCGTACCGCGTGCTGGAGCGAACCGAACTGATTGGTCTCGATGCCGCCGAAGCCTATGTCGACGTGGTGCGCTACTCCAGGCTGGTCGCTCTGGCCGAGAAGAACCTCAAGGTTCATCTCGAACTGCGCAAGAACGTGCTGGCCCGTTTCCAGGGCGGCCGGGCCGGCGAGGGCGACACGCAGCAGGCCGAGGAACGGGTTGCGGCAGCGCAGGCCGTGCTCGAGGAATTCCGTCTCAGCCTCGAAGTGGCGCGCGCGAAGTACCGCAAGGTCGTCGGCGTCGAGCCTTATAACCTGCGTTTCCCCGGCCGGCTGTCCGACATGCCGCGGGACAAGGCGGAATCGCTCGACATCGCCTACAAGTTCAATCCGACCCTGCGCGCTGCCGCGGCGGATGTGACGGCCGCCAAGCGGGGATTCGATGCCACCACCGGCACCTTCCTGCCGACGCTTTCGCTCGAAGGCCGCGCGACGACCGGCAAGGAATCGATCACCTACAACAATCGTTACGACGAGGTCAGCGGCAAGGTCGTTGCATCCTGGGATATCTTCAACGGCGGCCAGAACAGCTGGCGCCGCGAAGAAGCCGCGCAGCGGATGATCCAGGAGCAGCAGAAGCATGCTCGTCTGCAGCGCGATGCGCTGGAGTCGATCGACAAGGCCTGGGCGGCCCGGATCATCACCGCCGATCGCGTCTCAGCTCTTGTCCGCGATGTCGAAGCGGCCCGCCGCACGTTCGTCGCCTACAACAAGGAGTATGAGCTCGGCCAGCGCACGCTGATCGATCTCTTGAACTCCCAGAACCAGTACTTCAACGCCAACGTGTCGCTGGTGTCGGCGCGCGGTGTGGTGGTGTTTGCCGACTATCAGCTGCTCGCCGCGATGGGCCAGATGCTGAACTACCTGAAGACCGGGCATCCGCCGGAGACCGAGCCGGTGGACACGCCGAGTGGCTTCATCGGCTACAGCCTGGCGCCCATTCGGCTGAGTGCGCCGGCGCCCGGACCGCAGCCGCTGAGCTCCGCCGGTCCGGTGCCGATGTTCGGCCTGCATGACGGTACGCCGAAGCATCCCGCGCCGATTACCTTTGGCGATCGGTGGGCCTCGAGCGATCCCGAGGATACGACGCTGTTCGTCGCGTCCGGAAAATACGGCGGATACGCTCAGAGCCCCAACGGGCACGCGCCGAAATAGGTGAGACTAACAAGAGCCGGTGCATGTCGCGCCGGCTTTTCACCATACGCATTTACTTTGCGCTGAGTTTGTCGCGAAACACCTGTAAAAATCTCAGAAAAGCCAAGTGCGGGCCAAAGAATTAGGCTAAGGCAAATTATTAGCAAGAAGCAATGGGTGCCGGTCCGCGTTGCTCGGTGGGCCAGATGGATTTCCGAGGCGTCGTTGAACATTCGTCCGACAAGGTTCGAGCTCGAAGAGACGGCGCACGTGATGCCCCAGATGAGCGCAGCCGCACCAGCAGCTGATCCTCTCAGTGACAGTCTGCTTTACCTCGCTGCTCATCACGGCCGCGCCCTGAGCCGCAGCGCGCTGCTGTCCGGATTGCCGCTCGACAGCGGCGTGCTCAGCATCGCGCTCTACGAGCGCGCCGCGCAGCGGGCCGGGCTCGAGGCGCAACTGGTCGAACGGCCGCTGAGCGATATTCCCGCGCTGGTGCTGCCCTGCGTGCTGATGTTTCACGACGGCACCACGCGCATCCTGCTGACGATCGACGAGGCCGCCGGCCGTCTCACCATCGTCGATCCTTCGCGCCGCGAACAGCCGGCGATCGAGCGCTTCGAGGCGGTCGCGGCGCGGTATGTCGGCTTCGCCTATCTGGTGCGGCCCGCCACAATTGCCGATCCGCGCGTGGCGGCAGCCGGTGAAGTGCCGAAGACGCACTGGTTCTGGTCGGTGGTCAGCCGCTTCGGCGCCAATTACGGCCATGTCGCGATCGCCGCGTTCATCGTCAACATCCTGGCGCTGGCCGCGCCCCTGTTCACGATGAGCGTCTACGACCGCGTGATCCCGAACGGCGCGATCCCCTCGCTGGTCGCACTCGGCGTTGGCCTCATGCTGGCCATCGGATTCGACTTCCTGCTCAAGGTGGTGCGCAGCCGCATCATCGACATGACCGGAAAGAAGATCGACGTGGTGCTCGCCGCGAACATCTTCGAGCACGTGATGTCGCTGAAGATGGACAAGCGGCCGCCATCGGTCGGCATCCTCGCCAATCAGCTCCGCGACTTCGATTCGGTGCGCGAGTTCTTTACCTCCGGCACCGTGGTGTCGGCGACCGACATGCTGTTCGCGGTCGTGTTCATCATCGTGCTGTTCATCATCGCCGGTCCCATCGCCTGGATTCCGCTGCTGATGCTGCCGGTGATGATCGCCGTCGGGCTGCTGATCCAGCGGCCGCTCGAACGCGCGATGCGGCAGATGCAGGCGCAATCCGCCGCGCGTCACGGCATTCTCGTGGAATCGCTCAACGGGATGGAGACGGTCCGCGCGGTGGCCGGCGAGAGCCGGGTGCAGACGGTGTGGGAGCGTTCGGTGGCGGCGCAGGCGCGCTCCAGCGAGGACGTCCAGTTCTGGGCCTCGATGGCGATGACAGCGGCGAGCGTCGCGAGCCAGTTCTGCAGCCTGCTGCTGGTCGTCGTCGGCGTGTTCCTGATCCTCGACGGCAAGCTCTCGGTCGGCGCGCTGGTGGCGGCCAACATGCTGTCGGGTCGCGTGCTCGGTCCGATCGCAGGCATCGCCGGCCTGATGACGCGCTTCACCCAGACGACGTCGGCGTTGCGCTCGATCGACCGGCTGATGTCGCTGGACCGTGAGCGTCCGCCGGAGAAGATCTACGTCGCGCGCGAGATCAACCAGGGCCGCATCCAGTTCAAGAACGTCAGCTTCTCCTATCCGGGAAGCCAGACCAAGGCGCTCGACAACGTCTCCTTCGACATCAAGCCCGGCGAGAAGATCGGCATCATCGGTCGCGTCGGCTCGGGCAAGACCACGGTCGGTCGCCTCGCCACCGCGTTCTATCCGCCGACGGAAGGCAGCATCCTGATCGATGGGATCGACATCCAGCAATACGACCCGGCCGATCTGCGCGCCGGCATCGGCTTCGTGCTGCAGGATACCGACCTGTTCTACGGCAAGCTGCGCGACAACATCACGCTCGGCCGTCCGGCGGCGACCGATGAGGAGGTGCTGGAGGCCGCGCGGCTCGCCGGCGTCGAGACCTTCATCGCCGGTCATCCGCAGGGCTACGAGATGATGATCGCCGAAGGCGGCCGCAGCCTGTCGGGCGGGCAGAAGCAGGCGATCGGGCTCGCGCGCGTCCTGATCCGCAAGCCGCGCGTGCTGTTCCTCGACGAGCCGACCGCACATTTCGACGTCCGCAGCGAGGGCGAATTCCTCGAGCGCCTGAAGTCGCTGGCCAAAGGCGAGATGTCCATCATCGTCTCGACCCACCGACCGTCGTTGTTGTCGCTGGTCGACCGCATCCTGGTATTCGACTCCGGCAAGATCGTCGCCGACGGGCCGACCGCGCAGATCCTCACCATGCTGCGTCCGCAGCAGCCCGCGGCGGCGCCGGCCGCGAGCCACGCGGTGAAGCCGGTCCAGGGGACGAGGTGACATGGCGCACAGCGATTTCGCGTTCTCCAACGACATCAGGGCTGCCGTCGAGCTGCGCACGCCGAAGACGGCGCGGATGCTGCTGCTCGCCTCGCTCGGCCTGTTCTTCACCTTCCTGATCTGGGCGCATTTCGCCGTGCTCGACGAGGTCAAGCGCGGCAACGGCAAGGTCGTGCCGTCGCGCCAGACCCAGGTGGTGCAGTCGCTGGAAGGCGGCATCATCGCCGACCTCCTGGTGCAGGAAGGCGCGATCGTCGAGAAGGATCAGCCGCTGGCGCGCATCGAGGACACCAATTTCGCCTCGCAGTTCGGCGAGATCCGCGAGCGCCGCGGCGCGATGGCGGCCCGGGTGATCCGGCTCGCGGCGGAGACCGAGGGCCGCAGCCCGGTCGAGTTTCCCGACGACCTCGTCGCCGACGCCCCGCGCGCGGTGCAGACCGAGCGCGCGGTGTTCGACGCCCATGCACGCAAGCTCGCGCAGGACATCGACGTGGTGCAGCAGCAGGAACAGCAGAAGAGCAAGGAGATCGACGAGCTCAGGGCCACCGAGAAGCGCTTCTCGGAGACGCTGGCGCTGCTCAATCGCGAGCTGGGACTGACCCGCAAGCTGTTCGACCAGAAGGTGGTGCCGGAGATCGAGATGCTGCGCGCCGACCGCCAGGCGACCGACATGCGCGGCCAGCTCGCGGTGGTGCAGGCGAGCATCGTGAAGACCGAGGCGGCGGTGCAGGAGGCGCGCTCGCGCCGGCTCAACATCGTCACCGCCTTCCGCGCGCAGGCCGAAGACGATCTCGCGAAATCCCGCGGTGATCTCGCCGTGCTCGACGAGAACATCAAGTCGGCCCAGGACCGGGTGCGACGCACCGAGCTGCGCTCGCCGGTGCGCGGCATCGTCAACAAGCTCAACGTCACCACCATCGGCGCGGTGGTCGCGCCGGGCGCCAGCCTGATGGAGATCACGCCGCTCGACGATACGCTGCTGGTCGAGGGCCGCATCCGTCCGCAGGACATCGCCTTCATCCGTCCCAACCACGAGGCGGTGGTCAAGCTCAGCGCCTATGATTCATCTGTGTACGGCTCGTTGCACGGGCGCGTCGAGCGCATCAGTGCCGACACGATCACCGATGAGAAGGGCGACAAGAACGAGCGCGGCGAGACCTTCTATCGCGTGATGGTGCGCACCGAGAAGAACCATCTCGGCACCGCCCAGCAGCCGCTTCCGATCCTCCCAGGCATGGTCGCGACCGTGGAGATCCTGACGGGCAAGAAATCGGTGCTGGACTATCTCGTCAAGCCTGCCCGCATGCTGCGTGACGAGGCGCTGCGCGAGCGCTGAGCAGGCGTCCGCGCGAGCGCACCGAAACCCGGGTTCTCCACGAAAGCGCGTGTGACCCAGAATGCCGCTGCGCTCATCCGGGGCGCCCCGTGCGGCGGACAGCGTTGCCAAAATCTGAATCGTTCAAATGCGACGCGATTTGGTCGGCCGTGATTAGTCGCGTTCGCAGCTTGGCGGCGAACATCACCGCGGTTTAACCGGCCCGCAGCAGCGCCGGCCCTATCCCTGATCCGATAACAACCGGGACAGGGATCGACGCGATGACGTCGGCCGATGCCCCGGAGCATACGGGGCGTCACTGATGTTGCGGATCGATCGGGCGCGGGTTCTCCCGCGCGCGCTGGGGCTTGCGCTTGTGTTGTCGGTCGTAGCCGGTTGTGCCGGCGCTGCGTTTGCCGAGACTTCAAATCGTAGATCTCCGCAAGGCACTGCGGATGGCGCGCTGCCGGTACCACCGCCCGTCCGTTTCTTCACCATCAATGCCGTGCTTGCCAAGCATGACGGCCTGCGTCGCTCCGCCTCCGCTGCTGTGGAAGTCGCATCGACCGACCCGGCCGGGCCTGCGGGATCAGTCAGCGACGCTCCGCAGGGACCCGCGGTCGCGACTCCCAGCGACGAGCCGTTCGGCCTGATGACGTTCCGCGCACCCGAGGGTGTGCTGTGGGTGAAGTGGCGCGGCATTCAGGGGGCGATGGCGAGCGAGCGGATCTCGGTCGAACGTTGCAACCGCGATGACGCGCGCTGCTCGGCCTCGGAGCGCCTCTTCGTCGCGCTGACCCGGTCGGCGTCTGCGGCGAGCGACGGCCGCACGCGCGCGGAAATGATCAATCGTGGCGTCAACCACGCGGTGCGCTACGTCAGCGACGATCAGCAACACGGCCTGCCGGACGTCTGGAGTTCGCCACTGCAGACCTTGCGCAGTGGACTCGGTGACTGCGAAGACTACTCGATTGCCAAATACGCGCTGCTGCTAGCGGCGGGGACGCCCGAATCGGATCTCAAGCTGCTGCTGGTCCGAGACCTCGCCGTGCGGCAGGATCACGCCGTCGTCGCCGTGCGGCTCGACGGCAAATGGTCCGTGCTCGACAACCGGCGGGCCGCTCTGATGGAAGGCCGCGATCTGCAGTCCTTCATGCCGTTGTTTGCCATCGATCACCGCGGCGTCAGCCTGTTCGCTGCGCCCTATGCCGAGCGGCTGCACCACGAAAGCGAGAGCGACGTCACGCCGGCGGCGGAGGCCGACATCGGCGGCGGGAATCCGGGGCGGCCGCTGCTGCTCTGAATGTCGCAGGTGAACGGCTTGTAGCCGAGGTCATTTGCGGTCTTAATGCGCGCAGGGAAGCTGGCGAGCAGGGGGCTGCGGTGAATATCAAGCAAGTCATGGTTTGCGGGGCATTGGCCTTGTCGGCGATCGGTGGATTCATCGGCGGTGCACAGGCTCACGCGGTGATGCTGCCGGGCGCTGCGTTTTCGATCGCCTGCGAGAATGGCGGCAGCTACGTGCTGCGCTCTCGTCCCGTGCTCGCGCCGGGCGAGATCGTTACCGCGCAACTCTACCTCCATCCTCACCGTGCGATTCCGGTCCGTCTCGTCCCGATGGGCGACGGCTATCGCTATGCGGGCCGCGGCGTGTGGCTCGATGGCATCGGTGACCAGGCATTGTTGTATTTCCGCAAATACGAACCGGTGGCCTGCGTGGTCAGTCGCATCTGAGGCAATCTGCCGCGACTTCGACGCTCCTCAAGAATAGTTCCTGCCTTTCGCAAATAATTCGCGAGAGGCCGGTTCCATTTCGGCCGTTTCATGGCGGCAAGCTTTTATTCCCAACAGCGTGCGTGTTGTTCCCCAAGTATTGTGTGATCGAATAACTGCCAATTAGCAGTAATTCTCCCGGCCCTGCCTCCATTTATTCTTGTCGTTCCGCCCCTGCCGCGCGGGGGACGGAAGCATAGGCACAGCCTTGTTTCCCTTCATAAATGCCGCTGCACTTGACTGCATTTACCCAAAGTCCCTAAAGTCCGATTAACAAGAACCGGTAATATTGACCCGTATTCTCGTTTAATAATAGTTTAACGATTAGAAATGGGGCGCCACCAAAACGCCCCATATTTGGAGGTTTTGGCGCATGAATGCTCCTGTCCTGCTGGCCCAGTTGACCGGCACGTCCACGCAGCCATCCAGCGCCTCGGCCAAGCACCTCAAGATCGGGAAACCGCCGGGCAACCAAGCCGTTACGATTCATCTCGACGGCCAGAGCCAGATCGATTTCAGCGATATCGCCAGCGAGCGGCTGACCTTCGTCAAGATCGGCGACCGCCTGATCATCCTGTTCGACAATCAGTCGACGGTCTCGATCGACCCGGTTTTCGACGCCAACGGCGCCCCGCTGAAGGACGTCAGCTTCGAAGTCGGCCCCGACCGAATCATCAATGGCGATCAGTTCGCCGAGTTGTTTCCGATCACCACCGACCAGTCGGTGCTGCCCGCCGCGGGTACGCCCGGTGCGCCCGGCGTGCCTGCCGGCGCGAACTTCGGGACGTTCAAGGTCGACCCGCTGACCGTCGGCACGCCGCTCGGGCTGCTGGGACCCGAGGACTCCACCACCAAATTCGGCGACAACCCGGTCACGCCGAATCCGACGCCAATCGCCGGCGTTGCCGACAGCGTGGTGCTCAACGAGGACGGCCTGTCCGAAGGCCGGCCCGGCGGCAGCGGCGACATTGGCGGCGCGGTGACGAGCTTCACCGGTTCGCTGAACGTCGACTTCGGCACCGACGTGATCGGCCGCGCCTTTGCGTTCGCGGCGTCACAGCCTGGTCTTGCCGGGCTGACGTCCGGCGGCCAGGAGGTGCATTTTGCGATCACCACCGTCAACGGCCAGCCGGAGCTGATCGGTTATATCGGCAGCGATCCCTCGATCGTCGCCAACCAGGTCTTCACCGTCACGCTCGACGCCAACTCGACGATCGCGGGGACCTACACGGTCACGCTGCTGCAGCCGCTCGATCATCCGGTCTTCGGCACCGAAGACACGCTGAATCTCACCATCAACGTCATCGCCATCGACGGCAGCGGCGACACCGCGCCGGTGACGATCGTGATCGGCGTCAACGACGATTCGCCGGTCGCCGGCACCGTCGAGGCGATCAATGTCGCCGAGCACACCGGCGGCGGAAGCGAAGGCGGCGGCGAGAGCGAGCTCTTCGGCAAGGTCGTGGGCGGCGACGGCTTCGAGCCGACCACCGCGAGCGTGGACCTCAACATCGGCTGGGGCGCCGACAACGGCAACAGCAAGGTCGATGGCGGCTCCAACGGCACCGTGGTCGACGGCGACCGCTCGCTGGTGTTCGATGCGTCCGAGATCGCGACCTTGCAGGCGCTGGGCCTGACCTCGAACGGCGAGGCCATCTCCTACACGCTGTCGGCCAACGGCACCGAGATCATCGCGACCGCAGGCGAGGGTGAGGGCGCACGCACCATCTTCACCGTGTCGCTGTCCGACACCGGCTCCGGCAGCGCCACCTTCACGCTGTCCGACAATATCGACCACAACGGCGCCAACGACGCCTCGCTGCCGCTGACCTTCAAGGTGGTTGCGACCGACGCCGACGGCGACCCCGTCAACAGCGCCTTCACCGTCAACGTCGCGGATGACGGCCCGAGCTTCGGCGAGAAGCCGAGCTATTCGGTGGTCGACGAAGACGGGCTCGGCAATGCCGGCAACAGCTACGCCGACGGCCATGATGCCTATGGCGAAGACCTGACGGTCACGGATACGCTCGGAATCCGCTGGGGCTCCGACGACGCCAACAACAATGTCGACGGCGGCATCAACGGAACGCCGGTCAATGGCGACCGCGCCGTCACCTTCGCCGCGAACGTGGCGGCCTCGCTCGAGGCAAAGGATCTGACCTCAGACGGCTTTGCCCTGCGCTACGAGGTGTCGGGGAACGGCACCGTGCTGACCGCCTATCGCTATGATGCCGCGCACGAGACCTATGTCGACGCCAACGGCAAGCCGCTGGAAGGCGAGGGCCTGTCGGGCGCCGTGGTGTTCACGGTGTCGCTGTCAGACCAGGGCCATGGCTCCTATACCTTCGCGCTGTCGGGCAACCTGGATCACCCGGTGCACGGCACCGAGGATGACATCACCCTCAACATCGGCTTCGTCGCGACCGATTCCGATGGCGATGCCATCACTGATACCTTCACGGTGAAGGTCAATGACGACGCACCGAGCTTCGGCGAGAAGCCGAGCTATTCGGTGGTCGACGAGGACGGCCTCGGCAACGCCGGCAACAGCTACAAGGACGACGGCGACGCCTATGGCGAAGACCTGAAGGTCACCGATACGCTCGGCATTCGCTGGGGCGCCGACAGCGCCAACAGCCATGTCGATGGCGGCATCGATGGCGCGCCGGTCAACGGCGACCGCGCCGTGACCTTCGCGGCCGACGTGGTGGCGACGCTCGACGCCCAGAATCTCACCTCGAACGGCTTCGGTCTCACCTACGTCGTGTCCGAGAACGGCACGCTGCTGACCGCCTATCGCTATGACGCCGAGCACGAGACCTATGTCGGCGCAGACGGCAAGCCGACGGATTCGGCCCACGCGACGGTGTTCACCGTGGCGCTGTCCGATCAGGATCACGGCTCCTATACGTTCGAGCTGAAAGGCAATCTCGATCACCCGGTGCACGGCACCGAGGACGACATCACGCTCAACATCGGCTTCGTCGCCACCGATTCCGACGGTGACGCAGTCACCGACAGCTTCACCCTGAAGGTCAACGACGACGCGCCGGTGTTCGGCGATGCGCCGAGCGCTGGCGTGGTCGACGAGGACGGACTCGGCAATGCCGGCGACAGCTATGCGCAAGGCAGCGACGTCGCCGGCGCCGATCTCACGGTGACCAAGACGCTCGCGATCCTGTGGGGTGCCGATAGCGCCAACAGCCATGTCGACGGCGGCATCGATGGCGCCCCGGTCAAGGGTGATCGCGCCGTCACTTTCGCCGCCGACACCGTTCCCTCGCTCGAGGAACTGGGGCTGACGTCGAACGGGATTGCGCTGAGCTATCAGGTCTCCGAGAACGGCACGCTGCTGACCGCCTATCGCTACGACGCCGCCCACGAGACCTATGTCGACGCGAACGGCAAGCCGACGGAGGACCTCGCCAGCGCCACGGTGTTCACCGTCTCGCTGTCGGATCAGGACCAGGGCTCCTACACGTTCAATCTCACCGGCAATCTCGATCATTCGGTCCACGGCAGCGAGGATAATCAAGGGCTGTATTTCGGCTTCGTCGCCACCGATTCCGACGGCGACGCAATCCACGGCAGCTTCAATGTCGAGGTCAACGACGACGCTCCGGTGTTTGGAGAGCGCGTCAGCTACTCCGTGGTCGACGAGGATGGTCTCGGCAATCCCGGCAACTCCTATTCGGACGGCAAGGACGCAGCCGGCGCCAATCTGACGGTGACCGATTTCCTCGGCATCCGTTGGGGCGCCGACAGTGCCAACAGCCATGTCGACGGCGGCATCAACGGTACGCCGGTCAATGGCGACCGCGCCGTCACCTTTGCCTCCGACGTGATCTCGACGCTCACCGGCCAGCATCTGACGTCGAACGGCGTCGCGCTGACCTACACCGTGTCCCCCGACGGCACGCTGCTGACCGCTTACCGCTACGATGAAGCGCATCACACCTACGTCGACGGCGAGGGCCATGCCACCGGTGATCCGGCCAAGGCTGCGGTGTTCACGGTGTCGCTGTCCGACCAGGGGCAGGGGTCCTACAGCTTCACGCTGATCGACAATATCGATCATCCGGCCCACAACACCGAGGACGACGTCACGCTCACCCTCGGCTTCGTCGCCACGGATTCGGATGGCGATGCGGTCTCCGACACCTTCACGGTCAAGATCAACGACGACGCGCCGGTGCTGAACCGGGAGATTGCGACCGGCGTGGTCGATGAGGACGGGCTCCCGACCGGGCTCGCGGGCGGGTCTGGCGACGTCCCCGGCCAGAACACCGTCGCAACGGGCGATCTCGGCATCTCCTGGGGCAGCGACAGCGCCAACAATCTCGGCAATGTCGGGATCACCGGTGCGTCCCCGGTGAACGGCGACCGCGCCGTCACCTTCGCGTCCGACGCCACCACCACGCTCGCCGCGCAGCACCTGACCTCGAACGGCGTCGCGTTGACCTACGACGTCAGCGAAGGCGGCACGTTGATCACGGCCTACCGCTTCGATGGACAGCATTACATCGACGGCAACGGCAACTGGACCGGCAACAAGGCCAATGCCGCCGTGTTCACGGTGAAGCTGTCCGACCTCGATTCCGGATCCTACAGCTTCACGCTGCTCGACAATCTCGACCACCCGGTGCCCAACACCGAGGACAGCATCGCGCTGACATTGAAATACGTCGCCACGGATTCCGACGGCGACCAGGTCAGCGGCACGTTCAAGGTCAGCGTCAACGACGACAGCCCGGAGGCGCATACCGGGACGGCCAAGAGCATCAGCGAAGCTGATCTCAACGCTGGCGGTGGCGATTGCGGCCCCGATTTCGGCGGTCACGATTTCGGCGGTCACGATGGCGGCAGCCGCGATCCCCAGGTGACCGGCGCGCTCAACATCAAATGGGGGGCCGACAACAACGACAGCGGCGCCGCCGATCGCTCGGTTCGCTTCGCCAATACGTCCAACGCCGCCGACGACGTCCATGTGACCAACGGCAGCGACGTCGGCCTCAGTGGCCTGACGTCGGACGGTCAGCAGGTGAAATACGCCTTCGATCATGGCGCGCTGGTCGGCTACACCGGCAACAGCCTCAATTCCGGTCAGCGCGTGTTCGAGGTCTCGCTCGATGACGACGGCACCGGCACCTACACCTTCAAGCTGCTCGGCAATCTCGATCATCCGGCCGGGCAGGAGAGCAACGTCGTCAAGCTGACCTTCGATTACACCGCGACCGATTCCGACGGCGATTCGAGCAGCAGCACGTTCACCGTCACCGTGGTCGACGACGTCCCGACGATCGGACACGCCGAGAGCGAGACCGTCAGCGAAGCCAACCTGCCGACCGATCTCTATGACGTCCTGTTCCCGGATTCGCCGTACTCGACGGTGCAGACCGGCCGTCTCGCGATTTCCTGGGGCGCCGACGACAATGATTCCGGCGCGACCAACAACCGCTCGGTGGCGTTCTTCAACACGACCGCACCGGACGGGCTGACGTCGAACGGCTATGCGGTCAGCTATGTGGTCTCGTCCGACGGCACCACGCTGAGCGCGGTCACCACCGATCACCGCACCGTTTTCACCGTCACGCTGAGCGATGACGGCGACGGCAGCTACAAGTTCACGCTGCTCGACAACCTCGATCATGGCAAGTCGGGCACCGACAGCCTGGCGCTGAGCTTCGGCTTCAAGGCCACCGATTCCGATGGCGACAGCGCCGCGAGCAGCTTCACGGTGGCGGTGACGGACGACGTGCCGACCGTCGGCTGCGCCGAGGACGAGACCGTCAGCGAGGCCAGCCTGCCGACCGACGGCTACGACACCAGCCATCCGGATGCATCGAACTCGACGGTCCAGACCGGCCGCCTCGACATCTCCTGGGGCGCCGACGACAACAATACGGGTGTCGGGCACAACCGCGCGGTGGCCTTCACGACCGCCGCCGGCGCCACGGGCCTGACCTCCGACGGCTCGGCGATCAGCTACACGATCTCCGGCGACGGCACCTTGCTGACGGCGGTCACCGCGGATCACCGCACCGTCTTCACCGTCCAGTTGTCCGACAGCGGCGATGGAAGCTACAAGTTCACGCTGTACGACAACATCGACCACCCGGCGTCCGGCCAGAACGATGACAGCCTGCCGCTGACGTTCGGCTTCAAGGCCACCGATTCCGACGGCGACAGCGTCACCAGCAGCTTCAAGGTCACGGTGCTCGACACCGCGCCGGTGGCGGCGGCCGGCGATGCCAGGACCGTCGACGAGGACGATCTGCCGGGCGGCACCGATGCCTCCAAGGAGCCGACCGCGGTCAGCGGCGACCTCAACATCAGCTGGGGCTCCGACGACAGCAACAAGACCTCGGGCGGCGGGCTCGGCGACCGCTCGGTCAGCTTCCGCTACACGAGTGCAGGCGCGAATGTCGACGCCGAGGACAGCGCAGGCCGCAACCTGGCGCTGACGTCGGACGGCCAGACGGTGAAGTACAGCTTCGAGAATGGCGTGCTGGTCGGCTACACCGGCAGCGATCTCGCCCACGGCACCCGCGTGTTCGAAGTGTCGCTAAGCGACCAGAACGACGGCTCCTACAGCTTCAAGCTGCTCGGCACCCTCGATCATCCCGCCGGCAGCGGCGAGAACATCGTCAAGCTGTCCTTCAGCTTCACGGCGACCGATGGCGACGGCGACACGTCCAGCAACAGCTTCACCGTCTCGGTCAAGGACGACGTGCCGATGCTCGGTTCGCCGACCGCAGCGACGGTGACCGAGAACACCACCGGATCCGCCGAGGCGGAGGTGTTCCAGACCCAGACCGCGGCCAATGTCGCGCTCAACATCAATTGGGGCGCGGACGACAACAATTCGGGCGCGGCCAATCGCAGCGTCGCGTTCGATAGCGCGATCCATACCGGCGACGTGGTCAAGACCACCGGCGCAGGCAGCCCGACGCTGACGTCGAACGGCACGGCGGTGCAGTTCATCCGCGTGTCGGACACCGAGATCTGGGGCGTCGCCAACGACAATGGCGGCCAGCTCACGACGAACGACCGCAAGGTGTTCCACATAACGCTGTCCGACGACGGCTCCGGCAGCTACACCTTCGAGCTCCTGGACAATGTCGATCACGTCGGCTCGGGCCAGACCAATGCACTGTCGCTGAAGCTCGGCTTCACCGCGACCGATGCCGATGGCGATACCGCCTCCGGCGGCAACTTCACCGTCACTATCAATGACGACAACGGCCGGCCCGCGATCGGCACGGCTGATGCCGGGACCGTCGACGAGGATGGGCTTTCCGGCGGCAACACCGGAGCGGCCACCGGCGACGTCGCCGGTGCCAATGTCACGGCCAACGGCTCGCTGGCGATCTCCTGGGGCGCCGACGACAACAACAGCGGCAGCGTGAACCGCGCGGTCGCGTTCAGCGGCATCAGCAACGGCCAGAACGCCACTTCGGACGCGGGCTCGCTGACGGTCGAGGGCGTCCAGGTCAAGCTCTGGGTCGTCGGTAATACGGTCTATGGCTACACCGGCAGCAATCCGACCAACGGCAACCCGCCGTCGGTGGCCAGCCAGGTGTTCAAGGTCTCGCTCGATGATTCCGGTGCAGGCAGCTACAGCTTCACGCTGCTGAAGCACGTCGATCATCCGGCCGGCCAGAACGAGAACGACGTCAAGCTGACCTTCGGCTTCACCGCCACCGATGCGGATGGCGACAGCGCCAGCTCATCATTCGCCGTGACGATCGACGACGACACCCCCGTCGCGACCGCGACGGTGTTGAGAGCGGCGGTCTACGAGAGCGAGCTGCCGAACGGAACGGTGGTGACCGCGACCGGCAACCATGGCGGCGACCTCAACGGCGACGGCAACGGCAACGATTCCTACTTCACCGGCAATCTGAGCTCGCTGGTGTCGTTCGGCGCCGACAGGCCCGGCACCTACACGGTCGAGAAGACCAACCTCGCGCCCGAGCTGCTGTCGCTGACGTCGGGCGGCGTGGCGCTGACCTACAGCATCGGGGTCGATAACACGCTGATCGCCAAGGCTGGCAGCGTCACGATCTTCGAGTTCCAGGTCGATGCCAACACCGGCCAGTATTCGTTCCGTCTGAAGGGCGCGCTGGACCATGTCGGCACCGGCCATGACAACACGCTGACGCTCGACCTGTCGACGGCGGTGACCGCCACCGATTCCGACGGCGATTCCGTTGCGCTGCACGATCAGATCATCATCACCGTCAACGACGACAGCCCGCAGTCGCAGGACGTCGACACCGTCGCGATCTCGGAGGCAGCCGGCAGCGTCTCGACCGGCGCGGTCGATCTGCGCATCACCTATGGGGCCGATGGCGACAGCTCCGGTCCGTCGGTGACCTTCCTCGGCGTGTCGCCGGTGCGCGTCTACGATGCGGCCGACCACCAGCTCTCCGGGCTGACCTCGCTCGGCTTCGGCCTGACCTATGTGATGTCGGCGGATCACACGACGCTGACCGCCTATCGCATGAGCGGTGGCAGCTACATCGGCCAGAATGGTCTGGTGACGGGCAACGCGGCTGATGCGGCCGTGTTCACGGTGACGCTGTCGGAGACCGGCACCGGCTCCTACAACTTCACCTTGCTGCAGCCGCTCGATCACCCCGCGCCGATCGGGACCTCGAGCGCGGCCGACCAGTATCTCGACATCAATTTCGCCTTCGCGGTCGAGGATCGCGACCATGACGTCTTCACCAACAATTTCACCGTCCGGGTCGATGCTGCCGGCACGGTGACGACGACTCGCTATGACGCGCCGAACTCGCCGGTGTTCGTCAATCTCGGCGATACCTCGGCGACGGTCCTCGGCGAGACGGTCGGGGCTCACAGCGTGACCGACCGCGCCGCGGTGACCGACAAGGTGGTCGGCACCGACAAGCTCGGCGGCGTGACCGAGGCCCACGGCTCAAATGGCGACGACATTCTGGTCGGCGGCAACGGCGTGGGCGGCGATGTCCTGTATGGCGGCGCCGGCAACGACATCATCATCGGCGGAGGAGGTGGCGACCGGCTGTTCGGCGGCGCCGGCAACGACACCTTCCTCTACACGGTGGGCGACGGCAGCGACGTCATCGACGGCGGCTCGGAGTCTGGCACGACCTTTCCGAACTACGACGTGCTCGCGATCACGGGCGATGGAAATGCGCGCAATTTCACCATCGGCAAGACCTCGACCGGCACCGAGATCAATCCGACGCTGAACGATCCCTCCGCCAGCAACGCCACCGACATTCTGGTGCGCTATGACGGTCCGAACGGAGCGACCATCCGCGCCGACGAGATCGAGCGCATCACGATCACCGGCGGCACTGCCAGCGACACGGTGACGATCACCGATATCAGCGGCACCGCGATCGCGCCGTCGACCATCGTGTTCAACGGTGGCTCCGGCAACGACACGCTGGATCTCTTCCGGTTTGCCGGCAACACCAGCGTTGTGTCGGACGGCGGATCTGACACCGACACCGTGAAGTTCGGCTTCAAGTTCGCCGAGGCGACCTACACCAAGGTGTTCGCCACCGACGGCGTGACGCTGATCGGCGTGCAGGTCACCCACAACGGCCTGACCGATACGTTCACGAACTATGAGAGCTTTGCCTTCACCGACGGCACGCGCACGCTGACCGGCGTCTTCAACACGCCGCCGGTGGCTCATGACGACGCGGTGCAAGCGAGCGAGGACAGCCCGCTCACGGTCAACGCGCTGCTCAGCCTGCTCAACAACGACACCGACGTCGACAACAACACCTTGACCGTCAGCGGTGTGTCGAACGCGACGCACGGCACCGTTTCGCTCTCCAACGGCAATCCGGTGTTCACGCCGGACAAGAACTTCTCGGGCGTTGCCGGCTTCGACTACACGGTCAGCGACGGCGATGGCGGCACTGCGACCGCGCATGTCACGGTCGACGTCGCACCGAAGGCGGACGCGCTGACGCTGGGCTTCATGGATCTCGGCCCGGCCTCGGGTGCCGAGGACACCACGATCAACCTGAAGCTCATCAGCGCCGCCGTCACCGACACCGACGGCTCCGAAAGCCTGCGGCTGCTGATTTCGGGCTATCCGGCCGGCGCGACCTTCTCGGTCGGCCATGCTGGAACCGGCGCTGACGCCGGCAAGTGGGTGATCGATAGCGCCGCCGCGATCGCCGCGTTCGACAGCCATCCGCTGCAGGTCACGCCGCCTGCGAATTACAACGGCACGTTCTCGCTGTCGGTGGTCGCGGAGGTTACCGACCAGGCTACGTTGTCGGACGGCAACGTCCACACCGACGTCGTCAACACCGCACTGCAGACGATCGATGTCACGGTGACCCCGGTCAACGACGCGCCGCAGATCCATGCGCCGACGCAGGTGACGACGAACGAGGATACGCCATTCGCCTTCACCGGCGCGAACGCGTTCTCCTTCTCCGATGCGGACGGCGATGTCGTCGAGTCCGTGAGGTTCGACATCTCCGGCGGCACGTTCGCGATCCCGTCTCTCGGCGTCTACAACGCCAGCCATACGCTCTCGATGAGCGGGTTCAAGATCAGCGACCTGAACACCTATCTGGCGTCGGCGGTGTTCACGCCATCAGCCGACAACGACGCGACGGGATCGGTCACGATCACCATCAACGACAACGGCAATATCGGCGGCGGCAATCTGAGCGCGACGCAGACGATCACGATCAACATCAACCCGATCGAGGATGCTCCCACGGCCGTGGATGACACGGCCAGCGTCAACGAGGACACGACGCTGACCGTGTCCAATCCGGTGCAGGGCGTTCTGCACAACGACCGCGACCCGGACACGGGGGACACGCTGAGCGTGGTGGCGGGCGACTTCACGACGGCCAAGGGCGGCACGATCCATTTCAATGCCGACGGCACCTATGTCTACAAGCCCAAGGCCGACTTCTATGGCGCGGATACCGTGGATTACACGGTGCGTGATGCGGCCGGACAGACGGACACCGGCACGCTGACGATCAATGTGGCGCCGGTGAACGATGCGCCGGAGATCCATGCCCCGACGCATGTGACCGCCAATGAAGGCGCGTCGTTCGCTTTCACCGGAGCGAACGCGATCACCTTCTCCGACGCGGACGGCGATGTCGTCGAGTCCGTGAGGTTCGACATCTCCGGCGGCACGTTGTCCATTCCGTCGCTCGGCGTCTTCAACGCTGAACAGACGCTCTCGATGAGCGGGTTCAAGATCAGCGATTTGAACACCTATCTGGCCTCTGCCGTCTTCACCCCGAACAGCGACCATCCGGGGTCGGTCACGATCACCATCAACGACAACGGCAATGTCGGCGGCGGCAATCTGAGTGCC
>BFBZ01001132.1_pt1 | contig 19061 bp, 27 predicted proteins | sample 1888401 | NCBI WGS metagenome assembly BFBZ01 (sample SAMD00112614, study PRJDB3348) | symbiont metagenome | host: Chara braunii | reverse complement strand
GCAGCATGTCGACCTGGCGCATGTAGTCGTTCACGTGCAGCTGCATGCGGTCGGTCCAGTGCTCGAGCTCGTCGTGGCCGTTGAGCGACGGACCGGTGAACGAGCCGCCGTTCTCATCGATCGGATTGGCCAGAACCTTGCCATCCATTGCCGACAGCAGCACGCAGCGCCGATACCAGCGCAGCAGCATCTTGGCGCCGCCGCCGTATTTGGGCTGGCCATCGGGCCCGCGGATCGCGGCTAGCAGCACGCTCTGCTGCATCATGGGGATCGCGTGCACCCAGGCCTGCGTAACCGGGCCCGGCTGGACCGCGGCAGGGGTCGGGGCGCGCCCCTTGTCTGCGAGCTCGTCGTCGACTTCGGTGGGCCCGAGGTATTGCGATCCCTCTTCAGGGCATTCGCTCAACCAGGCGTACAGACCTGGCGAAAGGCCGGGCGATTCCACGGCGATCGTCACCTCCGCATCGTGGCCACCGAAAAACGCCAGCAGCTTCTCTGCCTGCCTGAGGGTGATCTTCGTGGTCATTCCAGCACCTCCAGCTCTTCGGTGCCGAACTCTTCGACGTCGCCCACGGCGCCGTCCTTTCCTGTGAGCACCACGGCCCAGCCGGTATCGCGGCATTCGCGGACGATCCCATGTCGCCAGAGCAGCTTCGTGCGAGCCTCGGTGATGCCGGCGGCAACCACCCGAACCCTCGACCCGATGGTCGGATCGGCCTTGTAGGCCTCGAGGTCACCGATGGGCAACACCACGAGCTCGTGCGACCTCGGGCCGTGTCGCAATGCGGCGCGGCCAGCATTGATCGATTCGATACGGCCGATTTTTCCGACCGTCTTTCGGAACTTGCCGGTCGGTCCCTTAGTTCCGGCCTTCACGCGCGCGATCTGACCAACCGTCAGGACGTCGGCCGGCGAGGCGCTTTGCGTTTCGGCCGCGGTGTCGGTGCCTCGGTGGAACTCTGTCGGGAACGGCCACAGAGCTTTCGCCAGCACGCGCACGGCTGCTGCAGGGAGCACGGCATTGACGCCGGCGCCGAATGCAACCCGCACCTTGCCCTTCGCGAGCACGTGGGTGACTTCGCCCTCCTGCTCGAACTGGGTGTACTTGCTGTCGGTGACTGTGATCTTGTCACCAACCATCGCGGAGGTCGCGGCCGGCGCGGCAGGTGCCGCGCCTTCCTCTTCGTTTGCGCCGACAGGCGCCTGGCTCTGGTCTTGAGCGGCGTCAGCCGCTCCCTCCAGCTCTGCGCCGTCAGGCGCCTGGTCGAGCTCCTGCAGCTTCTCGGAGATCTGCGCCTGGACCTCTTCGGCCGAAGGTTTCCCCGCGCGTTTCTTCTGCGCCGCAGGCGGGGCGTTCGATTTTTTTGCGCCCTGCGCTTTATCGGGCTTCGGCGAGCTCTTCTTCGGGGCCGACCTCGCCTTGAGCTCCGCAATGTCGTTGCGCAGTTGCAGCTTGCGATCGGCAATCGCCTTGTCCCGTGCCGTGTCCAGGTCCAGACCTGCAACCGTGGCAATCGCGTTCAGCGCCGGGGTCTCGTCGACGCGTCGACCGTATGGAAAGTACTCTCGTTCGTCGGCGGCCATGAAAAGGACCAGGGCGCGCCACACATTCGCGTCGCTCGCGCGTTGCAGCGCGGCGGTAGCGGCATCGTCCGCTGCGCCGTAATCGTCGCCCTCGACCTGCAGGTTCAGGAGCTCCACCAGTGTCTCGCCAGCATCAAAGTCCGCGACTTGGCGAACAAGCCATGTGCGCACCAGGTCCGAGGTAATGAGGGCTGAGACAGCTTCGTCGGCTTCGATGCGCACCGCCTCCTTGATCACCTCGAACATCGCCCGACGCCCGGCTTTCTGGCCCTCGACCTTGGCCCGGTCCTTGAGTCCTTCGATCTGTGCTTCGAGTTTTCCGGCGGTTTGGGTTTCCTCTTTGCCGATCGCTCCCTTCGCAACCAGAACCGCCTCGGCCTCCTCGGTCGGCACTGCCTCGATCAATTCCTTTGTGTAGGGGTTCTCGATCAAGACAGGCGAGGGCGCATCGGAGCCCAGTAGCTTGCGCAGGGTGGGGCCGCTCTCGTCGATGTCGGTGCGCTTCTGATCCAGGCGGCTGTAGCCCTTCAGCGGCTGATAGCTGTACTGGCTGACAATCTCCTTGGCGGCCTTGCCCTCGATCACGGTGAACCCCTTGGCCTCTGCTTTCGCAACGAGTCGGCCGCGATGCACCTCGGCCTTGGCCTCGAAGCACTTGGGGTCCGTGCAGATGTCTGCACCTTGCACGTCGGAGAAGATGTCCGGGTTCGCGCCGGTTCGCTTGGGACAGGTCTTGCAGCTGCCGGCGGTGGCATGCAGTGACTCATCGGTGATGCTGAATGCAGCCTTGGCCAGATCGAGCATCACATTCAACCGTACCCAGGCTTGGAAGCTGCGGGCCGAGTGAATCGGAGTGCCGTCGTGTTCCGCACGCATTGCCTCGGCGAGCGCCTTCTTCTGCAGCTTCGAATCAGGGATGCGAGCGATCGGTAGGGCGAGGCTGACGTGGATCTTTCCGGCCTCGAGGACTGCGCGCGGTTCTGGCGTCAGGTCGAGCAGCTTGATGCTGGCATACACGTAGGCCTTGCTGCGCTTGACCTTGATTCCGACTTCCTCCGCGGACAGGTGGCTGTGCTCCATCAGGTCCCGGAAGCCCTCGGCTTCCTCAAGCGGGCTGAGATCCTCGCGCTGTAGGTTCTCGATCAGCTGGATCTCACGAACCTGGTCGTCAGTGAGTCGGCGGATCATGGCGGGGATCGTGGAGACCCCCGCCAGCTTGCTGGCGCGGTACCGCCTCTCGCCAGCAACGATCTCATGGGACGGCAACGGCGCTCCCTTGCGTCGATCGGCAAAGGTTTCCTGCAATCGGTCGGCCGGCAGCTGCCGCACCAGGACGGGCTGATGGACGCCGCTGGCCTTGATGCCCTCGGCGAGCTCGTTCAGCTTGGCCTGGTCGAAATGCTTGCGCGGATTGGTGCGGCTTGTGACGACCATCGCCAAGTCGAGCATTGCGAACTGAGGTTCTTCGGTGGGCGGGATGTCGGCGATCGCGGTGCCGGTATCGGATGCAAACTCTGTCATGGACATGGAGATCTCCGCGGCTCAGGCCGCATTTGTGAGGGTGGTTGGGAAATCGGCACCGATCAGGGGCATGCTTTCCTCCTGAAGGCTCGGGTAAGGTCGCCGTCGACGGCGTGGCCGCGCTTGAGCAGCGCACGCGCGATCGCGGCTTGTTCGGTGTGGCTGGCGCCGGCCTGACGCACCAGGCCGAAGTAGCTATTGCCAGTCGTGTAGACGTCTGCAGGCTCTGCTGTCTCAATCCGTCGCAGCGCGGCGCGCAGGGTGCGCGGCCGCGTGGTGCGGCGCCACGGCTTGATGACGTGGCCCACGAAGTCGATGCCACGGGCCACGGGCTGCAGGATGGTCTTCTTCGGATTCATCTGCAGGTGCAGCTCGCCGAGCTTTCGTTCGATCTGCGCGTGGGCCTGGTTGAGCCATTGCGCATCGGGGTGCACCATCACGAAGTCGTCGACGTAGCGCACATAGTGCGGCGCGCGCAGCCGATGCTTCACGAATTGGTCAAGGTCGTCGAGTAAGACGTTGGCAAAGAACTGGCTGCTGAGATTGCCGATGGGCAGCCCGTGGCCGTCCGGCGCATTGAACAGGCTCTTGTGCGCCGGGACCAGAGCAAGCTCATGCGGGCGCGAGCGCACCTCGACCTCGTGCCGCGGGTCGTGCATCAGTAGGACCTCGGCCAGCGATAGCCACCATGGCTCCAGGATGCGGCGCGCCAGCTGCTCACGCAGGACCGCCTTGTTGATGCTCACGAAGAAGTTCGCGAGATCACACTTCAGGTAGTACGCCGGCCGACTCCAGTTGCGCGTGACGCTGCGCACCTGGTGCTCGAGGCGTTGGGCGGCATAGAGCGTCCCACGACCCGGAATGCAGGCACAGCTGTCGGCCGTGAAGGCCGCATGGAAGCGGCCCGCGATGTGGTTGTAAAGGAGGTGATGGACGATGCGGTCAGGAAACCGCGCCGCCCAGACCTCACGCGGTCGCGGCCGGGTGATGACGAAGCAGACCGAGCGGCCAGGCTGATAGCTGCCGCTGGCCAGCTCGTCGTGCAGTTGATAGAGATTGCGCTCGGCGTTCGCTTCGAAGGCCTGCGCGCTGGCGCTGTTGCGCTTCGTGCGCCGGCAGTCGAGGTAGGCCTGCACGAGCAGGGGGAACAGGTTGGGATCTGCGGACGGCAACAGCGCAACCCTCGTAGCTCTTGTGGTTGTTGTTCTGGTTGCCGTTGTTGAAGTTGCAATTCCAGGCGTAGGAGGCGCGCCTGTCGCGCTATGTAGGCCGCCCTGCCGAAGGCCGAAGCCGATCAGTGGGGAGGCTGCACTGGACGCGGCGCGCGCAGGCGCACCCGTATCCGTCTCGTGCATGTCGGTGGACTTGTGGTCCAGCGGCGCGACCAGATTCACTATGCGCACGGGCGTGAGGGCCTTGACCGTCATGCTGCAGGCGCCCTGTTCACGTTCTTGAGCCAACCGCCGGCTTGCTTCCCGATGCTGCCCAGCAGTTCGATGGACTCGGCCCAGAGCTTCGGCGAGAGGTGCTTGCGGTCGAAGACCACGCGCAGCATCACCGTCACCGCGCGCTGCTTCGTGAGCACCTCCTCGAGGTAGGCCGCGCGCGCCTCCATGTTGCGCTGCGAGGCATTGGCCAGGGCCATGAGCTCGAGCAGATCTACGCAGTGCTGGATGATCTTCTCGCCCAGGATGCGCTTGAGGCTGCGCGGCATCTGTTCCTGCACGCGCACGGCGAGATCGAGCAGCCGCACACCGGTGCGGTAGATGGGCAGATCGGAATGCAGTGCCATCGGTGGCTCAGCTCAAAAGGATTGAAGGACCGAAGTGCTCAGACTCTGCGGACGGCAACAGCGCAACCCTCGTAGCTCTTGTGGCCGTAGCTCTGGGTGCCGTCGTTGAAGTAGCAACCCCAGGCGGAGGAGGCGTCTTCCTCGTGCGTCTGGCCCGACCAGTGCCATGCGGCTTCGAGATGCGGTTTGCAGTTCGCGAACAGCAGGGCCTGTTCCTGCCGGTCAGGCAGGACGCCGCCGACGCTGTCGGCCCACTGCATTGCGTCGCCATGGTTGAGCCGTTTCGCCGGCCGTGCGGCCATGAGCACCAGGTGGTGTTTCACGGCGCCGGTTTCGTCGAGCACGGTGCCGGAATAGCGTTCGCCGGGGCGTAGTTCGATTCGGGTTTCCGGCAGGGCGACGATGGTGGGTGCTTGCGCCTGCAGCTGCTGAATCATCGCGGCCAGTTCGTCCTGGCGAACCTTGACGGCCTCGAGAGTGATGATGGTCATCGGTGAGCTTTCGAAGAAAAGGATTGAAGGACTAAGCGAGAGGAATCAGGCGGACGGCAACAGCGCAACCCTCGTAGCTCTTGTGGCCGTAGTACTGGTAGCCGTCGTCGAAGGTGCAATACCAGGCGTAGGAGGCGTCATAGGCCTCGCCGGTCCAGTGCAGGCGCGGCGTTAGCTGCGGCTTCAGATTCGCGTAGAGCAGCGCAGCGACCGGGCGCGAGGGCAGCTCGCCGCCTTGCTCGGCGGCCCATGCCTTCGCGTTCTTCCAATTGATGTCGACGGCCCGGGCGGGCAGCAGGACGACGGCGACGTGGTCGCCATTGGGGCGCGTAGTCACGCCGGAGAAGGCGCCTCCTTCGAGCTGCTCGCCGACGCGCGGCAGAGAGCTGAAAGAAATGGTGGGCGTGGCAGGGGTATCAGTGGGCACGGTGGCTCCTTCAGTGGTTGAGAGAGGGAAGGGCCGCAGCGAACTGCATGAGCAGGCGCGCGGTGTTTTCGAGGGTCCGGCCGAGTGCGGCCGCGGAGACAGCGAAGGCCTCGGCGTTGTCAGCGGCGTGCGCGAGGGCTTCGGGCGCTGCTACAGGCCGCACTTGGTCGGTGTCGATCAGCTGGGCGTCGGTGGTCGTCGCAACTTGCCCTGGCGGCACGTAGCCTGGAAGCGCAAGGGCTCGGCGATTTCCGATGTGCAGGCGGATGATTGCGCCGCGGGTAAGGGCCGGCTTGAAGATGGCCGTGAGCGAGTGCGAGGGGATGTCAAACCGAGCGCAGATCTCGGTATAGAGCAGATGGCCGCCGTGCTGTTGCAGGTGCTTCAGCACTTGGTGCGGACCACTGCCTTCACGCGGGCGGTAGGGTGCCGGTGCGTTGTTGCGTTCCGCGGCCGGTGGGCGGGCCGCATCGACGACGAAGAAGCGCCGATTGCCCGTCTCGGGCGGGATGAAATCTGTGGAACCCGTCGCGAATATCAGCTGCTGCTTCGCTGGCTTGCCAATGGCGCGCTCGCCGTAACTGGGGCGGTAGGCATCGGCGTTCGAGGTCAGATACTTCTTCAGTTGCTGCGCATCGGCCTGGGGAATCACTTCCACCTCGGTCGCGAGGCACGCAGGGTTGCGGCTTGAGGGCATCGGCGGTGCCGGCGGCAGCGGGGCAAGCAGTTCCTCGCGCATCTGCTCGCGCGACACCTGCCGGCCGCCGACGAGGCTCGGCAGTGCGAGGGCGTCATAGGCGCCCGGGCGCGCGGACCTGGTCGTCAATTCGGCGCCGGTGTACTGGCCTGCCATGACGCTCGGGCCACCGAGGGGACGGGCGTGCGGCATGCGAGTCGTGGTGTAGCGCTCGCTCATGGCTTGGTGCCTCCGCAGATCGAGCGGCCGAGTTCGGCGAGGTCCTGCAGCAAGCGGCCCCCGTCGCGCGTACGGCGGTACACCCACATGCTGGCCACGATGCCGAACGGACCGCCGGCCAGGTAGGCTGCAATCTCCACGCCCGTCGCGTTGGGTGCCAATTTGAAGAGCACCAGGTTGCAGGCGCCGATCGCCAGGCTGTTGAAGAACGCGGCGACGAAGTGCCCGTTGTTCACGAGCTGGCTCTGCAGCCCCAGTGCGAAGACCAGGCCGAATGTGCTGGTCAGCAGGAAGAGCGCGCTCATGCCTGCCTCGCACGTGTGCGGTGGATTCGGTCGATGTCGACGCCATCGGTGGGCGTGCGGTCGATCTTCTCGCGGCCGAGAGCGCGACGGGCCCGGTCTCGTACTTCCAGCGGCACTGAATGCGCGAAGCCCTCGGCGTCGAGCAGCTCCAGCGCTAATGCGATGGCTGGAACGGACTGCGCGTCGTACAACACCTCGGCACCGCGCTTGAATGAGGTGCCGAGCAGTTCCATGGCCAGGCCCTGCGCGGGCGTGACACCGGTGCCGATCTGCGGGCGGTTGGCATCGGTGCGAACACTGACGTGTCCGCCGTCGAGGTCGATCAGAGTGATGGTGATCGAGGCCATCACGCCTTCCTCCGCACGTAGGCCAGGGCCTCTTTGAGGGTGAACACGCGGCGGTTGCTGCTGAACCGCGCCGGCACCTCGTTCGTGATGTACAGCACACCGATGTTGTCGTGGTGCTGGCCGTCCCATCCGTCGACGACCCGGTCGAGCTTGAAGCCCTTGCGCAGTTCCTCGGCATGCTGGCTCTTGCCGCAGCCCTGCGGGCCGTGGACGATCACCGACTTCATGATGCTGCGAGACGTGGCCTGGGGAGGCTGCGCGCCGTATGGGGCGCGTGATATGGCGTGGGTCATGCGACCTTTCAGTGGGAGGGAAGAAGGACCACTGAGCGCACGTCGGGTAGGAAGTCCCGATAGATGCCCTCCAGCGGCGTGGCGATGACGACGCAGGCGCCTTTGGAAAGGGCCTGTGCCTTCGCCCGAGCTCTGCCGAACTCGGGATGGGTGAACGGGATTTCTGCATGCAGCTTGAGCGCTGCGCCCGACAAGGGGCGCAGGTCCATGCAGATCACCGGCACATCGGTGCCGTCTGCAGTCGTGCGCGTGACGACCTCGGCCGACTCGATGAGCACGCCCTTCACCGTCAGGTGAAAGGCGTCCAGGTGCGAGCGTTCGCGTGGTTCTGTGACGCCGAACAGGTCTGACTCGCCAGCGAGTGCAGACGTCTGCACTATGGAGTCGGTCATGCTGTAGCGCCCCCGGAGGAGAGCGCGAGCGCGAGGATCACCACGATGGCGACTGCGATGACGAAGACCTCGATGGCCAGCACGGCTGTCGTGCTAAGCCAGTCGAACGGGGTGCTCGGCATGTCGTCGTACGGCTCAAGGCCGTAGATGGTGCGCGTCGACCTGGTCAAGCGATCGTTCTGACGCTGCAGCGCGTCGAAGCCCGAGTCTGAGAGGTCGGGCTTCATTGCGAGCCTCCGAGCGTGTATGCGAGGCTGGGCGCAAGCACAAACAGCAGAAACATCAGCGCGGCGAAGCCGAGGCGCAGGAGGGCGGCGCGCGGCTTCACGATTGCGGCTCCAGCGTGAGGTCTTCCGGGGAAAGAACCTCGGCAACTGCACGTTGCGCCTCTTCGCCTTCGAGGATCTTCACCTCGCAGGATTCGATGAACAACCGAGCCTCGAGAGAGAGAAGAGCGTCCATCACGGTGCGCTCCCGGCATTCTTGGCGTCCACGTGGTTCTTCGCGATGGCCGCAACCACGAAGATGACGATGCCCACCAGCAGCAGGGGCGACGCGATGGCAATGAAGGCTGTCTTCATGCTGCGCTCCCGGTCGCTTTGGCGATGGCAGCGCGGGCGTTTGCTAGTGACTGTTTCCAGGCCTGAACCTCGTCGCCGTCATCTGTCTCCAACATGTGCAGCAAGCCCTGCAGAGCGATCAACATTTCGGGCGCGGCAGCGATCTGGCGCTCATGCCCTGCGCTGTCGATGCCGTTCATGGGTGAGAAGTGCGTCACCTGGGCGATGCGGACACGGGCGTTCCATGGGCTGACGCCCCAGATCGCGCCGTCAGAGACTTCCCATGGCCCCGGGATGGTTTGCGCGGCGCTCACTGAAGTGCCCCGGTATGGACCACCAGCAGGTCCCCTTGCGGGGTGAGGCCGATGCAGCGCGCGTCTGCCGTGCCGTCGGCGAGGTGTTCGGCGAGCCTGTTGTGCGAGTCGCGCCACATGTCGGCGCAGGCGTCGGCGTTGTAGACCTCGCGCTCGAGCTGCTCAACGCTAGCCTCGAGCTGTTCGACGCGCTGGGCCAATTCAGCCGCATGTTCGCGGAGGTGGGCGAGCTCCCAGCGCTCGAGCCGGCGGCGCAGGTTGCGCAGCGTGCTGCTCTCAGGTGCGCGGAGCGTCTTCACGCTGGCACCTCGACCAGGTTGCCGAAGTCGTCGATGACCGCATGGCCGCTCGTACGCCAGATGCGGCCGGTGTCGTCGTATCGCCGGGCAGACCAGGTGTAGCGCCCGTTGCAGCCGTCGTCGTGGCGCCTGACAAAAAACGCGGCCTCTTCTCGATTCGCGTGCCAGGTTATCGCGCAGTCACCCCGCGCAGAGATGTGAGTTGGCGAGGTGTCGGGTGCTGGCAGCAAGAGCATGCCGGGCCGCACCTCACGCAGCTGCTGTAGCAGTTGCTGGATGCCCGGCCTGTTGCGCGGTGTGTCCTCGAGGAACACCGCGCACCTGTCGAGCAGTGTGCCGATCGGCTGGGGAGCCGCTGCTGCGGCGGGGAAGGGAATGACCATTTCGGCCTCCGTCGTTGATGACGGAGCCGAATCTACCGAATACGGAATATCAAGTCAACCGTATTCGGTAGGACTGCAGCCAAGAAAACGGCCCAAAGGTCGGTGGTGTTAACCCTAGAGCTGAGTGCTTTCGTACTGGTCAGGTTCTGGTCGGGTGGAAATGTTCTCTTTTTGAGACTGTCCGAATCGGAGGGAACTGATAAATTTTCCCAGAGTGCAGGCTCAAGCGGCCTTGCGGTTTTCTGTGACTCGTGCGCTCTCCAGCACGCTCTCGATATAGCCTTCGATCTTGCCGCGCTTCTCGGGCGGTAGGGCGAAGACGGCATTGCGGTCAAGTGATGGGAAAGGCCAAGCGGCGCTCCCTGTAGACAGAGTTGGGAGACTCGTCGCGTCGAGACCTGGCACCAATAGTTGCCATGGTTCGAGTTTGAAGATCCTCGCAATAGCCTCAACCACGTCCAGGCCGACACTCGTCTCGTGCGCTTTGATTCGGGAAACAGTGCCCGGACCAACCTTCGCCTCCGTGGCCAAGCGCGTGAGGTTTTCGCGGCCGTACTTCGCCTTCATCAGCGTGGCGATGTTCTCCCAAAGTACGAGCTTGCTGTCTGGCTTCTTCATCCGAATACGGTAGTTCAGACCCTCTACCGGATGCGGTTGACTTGACCTTCCGAATTCGGTAGGCTCGCTGGCCATGAGTAGTGACATTCCGTCTGTGGCAAACATTCGCCTAGCGCTCCAGGGCCTGAGCCATGCCGCGACGCAGCGGCTTTCGAAGCTCTCTGGTGTCCCCTTCACCACGATCTGGAAGATCCGGGACGGGACCACAAAAAACCCCGGAATCGAGACGGTGGGGCAGTTCGTGCCCTACCTCGAGGAGGCGGGGTCGATCCCCAGCGAGGAGTCGCCTAGCTCCGGTGCAACGCCCTTCGTGCTTCAGGGCTGAGGCCGCCGTGTCTAAGTTTTCCCCCGCCGCCGAGACCACCGGCGCGCTTGCCATTTCTCCAATCCCTCCTCCTACGCCGCGCGCGGGAAGGTGCGCGGTGTTGGGTGCGCCGAGGCGGCGGGGTCTTTGTGTTGTTGTCATGGCGGCAGTCTCCCGCACTGCAGCATGACTGTCAGTAACGATGAAAGAGAGCCGTCGTAATGGCCATGGATGTGAAAGTCGCCGCCTTTAACGTGGCGCATGATTTCGAGGGCGGTGTGGTGGCGCTCGCGCCGCAGATCGGCAAGAACCACAACACGCTCAATGCCGAAGTCGCCGGCGTCGGCAGCGCCAAGCTAGGCCTACTCGATGCGGTCAAGATGACGCTGCGGTCCAGGGACTTCCGCATCCTTGACGCGTTCAATGCCGTGTGCGGGCGCATGTCGATACCGTTGCCCGAGATGCTAGACGTCGAGGGCGACGATTGCATGAGGGCGTTGGCAGATTCGACGCGAGAGTACAGCGAGCTCGTGGCCGCCACATGTTCCTCGCTGGCGGACGACGGTTGCGTGTCCGACAACGAGTTGCTGCAGTTGCAGACGGAAGCCGGCCAAGTGATTCAGTCGATCAACGCGCTGATGGTCGCGGCTGCAAAGCGGAACCAGCAGGGCAAGCCACAGGGGGCAATGTGAGACCCGCCGGGGAAGTCCGCCAGGTCTTGCTCAAGGCCGCAGCGGAGCTTGTGACGGAGGACCGGGGCCCGACTCTCCGTGAGCTCGCGCAGCATGCGCAAGTTGGGTTGCGTGCGGCTCGGCACACCGTGGGCCATATGCGGCGAGCCGGCGCTCTCCGGATCGCTCGCCTCCGCAAGGTTGACTATCGCAACCGACCGGTTGCGGAGTACTCGCCTGCCGTCCAGGTCGAAGACGATGGCCACTCGTGCCAGCCGTTCGCGGACCTGATCAGGAGCTGGGCGGCAACGCCGGCGGCCTGACGCATGTCCGATCCAAAGAAGAAGCTGCCCGACATCAATTTCGAGGCGCTGGGCAAGGCATTGCTCTCGCGCGCGCTCGAGCTCGTGTCCGACTGGCTGCCGGGTGGACTGGAGCGCGGCGACGAATACGTCTGTGGTTCGCTGAGTGGCGGCAAGGGCACCAGTTGCTCGGTCAACTTGACGACGGGGCGCTGGGCAGATTTCGCTGGTAGTGACAAGGACCGCGGCGGCGACCTCATCAGCCTCTACGCAGCGATCAAGATGATCGACATGGGGCAGGCCGCTCTGCAGCTTGCGCGTAGCGAGGGCTTGGAGGATGTCGCCGGCATCGTGTCAACCGCGCCGGCCGGCTCTGTGCCGCCACCACCTCCGCGGCCACCTCCGCCACCAGCGGCGTCCCGTCGAGAAAAGGAAAAGTTTCAGGTACAGATGCCGGTGCCGCCCTACGCACCGAAGCCCACGTTCAACCACTTTCACCGTAGGCATGAGGACATCATTCATACCGCGACATATCGTGTCGACGGTCATGTCCTGGGTTACGTGGTGCGTTTTCGCACGAGCGATGGCGGCAAGGTATCGATCCCCTACACCTGGGGCGTCAGCGAGACAAACGGCAGCGCGAAGTGGGTGTGGAAGTTTTGGGAACCTCGCCCATTGTTCTACCCGGGTGGACAGCATCCTGGTGACCGCACCGTTATCGTCGTTGAGGGTGAGATCAAGGCTGAAGTCCTACAGGCTCTTCTCGATGCGGGGGCGCCTGGCGTGTACTGTGTTGTGGGGTGGCCGGGTGGTTGCAAGGGCTGGCACACAGCGATGTGGGAGTGGATTGCCGGGTGCACGGTGCTTCTCTGGGCCGACTGTGATTCCAAGCGCGAACAGCTCAGCAAGACGGAGCTGGCATCGCTCAACCAGGCCGCCGACACTACAACACCGGAAGGTGCCGAGGCGCTGCGAGCCACCATCGCGCTGGCCGCATCGACGAAGCCTTACCTTCCAGCTGACAAGCAACCAGGGAAGGCCGCGATGCTCGGGATCGGGGCGCTGCTCCGCGACACCCATTCATGCTCGGTCTCGCTGCTGCCCTGCGAAGAGCCGGGCGTTCTGCCTGATGGATGGGACGCTCGCGATGCGATCGAGGCCGACGGCTGGGACTTCACTCGTGTTCTCGAATTCTTCGCTCGTGCGTCGACCTTGCCGGTCGAGATCCTGCAGGAAAAGTCAGCGAAGCGCGGCAAAGCTGAGGCCTCGGAAAAGAAAACCGAGGCCTCGGCTGAAGAGAAATCCGGCTATGACGGGGATGATGCTTTCGAGGAGCACCTGGAATTCATGTGCGATCAGCTCGGCTGCAAGCGACATGATCTCGGCGTCACCCGCAAACTGATCATCGCGGCGTTGCGAAAAGCGCCAGGCCTGAAGGACTGCGTCGGGTTCGATCAACTGCGCGGCGCGCCTTGCACGAGGGTGGCCTGGCCTTGGCGAGACGCGGCCGGCCCTCTCGAAGAGTCTGACGACCTGAGACTGGGGGACTACCTCTCTGGCAAATACAAGCTCAAGGCGGCGTCTCGCGCCGCATTGACAGAGGCCATCTCCACTGTGGCCGACGAGGTGCGATTCCACCCGGTCCGCGATTGGCTCAACAGCCTGGAACACGACAAGGTGCCGCGTCTCGACAAATGGCTGATCCACGTCCTGGGCATGGACCCGGCTAGATTGAAGCCGCGACGTCGCCGATACCTGGAGCTCATGGGGCGCTTCCTGCTGATGGGCCTTGTAGCCCGTGTGTTTGAGCCAGGGATCAAATTCGACTACTCGCCGGTTTTCGAAGGCATAGGCGGGGTGGGGAAGAGTACTTTCGTAGAGGTGTTGGTCGGGAAGGAATTCTTCAGCGACACGCACTTCGATATCGGCAACGGGAAAGACGGCATGGAGCAGCTCGAGGGCCTTTGGGCTTATGAGCTCTCCGAGATGACTGCATTCCGCCGCGCTGACAACGAGCAGGTCAAGGCCTTCTTCAGTTCGAGAGTGGACCGATTTCGGGGCGCCTACGGGAAGTACGTCCAGCCGCATCCGCGGCAGTGCGTGATCTTCTGTACGACGAACAAGCGGCAATACCTATACGACCTGACCGGCAATCGGCGCTTTTGGCCTGTCTGGATCAGCCAGCCGATCTTGCTGGATTGGTTGAAGAAATACAGGCATCTGCTATTTGCTGAAGCGGTGATCGTCTACAAGAAAGGCGACCGCTACCACCCCACGCGGGAAGAAGAAGATCAATTTTTCGTGCCCGAGCAGATGAAGCGTCTGGCCGGCACTTCGGTGCAGAGTCGCCTATGGGAGTTGCTTACCCGAGAGGGCGCGGCGCCATCGGAAGGACGAGCGGCGGTCGAGCTGACCCAGCTTACCAAGTTCGTCACCCTGCACCAGCTTGTTGCGGTGCTTGGTAGCGACGCGGCCAAGTCGACAGCGGCACTGGAGAACCAGGTGCGCAGCTGGCTGGAGTTTCAAGGCTGGAAGTATGGACGCGAAGGGGGCGGTCAAAGGCGTTGGGGTTTCAAGGCTCCAAAGCAATGGCCGCCGGCCGTTTCCGAAGATAGTGAAGAGGACGAAGAGGAAGAGGCCGAACGTCGGTCGCAACTCGAAGCCCTAGAGGATGGAGTGCCGCCCGCGCAGGGCGACGCTCATGGAGGTGGCGACGATGAGCCTTTCTGACCAGCGATCGGTGCGCGCAGCGCCGGAAAAGGTCAAGGCTCGCGAAACGCGCCGCGATGCAATGGCTGTTGGAGGCGCGATTCGCGACAGCCTGAGCGAAGCGGTAGCGGGGACGTCGCTGCATGCACCAATGACGTAGTTCCTTTCCTGAAGCCCGCGCCCGGGTGGCGGTGGTCGTTCGCGGCCGATCCGTCCATCCGTCCAGCGTCTGGCATGGAGCGCACCGCTGCCGGCAGGACCACGGTCCCGGCAGTCGAAGCCGCTGCATTGTCCAAGCGAAACGCGCGCCCCTTTATGTGGGCGTGCACACGTCTGCACACTCGCGCTCGCGTGCACGCCCGCGAGTTTGTGTGTGTGATCTATATGAGCTCTATAGAAAGAGGTGGACGGATGGACGCCGACAAGCAAAAAGCCGAAGAGGACCGGCAGATCAGACTGATCAAGGACCGCATGCCGAAGGTTTACAGGGCCATCAAGGAAAAGGCCGACGTGCTGGGGAACGATGTCTATGCACTCGTTCGCAGGGGAATTCGGGGCGAGCCTGGGTGTTTCTATGGGAGCGAGTCCGACTTGAAGGTGGGGACCTACTGGCATACGGATCTTCCGACCGATGTCGCGCAGCTGGTGGAGCGGTACGGCATGAGCTATGTCTGCATGTTTCCCGACCAGGTGCAAAGGGGGGCGGATGGCGCGCATTGAGTACATGCGGCTTCGGCTTAACAACTGGGCGTTGTGGAAGGTGCGCGAGGCCAGCGGCAGCTTGGGCTGGAGCACGCAGTCCGTGCTGCTGAGCGAGCCGGCCAGTGGATACCGCGAGTCGATCATTCCGATCGATGACGTCGACGCCGAAGTTACGAACACTGCGGTCGAGGCGCTGCGGGCGGACCGTCAACACCTATACGACACGCTGCAGTGCATCTATCCGCAAGGGATGAGCCTGACCGGCGCCGCGGCCACTCTGCACGTGGCCCCTTCAACGATCAGCGCACGGCTCGACCAGGCCGACATGGCGTTGATGCTCTGGTTCCGCGAACGGCGAGACGCCGCGAAAGAAAAAAGGAGTTCTGCGACATAGAAGGTTTGGGTACATTTCAGGCATCCTGTGTGACACGCGTAACCGGACCCGCTGCGAGTAATTGCAGCGGGTTTTTTCATGCTCAAGATGGACTTCGACATGCGTCAGGTCGCAGTGCTGAGCAATCGACTCGAGCGGTTTGGAGCGCCGACGCGGGCGAAGGCAGTGGGACGTGGCCTATCGAAGGTGATGAAGCAGGCGCAGACGCGAGCTAAGCGTGAGATCACGTCGGAGTACAACGTCAAGTCGGGCGAAGTCGGCAAGCGACTTGGCGTTCGGCTGCAAGCCAAGGGTATGCAGGCTGTGTTGTTCGCGAAGGCACGAGCCCGCAATCGCATCCCGCTGCTGGAGTTCGCAGCCAAGGCGACGAAGAAAGGCGGCGTGAAGTTCAAGGTGCGCAATGGCGGCGGGAAGGGGCGGCTGCGACATGCCTTCATCGCGAAGATGAAGAGCGGAAAGACCGGTGTCTTCCAGCGTGTGCCTGGTACGCGAAAGATCAAGCAGGTCGTCGGTGTCGACATCACGCACATGTTCATCGGCAAGCGTGTTCGCCCGGCCGTGCTGAAGAGCATCAATGACAACGTCGCCCGGGTGCTGATCCACGAGATGGAGTTCGAGCTGAAGCGGATCGGGTTTCGGTAGCGTTGCAGGTACGCAACGAACGAAAAGGTACTCCCGGACCCCCTCAAAGAACTGCGGGCACGAAAACGACCCGCGAGAAAAAAGAAATTATCTGTGGCGCCTGAAGCGGGTTTCGTTTCGGGCTGGTGGCCTGCTGGCCGGAGGTTGTGATGGAAGAACTGCTCGGCACTGCGGACTGGCGCGTGTCGGTGGCGCAGCTCGCGTCGTTCCTCGAGCTCACTGAGCGGCGCGTTCAGCAGCTGGCCGCCGACGGTGTGATCCCGCCGGGTGAGGACGGGCAGTATCTTTTCCTCGCGAGCCTGAAGGGCTACGTGCTGCTCATTCAGCAGGCCGCTGCAGGCAAGGCCGTCAGCGACGAGGCCAAGGAAAAGCAGCGAGCGCAGATCGAGCTGCTGCAGACGCAGCGTGACTCTGCGCAGATGGTGCTTGACGAGAAGCGCGGAGCGCTCGTTCCTGTCGAGACCATGCGCGCGGCGACCGTGAAGCTGGTGAAGGTACTCACGGAAGGCGCCGACAGCCTGCCGGACCTGCTCGAACGGAAGAGTGGTATTCCTGGTCCTGTCGTTGTTGCGGTCGGCGAGGTCTGCGATCAGTGGCGCACGCGTCTCTTCAAGCGCGCGACGGAGGTGCTTGGCGGGGAGGTCATTGCGGACCAGCTGCCTGCCGTGCAGACGTCTGCAGATGTTCCCGACGAGCTCGAGGCTGAGCAGCCGAAGAAGAAGGTCGGGCGGCCGCGTAAGAAGCGCGGCGACGCCTTCACGCCGCCGCTGCTCTGATCATGTCCAAAGGATTTGCGAACGCGCATGAGGTGATGCGTGAAGCGGTCGCTCTGCTGCTGCCGCCCCAACGCATCAGGGTGAGCGAGAGTGCCACACAGATTCTGCACGTCGGCACTACTGGTGGTGACGACGCGAAGTGGGACCCCGAGCTGACGCCTTATATGCCAGCGCCCATGGACCGGCTGGCTGATCGAAGTGTGGAAGCCGTAGTGTTTGTCGGGCCGGCGCAATCGGGGAAGTCGGACGCTCTGCTGTTGGGGTGGATGGCGCACAGCATCGTTTCCGATCCGTGCGACATGATGATCGTGCAGACCACGCAGCACGAAGCGCGTGACTTCAGCAAGCGGCGGATTGACCGCGCAGTGAAGGCGTCGCCGAAGCTGCGAGCTCTCGTGGGGAGAGGCCATCAGGACAACGTGATGGACAAGCAGTTTCGCAATGGCGCCATGCTGAACCTCGCCTGGCCCACTGCCAACCAGCTTTCTGGCAAACCTGTGCGGCATGTCGCGTTTACCGACTACGACCGGATGCCGCTGAATATCGACAGTCAGGGGGACGGCTTCGGGCTTGGCAAGACGCGAACGAAGAGTTTCATGAGTCGCGGTAGAACCTTGGTCGAGACATCACCGGGTCACGAGGTGATCGATCCAGAGTGGAAGCCGCGGGGCCATGGTGCTCCGCCGACGCACGGTGCCCTCGGGCTCTACAACCTGGGGGATAGGCACCGATGGTATTGGCCGTGTCTGCACTGTGGTGCGGAGTTCCTCGCGGAGTGGGAAAACCTCAAGTGGGACACCACGATCGACGACCCGGTCACGGCAAGCCGGACCGCGCATATGCGTTGCCCGGAGTGCGAGGGAGTGATGGGCCCCGAGCACAAGGAAACGATGAACCGGCGCGGCCGCTGGCGCAGCGAAGCGGAGGTCTTCGGCGACAGCTATCAGAGCAAGATCGCCAGCTACTGGATGCAGGGGCCGGCCGCCGCGTTTCAGAGCTGGGACGGTCTGGTCTACAACTATCTGGCGGCTCTCAAGGACTTCGAGCTCACGGGCAACCAGGAAAAGCTGAAGACGACGATCAACACCGATCAGGGGCGGCCCTATACGGTGCTGAGTGCCAAGGGCGACGGGCTGGACGCGGTGCTGCTCAAGCAACGGGCCGACAACTACGCGCCGCAGCGCCATGTTCCCGTCGAGGCTCGCTTCGTCACGACGGCGGTAGACGTGCAGAAGCATCGGTTCGTGGTGCAGGTGCACGCGTGGGGTGTCGATGGGCAGTGCTGGATCATCGACCGCTTCAACTTGACCTCAAGCGATCGGATCGGCGAGGGCGGTGAGCGCTTGAAGATCTCGCCCTTCACGCATGCCGAGGACTGGGCCGCCCTGGACAAGCTGATGGACGACGAGTATTCGGTGGCGGGCCACGAGGACATCAAGGTCCAGAGCAGGATGATCGTCTGCGACTCCGGTGGCCAGGACCAGGCAACGAACAACGCATATGCGTACGCGCTGCGGCTAAAGCGCCAGTCGCGTGCTGACCGGTTCGCCCTCATCAAGGGGGCGAGCTCGCGCACCGCGCAACGGATCGCGAAGGGCAAGCCAGGCGACGACCGGATCAGGGTACCGCTGTACATCATCAACCCGAACATCTTCAAGGATGAAGTGGCGGCGAGCTTGGCGCGCGAAGAGCCGGGACCGAATTCGATCAACTTGCCGGATTGGGTTGGGGAGTGGTTCTTCCGCGAGCTGACGGCGGAGACGCGGACCGCGACAGGCTGGGTGAAGAAGCGCAAGGGCGACAACAACGAAGCCTTCGACTTGTGCGGCTACAACCGCGTCGCCTACACGCTGGTGGGCGGTGAAAAGATCAACTGGGCAAAGCCCCCCGAGTGGGCAGGGCGCGCACTTGGGCAACGGATGGCGGAGAAGAACACCGTCGCCGCATCCGGCAACGAGAAATATCTGCAATGGCTGCGGGACCGCGGCCGGCGCGTCAACGGCGAGTAACGACGAAAGACCATGACGAACTGCAATCCCTGTGATCAGGCTGCGGCCGCGCCCTCGGCGTCGCCGTGCGTAATGCCGACATGCGCCGACATGCTGTGCGCCGCCGTGAATGCCTACCTCGCGCTGCAGGGCGGCCGCGAGGTCGTCGAAGTCCAGTTCGGTGAAGAGCGCGTCAAGTACCAACCGAAGTCGATGCCGCACCTGTTGGACCACATCCGGCGCCTGAACATTGCCTGCCCGAACGAGGCGGCATCGGCCCTATTGGGCCTGGGCGGTGGCGGCCCGCTGTCGGTTTCCTTCGGCTGTGGCT
>BFBZ01001131.1_pt1 | contig 19063 bp, 16 predicted proteins | sample 1888401 | NCBI WGS metagenome assembly BFBZ01 (sample SAMD00112614, study PRJDB3348) | symbiont metagenome | host: Chara braunii | reverse complement strand
CGATGCCAGAGCATCCGCAACGGCGGTGCGGATATCGGCGACTGCGAACGGCTTGGTGATGACATCGTGCACGATGGCATCGAGGCCGGAGGCGCGTTCGCGCTGATCGGCGAAACCGGTCATCAGGAGGATAACCAGCTTCGGATAGTCGCGCGCGGCGGCAAGCGCCAGAGCGACGCCGTCCATCACCGGCATCTGAATATCGGTCAGCAGAAGATCGAAAGCGCCGGCCTCGCGCGTCAGAATTTCCAGCGCCTCGGCGCCGTCGGCGGCGGTGACGGTGTCGTGGCCGTCCATTGCGATGGCGCGGGCGACCAGCGCCCGCATCGATTCCTCGTCGTCGGCAATCAGGATGCGGGGCATCAGGTTCCCCCAGTGGCCAAGTCCAGCTTGTGGAAGAACCTCACGGCAATTTCGCGGCCTTCCGGAGGCGGAGCGGCGAGGCGCGTCTTGAACCACGCCTTTTCGCCGGGGATGAGCGAGGGCTGTTCGAGGACGGCATTCCACGCGTAGAGGTCGGCACCTTTCTCATCGCGCACGATGAACCGCAGCCGCGGGATTTCGACCGGCTTGCGGGCGATGTCCCTGATGTTGCCTTCGATCAGCAGCACCGGCTTGTTGTTGGCCATCTCGGTTGTGATCTTGACGTCCTCAATCGACAGGCCGCGCAGGTTGACGCCCATGCCAACCATGTTGAAGAAGGTTGCCGTCTGCGGCATCGCCCGCACAACGTCGCCGCGCCACACGATCAGCGCCAGCGCCAGTGCCGCCATCGCGGTGCAGGCTGTCTTGAGATTGAGTGCTGGAAGGCTCGCCGGCCATTTCAGCCCGCCGAGCGGCGCAATCGGACGGCCGAGGCTGTGGAATCGCGACGGGCGAGCGGTCTCCTCGTGGTCGATAATCTCATCCTGTTGTGCTTCCGTTGCCCAGTTCGGATTGGAATCGTTGGCCGCGTGCGATTCGCGCGGGTCAGGCCAGTCGCCCGAAATCGGCGGGCTTTCGACGTGAGGCGTGTCGCTTTCAGACGTCAGGTAGGCTGCGGCTGCTTTGCCTTCCGGAGTGGAAAAGCGATTGTCCGGTTCGGCATCGGCCATCGCCGGTACGGGCTCAGGGTGCGCCAGCCATACTTCCTGACAGCGCGCGCAACGGACTTTACGTCCGGCCTCGCCGAAATTGGCCGGGTTCACATCGTAAGATGTCGTACAATGGGGACAGATGATTTGCATGGGACGAATCGCCAGAGTGAGACCGGGCCAAGGCTATCCGCCGTCCGTTAACGAATCGGAAACCATAACGGGCGCGTTGCCGGTTCCGGGCTGGCTGCATGGTTTTTCGCGGGCATTCCGGGCGGTTTTCGCCGCTGAATGGAGCTGAGTTTTGGTCCGGTTTGAAAATGTCGGTCTGCGCTACGGACTTGGGCCCGAGATTCTGCGCGACCTGACGTTCGAGATTCCGCCGCAGTCCTTTCAGTTTCTCACCGGCCCTTCAGGCGCGGGAAAGACCTCGCTGCTGCGGATGCTGTTTCTGTCGCTGCGGCCGACGCGCGGTCTGGTCAATCTGTTCGGGCAGGATGTCTCGTTGCTGGACAAGGATTCGCGCGCCGACCTGCGCTCGCGGATCGGGATCGTGTTGCAGGATTTTCGTCTACTCGATCACATGAGCACCTATGAGAACGTGGCGCTGCCGTTTCGCGTCATGGGCCGCGACGAGTCGAGCTACCGCCGCGAAGTCATCGACCTGTTGAAATGGGTGGGACTGGGTCATCGCATGGATGCGCTGCCGCCGGTGTTGTCGGGCGGCGAAAAGCAGCGCGCCGCGATTGCCCGCGCGGTGATCGCGCGCCCTCAGCTTCTTCTCGCCGACGAGCCGACCGGCAACGTCGATCCGTCGCTGGCGCGGCGTCTGCTCAATCTGTTCATCCAGTTGAATTCGACCGGCACCGCCGTCATCATCGCGACCCACGACATCGCGCTGATGGATCAATACGAGGCGCGGCGCATGGTGCTTCATGAATCGCGGCTGCATATCTATGACTGATCCGCGAAGCGAGAGCGTTTCGGCATGATGGAGATGGACGACGGTCTGTCGGAAAGCGGCACGGACACGCGCAACATGTCGCCGATCGTGCCGCGCGGCTCCATTGCGGGGCGCGCGCTGATCGCCGTCGTCGCGATCATGACGTTTCTTGCGTCGATCACGACCGGAATGGTTCTGCTGGTGCGGGCCTCCGCGTCCGAATGGCAGTCGGAAGTCGCAAGCGAATTGACGATCCAGATCCGCCCGACGCCGGGCCGCGACATCGAGCGCGACAGCAAGGCGGTTTCCGATGCCGTGCGCGGGCAGGCGGGTATTCTCGACGTTCGCCCCTACACGGCCGAGGAGTCAGCCAAGCTGCTGGAGCCGTGGCTTGGAACGGGATTGTCGCTCGACGATCTTCCCGTGCCGCGCGTGATCGTGGCGCGGATCGCGCCGGGCGCAACGCCGGATCTTGCCGCGCTCCGGCGCGCCGTGACGCAAGTGACGCCGTCGGCGACCGTTGACGATCACCGCGCGTGGATCGAGCGGATGCGCTCGATGACAGGCGCCATCGTGTTCGCTGGCACCGGAATTCTCATCCTCGTCGTGATGGCGACGATCATTTCGGTGTCGTTTGCGACGCGCGGCGCGATGGCTGCGAACCGGCCCATCGTCGAAGTGCTGCATTTCGTCGGCGCGCAGGACCGCTATATCGCCAATCGATTTTTGAGACATTTTCTCCGCCTCGGACTTGAGGGCGGATTGATCGGCGGCATCGCGGCCATGCTGACATTCGGATTTTCGGAATCGATTGCAGGCTGGTTTTCCGGCACGCCGGTCGGAGACCAGTTCGCCGCTTTGCTGGGGACGTTCGCACTTCCGGCATCCGGCTATCTTGCGCTGGCGGCGCAGGCGGTGATGATCGCGGCCGTGACGGCGTGGGCTTCGCGCCGGACGCTGTTTGCGACGCTCGAAGAGATCGACTGAGCGCCGAATTGAGACCACAGCCACGCCGAAATCTGCGATAAAGTGACCCACAGGGGATTGCACGCACGCTATGAGTTTGTCGGTTGGAAAAAATCCGGTTGCCAGAAGGCGTCCGCAGCGCGGCGGACGCTTCGTCGTGTCGTTGGCGCTGCTGATCGTGCTTGCGCTTTGTCTCGGTTTCGCGTGGTTCGTGTCGCAGGTGAATTCGGCCGAAACCAAACCGTCGCAAAACGCCGACGGCATTGTTGTGCTGACCGGCGGCTCCTCGCGCGTATCGGATGCGATGGATCTTCTCGCCGGCGGATACGGCAAGCGGCTTTTGATCTCGGGCGTTCATCCGACCAGCGGATTGAACGACTTTCAGCGAACCTATCCGGATAGCCAGCGCCTTTTGACGTGTTGCGTCGATCTCGATCGCTCGGCGGTGAACACGCGAAGCAACGCGACCGAAACGCGGCGCTGGGCGACCGAACGCGGTTTCCGGTCTCTCATCGTGGTGACGTCGAACTATCACATGCCGCGTGCGGTCGTTGAATTGTCCAACGCCATGCCCGGCATCAAGCTCATCCCCTTTGCCGTTGTCGGCGATAAATGGCGCGATGAACCGTGGTGGGAGAGTGGCGCAGCACTCCGGCTCCTGCTATCGGAGTATGCGAAATTCCTGTTCGCGGAACTGCGCGTTGTGATCGGCGACAAGGCGGATGCCGGCGAAACGCCGCCGGTCCCGAAGCCGACCACCGCTTCTGCCAAGTAAGAGTCTCCGATGGTTTCTATTTTTGTCCGCTCGCTGATCTTCAATATCGTCTTCTATCTCAATCTGACCTTCTGGGTTCTGCTCGGCATTCCGACCTACATCATGCCGCGCTGGGGGATCATCTGGATCGCGCAAAGCTGGGGACTGACCAGCATCTGGTTCATGCGGATCATCTGCAACACCAGGGTCGAATATCGCGGCCTCGATAAACTCGAACCGCTCAAACGCGGCCCGCTTCTGGTTGCACCGAAGCATCAGTCGATCTGGGAAACCTTCGCGATGCTGCAATTCTTCGACGAGCCGCTCTACATTCTCAAGCGCGAACTGCGGTGGATCCCGCTGTTTGGCTGGTACCTCGTCAAATCGAACATGATCGGCGTCAATCGCGGCGCGGGCGGGCGAACCCTCAATGAAATGGCGCGGCGCGCGAAAGAGGAAGTTGCCAAAGGCCGCCAGCTCATCATTTTCCCCGAAGGCACGCGACGCGCTGTCGGCGCGCCGCCGAATTACAAATACGGCGTCAGCCAGATTTACGTCGATTGCGGCGTGACATGTCTGCCGGTCGCGTTGAACTCCGGTTTGTACTGGCCGCGGCGGACGTTTCTGCGTTATCCCGGCACGCTCGTCGTCGAGTTTCTCGATCCGATACCGCCGGGTTTGCCGCGCGATGAATTCACCGAGCGCGTCAGCGAAGCCATCGAGACCGCAACGAACCGTCTTGTGAAAGCGGGCCGCGAGGAGCAGGTGCGGCTCGTCGGCTTTTCCGCGCCGCTGCGAACGCAGAACTAGTTATCGCGAACGCTGCGGAGCTTCGCCGCCCTTGAGCAACGCCGCGAGCCGGTGCAGCGGCACATCGCGAATGCCCTGCGCTTCGAGCGCAGCCACGGTGGAGATCACATATTCGGCGTTGTCGCCGTAGGCACCGTGTCCTTGCCGGACGAGTTTCAACTGTTCTTCGAGCGTGAGACGCCCGGCATACTGGTCGTGACTTCGGTCGGCGACATAGGCCAGTGCGCGCACACGCTCGCGCGCATCGCCTTTCAGCCAGACCGACCGCATCACTTCGCGGTAGACGCCCGTCACCTGTTCGCGCTCGCGCAGGTAAGCGACGGTTGCCTCGCGGTCTTTGCGGGCGACGCGAAACGCCGTGCCCTGGCATGCGCCGCCGCGATCGAGCCCGAGCACGAGTCCCGGTTTCTCGTAAGTGCCGCGATGAACCATCGAATAGATGCACAAAGAGCGATGCTCGCCGATCAGCCGCGCCGGCGACTGTTCGAGAAATGCGAATCCCGGTTTCCAGATCAGCGATCCGTAACCGAACACCCACAGATCGCCGTCGGGAAATTCCGCGTCGGAAAGCGACTTTCCTGCCATTCGCCACGCCTAACAGCAGCCTTGCGAACGTGCAACCGGCTGGACTTCAAATCGGATAACGCATCTTCTATTTGCCCCATTCGGCTGCTCTAGGTCTGCCATGCACGACATCATTTCAACGAAACGCCAGTCGCGCTGGCGGCTTTTTGCAGCACCCCTCATTTTATTGCTGGCGGCGATCGGATGGAGCGCGTTCTGGTTTTATGCAGCTTCGCAGGTCGATCAGAAATTCGACGGCTGGAAGCAGCGCGAAGCGAAATCCGGACGCACTTACGACTGCGCAAGCAAATCGGTGGCGGGCTTTCCCTTTCGCATGGAAGTGACATGCGCCGATCCCGTGGTGACGTTGGCATCGCAGACGCCGGATCAGGCGGCGAGCGGTGTCAAACTGAAAGCGCAGCTCAAGAGCATTCTGGTCCTGGCGCAGATCTACGATCCGGCGAAGATCATCGCCGACTTCACCGGGCCTGCGATTGTCGCAGCAGGCGGCGAGCCTGCGTCATATGCCGCGAACTGGTCGGTCGGCCGCGCAAGCGCCGCCGGGCTGCCGCTCGTTCCGCAGCGCGTTTCGTTTGTATTCGACAATCCCGCCGTGGATCGAATCGACGCCGGCGCGCAACTGCCGCTGTTTCGCGCCAATCATCTCGAACTGCACACGCGTCTCGCCGAGGGTTCGGTCAACGACAATCCGGTGGTCGATACCGCGTTCGAGTTGTCGTCCGGTACCGTGCAAGGACTGCATCCCATTCTGGCTGTGCCGTTCGACGCCGATATTCGCGCGCAATTGCACGGGCTGAAAAATCTCGCGCCGAAGCCGTGGCCGGAACGCTTCCGAGAAATTCAGGCTGCCGGCGGGCGGCTCGACTTTACGCAGTCGCGCGTGCAGCAGGGCGAGACGATTGCGGTGGCCGCAGGCTCGCTGTCGATCACGCCGAGCGGATTTCTCGACGGCGAATTGCAGATGACGGTTGCGGGCCTCGACAAGGTCGTGCCGCTGCTCGGTATCGACAAGTTGCTCGACGAGGGCGTATCGCAATCGGCAGTGGACCGCGTGGCACCCGGCGTGAAGGCCGAGGACGTCAACAAGGTGATCGGCGCGCTGGACCGGCTGGTGCCTGGCCTCGGCAATGTGGCGCGCAAGAATGCGAATGCGGGCGTGGTTGCCGGAATCAATCTGCTCGGCCAGCCTTCGACGCTGGAAGGCCGCAAGGCGCTGGCCCTGCCGCTGCGATTTACCGAAGGCACGGTTTTTCTCGGCCCGCTGAAAGTGGCGCAGACGCCGAAATTGTTCTGATTATTTGCCGTCCGGTTTCGGCAAACTCGCGTGGCTGCGGCCGAAGTCGGGCGCCGCCGAATCCTGACCGAGCTGGATGATGCCGCGGCGGATCGCGCGGGTGCGCGTGAAATGCTCGAACAGCGCATCGCCGTCGCCGCGCCGGATCGCGCGCGTCAGCTTCGACAAATCTTCGTTGAACGTGCCGAGCATTTCCAGCACGGCGTCCTTGTTGGTGAGGAACACGTCGCGCCACATGGTCGGATCGGAGGCGGCGATGCGGGTGAAATCGCGAAAGCCGCTGGCGGAGAACTGCATCACTTCCGAACTTGTCACCTGCTCCAGTTCATCCGCCGTGCCCACGATGGTGTAGGCGATCAGATGCGGCAGATGACTGGTGATCGCAAGCACGAGATCATGATGATCCGGCGTCATGATTTCGACCTTGGCGCCGATCGCAGCCCAGAACGCTTGCAGCTTTTCAACAGCAGCTTTGTCGGTCCCGGCAGGCGGCGTCAGAATGCACCAGCGGTTCACGAACAGTTCGGCGAAACCTGAATCGGGACCGGAGTGTTCGGTGCCGGCCACCGGATGCGCCGGAACGAAATGCACGCCCTTTGGCAGATGCGGAGCCATGTCGCGCACGACCGCACCTTTCACCGAGCCGACATCCGAGACGATAGCGCCCGCTTTCAAATGCGCCCCGATCTCCTGAGCGACCGGCCCGCATGCGCCGACCGGTATGCAGAGAATGACGAGGTCGGCATCCTTCGCCGCCTCGATATTGGTGTCGACCACGCGATCGACGATGCCGAGTTCTTTGACGCGTTCGCGTGTTTTCGGCGAGCGTGCGGTGGTGGCGATTTCGCCGGCGAGACCCTGCGCCTTCGCCGCGCGCGCAATCGAGCCGCCGATCAGGCCGAAGCCGATCAGCGCGACTTTATTGAAGAGCGGCGCGGCGCTCACTTGCGCCCCATGAAGTCGGCCAATGCCGCGACCACGAGCTTGTTGGCTTCCTCGGTACCGACGGTCATGCGCAGGGCATGCGGCAGTTTGTAGTTTTTCAGCGCACGGAGGATCAGTCCGCGCTTGGTGAGAAACGCGTCGGCGTCGTCGGCGGTCTTGCCTGCCGTCGTCGGAAAATGAATCAGCACGAAGTTGGCAACGCTCGGCGTCACAGTGAGGCCGAGTTTGCCGATTTCGTCCGTCAGCCACGAGCGCCACTTCTCGGTGTGCGTGCGCGACTTGTCCTGATGCGCGGAATCTTCCAGCGCCGCGACAGCCGCCAGCATCGCGGGCGTCGAGACGTTGAAGGGCCCGCGAATACGATTCACTTCGTCCACGATGTTGGCAGGCCCGTACATCCAGCCGACGCGCAGCGATGCGAGGCCGTGAATTTTCGAGAAGGTGCGCGTCATCACCGTGTTGTCGGTGGTGGCGACCATCTCAATGCCGGATTCATAATCGTTCTTCGAGACATATTCGGAGTAGGCCGCGTCGAGCACGAGCAGGACATGCGGCGGCAGCTCCGCGCGCAGCCGCTTCACTTCGTCGAACGGAATATACGTGCCCGTCGGATTGTTCGGGTTCGCGAGCCACACGAGCTTGGTGCGCGGCGTCACGGCTTTGAGGATCGCATCGACATCGGCAGTAAAATTCTTCTCCGCCGCGATCACGTTGGTCGCGCCGTTCGCCATCGTGGCGATCGGATAGACCAGAAAGCCGTGCGTGGTGTGAATCGCTTCGTCGCCGACTCCGAGATAAGTGTGCGCGAGGAAATTCAGGATTTCGTCCGAGCCTGCGCCGCAGATGATGCGGTTGGGATCGAGGCCGAAGGCGCGGCCGATGGCTTCGCGCAGCACGCGCGAGGTGCCTTCGGGATAATCCTCGAGGGTGTCGGCCGCATTCTTGTAGGCCTGTATCGCTTTCGGCGACGGGCCGAGCGGCGTCTCGTTGGCGGAGAGTTTGAACACGCGGCCGCTCACGCCCGCGCCGCTCTTGCCGGGCGTGTAGGGCGCAATATCGAGAATGCCGGGCTTCGGCACGGGACGGGACATCAACGAACTCCAGACACTTATTTCTTAGAACCGCCGTTCGGGGCCACCGTATAGCGCGTTGCGTGGCCGCCGACGAGGGCGGACGACCGCACCGATGCGCCTGCCGCGACGAGCGCCGCCTTGATTTTGTCGAGGCCGCTTGTCTTGGGCACCGAAACCAGAAGCGCGGCTCCGTCGGACGACGTATCCGGCACCGCGATGATCTCGGCCAGCGGCGACAATGCGCGTGCGACGTCCGCGCTCCATCCCGACACGCGCACGCTCCACATCTCGACTTCCGTCACCATCGCATCCGCGGCGACGCGCGAGACGACGAACACGGGCGTTGCCGCCGGATGATCGGCGCGCTCGACGAAGGGAAGCCGCGCGATGATCTTCGGCGCGCCCTGAGACTCGAGCGTGGTCCACCACGGTGTGCGGCTGCTCGAAGCCGACACCAGCGCAAGATCGCCCTTGGATTTTGCGACGGCATCGACAGCGGCTTCCGCACTGAAATGCGCGGCGAACGGAACCGTGAAGCCGAAATGAAAGCGCGCGGAATCCCGCATCGCGGATTCGCCCGCCGACAGATCGGCATGAACCGCGAACGGCGCTTGCACATAAGTGAAAGTGGAGATGATGACGCGCCAGATGCTCTCGACGGTGTCGAGCGGCAGCATGCCGCGATGGCGCTGAACCAGACGGCGCATCATCTCGGCCTCGCGCGCCGGACGAAACGCCGAGCCGACCTCCTGTGTCTTCTTCACCGAGATCAGCCGGTCGATGATGTCGCCGCGCTTCATCAGCAGGCCATGCACCTGCTCATCGATGTCATCGATTTCGCGGCGCAGGTCGGAAAGAGAGGGTGAGGTTGGCTTCGTCATCGCAGCGCAGTTTCGGCATTGGCGGCGCGTGCGCCGCGTCAATGAGGATTGGAATGTGTTGAACCGGCCGCATTGATAGGAGCGGGAGGCCGCGAAAGCAAAGAAAACCTTGGCTCTTCCGTTAACCAACATCGCCGCAACCGGGGCAAAGAGCGCGCTCACCTTGACGAAATTCGCCTTCGGGACTAACTTTCAGCTACTTCCGTGGTCATTTGAGCCGGCCGGCTTGCAGCCACGTTAAACAACTCGCTAAACAGGCCGGGGACGTGATCCCGGCCGAACTATTTGTTCAGGCCGGTTTTTTATTGGCCTGTTCCGGTGTGGCTCCGAGAGGAGCGCGGAGGCTTAGGATCGCGATGTCACCGACCCAGTCGAAAAGCCGCAAGGTGAAGACCGGCGAACGCGCGCATGAGGCGGATCATCCGACCTCGCTGCTTGCTGCGTTCGGCGCGGACAAGCCGCTGCGCCTCGACAGCGGCATCGATCTGTCGCCGTTTCAGATCGCCTATCAGGCCTACGGCAAACTCAACGCCGATCGCTCCAACGCGATCCTGATCTGTCACGCGCTGACCGGCGATCAGCATGTCGCGAACGATCATCCCGTCACCGGCAAGCCCGGCTGGTGGGACACGATGGTCGGTCCCGGCAAGCCGGTCAATACCGACAGGTATTTTGTCGTGTGCAGCAATGTCGTCGGCGGCTGCATGGGCTCGACGGGACCCTCGTCGACCAATCCCGCGACCGGCAAATTGTGGGGACTGGATTTTCCGGTCATCACGATTCCCGACATGGTGCGCGCGCAGGCGATGCTGCTCGATCATCTCGGCATCGAAAAACTGTTCGCGGTTGTCGGCGGCTCGATGGGCGGCATGCAGGCGCTGCAATGGGCGGCGGCCTATCCCGAGCGCGTCTATTCGGCGCTGGCAATCGCATGCAGCACACGGCATTCGGCGCAGAACATCGCGTTTCATGAACTCGGCCGTCAGGCCGTGATGGCCGATCCCGACTGGCGCGGCGGTCGTTACTTCGAGGAAGGCACGCACCCTCAGCGTGGCCTCGGCGTCGCGCGCATGGCCGCGCATATCACTTATCTGTCCGACGCGGCGCTGCATCGCAAGTTCGGACGGCGATTGCAGGATCGCGCGGTGCCGACATTCTCGTTCGACGCCGATTTCGAGGTGGAGAGCTATCTGCGGCATCAGGGTTCGTCGTTCGTCGAGCGGTTCGACGCCAATTCGTATCTCTATCTGACGCGCGCGATGGATTATTTCGACGTCGCCGCCGACCATAACGGCGTATTGGCCGAAGCCTATCGCGGCACGCGGACGCGCTTCTGCGTCGTGTCGTTCACCAGCGACTGGCTGTTTCCGACATCGGAATCGCGCAACGTTGTGCATGCGCTCAACGCGTCGAGCGCGCGGGTTTCGTTCGCGGAAATCGAAACCGATCGAGGTCACGACGCATTTTTGCTCGATGTGCCGGAATTTCTCGACATCGCGCGTGCATTTCTCGAATCGGCTGCGTCGTCGCACGGCCTGACATCGGCGGGCGGCTAGATGACGATGCAGAACCAGAAATTCAAACCGACGGCGGTGCTGCCCGTAGCCGACAGCGGCTATCGCGCGGACCATGTTCTGGTCGCGGGCATGGTCGAGCCGGGATCGAAGGTGCTCGATGTCGGCTGCGGCGAGGGCGATCTGCTGCGCCTGCTGGAATCTCGCGGCGTCGACGGACGCGGCATCGAATTGTCGCGCGAGGGCGTGAACCTCTGCGTCGCCAAGGGACTTGCGGTGGTGCAGGGCGACGCGGACACCGATTTGGTGAATTATCCCGACGACGCGTTCGATTACGTGATCCTGTCGCAGACCTTGCAGGCGACGCGTCAGCCACGCGTGGTGCTGGAAAACCTTCTGCGTATCGGACAGCGCGCCATCGTGTCGTTCCCGAATTTCGGGCACTGGAAGATGCGGCTGCAACTGCTCATCAAGGGGCAGATGCCACGCACCGAGAATCTTCCGGCGACATGGTACGACACGCCGAACATCCATTTCTGCACCATCAAGGATTTCGTCCAGCTCTGCGACGAGATCAACGTCAAGATGGAGCGCGCGGTCGCGCTCAATATCTACGGCAAGCCGCTGCGGCTGAATGCGCCGTGGTGGTTCTGGAACATGTTCGGCGAGCAGGGCGTGTTCCTGCTGTCCCGGCGCGACTGAATTCCTGCTTAAAGCGGCGGTAAGATTCGCGGCTGCAATGCGGCGGCGATGAGTCGCGCCTGCCACGAAATCATCTTGCAATGACCGCGAAATGACTCAGACCGCGCCGCATCGAGTCTTGCTCTCGCCACATCCAAATTCGTTTTTCGCCCGCGAATGTTGTCCCGCGATTCGGGACTTCGGGGAACGGGGGTTCAACGAGGACTATTGGATGATTCGATCGACTTCGCTTCGCTTGTCGCTGTGTGCCGCTGCTGTCGCACTGGGATCTGTGACAATCGCAGCTTCAACCGAAACTGCATCGGCGCGGCCTCATCACGGGATGAGCCGGCATCACACGACGCACCACTTTCATCGCGGGCTTCGTGTCCGTCACGCCTATCGCGGACGGTTTTCGGCGCGCGCGATGGAGGCGAACGCATTCGCAACTCAGCCCACCGGCACGTTCGGCTCGTCGAATGTGGTCGATGAAGCGCGGCGCTATCTCGGCGGCAATCCGACCGGACGCGGCAGCCTGTGGTGCGCGCGATTCATGAACATGGTGCTCGAGCGTTCGGGCCATCGCGGCACGGGCTCCGACATGGCAAGCTCGTTCGCGTCCTACGGGTCGCGCGTGTCGGGTCCGCAGGTCGGCGCCATCGCGGTGATGTCGCGCGGACGGCGTGGCGGACATGTCGGCATCGTCAGCGGCATCGATGCCAGCGGCAATCCGATCGTGATCTCCGGCAACAACGGCAATCGCGTCCGCGAAGCGGCGATCTCGCGCGGGCGCATCTACGCCTATGTCATGCCGTCAAGCTGAAAAAGTCAGAGTTGAAGTTTCGGATCGGCGATCTCGATCCTGTCGCCGGCGGCAATGGCGCCGCCGGTGACGACTTCGGCATAGATACCGCATTCGTCGTGCCCGAAATGCCGGACCATCGTCTTCGGCAGATTCAAATCGCGCTCGGCTGTGACCGGATCGACATTGACCGCCGCGCAGCGCACGATGTTCTTGACGACCTTCAAGCGGACATCGCCGACGGCGAGCGTGCTGCCCATCAGCGAGAATTCGTGCCACGCCGGCCAGCCGTCGACATAAAGATTGCCGCGAAAGCGCAACGGATGCACCGGCTGTCCGGCAGCATTTTCGATTTCCGCAACGCTGGCGAGATTGATGATCGAAACCACCTTCGAGGCGACATCCGAGAAACTGAAATCGTCGGCGGCCAGAATTTTCGGCGGGCCTTTCAGGTCGCCGGCGAATTCGCGGGCGAAAAATTGCTCTATGGCTACGCGGCCCTCGGCGGTCTCCAGATTGCCGCGCACAGCGTCCCGGCCGTTGTGGCGGATCGTGAAAATATTCGTCGCCTCGTCGAAATGCGTTTGCAGACCGGCGAGCCGTTCGTTCCGCATCAGCATCAGGAAGTAGATTTTCGGAAAATATTTCGGCGCTTTCGGATCGAAGCCGCTCGGCCCGTTCTCGATGGCGTAGCGGCGGTCGGCGGGCAGGGTCTTGCCGGGGCTCAAGGCCACGGCGGGCATTTCCTCGGGCGACAGGCCCTTCACGGGATAGCGGAAAATACTGGCTATTCTGGCAATCGGTTCGTTCGTCATGACGTCTGGCGCAAATCCCCTGTCGGCCTGTGAATCTTCAGGCCTGCCTCTTTCGCAGGCGGCTTAAGGTTCCCACATATTTGCCAAGCCGGCGCAAGGCCGGTGACTCCCGTATCCGGGTTGACGAATATCAACGCCGGGGCGGACCCCATTGAAGATGCTGTTTACGTGCCTTCGGGGCGGAATGGCAGGCTGAGGGACATCACGAATGAATATCGAAAAATACACCGACCGGGTGAAGGGGTTCATCCAATCGGCGCAATCGCTGGCGATGCGCGAAGGCCACCAGCAATTCACGCCGCTCCACGTACTTAAAGTGCTGCTCGACGATAGCGAGGGATTGGCCGGCGGGCTGATCGACCGCTCGGGCGGCAATTCGCGCGCCATCCTGAAGGCGACCGAAGACGCACTCAACAAGATGCCGAAGGTCTCCGGCGGCGGCGGGCAGATTTATCTGGCACCCGCAACCGCGCGTGCTTTCGACGCGGCCGAACAGGCTGCCGACAAGGCCGGCGACAGTTTCGTCACTGTTGAGCGGCTGCTGCTGGCGCTCGCGCTCGACAAGGACAGCGATGCGGGAAAACTTCTCGCGAACGGTGGCGTCACGCCGCAAAATCTCAACACCGCCATTAATGCTTTGCGTAAAGGCCGCACGGCGGATTCCGCGTCGGCTGAGAATGCCTATGACGCGCTGAAGAAATATTCGCGCGATCTGACGCAGGCCGCGCGCGACGGCAAGCTCGACCCGGTCATCGGCCGCGACGAGGAAATCCGCCGCACGGTTCAGGTTCTGTCACGCCGCACCAAGAACAATCCCGTACTGATCGGCGAGCCGGGCGTCGGCAAGACCGCCATCGTCGAAGGTCTCGCGCTGCGCATCGTCAACGGCGACGTGCCGGAAAGTTTGCAGGACAAGAAGCTGCTGTCGCTCGATCTCGGCGCGCTGATTGCGGGCGCAAAATATCGCGGCGAATTCGAGGAGCGGCTGAAAGCCGTTCTCCAGGAGGTGACATCGTCCGACGGTGGCATCATCCTGTTTATCGACGAGATGCACACGCTCGTCGGTGCCGGCAAGGCTGACGGCGCGATGGATGCGTCGAATCTCCTGAAGCCTGCACTGGCGCGCGGCGAACTGCATTGCGTCGGCGCAACCACGCTCGACGAGTATCGCAAGCACATCGAGAAGGACGCTGCACTCGCGCGGCGTTTCCAGCCGGTGTTCGTGGAAGAGCCCTCGGTCGAGGACACGATCTCGATTTTGCGCGGCCTGAAAGAGAAGTATGAGCTGCATCACGGCGTTCGCGTCACGGATTCGGCGATCGTGGCTGCTGCGACTCTCTCCAATCGCTACATCACCGACCGCTTTCTGCCCGACAAGGCTATCGACCTGATCGACGAGGCCGGCGCGCGGCTGAAGATGCAGATCGATTCCAAGCCGGAAGAACTCGACAATATCGACCGCGAAATCGTGCGGCTGAAGATCGAGCAGGAGGCGCTGAAGAAGGAATCCGATTCGGCTTCCAAGGATCGCCTCAAGCGGCTTGAGAAAGAACTCGTCGATCTGGAAGAAAAAGGCGGCGCGCTGACGGCCAAGTGGCAGTCGGAGCGCAACAAGCTGTCCGACGCGCAGAAGATCAAGAGCGAACTCGAACAGGCGCGTCAGGAACTGGCCGACGCGCAGCGCAAGGGCGAGTATCAGCGCGCGGGCGAACTCGCCTACGGCAAAGTGCCGGAGCTTGAGAAGAAGCTGAAAGCCATCGAGGATAGCGAAGGCAAGAGCGGCGCGGTGCTTGAAGAAGCCGTCACCGCAAGCCATGTCGCGCAGGTCGTCTCGCGCTGGACCGGAATTCCGGTCGATCGCATGCTTGAGGGCGAACGCGACAAGCTGCTCAAGATGGAAGAGCAATTGTCCAAGCGCGTCATCGGTCAGGCGGAAGCTGTGAAAGCCGTCTCGACCGCGGTGCGCCGCGCGCGCGCCGGATTGCAAGACCCGAACCGGCCCATCGGCTCGTTCATGTTTTTGGGCCCGACCGGCGTCGGCAAAACCGAACTGACAAAGGCGCTCGCCCAATATCTGTTCGACGACGAGACCGCGCTCGTTCGCATGGATATGTCCGAATACATGGAGAAGCATTCGGTCGCGCGTCTGATCGGCGCGCCTCCGGGCTATGTCGGTTACGACGAGGGCGGCTCGCTGACGGAAGCGGTGCGGCGCAGGCCGTATCAGGTCGTGCTGTTCGACGAGATCGAAAAAGCGCATCCGGATGTGTTCAACGTGCTGTTGCAGGTGCTCGACGACGGACGCCTCACCGACGGTCAGGGCCGCACGGTCGATTTCCGCAACACGCTCATCATCATGACATCGAATCTCGGCTCCGAATTTCTTGTCGGTCAGGCCGAGGGCGAAGACACCAGCGCCGTGCGCGAGCAGGTGATGGCGATCGTGCGCGCGAGCTTCCGCCCGGAATTCCTAAACCGCGTCGATGAGATCATCCTGTTCCATCGTTTGCAGAAGAGCGAGATGACGCGCATCGTCGACATCCAGATCGCGCGGCTTTCGAAATTGCTGGAAGATCGCAAGATCACTCTGGTGCTCAAGCCGGATGCGCGCGAATGGCTCGCCGACAAGGGCTGGGACCCGGCCTATGGCGCGCGTCCGTTGAAGCGCACCATCCAGCGCGCGGTGCAGGACCCGCTCGCGGAAATGATTCTTGCGGGCAAAATCCATGACGGCGAGACGGTGAATGTGTCTGCGGGCAAGGATGGGTTGTTCTTCAACGATAACGCCGCAGAAGTGGGCACGCAGGAACGCGCGCCGAAGAAGGCCAAGCTGCATTAAGAGGCGATGCTTGGTCCCCTCTCCCCTTGTGGGAGAGGGTGGCGAAATCGAGTGAAGCGAGATTGAGCCGGGAGAGGGGTTCGTAGAGAGTTACCCCTCACCCGCTTCGCGGCTGCGCCGCTCAGCACCCTCTCCCACAAGGGGAGAGGGGAAAATCTATCGCTCGCCGGCTTCTGCCGTTTTCTGGGTGCGCGACACCTGCGCCGGTGGCCGTCCGCCCGGACGGTTGTTCATGATGCCGTCGAGACGATCGCGCTCGGTCTCGAAGCCTGCGAGCATCGGTCCTTCCAATGAGCGTCCGCGCGGCAGTTTCACGCGCATCGGATCGACGAAGCGGCCGTTGACGAGAATTTCGTAGTGGACGTGCGCGCCGGTCGAGAGGCCGGTCGAGCCGACGAAGCCGATGATCTGGCCCTGACGGACACGCTTGCCGACATCCATGCCCTTGGCGAATGCGGACATGTGGCCGTAGGCGGTCTCGTATCCGTTGGGATGCTTGATGCGGATGTATTTGCCGTAGCCGCCTTCCCAGCCTTCCTTTTCGATCACGCCGTTGCCGGATGCGAAGATCGGCGTGCCGTAGGCGGTCGCCCAGTCCACGCCGGTGTGCATCTTGGTGTAGCCGAGGATCGGATGGCGGCGTCCGCCGAAGCCGGAGCGCATGACGGCGTTGCTGACGGGCTTGCGGACCAGAAACTTTTTCGCGCTCTTTCCGGTCTCGTCGTAGTAGTCGACGACGGCGTCGTCGGGGGTCTGGAAGCGGTAGTATTTCTTGGTTTCGCCGCCGACGGTGAGTGCCGCATAAAGCACTTCGGGTTTTTCGCCGGAGGTTGGCGCTTCGTCTTCGCCGGCGAAGAACACTTCGAACGAGTCGCCTGCCTGAACCCTGCGCTGGAAGTCGACGTCGTAGGAATAGACACGGATCATGTCCTCAATGACGCTGGTCGGGACTTTGTTGCGAAGCGCCGTCTCGTAGATGCTCTGATAGAGCCGCACGCCGGTGCCGTCATCGTCATCGTCGTCATCGCTGCTGGCCGCGGCTTCGGCGACAGTGTTGAAGCTCTGCGCATCGACCGCAACGTATTTGCCGAGATCGGACAGTGCGGCGACCGCTTCGATGGTAGTGTCGTTGGCGACGATGACGCGCACCGGCACCAGACGTCCGCCGAGCACGGCCGGCGCCATCATGATCCGCAGCTTCTGGCCTTCCTTCAGCCCGCCGTCGCGGCCTTTCGCGCCGAGGGTGTTGGCGATGGCAAGCGCCTCGCCGGGTGAGGCGCCCTGATCCTTGAGAATTGTCTGGACGGTGTCGCCCTTTTTGACGACGTGGATTTTTTCGCTCGCCGGATTGCCGCCGGTGGTCTGGTCTTTGGTCTTCGGCAAGAGCGTGACGTTTTCAGGAACGACGCGCGTCTCGAAACCTGCGTAGAGATCGGGCGTGGTTTCCGGCGCATAGGCCATTTTCAGATCGGAGCCGCCATTGGCCGCGTAGCGCACGCCGCCATTGCCTTTCCAGTTCGACGCGTCGCGCACCTTCAATACGATCTCATCGAGCGGAATGTTCGCGGCGATTTTCGCGCGGGGCAGAGCGGAGGCCAGATCGCGCGTCACGAAGGAGACTTCGGCATCCGGCTCGGCTGCGTTCTGATCCTCGCCGTCGAGAGGCGATGCGCCGCCAACGTCCGTGAGAACTTTCTGCGCGTCGAAGGCCGGAATTTTTGCGGAGAGATCGCTGGTCGTCAGCGACAGGTTGCCTGCGATGCGAACGAAGGGGCGCACGCGCATGATGTCGCGGTTGCCGGCGCGCGTCACCTGCGAGACGCGAATGACCTGACGGGCGGCTGCGGATTCACTTGCGGGAGGAAGACGATCGGCCTTGCGCGCGATCAGCTTGTCGGCGCCCGCGAGCGCGCCGCGCAGCGCGCCTTCGACACGCTCGGGCACTTTGGCGAATGTCATTTCGCCGTCGAGAGAAGCGAAAACGGCGCCGCCGATGAGGGCTGCGCCGCAAAGTCCGGTCAGAATCGTGCCGCTGAACCATTGCACCGACACGCGCCGGCGATCGATCACGGGGACTTCGGTGCCGTCGACGGAAAGCGGCGGCTCGTGACCGAGATCGATGATCCCGGCACGCCCGTAATGGCCCCCGCGTGACGTCCCGTGGTTCAAACCCCGTCCCCTAAGCTCTTCCAGCATCCGGCGCGGTCATGTTGCGCGCCGCTTTATCCTGTCGTTGCCCTTCAGACGGGGCGATGTTTCAGGTCGGCGATACTCTATCGCCCTCTGCCTGCTCTTCCAACGTGTCGCCGGGCCAACTTTGCCGGCACTCGCCGCTATCGTTTACGTCGTTTTGGTCCCGTTGGTGCGGAAGGTTTCCCCAGATCCGGCGCTTTCGGGAATCGGCGGCCCAAAGTGATCCTTGCAATCGGCCGATCGGCGCTTATTTGACGTGCAGAACGTCGCAGGAATGTGGCTCAAGTACGGCATTTATGCCTGAGAAATCAGGGGTTCATGCCGATACGCAAGGGCCGCAATCGGTGCGACGTTTTATTGACAATGCCGTTGACAATCTTCGGTGAGCGGGCCTATAACCCGCCCACTCGGTGCGGCGCTGCCGTGGCTTTGGCCCCGGTATGCTGTCGCGCCTTTGAAGCTCCTCACTACGTTGAGTGAATTCAACAGCCGATAGTTGTCGGTTGTTATTTGCCGTCGGATGAAGACTTCAAAACGAGAATTTGGGATCTGCGATCCCGGGCTGTTTGACAAGTAAAGATGAAGAAAGAGAAACGTGGACGGCGGAGTCCTTGCGGGTCTCAGCGTTTGAAAGGCTTCGGCTTTTTGAAGGTTTGAGACCGGACGAAAGACTTCGGCGGTACACGTTTTGAATAAGGTTACACCATGGCCTCAGCAATGAGCGCCAGTCGTCGCGATGTGAATCGCGCCGGCGAAATGGTGGGAACCTCGTCAAAATTTGTGATCAGCCGGTTTAAAGTTTCAAGTCCAACTTGAGAGTTTGATCCTGGCTCAGAGCGAACGCTGGCGGCAGGCTTAACACATGCAAGTCGAGCGCCCCGCAAGGGGAGCGGCA
>BFBZ01000011.1_pt82 | contig 19067 bp, 18 predicted proteins | sample 1888401 | NCBI WGS metagenome assembly BFBZ01 (sample SAMD00112614, study PRJDB3348) | symbiont metagenome | host: Chara braunii | reverse complement strand
GCCGAACGCGGCGAGCGAGACCCTCGCCTCGTGGAGCAGGCGGCGGGCGTCCGCGGCATCGGTGCCGAGGGCCTCGCCGACGGCGGCGTGGGAGAGGCCGCTCATCTCGTGGAGCACCAGCGCCGAGCGCTGGCGCACCGGCAGCGAGGCGATGTCGGCCCGCAGCACGCGGATCTGCTCGCGCAGCTCGGCGCGCTCGTGCATCTCCCCGGCGACGGGGTCGACGTGCTCGGTCAGCTCCTCCGAACGCGGGCGCGCCCGCAGCAGGTCCATGCACTCGTTATGCGCGATCCGGAACAGCCAGGGGCGAAGCTCACGGAAGGCGCGGCCCCGGGACGACAGCGCCCGGTACGCCGACAGCATCGTGAGCTGGAACGCCTCCTCCGCGTCCTGCGCGTGTCGCGTGAGGGCCCGGCAGTACCGGAAGATCTCCGCCCGGTGGCGCTCGTAGATGACCTCGAAGGCGCGCTGGTCGCCCGACGCGACGAGGTCGGCGAGCGCGCTGTCGCCCAGCACGCCCAGGGATCCGGCGAGTGCCGGGGGCTCCGTTGAGCGCGATCGGGCGGGGACCGTCGTGGCCAGCGCAGGCCTCCAGGGGAGGGGCGGGCGTCGCTTATATCCCACTTACGGAACCGCGTCAGATCGTGTTCCGCCAGAACATGTGAGACGGGTCTCGGCCGCATCACCCGGTCGCGAAAGACCCCTCGTCCGGCCGTACGGACGATGGGGGTCCTCCTGATCGTCGGTTCAGTCCGCGGCGCCCGGGCGGATGCCCCGATCCGGTGCTGGACGCGTGCGTTTTCCCCGTGAAAGGGTCCTCATGTCGCGATCGGCCGGCAAAGGACGTGGCTGATGCCCGCTCGCAGTCGCTCCCACGCGCTCGACCACGTCGTGGTCGTGCTGTTCGAGAACCGCTCCTTCGACAACGTCCTCGGGCATCTCTACGGCCCGGAGGACGGCAAGACCTTCGACGGGGTGATCGGCAAGGACCTGAGCAACCCGATCCCCGATTGGGCGGAGCACGGCGCGGAGCGCAAGGTGGTGCCGTACACCGTCGCCACCGACATGGACGCGCCGAACCCCGACTCCGGCGAGGAGTACTTCCACACCAACACCCAGCTCTTCAACACCCTCGACGAGCACAACCGGTTCGCGATGGGCGAGGGCGTGACGGCGCCGTGGAACGCACCGCCCGTCGGTACGACACCGACGATGGACGGGTTCGTCACCGACTACATCAGCACGTTCACCGCCGAGATGGGCCGCCAGCCGACGTACGACGAGTACGCGCAGATCATGACCGGCTACACCCCCGAGCAGCTCCCGGTGCTGAACGGCATCGCCCGCGACTTCGGGGTCTTCGACCACTGGTTCTGCGAGGTGCCGTCGCAGACGTTCATGAACCGCTCCTTCTGGACCGCCGCGACGTCCTCCGGGATCGCCGTGAACAGCCCGGTGAAGAAGTGGTTCACCGAGAACGCCGCGGAGACGATCTTCGAACGGCTCGAGCAGCACGGCAGGACCTGGAAGATCTACGTGATGGAGCCGATGGGGCTGTCGTTCCACGGCGTCATCCACTACTCCCGCCTGAAGGACCGGCTGGCGGCGAACGTGGTGCCGTTCGCCGAGTTCGAGCGGGACGCGGCCGCCGGGACCCTGCCCGACTTCTCGCTCATCGAGCCGAACCTCATCGGCGGGCACGGCGACTACCACCCGGCGTTCGGTCGCGCCCTCGCCCCGGGCGTCGACGTCGGGACGATGGACCCCCCGTCCTCGATGCTGGCGGGGGAGGCCTTCCTGGAGCGCATCTTCACCGCCTACCGCTCCGGTACCTCCGAGTCTGGCTCGAACGTCTGGAACACCGCCCTGCTCATCGGCTGGGACGAGCCGGGCGGGACCTACGATCACGTGCCCCCCGGACCGGTCCCCCCGCCCGACGCCGGTGCGCCGGCCGGCGAGCTGGGCTTCGCGTTCGACCGATCGGGCTACCGCGTCCCCGCGATCCTCGTCTCGCCCTGGGTCCCGAAGGGCTCGGTGTTCAACGACGAGTACCGCCACACCTCGCTGATCGCCACCCTGCGGAAGACCTGGGACCTCGGCGAGGCCTTCACCCGCCGCGACGCCTCCGCGCGCACCTTCGACGACCTCTTCACGCTCGACGAGCCGCGCGCCCCGGAGACCTGGGCGACCGTCACCGCCCTCCCCGTCCCGTCCTGGCAGCTCGACGAGGCGGCGCTCGGAACGGCACTCAGCGGCCTCGGCACGAGCATGGGCAAGGGCGTCATCGGCCACGCGCGGGAGCTCGGGCTCGAACTCCCGCCGCACCTCGCCGACCCCGCCGCCGAACCCACGCCCGGGGACATCATCGGCGTCGTCCGGGAGATCGCCTGGCACTACTTCCCGCGTCTCGCACCCGACGGCGCCGGGCCGGCGCCTCCTGGGAGGGCCCAGACGTCATGAGCGAGGGCGCCGTCTCGGTCCCGGAGCGCGTCGCGCTCGGACGCGAGGCGCGCCGCACGACGCCGCGGTCGTCGCACCGGGACTGGTCGCCGCCCTCCGACCGGCCGACGCCGGTGTCCATCCTGTCGCGGCAGGACGAGTCCCGCACCGCGGCGCTCGTGCCGATCCGTCACGGCCGGATGCTCGCCTCCCCGTTCGCCTTCTACCGCGGCGCGGCGGCGGTGATGGCGTCCGACCTCTCGCGAACCGCGCGCTCCGGGCTCGAGGCGCAGCTCTGCGGCGACGCGCACCTCTCCAACTTCGGGGTGTTCGAGGCGCCGGACCGGCGCCTCGTGTTCGACCTCAACGACTTCGACGAGACCCTGCCCGGGCCGTTCGAGTGGGATGTCAAGCGGCTGGCGGCCAGCTTCGCGGTCGCGGGCCGGGACCGCGGGTTCGGCGACGCGCAGCGCCGCAGCGTGATACTGGCCGCGGCGCGCGCATACCGCGAGGCGATGCGTCAGTTCGCGGGGATGCCCGATCTCGAAGTCTGGTACGCGCGCCTCGACGTGGATGCGTACATCGACGCGTGGCGCGCCGGACTCTCGAAGAGGGAGATCGCCGTCGTCGAGAAGGGGCTCGCGAAGAGCCGCCGCAAGGACAGCCGCCGGGCCCTCTCCCGGCTCGCCCACCGCGTCGACGGCGTTTACCGCATCATCAGCGACCCCCCGCTGGTCGTGCCGATCGAAGAGGTGGTCGCGGCCGCGAGCCCGGAGGACATCGAGCGCGCGCTCCACCGGCTGATCGCGTCGTACCGGGCGACGCTCCCCCACCACCGGCGCGTGCTGGCCGCGCGGTACCGCTACGCACACGCCGCGCACAAGATCGTCGGGGTCGGCAGCGTCGGCACCCAGGCGTGGATCCTCCTGATGCTCGGCCGGGACGACGACGACCCCCTCTTCCTGCAGGCCAAGGAGGCGCAGCGCTCGGTGCTCGAGCCCTACGCCGCCCGCAGCCGCTTCGGTCACCAGGGCCGGCGGGTCGTCGAGGGGCAGCTCGTGATGCAGGCGGCCGCCGACACCTTCCTCGGCTGGGTGACGAACGACGAGAGCTCCCGCGACTTCTACGTACGCCAGCTCTGGGACGGGAAGTGGTCCCCCGAGGTGGAGCTCATGAAGCCGCGGGGGCTCCAGCAGTACGGCGAGGTGTGCGGGTGGACCCTCGCGCGCGCCCACGCGCGCACGGGCGACCGGGTGGCGATCGGCGCCTATCTGGGCGGGGGCGCGGTCTTCGACGAGGCCGTCGCGGACTTCGCCGAGGCCTACGCCGACCAGAACCAGCGCGACTACGACGCCGTCCGGGACGCCGTCAGATCGGGGGAGCTCTCCGCCTGGGAGGGGGTCTGACCCCATAGGGGGCTGCGGCGTCGCGCCGTAGGGGGTTCCCCGATTCGAGCACGGCGGGTCGCTCCTACGGTGGTCGGGACACGTGAACCTCCCGAAAGGAGCCTCCGATGAGCAAGATGACCACGAACTCCGCCGGCGAGCAGGTCCACCCCTGGGACTTCATCCAGCGCCGCCGCTGGGCCGGTCCTGACCGGCGCCCCCCGACGGACGCGTCCTGATGTCCACCCGGGTCGCACGCGCGACCCGGGACCGTGACCGCGCCGTCGCGCGCCTGAGCGCATCGCGGGAGGCGCGGATCAGGTAGACCGGTGGCCCCGAGGGAGGGGGCGGGGGTAGATTCGCGCCCTGGCCCCCCGACCCCGGGGCACCCATGGAGTCTCCGCCTCGGACCGTGCTCGTCACCGGCGCCTCGCGCGGCATCGGCGAGGCGACCGCCGACGCGTTCGTGGCCGCGGGGTGGCAGGTGGTGGCCGGGATGCGCGAGCCCGCCGGGGCGGACGCGCCCGGGCGCCACGTCGTGCGCCTGGACGTGACGGACCCCGCGAGCGTCCGCGATGCGGCCGGTGCGGCGCACGAGATCGCCGGCGGCGCGCTCGCCTGCGTGGTGAACAACGCGGGCTGGACCCTCGTCGGGGCGGTGGAGGACGTGGACCTCGACCTGGCGCGCCGCCAGTTCGAGACCAACCTCTTCGGGGCCGTCGCCGTCACGCAGGCGGTGCTCCCCGCGATGCGCCGGACCGGCTCCGGCGTGGTGGTCGGCGTGTCGTCGCTCGCGGGCCGGATCCCCGTGCCGCTGATGGGGATGTACGGCGGGTCGAAGCTGGCCCTGGCGGCGGTGCTCGAGTCGCTGGCCCTCGAGGTCGGCCCGGCCGGCGTGCGGGTGCTGCTGGTCGAGGCGGGCGTCGTGCGGACCGAGCTCGCGCGCTCCACGATCGTGAGCGGGTCGGCCGCCGAGCCGGAGTCGCCCTACGCCGGGGCGCGGACGGGCGTGCTGGGGACGATGCGCGGGATCCGCGAGGAGTGCGGGCTCGAGGCGTACGAGATCGCCGCCGCGATCGTCGCGGCCGTCGAGGACGACGGCGCGCCCTTCCGCAGCGTGCTGACGGATCCGCGCCTCGGCGTGATGGCCCCGGACGCTGCCGGCGACGCCGAGCGGCACGAGCAGGCACGACGGCTCTTCGACCTCGCCCCGCGCGCGGCCGGCGGGCCGGGATGACGTCCGGGGCCGCGACCGGGCCGCTCGGCCGGGAGGCCGAGGTCGCGGCCATCTGCGGGCTGATCTCCCGGGCCGCAGCCGGCGAGAGCGGCGCCCTCGCCCTGATCGGGTCGGCGGGCACCGGCAAGACGACCCTCCTGCGGGAGGCGGAGGTCCGCGCCGGGAATGGCGGCGGTGGCGTGCAGGTCCTCCGTGCGCGGGGCATCGAGCGCGAGGCCGAGCTCGCGTTCGGCGGCCTCCTCGAGCTGGTGCGACCCCTCGCCGACCTGATCCCCCGGCTGCCCGAGCCGCAGGCGCTGGCCCTGGAGGGCGCCCTGGCGCTGTCGCCCGCGACGGCGACGGACCGGTTCAGCGTGTCCGCCGCGACGCTGGGGATCCTGGGGCTCGCCGCGGCCGACGCCCCCGTGCTCGTCGCGGTCGACGACCTGCACTGGCTCGACCCACCGTCGGCTCAGGCGATCCTGTTCGCCGCGCGGCGGCTGTGGCGGGAGGGGATCGCGATGCTGCTCACCGCGCGCCCGGAGGAGCTGTCCCCCGGCGAGCTCGAAGGCGTCGACCGGATCGAGGTCTCGCCGCTCGGGCGGAACGACTCCGCGCACCTCGCCCGGCGCGTCGCCGGCCGCGGGCTGAACGACGAGGACGTGGAGGCCCTCTTCCTCGGCACCGGCGGGAACCCCCTCGCGATCATCGAGGCGACCCGCAGCCTCGGCAGCGCCGACGACGCGCTGGCGGGGGTGATCCTGCCCCTGCCGGTGGCCGACCGGATCCGCGTGGGGGTGGAGCGCCGGCTCGCCGTGCTCGGTGCGGGGGAGCGCGCCGCGGTGGTCACGGCGGCCGCCGCGGGCACCGAGGCGCCGTCCGCGCTCGTCGGGTCGGCCCTCGCGACGGCCGGCCTCGAGCTGGGGGCGCTCGACGCGGCCGAGGCGGTCGGCATCCTGTGCCTGCAAGGCGCGTCGATCGTGTTCGACCATCCGCTGACCCGGTCGGCGGCCTACGCCAGCGCGTCGGGGGCCGAGCAGCGGCACGCCCATCGCGCCCTCGCCCAGGTCTCCCCCGCCGGATCCGCCGAGCGGGCGTGGCACCTGTCGGCCGCCGCCGTCGGCGCCGACGAGGAGGCCGCCGCGGCCCTCGAGCGCTGGGGGGAGGACGCCCTGGCGAGGGGAGCGCCGAGCTCCGCCCTGCGGGCGTTCGAGCGGGCGGCCTCGCTCAGCGAGCGCGGCGACGAGTCGGCCCGGCGCCTGTTGCGCGGCGCCGCGGCCGCCCGCCTGGCGGGGATGACCGATCGCGCCCGCGAGGCCATCGGACAGGCTCGGGAGCGGACCTCGGACCCGCTGGTGCGCGCCGACGCCCTGGCGCTCCTGCTCCAGATCGACGCCTGGAGCGCGCCCGCGGCGACGGCCCCCTCGATCCTCGCGGAGGCGGAGCGCCTCGGCGCCATCGACCCGGCCCGCGAGGCGCGGCTGTTGGCGGAGGCCGCCGCCATGCTCATGCGCTCCACGTCCATGACCGACGGCGCGGAGTTGGCCGAGCGCGCCATCGCAAGGGCTCGTGCCCACGGGCGGCCGGACGACACGGTCGAGGTGGCAATGCTCTTCGCCCTGGTGAGCCAGGGTCGGGGCCCGGAGGCGATCGACGAGCTGCACGCGGTCGGGGAGCGCCTGCTGCGGGTCGACCCGCCCGGGGCGGAGACCGCCGCACTGCTGCACCTGGTCGCGTGGCTCCACATCTGGACCGAGCGCTACGGCCACGCCGCGCGGCTGCTGGAGCCCGCCGTGGAGCGGGGGCGCGGGCAGGCCCCGGGGACGCTGCCGCTGGCGCTCGCGATGCGCGCCGAGCTCGCCTACCGCCGCAGCCAATGGTCGGTGGCGCTCGCCGACGCGACGGAGGCGGCATCACTCGCGGCGGCGTTCGGACAGGCCCAGGCGCGCGGGCTGGCGTTGACATGCCAGGCACGCCTCGAGGCGTGCCTCGGACGTGAGGCCGACTGCCGCGCCTCCGCGGCGGAGGCCGCCGAGATCGGACGGCGCCTGGGCGGCGAGGGGTCGCCGATCTCGGCGTGGGGCAGCCCGGCGCTCGGGCTCCTCGAGCTCGGGCGGGGGCGGCCGGACGAGGCCATCGCGCACTTCCAGTTGGTGGCGACGACGTTCGCCCGGGCGGGCTGCAGGGAGCCGAACGTCGCCCTCACGGGCGGCGACCTCGTGGAGTGTCTGGTGCGCGCCGGGCGCCGGCCCGACGCTGAGGACGCGCTGGCGACGTTCGAGGACCTCGCGCGGAACGCCGAGCGGACCGGCGCGCTTGCCATCGCGGCGCGGTGCCGCGGGCTGATGGCGGACGACGACGCGTTCGAGGCGCCGTTCGAGGAGGCGCTCCGGCTGCACCGCGAGGTCGAGGCGCCCTTCGACGAGGCGCGCACCCACCTCTGCCTCGGCGAGCGCCTGCGCCGGGCGCGGCGGCGCGCGGACGCCCGCGTGCACCTCCGGACGGCGCTCGACCGGTTCGAGGCGCTCGGGGCGGTGGACTGGGCCGCCACCGCGCGCAGCGAGCTCGGCGTGACCGGGGAGACGGCGGCCCCACGCTCGGGGCCGAGGTCGGACGCCCTCACCCCCCAGGAGCTGCAGGTGGCGCTGATGGTCGCCTCCGGCGTGACGAACCGCGAGGCCGGCTCCCGCCTGTTCCTCTCCGCCAAGACGATCGAGGCGCACCTCGGGCGGATCTACCGCAAGCTCGGCGTGCGCTCCCGGACCGAGCTCGCGGCCCTCGTCGCCCAGGACGGCCTCGATGCGGATCGGATGGGCGGCTGACGAAGCCGCGACGCATCGCGGCCCGAAAGGCGAAACGGTCCGTTTGTCGAACCGAACCCCGAGGGGGACGACCGCGAACCGGAGGGATCATGTCCTCGGACTTGCAGGTGAGAGCGTCGGCGTGGACCGGCTGGGTGATCTTCGCCGGCGTCGTCATGTTCACGATCGGGTGCCTGAACGTCATCCAGGGCTTCGTCGCGCTGTTCAAGGACGACGTCTACCTGGTGACCGAGAACGGCCTCATCGCGACCACCAACTACAGCTACTGGGGCTGGGCGCTCCTGCTCTGGGGCGCGCTCATGATCATCGTCGCGCTGGGGCTCTTCATCGGGAACGAGGCGGCGCGGTGGTTCGCCATCTTCGCCGTGGTGGTCAACGTCATCATCCAGTTCTCATGGTTCCCGGCGTACCCGCTGTGGTCGCTGGTCATCATCGGCCTCGACGCCGCGGTGATCTACGCGCTGACCGCCGGATGGAGGGACGCGAAGGGCGGACTCCCCGCCTGAGCCGGAGCTGACGGCGACCCGGGGCGGTGACGACGGCCTCCGTCATCGCCCCGGACGGCCTCGACGCCAGCGGCTAGGCTGCCGCGCGTGCCGCAACCTCCCGCAGACCCCCCCTCGGGCGAAGGGGAGGACGAGCGCCGCGACGGGTACGCGTCGCCGCCGCTCTACCTCGACCGGGCCCAGGTGCGGCAGTTCATGGGTCTCGGGAACACGGAGGTCGAGCGGGCGTTCCGCGCCCTCCCCGTCTACCGGCTCAGCATGCGCCGGGTCCGGGTCCGCCGCGACGAGCTCATCGAGTGGATCGAGCGGCACCGCATGGAATCCCCGAGGGGTCCGCGGCGCGGCGCCGGTTGAGCCCCCGAGCCGGGCGGACATAGGGTCGGGTTCCCACAGCCGAGGAGGCCCCATGCCCGACGCAGTGCTCATCGAGTTCGCTCCGGGGATGACCGCGGAGGTCTACGACCAGATCAACGACCGGGTCAATCCGCCCGACGGCAAGCCCGAGGGACTCCTGTTCCACTGCGCCGGCCCCTCCCCGGACGGCGGTTGGCGCATCATCGACGTCTGGGACTCGCGCGCCACGTTCGACGCGTTCCTCGAGGCGAAGGTCATGCCGACGGCCGCCGAGATCCTGGGGCCCGAGGCGGTTTCGCAGGCCCCGCCCCCCAGGATCGAGAGCTGGTCGTTGCACAACCTGGAGCTCTAGCGAGGATGCCCCCGGCAGGAATCGAACCTGCGACACCAGGTTTAGGAAACGTGAGCGCCCCCTCGCCGTCCATCGCCTCCGCTCGCGTTCCTACTTCCTTGGCGAACTTCGGCTGTCGTCCGCTCCCGCCCCGCGTGCCGCTGCGTGAGCCGGCGTGTTGCGTGGCGGTTGCGACTCCACCGCGCCGTCGCGGCTGCGCACCGGGATGGTGAGGGTGGACGTGTGGGTGCTCGGTCGCGTCGGGTGGGCGCCGGGCGGCACACGACTCGTCACGCAGAGAGGAGATCGAGCGGGACGGCAAGCGCAGCGGGCCCGCGAAGCGATGCCCCCGAGCAGTACCTGAGGACGGCCTCCCCGATGAGGGTGGCCGAAACAGGGAAGTCGCCCGTCGACGCGCCCGGCCCCCGCGCATAGGCTGGCGGTCCGATGAGCGCGCGCCTCGGCCGACGGGCGGTGGGCGGCGTCGTCCTGACGGCGCTGATCGGGGGTGCCCTCGCGCTGCCGGCCCTGGCGGCCAAGGACGATCTCGACCTCGTCTCCCGGGCCACCGGCGGCGCGGGGTCGCCGGCCGACGCCGACTCCTTCGAGGGGACGGTCTCGGGCGACGGGCGTCTGGTGGCGTTCCAGTCGGGCGCCGACAATCTCTCGACCGAGGACAACAACGCCTTCACCAATGTCTTCGTGCGCGACCTGCAGACCAACGCGACCACCTTGGTGAGCCGGGCGAGCGGCGCGTCGGGCGCCGCCGGGGACGACTTCTCCGCCAACGCGGAGATCTCGGCGGATGGGCGCTTCGTCGCGTTCCACTCGAACGCCGACAACCTCTCGGCCGAGGACGACGACGCCGTCATCGATGTGTACGTGCGCGACCTCCAGGCCGGCACCACAACCCTGGTGAGCCGAGCAGAGGGCGCGACCGGCGCCGGCGGCGACGCCAGCTCGACCCAGCCGTCGATCTCGGCCGACGGGCGCCTCGTCGTCTTCGAGTCGGAGGCCGACAACCTCTCGGGCGATAGCGTCGGCGTATTCTCCGAGGTCTTCGTGCGCGACCTGCAGGCGAACACCACGACCCTGGTGAGCCGGGAGAGCGGGCCCGGCGGCGGCGTCGCCGCCGGCGGCTCCTCGCTCCAGCCCAAGATCTCGGCCGACGGGCGCGTCGTGGCGTTCCACTCGAGCGCGCCGAATCTCTCGGGCGACGACGATGACGCGACGGACGACGTCTTCGTGCGCGATCTTCTGGGGAACACCACCACCCTGGTCAGCCGCGCGGACGGCCCGGGGGGCGCCGCAGGCGACGACGGCTCGTTCGACTCGTCGATCTCGGGCGACGGCCGGCGGGTCGCCTTCGAGTCGTTCGCCAACAACCTCTCGAGCGAGGACAACAACGCCTTCACCAACGTCTTCGTTCGCGACCTGCAGACCAACACGACCACCTTGGTGAGCCGGGCGGCCGGCCCGGCCGGCGCCGGGGCTGACGGCGACTCCAATCTGCCGGCGCTCTCGGCTGGCGGTCGCCTCGTCGCCTTCGGTTCGGCTGCCGACAACCTGTCCGCCGAGGACGACGACGCGGTGTTCGACGTCTTCGTGCGCGACCTACAGGCCCAGACCGTCACCCTCGTGAGCCGGACGGCGGGCCCTTCGGGCGCCGGTGGCGACGGAGGATCCGGCTTCCCCGGGATCTCGGCCGACGGGCGCTTCGTGACCTTCGAGTCGCTGGCCGACAACCTCTCGGCCCAGGACGACGACGCGGTGGTCAACATCTTCCACCGCGACGTCCTCGGGCCGCCGCCAGGGCCGCCGCCTTCTCCCGTCGTGGCGCCCCGCCCGGCCGTCGTCGCGTCGTGCGCCGGCGTGAGGGCCACGATCGTCGGGACCGCCCGGCGCGACGTGCTGCGCGGGACCGCCCGGCGCGACGTCATCGCCGCCCTGGGCGGGAACGACGTGGTGCGCGGCCTGGGCGGCGCCGACCTGATCTGCCTGGGCGCCGGCGCCGACCGCCTGGAGGGCGGGCCCGGTCGCGACCTGCTGCTGGGCGGAGTGGGGGTCGACCGCCTGCTCGGCCTGGCCGGCCGCGACACCGCGCGCGGCGGCCCCGGGGCGGATGTCTGCCGGGTCGAGGCACAGCTGGGCTGCTGATGCCCCCGGCAGGAATCGAACCTGCGACACCAGGTTTAGGAAACCTGTGCTCTATCCACTGAGCTACGAGGGCCTAGGTGCCGAGGATAGCGGTGGCCCACCCGGTCCCGGGGCTGCGAGCGGCCGGACCGGCTCGGCGCCGGCTCCCCGTCGCGGACGGTGTCGGCGATCGCCACGGCGACGAGGACGGCGCTGGCCGCCGCGATGCCGGCGATCAGCGTGAGCGGGGCGGTCGCGGCCGCGGCCGCGGTCGCGAGGATCGCGAGCGCCGCGAGCCCCAGCGGCCGGGAGCGCGTGCGCCGCCTCCCCCTGAGCGTGCTCATGGCGTCCGTCCCTCCCTCGTGATCGCGGCCGAGGCCACCAGCTAGGGCGAGCGCGCGGAGCGCGGCAACCGCGCCCAGACCGTGGCCAGCTCGCCGACGGCCAGGCCGATGGCGATGCCGAGCATGCTGTTGGCGACCCGGTCGAGGGCCACGGTGTCACCCTGGAAGTCCACCGCGCTGATCATCAGCAACGCGGTCGGCGTCAGCATCACGACCAGCCAGAAGTAGCCGCGCTCGTCCAGGGCGTAGAGCAGGAAGGCGGTGGCGGCCGCGCAGGCGACCAGGGGCCAGCGGTGGTCGGTGGCGACCGTGATGAGGACGATCAGGCCGCCGGCGGCCAGCGTGCCTGCCGCCCGCTGCAGGCTGCGGACCACCGTCGCGTGGGGGGTCGGCTGGAGGATCGCGAGGATGGTGAGCGGCACCCAGTAGCCGTGGGGCAGGTCGATGAGGCGGTAGATCAGGACCCCGACGGCGACCGCGACGGCGAGGCGCACGGCGTGCGCCGCGAGGCCGCGGTCGTGAAGCAGGCCCTCGCGCACGGTCCGCAACGCGGTCATCCCGACGGGGATCGACCGGCTCCACCGCCTGCGGGCGACCACCATCAGCGCCAGCCCGATGGCGCTGCCCACGGCGAACCAGCCGACGCGCTCGCCGAGGGCGTCGTCGGACGGAAGGCCCTCGAAGATCACGAAGACGGCGGAGACCGAGAAGCCCAGTAGGCCGCCCGTCGGGCCGACGGCCCGGAAGAAGGCCCACGCGGCGACCCAGGCCATCGCGGTCACCACCGCGACGGCGTCGCCGCCCTCCCCGGCCGCGGCGGCGGCGACCGCGGCCACCCCGCCGACGGCGGCGAGCCCGCCCCACCAGACCCGCGCCCTGAGGTCGGCGCGGGGCACGGCCAGCGCCGTGTTCAACCCCCCGATCGCGGCCGCGAACCCGGCTGCGGGCCGGTCGGCGCCGAGGCCGATGGCGAGGGGCACGATCGCCGCCGCGGCGCCCGCCAGGCCGGAGCGCCAGTCGAGGCCGCGCTCCTCGGTGCGGAAGGCCTCGCGCGCCAGGTCGGACGCGCCGGCCGTCGCGTGCCTCAGGCGGGCGGCAGACCCTCCGTGACCCATGCCCGCGCCTCGTCCTCCCGGTCCGTCCCGACCACCCGGATCTCGCTACTGGATGCCCCTCGGGCCTGTGGGTCAAGGGGCCCGCTTCGCGAAGGGATGTCACGCCCGGTCGGAACCGTTACCGCCTGGGGACGAGCGTTCGGAAACCTGTGCTCTATCCACTGAGCTACGAGGGCGCCCTGAGAGGATAGCCCCGTGGGGCGGGAGGTCAGCCGTCGTAGGCGGCCCGCAGGGCTGCGGCGTCGAGCTTGCCCATCTTCAGGAGGGCCTCCATCACGCGGTTGGCGCGCTCGGGCTCGCCGTCGGCGATCAGGTCGCCGACGCCCTTCGGGACCACCTGCCACGACACTCCGAACCGGTCCTTCAGCCAACCGCACGGCCCCTCCTCGCCACCGCCGGCGCGCAGGGCGTCCCAGTAGTGGTCGATCTCCACCTGGTCCTCGCAGTCGACCTGGAGCGAGAACGCCTCGTCGAGGGTGAACTCCGGGCCGCCGTTCAGGCCGACGATGCGCTCGCCGTCGATCGTGAAATCCACCGTCAGGACCTGGCCCGCCTTGCTGGAGCTCGCGTGGTAGTGCGTCACCTGGTTGATCCGGGAGTTCGGGAACACGGACACGTAGAACTCCGCGGCCTCCAGGGCCTGCGTGTCGAACCACAGGTTCGGGATGATCTCGGGCATTGCGCTGCTCCCCTCTCGGTCGATGCGGTCACACGGTACGACCGGGACGTGGGCGGCGACTCATCGGTCCCGGCATGCGAACCGTCCCACGCGGTCGCTTGCGCGGCCCGGCCGGCCGGCCGGATGCTCGGGGCGCGGGCGCGGGCGCGCACACCGGACCGGAGGAGTCCGCCATGAACCCCGTCCAGCACACGTTCCAGCGCGTCGCCGCGTCGGCGGCGGGAGCGGCGTTCTTCCGCGTGACCCGCATCGACGCCCAGGACCGGCTCGTGCACCGCCTGACCGGCCGCCGCGCGACGGTGACGGGGATCTTCGCCGCCTTCCCGACCGTCTTCGTGACGACCCTCGGCCGCCGCAGCGGCACCCCGCACACCGTGCCCCTCGTGGGCATCACCGACCCGGACCGCCCGGGGCTCATGGGGCTCATCGCCTCCAACTACGGGCAGGAGCACGACCCGGAGTGGTGCCGCAACCTCCGCAGCCACCCCGAGGCGCTCGTCGCGGAGGACGGCGACCTGACCCGCTACGCCGCCCGCGAGGTCACCGGGGACGCGTACGAGCGCTGGTACGCCCTCGGCTGCGAGGCGTACAGCGGCTTCCGGGACTACCGGCAGCGGGTCGCCCGCACGATCCCCGTGTTCGAGCTCTCGCCGGCCTGACGCGCGGGCCGTCCCGGTAGCATCGCCCCCGTGGGACTCCTCGGGGGTGGTGGCCGGCGGGAGCGCGACGAGACGGACCTGCGCGCCGAGCTCGCGCGCCTGGACGCCCTGTCGCCCGACGACCTGGCCGACGAGGTCCTGCACCGCGTGTTCGGCCCCGGCGGCCGGGCGACGGACGGCGCCGTGCCGGCCGAGGAGGCGGTCGTGGCGTTCGACCCCCGCGGCACCGGCCTGTTCCCCGGGATGCCGACGGACCTCCGCGAGGCCTACCGGGAGCTCGTGGAGGAGGGGGTCCAGACGCTCGAGCACCGCGGCCTGGTGCTCGTGCGGATCACCGGGCGGGAGCAGACGAAGGTCGCGCTGCGCCTCACCCGCGCGGGGCGGCGGGAGGTCGGGGAGGCCTGAGCCTCAGGCCGCGGAGGCGGCGAGGTACGGCAGCCAGGCGTTCGGCTGCCGGGGCGCGGCGACGGAGATGAACACGTCCGGCCGCGGCGGGCGCGGGGTGGTGCGCGGGTGCATGTTGATCTCGTGCGGCAGCCGGTTGCCCTTGCGCAGGTTGCACGGCGCGCACGACGTGACGACGTTGTCCCACGACGAGCCGCCGCCGCGGGAACGCGGGATCACGTGGTCCATCGTGAGGTGGGACGCGGCCCCGCAGTACTGGCACTCGTAGCCGTCGCGGGCGAACACCGCCCGCCGGGAGATCTTCCGCGACTCGTTGCGCGGCACCCGCACGAAGTACACGAGCCGGATGACCAGCGGGTACGCGTGGTCGGCCGCGGCGCTGCGCAGCTTGCGGGCGGCGCGCTCGAGGACCTCGGCCTTGTTCTTCAGCACGAGCACCACCGCGCGCTGGAGCGAGCAGACGTTGATCGGCTCGTAGGTGGCGTTGAGGACGAGGACCTGCTGCGCCAATGGTTCCTCCGCGCGTGGAACGAAGGGGAACGCCGGCGGGCTGCCGTCTCTCACCCTGAGCCCGCAGGGATTCTAGCCAGGTCCCCCGTCGGCGCGGTAGGAACCGAGATGTGTGACGTGCGCGACGCCCTGGACCTCGATCGCGTCGATCGCCTCCGCCACCCGCAGGTCCCGCTCGCGGCTGCCGTCGATGTCGATGAAGAAGATGTACGAGCCGAGCCCCGTCTTCGTCGGGCGGGACTCGAGGCGCGTCAGGTTCACCGCGCGCATCGCGAACTCCTGGAGGATCGCGAGCAGGGCGCCCGGCCGGTCCCGGTCGAGCGCGCAGATGATGGAGGTGCGGAAGCGGCCCGGGCCCATCGCCTCCCCCGGCTCGGTGCCCACCATCACGAACCGGGTGAGGTTGTCGCCCACGGCGTCGGCGATGTCCTTGGCGATCGGGGTGCCGCCGTACAGCTCCGCGGCGCGCAGCGTCCCGATCGCTGCGGCGGCGCCCGCCTCGCCGGCGCCGACGATGCGCACCGCGTCCGCCGTCGAGTTGCTCGCGGTGATCTCGGCCTGCGGCGCGTTCGCCCGCAGCCACGACGCGCACTGCGCGGTGGCGTGGGGATGCGACAGCACCCGCTCCAGCTGCCCGGGGCGGATGCCGGGGTCGCGGGCGATCAGGTGGTGGCGCACGGGCAGCACGACCTCCGCCCGGATCAGGACGCCGTTGGAGGCGAGCTGGTCGAGGGTCTGCGGCACCGCGCCCTCGAGGGTGTTCTCGATCGGCACGAGCGCCTGCGGCACCTCACCCTCGCGGACGGCGCGGAAGCAGTCGATGACCGTCGGGTACGGGACCTCGTCGAGGTCGGCGCCGGGGCCCGCGAGGCGCAGCAGCGCCTCCTCGCAGAACGTCCCGGGCGGACCGAGGTAGCCGGCCCTCACCCGTCGTCGGGCGCGGGCGGGCGCGCCACGGGGAACTCGCCGGTCGTGGGCTCGGGCGGGTCCGCCGCCTCGGGCGGCGCGGCGGGCTCCGCCCGCTCGGTCGCGGCGGCGGGCTCCGGCTGCTCGGGCGCGGCGGCCTCCGCGCGCGGCTGGCGCGCCGGGCGCCCGGTGGCGAGGGCCACCGCCTTCTCCTCCTCCGGGGACAGCCGCTGGGACGGCGTCCCCTCCTCGAGCTCCTTCATGTACATGCGGGCGTGGTCACGGGCGTGCAGGCACGTGACCACCGCGCCCGTCCCGTTGCCGTCGATGAGGGCGATCGACCAGGACTGGCTGCCGCCCATGTCGCGGTACGCGTCGTAGCGGACCAGGCCCTGGAACCGCAGCGAGGTGGCGAGGCTGCGCTCGGTCACCTCGCCCTGGCGCTCCACCAGGCTCTGGAGGTCGCTCAGCCCCTCCTCGACCCGCAGCACTGCCCGCTGGAGGCTCGCCTGGCGGTCGATCAGACCGGCCGTGGCGCCGTCCGGCAGCAGCACCTGTTGGGCCGCGCGGAGGCGGCGGAACGCGATCCAGAGCGCCAGGACGCCGGCCAGCGCGAGGACCGCGCCCGCGCCGGCGGCGACCGCGACGAGCAGGGTCCCCTCCATCAGATCGTGATCTTGACCGGGTACTCGGCCTTGTTGTTATCGGTCCGGGTCTCCCCGCTCACGGGCTCGACCTCGATCACGAGCGTGCCCTGCTCCCCGAACACCACCTTGTCGGACGAGGGCCCGGGGATCTCGATGCTGGTCGTCTCGCCGGAGGCGATCGACTCGATCGCGACCTCGCGGCTGTCCACGTCGTTCGGCGAGGCGGGGTAGGAGAACGAGGCGCGCACGACGACGTTCTGCTCGTCGAAGTCCCCGCCGTTCTTCACGGTGACCTGCCACTTCAGGAGCTCGGTCGACTGGACGGTCGCCACCTGCCCCACCACCAGGCGCGTCTCGGACGGCATGGCGACGGTCGACTCCAGGGACGTGCCGCGCAGGTTGCCGGTGTTGCCGCCGTCGTCGCCGCCGCCGCTCGTGGCGGTGCGGCGCTGGAGGTCCGGGAGCAGCGCCGTGGCGCCGTCCGGCGACGCGTAGGAGGCGTTCGGCAGGAAGGGCTGGAGCGCCGGCACCTCGATGCCGGTGATGTCGTCGTCCTCCAGCGCCTGGATGGCCGGGCCCTTGAACGAGTCGTCGTAGATCACGTCGCTCGCCAGGAAGCGCTGCATCGGCTTCGCGATGCCCGCGGCCTTCGTCTGCGGGTCGTCGCGCTGCAGCAGGGCCGGCAGGTTGTCGCCCAGGGAGTTGAGGCCCGCCACCCGGTACTCGAGCGCGGTGATCAGGCTCCGCTGGGGCGCGTTGAGCGCGCCGGGCGGGTCCAGGTCCTCGGCCTGGTCGACCAGACCTTGGGCGTCCTTCGAGATGGCGAGGATCGCGGCACGCAGCTGGGGCGGGCGCTGGCCGCGCGGGTTGGCCATCACCTGGCGCAGCTTCGCGCCCTGCTCCGCCGACGCCGTCTGGATCTGGGCGACCCCGTTGATGTAGGTCGTGTACTTGTCCTCGAGCTGGCTCCGCTGGCAGTCCTTCACCACCAGCGCGATCACCACGATCAGGATGACCGCGAAGACCAGCAGCGCAACCAGGCGCGCCCGCGGCTGCTGCAGCACCGCCGCGCCGCCCGAGACCCCGCCGCGCCGGCCACCGCCGCCGCTTCGCGCCCGCGACGCCGACCCGCGCTCCCGCGGACCCGAGCCGCCGCGCGACGCCCCCCGCGACCGGGAGCCCCCGCCGCCGCGGGTCGAGCCGCGACCGCGGGTGCGTCCGGGAGGCGGCTCCTCGTCGACGCCGTCGCCGAAGCCGAAGTCGTCCTCCGGTGGGATCGACCCGGTCGACCCCGTTGGGGCCGAGCCGGTCGGGGCCGAGCCGGTCGGGGCCGAGCCGGACGGGGCCGCCCGGGGGATCTCCCCGGTGCTGCCGCCGTCGACGTCGCTCGCCTCCTCGCGGCGCCGCCCGAGCCGACGACGGGAGGTCCGCTCCGGCTCCGGATCGTCCGCGAACGCGGCGTCGAAGTCGGGGCGGTCGTCGTCGTACTCGGCCACGGCTACGTCCGGTGGTGAGGTGGAGGTGGGCGAGGGGGGACTCGAACCCCCAAGCTCAATTGAGCACTAGACCCTGAACCTAGCGTGTCTACCAATTCCACCACTCGCCCAGGCATTCCTGCCGTCAGGGATGCGGGATGGTACCGCATCCGGGGCACCCGGCACGGACAGGATGGGAGCGGCGATCGTGGAAGATCGTCCCCCATGGGCACGCGCACCACCGCCGACCGCACGGTCCTGGGCCGCTACGTCATGGGCGCCGCCATCGGACGGGGGGCGACCTCGGTCGTCCACCGCGCGCACGACCTCCATACCGGGGAGGACGTGGCGGTGAAGGCCGTCCCCGTCGAGCTGGGCCTGGCGGAACGGGTGCGCGCGGAGGTCCGCGCCGCCGGGCGCCTCGACCACCCGTGCGTCGTGCGGCTGCGCGACTGGGGCGAGGACCGGGACCACCTGTACCTGGTGTGGGATCTCGTGGAGGGGCCGTCGCTGTCGCAGCTGCTGCGCGGCCCGGAGCCCCCGCGCGACGGTGAGGCCCTGCGTTTCGGCGAGGACCTGCTGCGGGCGCTCGCGCACGCGCACGAGCGCGGAGTGGTCCACCGCGACGTCAAGCCCGGGAACATCCTGATCGACCGCGACGGCCACGCGCGCCTGTCGGACTTCGGGGTCGCGCGGTTGTCCGGCGAGGCTGGGCTCACGATGACCGGCGACGTGGTCGGGACGATCGCCTACATGGCGCCGGAGCAGGCGGTCGGCGACGAGGCCGGCCCCGCCGCCGACGTCTACGCCGCCAGCCTCGTGATGTACGAGTGCCTGACCGGGACGAACCCGAACGCCAGCGGCACGCCCGCCGAGACCGCCCGCCGCGCGGCCTCGGGCGCGGTGCCCCCGCTCAGCCGCACTCGCCCCGACCTGCCGCCGGGCCTCACGCACGCCATCGAGGCGGGCCTCCACCGCGACCCGCGGCACCGCCCGGCGGCCGCCGACCTGGCCGCGACCGTCGGCGGGGCCCGGGGCGGCGTCCGCGCCGCCCGGCGCCGCGGGCTGCGCGCGCTGCCGCCCGTGGCCTGCGGGGCGGCGGGCGCCGGGCTGGCGGCCGTCGCGGTGACGCTGTCCG